>ERZ1740072.49-NODE-49-length-71220-cov-9.330514_pt1 | contig 71220 bp, 68 predicted proteins | sample MGYA00581733_ERZ1740072 | MGnify/ENA primary metagenome ERZ1740072 (study PRJEB43018, sample SAMN04849741) | marine metagenome | isolation source: floating plastic debris | place: Pacific Ocean | collected 2008-08-30 | study: EMG produced TPA metagenomics assembly...
TTTTTATTGGTTTATATTCGCTCCTCTGTTATTTTCCGGTGGGTTCGTTTCTTCAACCCCCCCCACGACGGTTTGATCGGCTGGGTCAATTGTCCGGTATGATCCCCATGCTCATCACTATCAGCCCATGTTTCCCTTAATCCTTCCCCTGGCTCAGACACCGCCGCCAATTGTTCGTCCCCAGGACGTGAGACCGCTGCCAGCCCAGTTGGACACTGTTCCCGTCTTTAACAGCAACAGCCCTGAACTCATTGGTGATCCGGGGATCTTGCTGTCTACCTTTCCTCCTGCAGACAAAGCTCAGCCAGAGGCACACCTAAACTTTGCCTTTGAAGGTCGCTTTGATATGTTTGCCCACCATGTCTATAGAGCAGACGATCCTGAAGACCTGAGGTCGATGTATGTGGCCGTTTTGGTACATAATCCGGGGATCGAGACCGTAACCGTTAACGTGTTGGGGGGAGCTAGCTACCTGAGTCAGCCTGATGCGCCATTTGTAACGCTGCCGGAGTTTGTGCCTTTTTCACCACGAGATCCTGTGTTTGCTGGGCCGGGCAGTCGAGTCATGGGTGACTTAATTCAAGGACGTCGTCAGGAGACGCTGCCGTCACAGCTGGTGATTCCACCAGGCGAAAATGCGCTGCTGATCAACGCGCCCATCCCGGTAGCTGAGCTGGATCCGCCTATTAACGGACGTTCGACGCTGATTGAGCTAGACAGCAGCGGGCCGGTCTATATGGCCAGCCTGGCAGAAACGGCCAATGTAGATGGGAATGAAACCGAGATTGCCCCTACGCTGGCGCAGTGGGAAACGATTCTAAAGAATTCAGGACTGGCGGGACCGCGCGATCGCACCCCTACCCCCATTACCGATACCCCCGAGCAGGTAATCTACGGTCGGGTGGCCGGTGTCGCCCAAGGGGCCAGCTGGACTGCAACGGTGAGCGATCCTGACGCTGAGGTGCTGACGATTCCATCAGCGGGAGATGTTTTTTCCTACGGCATCAGCACTCTCTATGTGGGGCAGCTGGGCACTGGTCAAAATCAAAGCGCTCCAATGTTAGTGCGCTATGAAGACACGGCCTATGAGGCCCACGGCAACTACGGTGTGGGCTACAATCTTACGCTGCCGCTCTATAACCCAACCGATACACCCCAGACGGTCACCGTTAGCTTTGAAACCCCCATCAAGGAAGATACCCTATCAACCGAGGGACTACAGTTCTTTGAAACACCGCCCAACCGCACCTTTTTTAGAGGCCCCATCCAAATCAGATACCGGGACGATGACGGGCTGCCTCGGATTCGCCATGTTCATCTGGTACAGCTCAGAGGTCAGCAGAGCGAGCCGTTGACCAGACTGACGCTGGCTCCCAATGAACAACGTCGCGTTGAGCTGACGCTGCGCTATCCACCCGACTCTACTCCCCCCCAGGTAGTAACGATTCAAACCGAGTAGAGCCTGGGCTCAGGCGCGTTTGTAAAACACCAGCGAGAGATTGTTGGCTGGCATGTCAATAGTCTCTTGCAAAATTAAACCGTGGGTCTTAGCGGCGGCTTCTACCGCCTCTAGATCGCGCACGCCCCAGTCGGTATTCTGTTCTTTAAGCCAGATATCAAAGCTGGCATTGCTGGAGGCCGTATGCTCGCCATCGCGCTTAAATGGGCCATAGAGATAGACCACGCCGTTGTCCGGCAAGATACGTCCGGCTCCGGTCATCAGGGTTTCGCAGGCCCGCCAGGGAGCAATATGGATCATATTAATGTTGACGATGGCGTCGATGGCACGCTTGTCATCGAGTTCAACTGGCCAGGGACTCTGACAGACGTCTAAATTAATGGCAGGGAGCAAATAGCGGGCATGGGTCGCCTGCTGCCAGGCCGTAATACTCTTAAGCATAGGATCGCTGACATCGCTGGGGAGCCAGCGTCGCGGGGCCAGTTTGGGGGCAAAAAAGCTGGCATGTTCTCCGGTACCGCTGGCAATTTCTAAAACGGTGCCTGGATTGGGCAACACTCGGTCTAAAACATTTAAAATAGCATCGCGATTACGCTCGGTGGCGGGGGCGTAAAGACGACCGTCATTGGGTTTGAAGTCAGGCATAGTCTTAGATCTTGTGCAACAGGCTCCATTAATCCTACGGTGAATGGGTCTGAACTTGAGCATACAGCGATTGAATTGCCTGGTCGGACTGCTGAACCTGGTGTAAAACCGCATCTAGCCGATCGAGTTCTTGCTGCCCTTGATATTCCTGGGTTTCTTTTTGTTGAAGCAGGGTTTCTAGATCGCTTTTACGGGCTTTGATATCGGCATCTAAACGACTAATTACTGATCGTTCATAGTCTCGGAAATAGGTGACGATGGCAGAGTGAATCGGCTGCTGCTGTTCGGCGGCGATCCGGGGTAGGTGAGTACTCAGCTCCTGACGGGCCGCCTGCACCAGCGCTCGCCGGGTCTGATCGATTTGGAATGCACCGATACCCAAACTGGCAATCCCAAGCGTAATGGGACCGGCAATGGTGCTAATCAGACTAGAGGCTAAAAGGCTGGCACCGATGGCGGCCACCAGGTTAATGAGAATGCTCTGCAGGTCAATGCTGGCTAGAACGGTTTTGATTTCTGGAGTATCGGTGGGCTGATTTAAGGCGTCAATGGCCCATTCGGCCCAGCTGGGTTGAGTATTGTCAAAGGGCAGCTCAACCGAGCGACCGCTGAGGGTCGCTAGGATTTTTTGAGTGACCTGGGTATAGGAGGTGCCATAGTGGGCGGCCCGGTCTGAAAGTCTTTGAAAGGCGCTGCGTAATGTAGGTTCTAGGGTTTGACTCCAGTGCAGCAGCTGGTCGTTGAGATAGCGCTGAAAGGCGGTCTCTAAGGATTGGTTAAACTGTTGCCGACCGGCTGGGTTGACTAAATCGAACAGCGAGAGATCGGGTTGGTAGGGCGCAAAATCTCTTTCAAACGTATTTTCTAGATTAAGGATAAAGTCCTTAAAGGCGGTGGTGGTGGCGTTGGCGTTGCGATCGCAGCTTTCACGAATTTCACATTGAAACTGGTCTCGAATATCCACTAGCTGCTCAAATACCGGAGCCAGCTGTAGAATAGCCTGCTTTAGTTCAGCAACGGTTTGGGTGAGCAGCGTTCGTCGTAGCGTCACTTTTTCTATTAGCTCAGCTAGAGTTCGCTGGGATAGCGCCACCGCTGGTTGGAATTCGGCCTGAGCCCGTTCCTGGCTTAAAAAGCGATCGAGCGTTGTTAAAAATTGGGCAAATCCAGGGTCGGCAATCGGGGTTTCTGCAGACTTGAGCCGCTGACGCAAAACCTGCAGGGCAGAGATGGGAAAGACACGTTGGTCGTAGCGATCGCAATAGTCTTTAAGCGTGCTGTAAAACACCTGATGTAGACGAGTCTCCGCCTGGGCCAATTCCTTCGGGTCGTCTGGGTCTAGTAAACTCTCCTTAATATGGTCCCAGGCATTAAGCAAGAAAAACAGCGACAGACCTTTATTTTTTAGATAGTTGTTTAGATAACGTCGCTCGGTCAGCGTACAGGGCTGAGTCGCCCGCAGCATAAACAAAATAGCATGACAGTTTTGAATGTAGCCTAAAGAGAGTTTGTTGCGCGCCTCCGTGTCATTAAGTCCAGGGCTATCGACAATTTCCACACCATTTTCCAATAGGGGTAGCGGATAGTAAATAACGGCATGGCTCACATGGCTAAAAGCGGCTTCACCCGGCTGACGGTTCTCTTCTGGATTAATGGTGTAGCGCTGGGTAAAGGTGGCAATATCTACTTGCTCAGAGGTGCCATCATTATATAGCACCGTCGCTTCTGTAGTTGCGCGTTTTCGTAATACCGTAAGCAGTGCCGTACAGGGATTGACATTACTCGGCAGCAGCGCTTCTCCCAATAAAGCGTTGAGAAATGTGCTTTTACCCCGTTTCATATCGCCCAGAACCATCAGGCGAAACACCCCCTGACGCAGGCTTTGACTCATTGTCGCAAGATCGATCAGCGGCTGTGTCAGATCGAATGTTTCTTTCAAAGTACCCAGCGCATCCTCAATCGTATCCAGCTGCGTGGCAAGCGCCTGACGCAGTGTAGAAATCTGAGACAGATGGGGTAACAGGGCCATAGATCGAGAGCCATTTACCGGTTTTGTAACCACTATTCTTGCAAAAAAACGATGATTTGCCACAACCGTGCTGCAAAAATTAGCCATTGCTGATTGGGAGGTGCTGTCGGTCTGTCAGATCCTAACCAAGATAGATGTACGATAAATGTCGTTGCTAAAGGCTAGCGGTGCTAATTTATTTCTCATGTCTATCGCTCCTCAAAAAACTCTCTCCCATAGCGAACAAACCTTGCAAGCTCTCCTGCAACAGGCCAAGGTTCCGAGCCAGCGATCGCTGGCGGCCAAAGCCAATGTCTCTCGCTGGCAGGTGCAGCAGCTGCGTCAGGGACATCTAGAAACGATGCGAGTCTCGGTACTAAAGCAGCTGGCAGCGGCGCTGGACTGTTCGCTACTAGAGCTGCTCAAAGCATTTGAACCCGCAGCCACCACCTCGCCTACTGAAAAGACCGATGCAGAAAAAACTGTTGGAACTAACGCGACGCAGCTAGATGAGGTGACACAGCTACGTCAGGAATATTCTCGACTGCAGACACGGCTAGACCAGCAGACTCAGGAACTTCAGCATCAGTTTCAGACAGAGGCCCTGCGAGTACTCGAGTCCTGGCTAACTTACTGGCCAACAGCGACAAAAGCCGCCACAGAGCGTGACGGCTTTGATGCTAAAAAGCTGCTGCCCTTGGTAAAACCCGTAGAGCGTCTGGTAGCAGGCTGGGGAGTCACGCCCACAGGTGCCGTAGGTGACCAGCTCGCATACGATCCGCAACATCATCAGCTGGTTCGGGGGGCAGCTAGCCCTGGAGATCCGGTGCGCATTACCCACGTGGGGTATCACCACCAGGGCGCTCTGCTACAGCGAACCAAAGTTGTACCGTTTGATTAGCGACCTCAATCTTTAAAGGAGCATTCAACCGTAATCTGTAGATTGGCCTCAGCGCTACCCTCTGTAATGTAAGGCACCCCCGATGAGCCCGCTATCTTAAGACCAAACACCAGATTAACTTTGTCCACATTGCCACTGCCCAACTCGACAAACGCGTTGAGGACATAGCGGGTGTACTGGGTAATGGTGTTTTTGACTGAGGGCAGCTGCCGTTGAATCACTGAAGAAATTGCGCCTTTAGAGACACGGCCAGATTCGCCCTCGCTAGTGGGGTTAGGGATATCGCCACGGTCCGCCGCCTCAATGTAGATAGTTGTACCGTCGTCTAGAGTGATGGGTGCTAGCTGAGTCATAGTAAGTGCGAAAAAATAGATGCTTTTCTTTCTATGCCCAATAACTCAGACTCACTATCGTTGATGTGAATCAGGCGGTCCTACTAGCGCGCCAACCTAAACATAGAACTATTGATAATACCTATTACTTAGCACGGGCAGTATTTAGGCGATCTAAAATATTTATTGAAAGCTATCACTAATTATGATCCCCAGGAGATGGGCTAATCGCATTAGCAAATCGTCTGCACATCCAGTAATTGATCGACAGCTTCTTTGAGAAATAAGGATTTTAGCGATTTTCATGGTCTGACCCAGATAATAGACTTGACCAAATCAGACCTTCTAAATAAGAATGAGTGTCAGTCCTCGTGATTTAAGCCAGTTAGTACTGGAGTCTTTAAATGTCCTTTTATTCCGATGATGTCTGGAAAACTGAGCTAAATGCCCGAGGTTACCGCTCTACGCCTCAGCGTCAAAAAATTCTCAATATTTTCCAGACCCTAGCTCAGGGCCATCATCTGAGTGCAGAGGATCTCCACGATGTGCTCAAAAACGATGGCGAGCGTATCAGTCTATCGACGGTATATCGAACACTGCATTTATTGGTGTATATGGGATTACTCCGGGAGTTAGAATTGGCCGAAGGACATAAGCATTACGAACTCAATCGTCCATTACGGGATCACCACCATCATTTGGTCTGTGTGCAATGTGGGCAGACTCTAGAATTTCAGGAGAATAATATTGACCGCATTGGGCAGGGACAGGCCAATAGCTCTGGCTATCACGTATTGGACTGTCAGCTGATGCTTTACGGTGTTTGCCCTGACTGCCGCTCCCGCAGCAAGGCATCTGCGAGTGGTGATAACTAATTAGAAATATTCTTAATAAAACGATAGCTTTAACCAAACCCGTCGGCTAAAGCTGCTTTTGAGCAAGGCATCTGATGCCTTGTTTTTTATTTATTGACACCTATTCCCATTTGCACGAAAGTCTCCTATACTGTCATCAACGCTTATTGATAGCTAGAGTCAATAGATGAGTTCCAAGTAGCTGTGTAGGAGAACAGCAGGCTGATGACACACCGGGCCGTGCCTAGAAAAATGTCTTTCTACAGCGAGGCAACTGTCAGAACGGCTCAACCGCCTAAAAAGATAAGCCGATCTCTCTTATAAGATGCGAGATTTCAATGTCTTACTTATAGATAAAACTATGCCGAGGAAGCTGAGCTGTTTAGGGTTTCCCAAGGCTGTAAGTGATTTTCTGTTGTTTTAACTGTTACCTTCTATGTCTCAGCTCCCTTCTATCTTGTGGCTGACCGTAAGCCCACATCTCAAGAAGTTTGATCAGCGACTGTTGTGTCAGCTATCAAAACGGCGCTCGGTTAGCCGTTGGGAATATCTACAATCCATGGATGAACCCTGCTGCTTAGACGTGGCGGTTCAGCTGCTGCATGACTATTTGACTGAGCATCGTGGTCGTGTGCATCTGGTGGGTCATGGTTTAAGCGGGATTGTTGGTTGGCTGTATGCTCAGCGCTATCCACAGCAGGTTAGGTCGCTTAGTTTGTTATCGGTTAGCGTCAATCCAGGCGTCAACTGGCATGCTCACTACTACGCTCTGCGGCAGCTGTTGCCCTGTAGCCGTAATGTTGTGCTAGCGCAGATGGTACGCATGTTGTTTGGCCCTCGCAGTAATGATATTACTCGGGCTCTGGTTCATATACTGGCTCAAGATTTAGATCAGGGTCTGGCGCTACATTCGTTGGCAGGCTGCCAAGAGATTAGCCCAGCTCAAATTCAACCGCCGTTGCTGGTGTGCAAGGGTGACTATGACGCGGTTGTTAATTCTGCTCAGCGCTGGCAGACGGTGCTTAAGCCAGACGACCGTCTTTGGAGCTGTCCTCAGGGCCATCATTTCTTTCATTTTGACCAGACACGCTTAGTTGAGAGTACGCTGTTGAACTATTGGCAACAGATAGAACATTCAGAGTCTGCCAAGCTTATGCCCGCACTGCTGAATCACTAGTTGGTTTAGCTGTTAAGACGCGACCACTCACTCTCTTAATCAGCCTTATTTCACTTATCTATTATCACTATGTCTTCATTGCTGCTACAGACCTATCGTTTTAAGCGTCGCGATCGCATCCCGATTGACACCTGCACCCTGTGGCAGGTGCGCTCGGGTCTAGTGCGCACAATTACCTGGGACGAAGACGGAGAGATTGTTCCCCTAGGTCTGTGGAATACTGGCAGTATTGTGGGGGTACCCATCACCCAGGTAGAGCCCTGTGAGCTACAGTGTCTGAGCACGGTCGAGCTAGACCGCTTACCTCTCGACTACTGTCTCACGGTGGACACGTTGCTGAGGCATACGGCCCAAGCTAGCCGATTGTTACACATAATGCACTGTCGTCAGGTCCAGGACCGACTGCTGCGGTTTAGCTGTTGGCTGGCTGAAAGCTTTGGTCAGCCAACGGGACACGGCCGTTTAATTACCGTGAGACTCACCCATCAAGAAATTGCTGAAACCATCGGCACATCCAGAGTAACGGTCACTCGCTTTATCAAACAACTAGAAGCCGAAGGACTGCTACGCTGGTCTGGGCGAGAACGATTTGTCAGCAACCGAGCCCTCAAAGGCTACCAAAAAGAATTGATGATTGCATAGCCGGATGGCAATCATCTGATCAGAGGTCCGTAACGCGTTAACGTCCGTGCCGGCATTGTCGGTACGGACTTTTTTTAGAAAACAAATTGCTATTGCCAGTTTGAGGAACATTTTATTTAAAGGAGCTGCTAAAAGAGCTGCCTTCCATAGGGTTTAGCTGATAAACCCAGCTCATCGACAGTAAAATTCCTATTGTTTGACAGTTTTTTAGTTGACATTGAATATCAATAATGTCATTAAATTGTACCAGCTGACTTTTCGGGATCAAGTAAGGAGCACCATGAGAAAACCAAACGCTATTCAACTATTTCTAGCCGTCGGTCTGGCCGGCACAGTGGCTGCCTGCGGCGGTGGCGCAGCGGATACAGACACAGCAGATACTGCCGCTGAAGCCCCTGAGATCGTTGCTGATGAAGGCGGCGAAGGTGGTGAAGGCGGCGAAGGTGGTGAAGGCGGCGAGGGCGGTGACTACAGTGCAGGAGAGCAGGCAAACGCTGACTTTGAAGATAAAGTCAGTGGCCCAGAACTGCTTGGTGCGCTGCAGGAGGGCGGTCATGTCATCTACTTCCGCCATGCCCAGACCGAGCGCGACTACGCAGACCAGGCCGATCCCGACATGGATATCAATGATTGTGAAACTCAGCGGAAGCTCAGCGATGTTGGTATTCAGCAGGCCCAAGATATTGGTGCGGCCTTTACCACCCAAGATATTCCTGTAGGCGATGTGATCACCAGTGAATACTGCCGCGCCTGGCAGACCGCAGAGCTAGCCTTTGGGCGCTATGAAAAGAATGCCCAGCTTAATTTTCTCCCTTTTGAGGAGTACACCGATGCCCAGGTAGAGGAAATGAAGGCCAATGTCACTCCGCTGCTGACGGCTGCACCTGAAGCGGGTCAAAACACGGTAATCGTTGGCCACGACGATATTTTTGAGGCGGCCACAGGTATCTACCCAGATCCTCAAGGTCTGGCCTATGTTTTAACCCCTGATGGTGCTGGTGGGTTTGACTTAGTTGCCAATGTCCTACCTGAGGAGTGGGCTGAGCTATAGAGCCGATCCTCGGCACAATTTTTCCAGAACGCACACACCCAGTCCGATGGAGTTAGTTTATTCCATCGGATTTTCTATAGAAGCAATTGAGATAAGCTATCAACTATTTTTTTATACGGGCAGGGCTTAGTCAAAATCATTAGCAGTCTCAATAGGCGGTCCTGGAGGAAATACAGGCTAAAACCCTTGATAAAAATGGGTCTAGTATGACGATCTCTCAACCTGACTCAAAATAGCGAATTATTTTATTAGCTATTGATGTCAATAAAGTTGTGTGGGATAATTTCACTTGATCTGTAAAACTACTGAGAATGGATTCTGATAGAAAAATGTAGCTGATAGCCGCAATCTGACACGTGGAACCTGTCTGCTTTTTGAGAAAGTGGCTAGCGTTCCCTGTAATCCGTAGTTTTCATGTTTGAATCTTTTTTATTTTTCGAGCAGGTCAAGCAAATTTTCTTGGGCTCTACTTGCATCTTTAGGTCGTTGTAGTTAGGAAAATGAGAAGGAATCCTAGCAGACCAAAGATAATTTTGATGTTGTTAGCGGGTGATAAACAAAGTAAGGTGCGAATTCTATGAAACTTTCACGACGTTCTCTGTTAATTAGCGGCGCAGGTTCAACGGCGGCGTTTGCGGCAACTCAGGTGATTAGCCCCAAGCGAGCCACAGCTCAAACAGGAGAGATCAATCTCTACTCGTCTCGGCACTACAACACCGATGACGAGCTGTACGAGGTGTTTACCGAGCGTACGGGTATTCGCGTCAATCTGTTGGAAGGTAATGCAGATGAGCTATTAGAACGATTAAAAACAGAAGGAGACCGCAGCCCTGCTGATGTTTTTATGACCGTTGACGCGGGTCGTCTATGGCGGGCGGACCAAGAGGGAGTTTTTGCTCCCGTATCTTCCAGCGTTTTAGAAGAGCGCATTCCCGAGAGTTTGCGTCATCCTAACGGTCACTGGTTTGGCTTTAGCAAGCGGGCTCGGGTACTGATGTACAACAAAGATCTTGTTGATCCATCTGAGCTATCTACCTACGAAGCGCTCGCAGATTCTCGCTGGCGAGGCAAGATTTTAACTCGTTCTTCGAGCAACATTTACAGTCAGTCTTTGACGGCTTCGATGGTGGCAGCCCATGGTAACGCCGATGCTCAGGACTGGGCCGAGGGACTGGTTGCTAACTTTGCCCGTAGCCCTGAAGGTAACGACCGGGCTCAAATCGAAGCGGCTGCGTCAGGGCTAGGAGAGATTGCGATCGCAAACACTTACTACCTCCCCCGCTATGCCAAAGATAGCGACCCGGCTAAGCAGGCCATCTTTGAAAAGATTGGCGTCTTCTTCCCGAATCAAGACGGGCGCGGTACCCACGTCAATATCAGCGGTGCGGGTGTTGTTAAATCGGCTCCTAATCGAGAGAATGCCGTCAAGTTTTTAGAGTACCTTTCCAGCAGCTCTGCTCAGGCCTTCTTTGCCCAAGGCAACAATGAGTATCCGGTGGTAGAAGGAACTCCGGTTGACCCAATTGTCGGCGCATTTGGTACGTTTAAGGCCGATGATGTCAACGTCAATCTTTTAGGTGAAAATCAGCCTGAAGCCGTGCGTATTATGGACCGAGCTGGCTGGGCCTAGGGTCGTACGCTAGCACAATATTCGGGTTCCTCTTCTCGAAACACGCCCCGCTGCTTCACAGCGGGGTTTTTTAGTTAAAACAGCACAGACAAATGCTGGAGAGTCTTTTTAGCCGTTGCTGATTTAGGAAATCATCGAACGATTGAAAATGCCAGACACCAGCGTCTTGCAGATAAAGTTATCCCGAAGATCGGCAACGTCGCTTTTTAATTTAAGGCCAGGGCTTCCATATCTTGTCGGTCGATCAGAGCTGGCGTAATGATATAGAAAGCCCCTGTCAGACCCTCACCAAAAATATTGAGATATTTCACCGCACTCTCAGGGGCGCTCAAAGAACGCATCTCATACACTCTGTGGTTACCGCCCCCAGAGTCTCCATTATCGTAAGGGGTAAGCTTATAGCCTTGAGTTTCTAACTGCTGCTGCAGGGCTTTTGCAATATCTCTAAAATTTTGTCCATCTACCGTACGGCAGTTGTCTAAACCGTAGCAGCCGGAGGTCGCACCGGTAACGTGGGGAAAATCATCGCTAAAGCGAACGGCAAAGCCAGCCTCCGGCTCGCTGTTTTCGGGTTCTGGCTCCTGTTCGTCAAATTCTGGTTCTTGATCTTGGGGTTCCGGTTCGGCTGGCTCTGATTCGATGGCGTCGGCGATTTCAGGCTGAACCGGCAATCTTTCGGGCGGCGGTTCCACAGGGGCAGCAGGCTCAGGCTCAGCGACTGGCTCAGTGACTGGTTCAGCAACCTTAGGCAGGGTTGTTAGTGCGATCGCACCGCTCTCTTCAAGTATGGGTTCCGGTTCTGGCTCTGGTAAAGGAGTCTGCCACCACTGGGGCGCTGGCAGCAGCAGCAGTCCTCCATGTAGTATGGTCACGGTCAAAAACGCTAAAGCGCGAAACTTGGGCACCGGTAATCTTCTCGCCGATCCCAGATGTCTATCCGACATCATCCTGCTGAAAATTTTGAGCAACGAGTCCGGGGACCTGCTTGGGATTAACTTTGCTATATCGCTGCTTATGGGGCATGACCACCATATGGGGCCCCGATTTGCATTTATCCATACAGCCGGTTAGCTTTACTTGCACAGTATCCACTAGACCCTGTTCGGCCAGGGCGGTTTCTACCGTACGGCACACCTGGGCAGCACCTCGTTTGCGACAGGAAGATTTTTGACAAATTAGAATTTTAGGAGACTTACCTGCTTTAGCCTTGGGTAGTTTTCCCTGGGGCGATACCGTTTGAGCGGAATCGGCGGCTGTCGGCACTAGGGCCAAAGGTTTGATGCGTACCACCTCTTTGGCCTTTAGCTGACGTTCACCTTCATCATCTATAGACTGTTTACCAACAACACGAATCGAGTCGCCCGACTGTAGATAGCGAAACACCATCATCCGCACAGACTTGGAAAGCTTAATTACATACTGTTCGTTAGCATCTCGCAGCTTGAGATACTTAAAAGGTGACTTATCACCCGACATAAACCCTTCAAACCGGCCTTCCAAACAGAATGCCTGACTATCCCGTGCCATATCAGTCTGCATAGACGTCTGATTTAAGCTTAGCTCAGATCCCATGCTTATTGAGAGCAGTTCCTCAAAAATCAGGTTAGCTAACGCTGGGACACAATCCTATTAGTAAAGTTTATTTAATACCATCACATTTAACTTTTCTGATAGATACTTGAAAAAGCCTGTGGATAAAGGGCTACAGCCAGGTCGATTTTTGGGGGATCAAACGTATGTTAAAAGTACAATTACCTTCTTGACATCGATTTTCATTTAAGCTTCAATTGAAATTAAGAACGTTTTTCAAATAACGAGCATTAAAAAACCTCCCCTAGGGGAGGTTTGCTCTCGTTTGAGCGACGTCTTAGGTCTGATTAGTTGTTGATAACAACTAGGGTGTCATTTGCCAGGAAGTGATCGAGGTGGTAGGCGCGTTCTTCTGTCTTTAGCAAAATCGTCTCATACAAATACCGTGTGGCACGATCGCCTAGGCTCTCTGCCTGGGCTGCCTGACGACGTAAAGCCGCAATTATTGCCTGTTCTCCTGTTAGATCGTTTTCAATCATCTGACGGCAGCGATAGATCCCATCGGACTCTGGAGTAAAGCAGCATAGCTCGGCCAGTTTGCTAAAGCTAGCGGCAGGAACTCCGCCCAGTCCGTCTAAGCGCTCTCCAATGTCATGGACATGACCTCTAACCTGGTCGTAGCTCTCTTCAAAGTAGTTATGGATTTGATAAAATTCAGCGCCTTCTACAACAAAGTGATGCTTCTGATATTGGATATAGAGGGCTTGAAAGCTGGCCAAAAGAATATTTAAGCCTTCACAAACAGGAGCCGTAATAGAAGTTTCGAGTGCGATCGCATTGGTCGTAACGTCACCAAAGGAGGTAACAAGTGTAGATGAGCTAACCATAAAATGACTCCAAGACTGCGGGTGTGACTATTAACAGCTAGACGCTCTAGCAGCTGTCGGTAGTAGACATGGTAGCTCAATGTAACTGGCTAGAAACCTTGATATGTAAGGACTTCAGTGGTGTTTATATGACATGGGTTCGCAATAGTCATGGATGCTATTTTAGCTGGGTTTACCAGATGTCCTGTTATTCCACAGTTTTTTACCAAAACTTATTTTTTTACCATAGTTTTTGTTGATGCGATTAGCTTCTAGTTATTTTTTCTTGGCATATTAGAAAGCGATAACAATTAGCAGCAAAACCGAAAGTTTGCTTATCTAATATTTAGAAGGTATTGTCATCTAGCCCAGCTTTTAGAAATCTCTGGTGTGTTGAAACGGTTGATATACACCCTATTCAAATTTTTATGCTCTTTTTTAGTGCTTTAGCTGCCACTGGTTCTTATTAGAACTGCATCAGCTTTATTCAACGTTTGCTGTCCCCTGTATGTGTGAGATCTATTGAACATATGGTTACGATTAACTGCTGCGATCGCTGGGAAGCCTATTTCCGACTGCAAGACCTGGGAATCGCCTGTGAGTGTAAAAGTTATCAACCCCTTAAAGTCCATGTGGCGTCGACCCATGATGCGATTCAAGTGTGGTGTATTACTCACCGGTTAACTAAGTCGCGTCGAGAGCTAGCCAGCTGGCTAGAAGCTTGCTTAACGCTGAATTAAGTGTTTTGACACCCACGCTAATCAAATATCCTCTCAACTGGGATGGCCGTGGTCATCCCTTTTTTATTGAGATATTTTCTAATCAAGACTATGACGATCAATTAGCGATTGATCCCGACAAAAAGCTTTTAAGATCAATAACATCAGATATTCTGAGTCATATAAAAATGTTTCTAAAATCACTATTATTAAGAATAAATCCTATTAATTGCTATAGCGGTACTCCATAAGGCAAGCTTGCCTAAGCGATTGAAAATTATCTATCGCTAGATTGTTTTCAATCTACTTTTGTTGTGCTGTAAGTTCTACCGTTGCAGTCTTAAAGCTGCCGCGAGTTTCGCTGATGTTTAGAGCGGATGTTCGTAGAGAAACCTGCAGGGTGTAAGGCGCCCTACCGCAGTTCTTTGCGTTCTGATCACACTCAGACATCCGGCCTGAAATCTTCTCACAGTGCTTCAATCACAAAACTATCGTAGTTATCGGAGACATCATCACTATGCAAGCGTATGGTGAATCAAAGCCTACCTATGACTGGTGGGCAGGCAATGCACGCTTTGCTGAAAAATCAGGATTGTTTATTTCAGCTCACGCAGCGCAAGCGGCTCTCATTACATTTTGGGCGGGTGCGTTTACTCTATTTGAGCTGTCCACCTTTGATCCCTCATTGCCTATGGGTGAACAGGGACTGATTTTGTTACCTCATCTGGCCACCCTAGGTTTAGGCGTACAAGAAGGTAACTTAGTTAATACCTATCCAGCCTTTGTGGTCGGGGCTGTCCATCTTGTTTCTTCCGCAGTACTAGCAGCCGGAGCTTTATTTCATCTAGTCAAAGGACAAGAGGACTTAAGCAACGCATCAGGCCAGGCTCGCAAATTTCATTTTGAATGGGAAGACCCCAAACAGCTGGGGCTAATTTTAGGGCATCATCTGCTGTTTTTAGGCGCGGGTGCGCTATTGCTGGTTCTATGGGCAACAAAATGGCATGGTCTGTACGATCCGGCCATCGGCGAGGTGCGCTTGATTACTAACCCTACGCTAGATATTGCGACTATCTATGGCTACCAAACTCATTTTGCCGCTATTGACAGTCTAGAAGATCTAGTTGGGGGACATGCTTTTGTTGGGGCTCTACTGATTTTAGGAGGCGTCTGGCATATTGTTGTACCTCCGCTTAAGTGGGCCAGAAATGTTCTATCTTTCTCAGGTGAAGCTATTCTCTCTTATTCACTGGGGGGTGTAGCGCTGTGTGCGTTTGTTGCCGCTTACTTCAGCGCTGTCAATACCCTGGCCTATCCAGTCGAATTTTATGGTCCGGTACTCGATGTAAAGCTAGGTGTATCTCCCTATTTTGCCGATACTATCGAACTTCCCTTTGGAGCCCATACGGCACGCTGCTGGCTGGCCAACACCCATTTCTTCCTGGGATTCTTCTTTTTGCAAGGACACCTATGGCATGCGCTGCGGTCGATGGGATTTGACTTTAAGCGAGTCAATAAAGCCTTGGATAGCGTTGCTCAAGTATAGGCTCTAGACGTTTAGTTTGCCAAAAAGGACCGCTCTGTCGGTTCTCCTCTCTCAACCAGGCCTGTACGGTTACGTACGGGTCTTTCTTATTGGCCGTATCTATAATATCGCTATTGATATTTATTTTTACCTATGGGGTACATAGTATATGGACCGCTTTGTTCGCCTAAATTTGCCCGGTTTGGCGATTGAGTGGGAACGCTGTTGCCAGCGCTCATATCGCGGTCGGTAGCACCACAGCCAGGAAAGTCTGAGGGCCAGAGCAGACAGTACGATAAAGCAAGCAATCAACAGCCAACTATGCCAGTTCATAAATTAGCAACGATGTTTTGTGCTAACACGACGCATTTATTAGATGTGCGTGCTGGCACTTATGATAACGGATCTCAATAATATCGCAAACCACACCGTTCTTTGCCACCTGCTAAACAGACGCCATGGCTACCGCTCTTTGGCAATTCGCCAGCTCAACAAAATGACGGGCAAAAGTCCGACTAATAAAATCATCAAGGCCGGAGCTGACGCTTCTACTAAGCGTTCATCTGAGGCGTATTGGTAAACTCTGACGGCTAGTGTATCAAAGTTAAACGGACGCATCACCAGCGTGGCCGGCAGCTCTTTCATCACATCTACAAAGACCAGCATCAGAGCGGTAAGCAAGCTGCTGGTCATCAATGGCATATGTATTTTGAGCAACGTCTTTGTAGGAGAGCAGCCTAGGCTGCGAGCAGCATCGTCAACGGTAGGTCGAATTTTTCCCAAACCCGATTCAACGGTGCTTAGACCTACCGCTAAGAATCTGACCAAATAGGCAAAAATCAGCGCTGTAATGGTCCCGCTAAGAATCAGGCCAATATTGTTACCGGTGGTCGCTTCAACCCAGGTAGCAAACCCTCTGTCTAGCTTGACTACAGGAATTAAAATACCGACAGCAATCACCGCACCTGGGACGGCATATCCCATAGAAGCCAGCCGGACACCTAAATCGACCGCAGGTTGCTTGCTGAGCCGAGCACCATAGCCCAAAACTAAGGCCACGGTAACAGCGATACCGGCCGTTAATCCGGCCAGGATTAGGCTGTGCTGAGCCAGTTCAAAAAATCGATCGTCTAGGGTTTCGTCTAGGTTGGTCAGAGTCATCTGGGCCAGTAACCCCCCAGGCAATAGCAGCCCCAGGGTAATGGGCAGTCCACAAACAAGGACAGCACCCCAGGCCCGTAGTCCTTTAAGGGCATAGGCTTGAGGTCTTTGGGCACTATTTTTTGCTTGGTAGTACTTAGCTTGTCGACGGGACCAGCGCTCTAAAACAATTAGCACCAAAATAAAGACCATGAGCATGGCCGACAGCTGAGCGGCAGCCACCTGGGCTCCCATACCAAACCAGGTGCGGTAAATTCCAGTTGTAAAGGTGGTTACTCCAAAATAGTCCACAGCGCCAAAGTCGCTCAGGGTCTCCATCAGCGCTAGGGAAAGTCCGGCGATAATAGCAGGACGCGCCAGGGGCAGAGCCACTCTAAAAAAGCTACGCCAGGGTCCACAGCCAAGAGAACGACTGGCTTCTAAGGTACAGACGGACTGTTCTAGGAAGGCGACCCTGGCAAGCATGTACACATAGGGATAGAGCGTCAGGCTGAACATGATAATAGCCCCGCCGATGGAGCGCACATCGGGAAACCAATAGTCGGTGACAGACTGCCAGCCAAAGAGCGATCGCAGCCAAATCTGCACCGGGCCAAAGTAATCTAGCCAGTCAGTATAGGTATAGGCCAGTAGGTAGGCCGGGGCCGCCAGCGGCAGTAGCAGCGCCCATTCGAAGAGTCGACTCCCAGGAAAGCGGCACATGGTCACAAGCCAGGCCGTACCGATTCCTATGACCATGACCCCAATGCCCACCCCGACCATCAAGATCAGCGAATGGGTAATGTACTCGCTGAGCACCGTTGAGGCAAGATGACTAAATACCCCTTCGTTGGGCGCTAAAATACTGGCCAACACCACCAAGATAGGGGAGGCTACAAGCATCGCAATCACCCATACCGTCACTGTCCAACCGTTAACAACAGGCAAATAGGGAATAATGCGAGAGGCTTTAGTGGTCATGGGTGAGGCCGTTAATTCAGAACTACGGTGGGCGTAATGGATTTATTTTCAGCCATAGCTGGCCGTTGTATCAACTTAAACATTGTTTCGTTTTATCTAGGGTGTGCTATCCATTAACCTTGAGATACTCAATGCATGCAGGGCTCGCCCGATGAAACTTGCCATAACCTGGCTCGTTGCTTGCATAAGAGGCTCAACTGCAATCGATCATAGGCCGTAGTTTATGGCGTCAAATGTTCTGATCATGGGTGGTAGCGGTCGCATTGGACGCAGCGTAGCGACAGACGTACTGCAGCATACAGATGCGACTATTACCCTCACAGGACGGCAGTCTAGAGCCGGGTTTGAGCTACAGCCACGTCAGCAGTACCAGGTTCTGTCTCTAGCAGATACCGCCGCCGTAAAAGCCGCGATCGCAGCCCACGATCTTGTTATTCACTGTGCCGGGCCCTTTCGGTCGAGAGACTTTTATGTACTATCTCAGTGTATTGAGCAGAAGATTCCTTATATTGATGTTGCCGATAGCCCTGACTATGTAAGAGAAGCTCTCGCTTTTAAAGAGGTGGCTAGAGTCGCAGGAGTCACCTGCATTGTTAGCACCGGGATATTTCCTGGCATTTCTAACAGTCTGGTTCGTCAGGGAATTGAGCAGCTAGACCAGGCCGAGCATGTGCATCTGAGTTATTTAGTTGCCGGATCTGGTGGTGCGGGGGTGACGGTGATGCGCACCACGTTTATTGAACTACAAACCCCTTTTGAAGCTAAGGTTGACGGTCAGTGGAAGCTTATTCAGCCCTATTGCGATCGCGAAGTTCTCCCCTTTCCGCCACCGTACAACCAAGGAGCCGGCGTATATTGGTTTAATACCATTGAAGCCCTCACCCTGGCTCGCTCATTTCCTCAGCTCAAGAGCGTCGTCACCAAGTTTGGCTCACTGCCTGATGGGTACAACCGACTAACTCACGCCATGACCCTGTTGCCTGGCAGCTGGCTCAAGCAGCCAGCTGTAGTTGAGTTTCTCTCCCAGGTCAGCTACGCCATGACCCAGGTTACCGATCGATTTAGCGGTACCGGTATTGCCATACGCCTGGTCATCAAGGGACAGCATCAGAACCAGGCCGCTACCTACCAAGCCACAGCGACCCATCCAGACACAGCCGAAGCCGCCGGTTACGGGACTGGTAGTATTGCCCAATTGATTTTAGCTGGGAAGATCTCTCTTCCAGGAGTATGGCCTGTAGAACAAGCACTGCCAACGCCCCTGTTTGAGAAGACGCTGGCAGAACGCGGATTAGAGATCAGTAAAACCCTTATTTAAGTAAAAAAGAACAGACTGAACTCACAACGACACTAAGGATATGCGAGAACGCCCTTAGCCCATGACGGCTAGTTTTCTAATCGTCGTCATCGTCATCATCATCATCGTCATCATCATCGTCGTCATCGTCGTCATCGTCATCGTCGTCGTCGTCGTCATCGCCGTCGTCGTCATCATCGTCGTCGCCACCATCATTGCCACTGGTGACATCGTTATCCACCTCAATAGTATTATTGATCTCAATATCATTGTTAATTGAGATAAACACATCCAAGAAATCGTCAGCTACATATTCATTGCGAACATATTCAAGAATGCCTTGGCTCGCCATCGCCTGATAGACAAAGCTAGAAGCCTCGGAGCGGCTGACAACTTGAAAAAGGTTAAGACGCTTACGATTAGGATAGTTAACAATAACGCCGCGCTCAGTTAGAGCCGCAATCAACACACGATATTCTGTCGGAATGGTATCAGCATCGTCATAGATACTCAGAATCTCTGCTACGCTCTTGCCAGTTACAAGCTCGGTATATCCCAGACCACGAGCGAGAGAAATCAGCACATCTAAGCGACTCAGCCGTCTTTCTGGATTAGCAACAACATTATCTAGATCAATAAATCCCATAGAATAGGCTTTTTGAATAGCGCTGTAGGCCCAGTAGCTGCGAGAGATTCCAGAGATAGACGAGACCGAGCGTACTGTTCTGACATCGAATGCTTTGTTGACTAAAGCCGCGAACTGAGCATGGGTCAGCCCGTTAGTGGGCATAAACATACCATTGGGAAATCCTTCTAGCACTCCGCGATCGCTCAAAGGATAAACAAAGCTAGACGCCCAATAGTTTTGAGTAATATCTGTAAAACTAGTCTGACGAATAACCTGAGTTCGCTGGGCCAGTGATTCGGAGTCTGTTTCTTGAGTAACTGTCTGAGCGCTCGCCTTAGCTGTATCTGAAAAAATAAAGATAGAGAGTATGGCTAAAAGAGGGATACCGGCTATATTACGCACGAACCGCAAAGCAGAAGAAATATTCATATCTGAGTCCTTTAGATCAAAAACATTTTTGTAGCATGCCTAGCTGTCCCCAATTCCAGACACTACTGATATGGCCGTCAGCCCTAAAAGAGCGCTGCTTGCAGACAAATCTGCAGCTGCCCAGTGCTGATTATTGTTGGCCTAAAATTTTCAGTTAAAGTTGTTTCTTTAAATCAAACACCAGTAATGTCTAAAAATAATATGTCTGGTCTAATCTATAATCAAAGTCCCTTAACCATGATTCAACTCCACCAGGTCTTTGTAAGACAAGATGGTGTAGACCAATTTCTTAAGTGGATTACCACCTGCAAACCTATGAAAAGAATCAGCGCTACGGCTGAATATTAGGGAGTTCCACCAGGTATATATACGGTCTAAGGCTACAGAATGAAATTAGTTGAAGTATAGGCTACGCTAAAACCTGCTGACAATTTGAAAACTGTCAGTATCCGCAGCTGTTGAGATCGTTATATGCCTAACGGCGACTGACGATTTCACCTGTGTACATATTGACTACCAACGGCTCACTGGCTGGATTACCTCCATCCAAACGACCAAACATAATTTTGTAGAGAGATTGAATCGCTTTAAGGCTATGGCTGGTAATCACAACCTTTGCATCTAATTTCATCGTTACTACCAAGCCAAATTCACCACGCCTTCGCTGTTCTAACCACCAGTTTGAGTAGACAGCATATCCTACGCTGCCGGTAGCAAGTATCAAACCCAATAGACGAACCAGCCAGTGCCAAGGAGTTAAACAGATAACTAAGCAGGCCGTTGCAACTGAACCAGCCAGAAAATTAGTGAGTTTTTTTTGAATAACAGAGCGCCTGCAGTGCAGCTTGAGAATTTGTAGCGAGCTGACACTTTCTAAGGAATAGGAAATTCCACCATACAGTAGCTCAGTGGCAGTCACCAGGGCCTCGTCTGCAAACAGCTTTACTGTGTAAGAATTAGCCTGATGAGCTAGCTGACCTTGTGATGGGCGTGGTCCGACATCCAGCATCAGATCGTCTGCGACTAGAGAGATATCCCTAAGAGCTAACTTTCCCTCTACCAGGCTAATATCTTGAGTATTTTCCTTAGGTTCTCCCACAAAGCCCTCGCTATATCTTACGCATTTGTTTTAAAACGAAGCTTCCTCAAAAAGAAGTCTAAATACTTTTCCTGCTTAGCAACTATTGTAATATCTCCGTCTATTCCGGGCAGCAGTTTACACTCGCCAGTGTTAGACGCTACGACTTGACTATTAGGTTCTACAGTCACTGTATAGCTGTTTTCAGATGCCGCAGAAAATTTTGGTCCTTGAGAGGTAGCAGGTTCAATTGATTTAACATGTCCCTGTAATGTGTTAGAACCAGTAGCCTTACAGTTAGATACATTAATTTCGACGGGAAAGCCGATATCAACAGCTTCAATTCCAGGATCGGAAACGAAAGCTTCAAACTCTAGCGGAGCGTCCACAGGAACAACTTTAGCAATAGGTTCACCTGAATCAACCGTTTGACCTAGGGTATTTAAGGTAAGTTCATAGAGAATACCGGCTTTTGGAGAATAGACATTTAAGGTATCTGTTTTTTGCTCTGCTTGTTCTAGGCGATTTTGCTGATAGGCCAGCTGTGCATTTAGCTCATTCTTGTGGGTGAGCAGCAGCTCTAACGAGTAGTCAAATGCCTGTGCTGTGCCAAGACTGATCTGTGGAGGATTGGCCCGACGTTGCTGCGTTTCAACAATTTGGCGGTCGATTTGTGCGAGATGCCCTTGAAGCTGAGTCAGTCGTTCTTTTGCATTAAAAATTTCTGCTTGCAGCGATGCATTCTCAAATGAAGCAATGGCTTGATCGGGGATCACCTGGTCATAATTCTGAACAGAAATATCCTCGACATCACCTTCAATATTTGCAGTGATAACTTGAGCTTCATCCACTGGCTGAATAACAGCAGAAGTTTTAACGATAGTCTGATGGGTCAGCAAACTTGAGGCAACCATCCCTAGTCCTAACGCACCTACTGAGGAAAGGCCGCCAATCACCAGTAAACGATTGGCAGATGGTAGAAAATTGTCTACAGCAGGGGAAGTAAGCTGCTGATAGCTCTTAGTTTGAGCAGCGTCAAACGTCTGGGTAGCAGCCAGCATCAGCGATCGCATATTTGAGCGCTCAACAGTGAGTTGGCTGCTAGTATCAGAGGACAGCACTGTTGACTGTGTTACCTGACCAGGAATGTTAGACGCTAGGTTTACAGAAGATTGATCATGGTTCATGGTTTACACTCACACTGACAAGTAATATAAACAGTTGCTGGGAAAAAATTGGGCGAGTAGTTCTCACTAGCCGCATAAATATTCAAGTCAAACAATTCAAGTCAAACAAGAACGTTATATATTCTCGCGATTACTGGCAACCAGACGCTTTGAGCTGTCCGTAAGACTAGGTGCTGCTTCTAGGAACTGCAAATGACCGCCCTTCTGGGTCAGCAAGTAAGCAGGAGAACCAGCAATGTCGGCTTCGCCATTGTCAATGACAGCAACCCAATCGACGATGCGATTTACGCTAGAACGATGGCTAATGAGAACAGTGGTGTGCCCACGACGGTGGATTAATAGCTTTTGAAGCAGCTGAGCTTCGCTAATCGGATCCAACGCAGACGTTGACTCATCTAAAATTAGAATAGACGGCTTGAGAACTAATGCCCGTGCGATCGCAAGCCTTTGCAGCTGTCCCCCCGAAAGATTAGAACCAAACTCTCCTAAAACCGTTAGATAGCCATCGGGCAAACTATCAATAAACTCGCTAGCTCCCGTAATTTGACAGGCGTCTACCATTTCTTGGTAAGAGGCTTTAGGAGCACAAAGCTGAAAGTTTTCTAGAATCGAGCGACTCCAAAAATGAGTGGTTTGAGACACGAGAACAATTTGCTGACGCACACATTCAGTCGAAAGATCGCGCAAATTATGGGGGCCCACCAATACTTCACCAGACTGGTAGGGATGTAATCCCGCTAAGATCTTAGCAATCGTGCTTTTTCCAGAACCAGACGTGCCGACTAGGGCCGAAGATCTGCCACCGGGAATCGTCAGGGAAAATGTTTCAAGCAGATTAAACCGACCCGGATAGTGAAAGTTGACCTGATTGAATGTAATATCGCCGTCTGACGGAATTTCTGCTAGGGGTTTGAGCCAGTCGTCAGGGCTTTCATCTTGGACATCAATGACGTCATCAAACTGTTGTACAGACGTCTTGACCTCCATCAATCTGTCGGAAAATCTGACTATAAAGTTAATAAACTCTAGAAAACTATGGCTCATGATACTGAAGGCTAAGAGCTTGCCCAAGGTTAGCTCCTGCTCGATCACTAAAGTGCTGCCCAGGTAAAAGATGGCAATACTGCCCATACCTGCGACTAGATTTGCTAGCTGATTGGTAAAAAAGCTCAGCTGAACGGTATCTGCTTTCTGACTGGCTAAATTACCAAATCGCCCCTGCATTTCTTTCCAGAGTTGAGGCTGAGCCGTTGTTGTCTTCACTGTCATGGCGCCTCTAAAAATCTCGACTAGCAGAGCCTGATTTTTAGACTTTAAAGAGAGTAAACGGCGAAGCCGCCGCTGCACGACCGGTATTAGCCCAATCGTTGCTCCTAACATAACTCCAGCTGTTAGCAGCGATACTAGAGTCAAACGATAGCTATAAAAATAGCCCATACAGCAGAGAGAAACCACTGCAGTACAAAGCAGTGCAGGAAACTGCACAGCCCCATCTACAATCAGTTCATTAATCCGCGAAATATCTTTAAGATGACTGGCAAACTCACCGCTGCGTCGTGTCTCGTAATAGTTTAGCGGTAGCCTTAATAATTTACGGCCAAATTCTAGCGTAAGCCCCAGTTCTAATTTCTGAAAGATATTAGCAACTAGAGAAACCTGTACCAAATTTAAAAAGCTTTTAATCGCAAAAAAAACTAAGGCTGCCACAGCTATTTTAGGTAAAAGCTGAATATCTCCTCCAAGCAGCACGTCATCAGCAATGAGCTGAATTAACAAGGGGACCGATAGAGATAAAAAGCCAATCGCTAACCCATAGATAAATACCTGGAGTAGAGAAAGACGATGGGGCCATGCCTGCTGTATAACACTGGTTAGTCTACTAGGTTTATCAGTAGATAAGCGATAGAAGGCTTCGTCTGGGACCAGCAATAGCATGGCCCCATCCCCCCAGTTGGACTTCACTTCGTCGGCGCTCAGATACTGAACACCGACACTAGGGTCGGCGATGACATACTTTTGACGCTGCTTACCATAGAAGACGACCCAGCGGTCCTGGCCCCAGTGAATAACAGCGGGCAAAGGCAGGCGATGGATCCGATTAAATATATCGTCAGTTGCCTGACCGGAGCGGGCCTGAAAACCTAGGGCTTCTGCACCTTGCTTTAGCCCTAATAGCGAAGAACCTAACTGGCCAGTCCCCACAAGTTCACGCACGCGGGATAGAGTAAATTGCTGCCCATAGTGCATAGCAACCATCGCAATACAGGCAATTCCGCAATCTTCTTCTCTAGGCTGGCTGATAAATGAATATTTCATAGGATCACGGTATATGTGCTCTAGGGCAAACCAAAAAGCGTCTATAAATTCAGATCTTTATCGCAAGCAAGAAATGCTCAATCAACTATGAGACAGCCCTATAGATAAGAGTTAACGAATAACTTTTACCACCTAAAAATAAAAGACCAGGATAGTGAGTTTAAATTTAGTCAGATTGCTTAGATCGCTCATGACATTGATGAGAGAGGCATCGCCGATCTTCGGGATATCTTCTAATATCAAGAGACCGTCAAGAAGTAGTTGCTATAGATTGGTCTATCGCCTAATTCAGCAATTACATGAGAGAAAACTCCTACAGTTTTGTTGTTACATGTCTGTTGAATACCGAATTTTCTTTGAAGGCAGAATTTAATAAGCATAGGTCCCCAGAGCCGGTCTATACTTTCAATAGATCAACTTCAAAGACCGGCCAAACATATTGGTCTGAAAACTAGGGCTGCATAATCGCTGCAGTACTAGCCGCAATGGTAAAAACACTCAAAAACAATATAAACAGCTCGACTTTAAGATGCCCCAATACATGGCAATACGAATACTCTTGCTCAGATTGGAACTCACTAGCTAAGACAACAGAAAGACGTCATATGTTCCTCAGCGGCTACAAAGCCTAGTGAAGATATCAGGCTTGCTCACTACGCTATTTCTATAAGCAAAGCAGATCGATGGGATCGCTAGCTATTTAAAAACCAGATCGTAGGTACTAAAGATCGAATGTACTTGCTATGGTACAAGCAGGCGCAAACGCGATGCCATGATTCCAAGGCGGCTAACCCTGATTAATTTTTTGAGCTATCGAGAGGTCACGCTTGACTTTGCAGGGTTGCATGTTGCCTGTATCTGTGGACCTAATGGTGCGGGCAAGTCATCGCTACTGGAGGCTATGGCCTGGGCGGTATGGGGGCATAGTCGAGCAGCCAGCGAGGATGATGTTATCCATCTTGGGGCCAAAGAGGTCAAGGTGGAATTTGTATTTGAGCATCAGAGTCAGGTTTATCGAATTTTGCGAGGGCGCAGACGGAAGCAGGGCTGTTTGCTAGAGTTTCAGATCGAGACTCCTGAGGGATTTCGCAGTCTGACCCAGCGTGGGGTCCGGGCCACGCAGCAGCTCATTTTACAATCTCTAAAAGTAGACTACGAGACATTTATTCATTCGGCCTATCTGCGACAGGGACAGGCCAATGAGTTTATGTTGAAGCGACCGGGTGAGCGCAAACAAATCCTGGCTGACTTGCTCAAGCTCAGTCAGTATGACCGGCTGGTGGAAAAAGCTCGAGAGCGGGGGCGAGACTATCAGGCTGAGATTAGAGTGCTGACGATGGCAGTCACTCAAGCGGAAGAACAGCTGGCCCAGCGCAGTGCGATCGCAGCCCAGCAGCAAACCATCCAGGAACAGGTGGCTCAACTACAGCAGCAGCAGCAGCAGGCGCAGCAGCAGCAGCAGGCCCAGCAAGCGGCCCAGCAGCAGCGTCAGCAACAGCTGCAGACCCTGCAAACCGCTCGGCAGCAGCTGACACATCTGCAGCAAAGCCAGCACCAGCGAGCTTCTGAACTAAAGCATCTAGAACACCAGTGTCACACCTTGCAAACTGAGTTAGCAGCAGCTAGCGAGATCGAAGCGGGTTACACACAGCTCCAGCAGCTGCAGCAGCACGAACAAACCTACGCTCAGCGCTTTCAACACTATCAGCAGGCTCAGTCTAGACTGCTACAGCTGCAGGCTCAGCAGCAAGCACAGCAAAACCAGCTGCAAACGGCCATCAGTCAAAAAGAGCAACGGCTGAACTCATTAGAGCAAACAGTTCAAGAGCTGCAACAAAGCCAGAGTCAGCAGCAAACGGTCGAAACAACCCTGCAGCAGCTGCAGGCGGCTCGAGCGCAGCTCCAGCAATTAGATCAGCGCCAAATGGATATCACTCCGCTGCTGCAGCGTCACCAGCAGATCCATACACAGTTAAAACAGGCATCGGCCCGCTTGGAAGCTCGTTTGGAGGCCATCTGCCAAACCCAGGCCACCCTGACGCTGCAACAGCGTCCGGAGCTGCAGCAAACCCTGGTAGATATTCAGCATCAAATTGTCTATTTAGAACAGCGGCGCGCCTATCAGATCCAGGTTCGACAAAAAGGACAAGAACGACGAGACTTTATGGCCAAGCTGCAAACCGAACAGCGGCAGAATGAAGCGCGGCTTATTCAGCTAGACCAGCGCTTGGCCCTGCTGAGTCAGCCAGATGCCCACTGTCCTTTATGCGACCAGTCGCTGGCAGACCACGGCTCCCATGTAACAGCCCAGCTGCAGCAGGAAAGAGACACCTTGCAGGATCGGATCTGGGTGATTCGTGAACAGCTCACCACATCTGAGCGAGAAATTCAAGTGCTACGGCGAGAGTATCGCAAGCTGGAGACAGAGCTAGAGCAATATAGCGCTGTTCTTCAAGAACAAGGAGCCCTACAGGCGCAGCTCAGCTCGTCTACAGAGGCAAAAAACAGGCTGCACGCTTTAGATAAAGAGCGCCAGCATCTAGAGCAATGTCTGGCCTCAGCAGACTATGCCACTGATTTGCAGCAGGAATATCAACGGCTAGAGCAGCAGCTAGCTGCCCTGGACTATGACGAGCGCGACCACGCCCTGGTTCGCAATCAGGTTGATAAGCTCCGCTGGGCTGAATTTAAGCAAGCAGAGCTGGCTCAGGCAGAGCGACGGCTAGAGCAGCTTTTGAAGCAGCGACCTCAGTTAGAGACCGAACTGTGTGAGCTGCGATCGCGGCTCCAGCAACTTGAGCAGCATCCCGTTCCCGAAAGGCTTCAGCTAGAGGCGACCCTGGCAGACCTCGACTACAGTCTGGAACATCACCAGCGGCTGCGGGATCGGCTCCAGTCTTTACAGCCCTGGCAGCTAAGATATCAGGCACTGCAGCAGGCTAGAGCAAATCTGCCGGCCTTGGACCAGCGCCGTCAGCAGCTAATGGCCACCCAGACCCAGCAGCAAGAAGAGTACGACCAGCTCAAGCAGCGCATTACTGACATAGAAATTTCCCTACCCTCCGATGCGGCTCAGTCCCTCCAGCAGATAGAAACCCATATCGCCCAGCTACAGACCCGCCGAGAGCAGCAGCTGAGTCAGCTAGGACGCCTAGACCAGCAGCTGCAGCAGCTAGACGATCTGCAGCAGCAAACTGACCTGCAACGCCAGCAGCTCCAAGGCTACCAGCATCAGCTCAGAGTGCATCAGGAGCTCCAGCAGGCATTTGGCAAAAATGGAATTCAGGCCCTGATGATTGAAAACCTGCTGCCCCAGCTAGAGGCAGAAACCAATCAGATTTTAGGTCGCTTAAGCGATCATCAGCTCCATGTGCAATTTGTTACCCAGCGCTCGGGGCGAAAAAAGCTAATTGATACGTTGGACATTTTAATCGCCGATACCCAAGGGACTCGGGCCTATGAGACCTATTCCGGCGGTGAGGCTTTTCGGGTAAATTTTGCCATCCGGCTGGCGCTGGCTCGGCTCTTGGCTCAGCGTTCGGGACTGGCGCTGCAGATGCTGATTATTGATGAGGGATTTGGCACCCAGGACCAGGCCGGGTGCGACCGTCTGGTGGCGGCGATCAATGCGATCGCGCCGGATTTTGCCTGTATTCTTACCGTGACCCACATGCCTCACTTTCGTGAAGCGTTTCAAACCCGAATTGATGTGGTTAAAACCGCAGATGGCTCCCAGGTGCGGTTGTCGGCTTGAGGTTTCCTGCATTCCTATGCCTAGAGCCCTGCTGACTCAGTGCGAACAGCAGTTGATTGCAATACCAATAGAAAAGTTATCGTAATTTTGGCAGCGTATCTTTAAGCATCCTAACGTCTCAGGTGTTTGCTACGGCAACCCGCTACCCTAAGCGAGACAGTCTGCCATCGCCTTTATGCAAATCCAAACTCCTGACTGGGTTAAGCACGCCGTTTTCTACCAGATTTTTCCTGATCGCTTTGCGCGCACCCAGCGGCGACCGCTACCACCCGCCATGCAGGTAACATTAGAACCTTGGGAGGCCCCGCCTACGCTCGGTGGCTACAAGGGGGGCGACCTCTGGGGGGTTGCAGAAAATCTCGACTACCTGCAAGATCTAGGGATTACGGCAATTTACTTTACCCCTATTTTTCAATCCGCCAGCAATCACCGCTACCATACCCACGACTACTATCAAATTGACCCGCTGCTTGGAGGTAATCAGGCATTTGCTGATTTGTTAGAAGCGGCCCATCAGCGGGATATCAAAGTTGTTCTCGATGGTGTTTTTAATCATGCTAGTCGAGGCTTTTTCTTCTTTAATGACATTTTGGAAAACGGTCCTCACTCTCCCTGGTTAGACTGGTTTCATATAGAAGACTGGCCGCTGTCTGCCTACGACGGCGCTAAGCCTGCCAACTATGAGAGCTGGTGGGACAATCGCGCTCTGCCGGAATTTAACCACGAACACCCCCCGGTGAAAGAGTACATTATGCAGATAGCCGAGTACTGGCTACACCAGGGTATTGACGGCTGGCGGTTGGATGTACCGTTTGATGTGAAAGCCGAAGGGTTTTGGCAAGAGTTTCGGCAGCGGGTAAAAGCGGTTAATCCGGACGCATACATTGTCGGAGAGATTTGGACCGACGCCAGGCAGTGGCTAGATGGCACCCAGTTTGACGGGGTGATGAACTACCTGTTTACGGGACCGGCCTTGGCGTTTACCGCTAAAGAAAAGATTGTTATGGAGCTGGTGGAGCAGCCGGCCTATTTCCCCTATCCGGCATTGGATGCCAAAGGCTACGCTCAGAAAATAGACGAGCTGCTGGCGCTGTATCCGTGGGACATTCAGCTGACTCAGCTCAATCTGTTGTCAAGTCATGATGTGGCTCGCGCCATTACCGTGATGGGAGACGATCAGCGCAGCTTTGAACTAGCCGTTTTGTTGCAGATGACATTTCCAGGCGCACCCAGTGTTTATTACGGTGATGAGGTAGGGCTTGCCGGTGCCCATGACCCAGACTGTCGTCGCGGGTTTCCAGCTAACGCGCACTGGAATCAGGATTTGTTGACGCTGCATAAGCAGCTAATTGCTCTCCGGCATCAGCATCCAGCGCTGCGGACGGGAACCTATCAAACTTTAGAAACAATGGCAGATGTTTATGCGTTTGCTCGCAGTGACGACCAAGAGACAGTCATTGTTGTTGTCAATACGGCTGAACAGGCACAACAAATCACGGTATCTAGACTACAAGAGGATGCAAAAGTGCTTTGGGGAGAGGGCAATATTGTCAGCCCACAGCAGGTCAGCCTACCTCCTCGGGCAGGCATGGTAATTGGTATGGGCTCCTAGAGCAGTCACGGTAACACCTTTGTTACCCTAAATAAGGTTTTTGTAGGCAGATTGATTTAAAACGAGGCCCTTAAATGATCGAGCAGTTCACCCCAGACATAAGACGCTGGATAGGCTTCTGTTTAAGTATCGGTTTGCTGTTGGGTATCACCAGCTGCGCGATTCCCCAGGTAAGTGCTGAAGATCGATTATTTCTAGATCTGTCGGTGGAGGCGGTTGACCATGTGGTACTGCCGATGGATGAGTTTGAAGGCACTCAGCTGGGCGGACTGTCTGCGATCGCATATGATCGCAGCCGCGATCGCTTCTACGCACTCTCTGACGACCGGCAACGACCCCGCGTCTATACGCTAGGTCTGGGACTAAGCACCACCGGCATCACCGAGGTCAGCATTGATGCGGTAACTGACTTAAAAGACGAAGCCGGGGGCACCATCGCGCCTCTAGACGCCGAGGGCATGGTGCTCACCCCTGGAGGCAGCCTGATTGTATCGAGCGAAGGATCTCCCAAAGAACAGCTACCGCCGTTACTGCAGGAGTTTGACCTGACAACAGGACAGCTTAAAACGACATTCCGCATCCCCGAACGTTACTGGCTTGGTGTGGACGATCCGACAGATGGACAGACCCAGGGCATTCAAGAAAATATCGGCTTTGAAGCACTCACCATCAGTGCTCCTGGCGGTGTCTATGAACCGTATCGCCTGTTTGTCGCCACTGAAGGACCGCTCTATCAAGATTTAGATATCGACCCAGAAATTCCATTTAAGAACCGCTGGCTGCACTATCTAATCGATCCCAACTTTTCTGAACTGGGTCAGTCCACCCTGCTCTCAGAGCATCTGTACCTCATGGATGCGGCCCCTCTAGGAGCCGTCGTCAATGGGCTATCGGAAATTTTATCGATCGATGTCGGTGGTCATTTCCTAGGGTTAGAGCGAGCGTTTGGATTACAGGGTCTGTCGCTTAAGCTCTATCAGCTAGCTACCGGTGTGGCAACGGATATTAGTGCGATCGCAACACTGCAAGGCGATACCAGCGGCATTACTCCCATCCGCAAACAGCTGGTTGCCGACCTCACACCGCTAGACCCCGATAACTTAGAAGCCATGACCCTGGGGCCTAAACTACAGGACGGTCGTCAAAGCCTAATTATGGTGAGTGACAATAACTTTGATCCACGTCAAAAGACCCAAATTTGGCTATTTGCATTGACCGGTCTGGACAATTAAAGCCACAGCCGCAGACTGGACGTAACTCAAAACAATTTTCTTTTGCCAGAGAATTAAAAATATAACAGAGCAGGCGTCGAAGATTGACACTGTTGTAAGCCGAATCAGTTGCACTGTCAGAATTTTTCGCCCCACTGAGCGCAATGATACTGGCTCCAAAGACCCAACCAATTTAAGCCTGCTGAGCACACAGAATAACGATTCATACCTACTATTCTGTATAATTTTTGCTAATCATGAAGGAGGCTTAAGCGCTAAAGGATGAAAGTAATCGTATTAGGTGGGGATGGCTTTTGTGGCTGGCCCACCGCACTGCATCTATCAAACGCAGGTCATGAGGTTGCTATTGTTGATAATTTATCGCGCCGCAATATCGACAATGAGCTAGAAATTGCGTCTCTAACTCCCATTAGCTCCATGTCCACGCGTCTGTCGGCGTGGCAAGAAGTCAGTGGTAAGACAGTCGACTTTTTTAATGTCGATATTTCCCAGGAGTATGACAAGCTCCTTCACCTGATTTGCGACTATGCTCCCGATGTGATTGTGCATTTTGCTGAACAGCGGGCGGCTCCCTATTCCATGAAGTCAGCCAAGCACAAGCGCTACACCGTTGACAACAACCTCAACGGTACCAACAACGTGCTGTGCGCCATCGTTGAATCTGAGCTAGATATCCACGTAGTTCACCTAGGCACCATGGGTGTCTACGGCTATGGTACAGCCGGAATGAAAATTCCCGAGGGCTATCTAGACATCCAAGTCGTAACAGATTCCGGTAAGGTCATCGAAAAACAGATTCTGCATCCGGCAAATCCCGGCAGCATCTACCACATGACTAAAACCCAAGATCAGCTATTCTTTGCCTATTACAACAAGAACGACCAGGTTCGTGTAACAGATTTACATCAGGGAATTGTTTGGGGTACCAATACCCGAGAAACTGCCATGGATGAGCGGTTAATCAATCGCTTCGACTACGATGGCGACTACGGTACGGTCCTGAATCGCTTCTTGATGCAGGCGGCTATTGGTCATCCTCTAACGGTTCATGGTACAGGTGGTCAGACCCGCGCCTTTATCCACATTCAAGACACGGTACGCTGCGTTGAGCTAGCGATTAACAATCCACCTGAAAAGGGAGACCGGGTTAAAATCCTCAACCAAATGACCGAAACTCATCGTGTCCGAGATCTGGCCCGTATCGTGGCAGATATCGCCGATGCTGAGATTCAGTACATGGAAAATCCCCGTAATGAAGCAGCTGAAAATGAGCTAGTTGTCGACAACCAGTGCTTTTTAGATATGGGACTCCAGCCCACACAGCTAGATAAAGGTCTGATGCTGGAAGTCACCGAAATCGCTAAGAAGTACGTCGATCGCTGTGATACATCAAAGATTGTCTGTACGTCAAAATGGACAAAGAAAGCAGCAACGGCTCCAACTCCAATTCCAGCTAGCTAGCAGATAAGAGAACTAACGGCCAGACAGGAAACATACTGCTTAACCTTGTTTCCTGTTGTTTAGCTCGGTTGGTCTTATCCACTAAGCAGTTTACTTCTTGATAGGATACGGACAAACTGTTTGACTTCTGAGCAAAGCCCCCAAACGTCGAAATCCGGGGGCTTTCTCCCTAGGCTTTTCCCAAAAAATTGAGCTCATCTGCCTAAACAAGCTGAACAGCTTCCAGTCTGTGTCTTTTAGGACAGACGGCCTGCCCTATGTCATTTGGGATATTGCCAAAAAAATAATTTTGTGAAATCTTGAGACTTGACCGATTTCACGATTGAATAGTCAACAGTTCAGATTTTTTCAAAATACTCGCATTCAACCCTGACTAAGCGTATGCGCATTGCTCTTTTTACCGAAACATTTCTACCCAAGGTTGACGGCATCGTAACTCGCCTTAAACATACTGTAGAGCAGCTACAGGCTTTGGGTAATGATGTGTGTGTATTTTGCCCAGAGGGTGGCCTGACAGAATACAAAGGGGCAAAAATTGAGGGCATTTCAGGATTTCCCATGCCGCTTTATCCAGAGCTAAAACTGGCCTTACCTCGACCCTCCATTGGTGAGGCACTAGAAGCGTTTAAACCTGATCTGGTCCATGTTGTTAATCCAGCAGTCTTAGGGTTAGCAGGTGTGTACTACGCCAAAGCGTTGGAGATTCCCCTAGTGGCGTCTTATCATACTCATCTACCCAAGTATTTAGAACACTACGGATTCGGCATGTTTGAGGGCATGCTGTGGGAGCTGCTAAAGGCGGTTCATAACAATGCACGAATTAACTTATGTACCTCGACAGCTATGCAGCAAGAGCTGACCGAGCACGGCATTGAGAATGTAAAGGTATGGCAGAGGGGGGTAGATACTGATTTATTTCGACCCAGTTTAGCCAGTCGAGAGATGCGTGAGCGATTGAGTGAGGGACATCCAGACGCACCGCTACTGCTATACGTAGGGCGGCTATCGGCTGAGAAAGAAGTTGACAGGATTAAGCCGATTCTAGATGCTATTCCAGATGCTCGTCTGGCTCTAGTCGGGGATGGACCTTACCGAGAAGAACTAGAGGAACATTTTGCTGGAACTAATACTCACTTTGTGGGCTATCTCGGAGGCGAGGAGCTAGCGTCTGCCTATGCATCTGGAGATGCATTCATTTTTCCCTCGCGCACTGAGACCCTGGGGTTAGTCCTTCTAGAAGCAATGGCGGCCGGCTGTCCAACGGTGGCGGCTAATGCAGGGGGAATTCCAGATATCGTCACTGACGGCACCAATGGATTCTTGTTTGACCCCCAAGATGAAGAGGGGGCCATTAAGGCTACCCAGCGTTTGTTAGCAGCACGAACAGAAAACGAGCTGCTACGTCGAAATGCTCGAATTGAGGCAGAGCGCTGGGGCTGGCGTGGGGCAACACAGCAGCTGCAGACTATCTACGCCGAGGTATTGGCGATGGATATACCGCTGGCAGCTTAAGGTTTACTACAGGTTGTATCTGGTCAAGCAGAGAGACTCTTTAGAAGATAAATTTGGACTTTTCCAAAGAATATAGTCGGGTTTACGCTCAAAGCAGTATCAGATGCTTTCTAGTAATCGTGCCCCTGACCTACTCATAGAACCCTTATGAAGGTAAGCGGATGATGGGACTCGAACCCACGACATTCAGCTTGGGAAGCTGACGTTCTACCACTGAACTACATCCGCAGTACGCTAAAACCTCTATGTATCAAAAGTTTGAGACATATTTTTAGCCTGATCAATGGGTCTTATTTAACCCTGTATGGTACTGACATTATACTGACATATACCGATATTAAAGTTACCGATATTAAAGTCAGTTTTAATGTCAGTTGAGTTAGAGCTTGCCGAAACACGTCAGCAGGCGAATCAATACTTGAAGCAGGTTAACGCAAAACTATCCATTGTCAAATGTGGTCGTAAACTTTATTGGCAAGGAATGCTCCCCCCGAAACCAGGTAGTACACGAACCGAACCCCATCAGCAAACGGTCAATGTCTCGAATCACCCGTCCCGAGTAGGTTCGCAACTTTCGCGTTTGTTGTTTTGCCCGTCGATATGGAGCGGCCCGACCATATCGACACGATTCTGAGCCTGAATCGGGGCTTTTCATTTTGCCAGCTTTTGGGAAAATGGGCCACTTCCTGGCAATCCTACAGCATTCTTCAGTAGCACAAACCCTGGATAGCTCTACTTTCTCTCAGTATTTCAGGGACGATTATATAGGATGGACTGGTTTCTACGAACTGCTGCTGCCCTCCCAAAATGTTGCCGTATGATGTCATTTCCCGCAGGCTATGTTCCTGAGTTCAAAGCAGCTCTGGATAACATCCGACTTGGATATCCCTTACTGAAAGGATACCGGATGATTGAGGACATATTCGGGTGCGCCCAATTCACAAAAATAGTGGCTTCATAGAAACTTTTGATGCGAGATCGGTGTAAACAACGAGATTCTGAATCACTATTGCATTCTCACACCGTCTCTTGGCTGATTAAATGATTGTAGTTTTGACGATCACATCGTTGTAGTCCAAGTCACCGCCACCGGGCAGATCTTCAAAGCCAAAGGTGTTGTCACCTAATAGACGAATATGGTCAATACCATCGCTGTTGGCACCCAGATGGGTAAAGTAGATGTCTGGGTCATTCATGATGATATTGTCTGTTAGCTGCTCAATAGTTCCGTCTACAACAATGAAGCTGGCTAGCAACTGACCCATTTTAATTTCAGCAGTAAAGCTTTCCATTTGTCCGTTAGTGCCAGTCAGGTTGACGTCGGTTAGTCGATTGTTGAGTGCTGCTTTACTGTAGCCAGTATCATCTGGATTTAGTAGATTACCAAAGTTATCAAAAACCTGACCCTGTTCATTTTCGACAACGTAGAAGCCTACTAGATTGTTGTAACCAGCATTGCGATAAACATCGAAGGTAGCTGTTTTTGTTCCTGTTTCGCCCCGTAGGTCAATGAGTTCTGACTGGCCCTGTACTTTACTACCGATTGGCGGTGTACTATCAAGACTCTCTAGCACTATACTTGTTACCTCGGTGCTGCTATCTGAACTAGCAGGGACTTTGAGAGTCAGCTGTAGTCCAGGCTCTTGTAAAGTGCTAGCTGCGATCGGCTGGCGCTCATTAGAAGGATAGGCTAGCTGCAGTTCTCCAATGCCGCTCTGGCGCAGACTGTCTAAGCTACCATTCTTGATGAGCGCAAACTGCAGCATGGCATCGTTGGGAAGCGCCAGGTTACGGCTGATTTCTAACCCAGATAGCTGCCCGGTTTTGAGGGTTGAGAAAACAACGATAGCCTTGTCCAACAATGCTTGTTTGTAGCCTGCTTCATCAGGGGTAATTTCTTGGATGCGGCCTTGCGCATCAGTAGCTACTACGATTAGTTCACTAACACTATCGGTATTGCTTTGCACCAAGCTCAGGCCGATAGTTGCTGGCTGAGCATCCGCCTCGGAGAGAGGGTTAGGGGAGACCTCTGTTTTCGGTCGCTTGGGCAAGGAGACTATCGCTTTGGGCTCAGCATCCATCGCAGATGGAGAGAAGACCGTTGTATCAGGAATTGCTTCAATAGGTGCTGGTATTGGTTTAGAGATGCTGGGTGTGCTTTTCTCGGATTTGGGTGGCTCTGCAAGGGATTCTGGTGTGGTCTGGGTCTTGGGCTCTGGCTGGGATACTGGCGTCTCTTTAATGGATTCTGGTGCGGGTTTAGATAGTCTTTTGGGTTCAGATTTGGGTTCTGGTTCAGATTCTGGCGCTTTTGTAACGGGTGCTAGTTTGGGTTCTGACTTGGGGTTGGGTGCCTTTGTAATAGGATTTGGTGCAGGTTCTGGTTCTGGTGTGGGTTCCGGTGCTGATGTGAGTTTGGACTTTGGCTCAGGTTTGTCAGGTGACTTGATATTATCCTTAGATTTGTCATTGCTTTTGCTATCTGAGATAGGCTGAGAATCAGACTCTGAAGGTGAGATTGTCTTTTCTCCTGCTCCACTGTCATTCTTAGGAGCCGGGGCTGGGTCAATCTGTAAATTTTTGACTAGAGCTGCGCCGGGAATTCCTGCATCGGCTCCGTTAATATTTTGAACAACGTTACCTCCACCATTGGTTACCTCAAAATTGACAGTGTTCTCTGTTTTTTGTCCATTGGAGCGGTTGTCGGCAAACTGAGAGTTGCTGATGGTTAGATTTTTTGCCTGATTTTGTCCACTAATCCAGATGCTGCCTGCCTGATCGCCAGCAGAATTGTTGGTAAATGTTGTATCGGTAATTGTGGATTTAACGTTTTTTGCGGTGTTGAGAACAATAGCTCCACCGATGCCGGAATTTTTGGAATTTTGAATCCGGTTATCGGAGAAGGTTGATCCTTCAATGGTGACACCGCCTTTAACATCAGTCCACAGTCCGCCGCCTTGGGACGTGCTGATATTGTCGGTGATTGTGGAGTTGCGAATGGTGAGCGTGACCGGACTGGCTTCGTCTTGATAGGATTGAACCGCTAGACCTGCCCCTTTACTGGCAGTGTTGTTGGTGATTTTAGTGTTTTCAATGATGTATTTATCGCCGGAGTACCCGCTTAGGAAAAAGGCACCGCCGTAGTCACCGCCGCCTGTGTTGTTTTCAGCAACAACGTTACGGATGACGGTGGTGCCGCCCAAATCATCGGGTTTTTCGGTGCCATTGGCTCCATCGGTAAAAATAGCTCCGCTGCCGTTGGTGCCTTTATTCTCTTTAAAGGTTGAGTCTTCTACCTTCAGGTTGGTCAGTAGGGTATAAACAGCGCCATAGGTTCCTTTGTTGTTAGTAAAGGTTGTCCCACTGATGTTTAGAGCAGCTTCTCCACCGACGTTGCGATCGCGATTGCCATTAACCACCTGTGCGCCTTCACCACCACCATAGGTAGAGACTGCACCGGCACTAAAGCCATCACCGGCAGAGGAGCCGTCATTCCCATCAAATACGCTGTCTTTTATAGTGGCGCTAGCACCGTAGCTAATAAAGATAGCCCCGCCCCGTTCTCCTTCGTTATTAACAAACTGAGAATTTTCCACTACCAGCGTGTTGGACTCACGCACCTCAATGGCTCCGCCCTGTTGGGTGGTCTTTTTGTCACTATCAACAGCGCTGCCGTTGGCAAATGTAAGATTCCGCAGCGTGACATCTGAATAGTCGTAGCTGACCCGCAGGATTCGCGTTTTACCTTCACCACTCAGGGTTAAATTGGGGGCATCGCTGCCATCAATGGTGAGGCTTTTGTTGATGACCAGCTGGCGATCCAGGCGAATGGTCTTATTCTTAAGATTAGGAGAGAAAACAATCGTATCTTTATCGTTAGCAAGGGCGATTGCTTCGCGTAAGGAGCCTTTGCCCCTATCGTTCGTATTTGCAACGGTAAGAATAGCCACAGGTTGTTTTTAGGTACGTCAGTTGGCAGAGCACCTGGAAAGACTTTTGTTCAACAGAATGTATCCAAACAGTCGAACCTTTAGAGGTTCTATGGTCTAAATCTGAACAGGAAACAGTCGTTAAAAACCAGCGGTTCTTAGCGTTCTAAACAACCCAAATCTATTTTTTTGAAATTCGCCAACTACAGGAGATAACCTAAGCGCTATGCGCCATAAACTTGCTTCAACCATCAGTGCTTAGACAAATAGCTCTAGCGTTATGAGGTTGTGCCAGTTGAGCAGGTAGCCCACGATCAATACTAGCCTAGAAAATAAAAGATTTATCACCGCCTGAAAACAGGAAGAAACAATTTACTAAAATTACATCAAAAAAAGATGTAATTTGGGTTCGATTGATCCGGATGCTTAAATTTGTCCCTTTCCGGATGGAAGAAACGTCGTTGCTGACTGAGGGGGATACATCGGTCTTTTGGAAATGCCAAGCACCCGCATCTTGCAGATAAAATCATCCCGAGGATCAGCAACGCCGAAGCAACTATGGGCTGAGATCTGCGGGCAAGGAATTTGCAGACTGTCTTGGAAGTGCGATCGCACAAACTCTCTCCCCTAGGATGGGCTTACTTCATATAAAACCCGTTGTTTTTCGTCGTAAATATTAACTTCTACGTAACAATTCGCAGACTAACGGCGGTTTGATGCGATTTACGCATCGATATTGACTAAAAACCAAATAAGAGGGCTGTTTTTTTAAAGAGGGATCGAGCACTGTATGACCAGTTGAGTTGACTTATAAGATTAATATGCCGAACAGCAAGCAAACTCTCGTCGTTGTTGGCAATGGTATGGTGGGCCATCGGTTTCTTGAGCAGATGGTAGCAAAGGGGGGCTGCGATCGCTGGCACCTGGTCACATTTGGTGAAGAGCCTCGAGTCGCTTATGACCGGGTACACCTGAGTCAGTACTTTGAAGATAAAACAGCGGCAGATTTAACGCTGGTAAAGCCTGGCTTCTATCAAACCCATGGGATTCAAACCTACATCGGCGATCGGGTAGTCGAGATTGACCGCCAGCAGCAGGTGGTAAAAACGGCCAACGGCGTTGAGGTCGCTTACGATCGGCTGGTGTTGGCCACTGGCTCCTATCCGTTTGTGCCGCCGATTAAGGGCAATGACGCCACCGGTACGTTTGTCTATCGCACCCTTGAAGATTTGGACGCCATTAAAGCCTATGCCGAACAGGCTCAAACAGGGGTGGTTGTCGGCGGCGGACTGCTGGGGCTGGAATGTGCCAACGCGCTTAAGTCCCTCGGTTTAGAAACTCATGTGGTGGAGTTTGCCCCGCGACTGATGCCGGTACAAATTGACCAGGCGGGCGGTGCGGTGCTCAAGCAAAAGATTGAGACGCTGGGGGTGCAGGTGCACACCAGTAAGGCCACTACCGACATTGTCAGCCAGGATGGCAGACTGGTGGCCATGGAGTTTGCCGATGGCACCTCACTGTCAACGGATATGATTGTGTTCTCGGCGGGGATTCGCCCCAGGGATGAGCTGGCGCGAAACTGTGGGCTACAGCTGGGAGACCGAGGTGGAGTGGTGATTGATGACACCTGCCGAACCTCTGACCTCAACGTGTACGCTATTGGTGAATGTGCGCTGCACCAGGGCCGGACATTTGGGCTGGTGGCACCGGGGTATCACATGGCGGATGTGGTCAGCGATGAGCTGATGGCGGTGACCGCTGCCCAGACATTTACCGGGGCGGATATGTCCACCAAGCTCAAGCTGCTAGGGGTGGACGTGGCTAGCTTTGGTGATAATTCTGCTAAAACACCGGGGTCCAAAGAATTAGCGATAACAGATGAGGTGGCGGGCACCTATAAGAAACTGGTGGTTAATGAAGCGGGGTCGCTGCTGCTGGGCGGTATTTTAGTGGGAGACGCGGCCGACTATGGCAAACTGTTGCAGCTGGTGCAAAACCAGATCACGCTGTCGGCTAATCCCCTCAGTTTGCTGGTGCTCGCCGCTAGTGGTGAAACAGTTTCGTTGAGTGTCGAAAACCTGCCCGATACGGCGCAGATTTGTTCTTGCAACAATGTTAGCAAAGGCCAGCTCTGCGAAGCGATTCAAGCTGATAATCTCACGGATCTGTCGGCGCTAAAGCAGTGTACTAACGCGGGAACTGGCTGCGGTGGCTGTGTCCCCTTGGTGAAGGATGTGCTGCGCTCAGAACTTAAAAAAGCAGGTATAGAGGTTAAAAATCATCTGTGCGAGCATTTTGCCTATTCCCGTCAGGAGCTGTATCACCTGATCCAGGTCGGACACATTAAGTCGTTTGATTCACTGCTGGCCCAGTATGGAACCGGCTATGGCTGCGAAGTTTGCAAGCCCACCGTGGCGTCAATGCTGGCATCGGCCTGGAATGAGTATGTCTTGGACGTTCCCCATGTGGGCCTTCAAGATACCAATGATGCGTTTTTAGCCAACATTCAAAAAGATGGTACCTATTCTGTGATTCCCCGGGTGCCCGGAGGAGAGATTACGCCAGAAAAGCTGATGGTGCTAGCTCAAGTAGCCCAGGAGTTTGACCTGTATGCCAAAATTACTGGCGGTCAGCGGGTGGCGCTGTTTGGTGCCCGCATCGACCAGCTGCCGCCGATCTGGCAACGCCTGATAGAGGCCGGATTTGAATCGGGTCATGCCTATGGTAAGGCTCTGCGGACAATCAAGTCGTGTATTGGTAGTACCTGGTGCCGGTTTGGGGTACAAGACTCAACCCAACTGGCGATTGATCTAGAGCTGCGCTATCGCGGGTTGAGATCGCCCCATAAGCTCAAGTCCGCCGTATCGGGCTGTACGCGAGAATGCGCCGAAGCTCAGGGCAAGGATTTTGGCATTATCGCGACAGAAAATGGCTGGAACTTGTATGTCTGTGGCAACGGTGGAATGAAGCCGCAGCATGCGCTACTGCTGGCGGCGGATATTGACCGTGAGACTCTCGTGCGGTATCTGGACCGGTTTCTCATGTTTTATATTCGCACAGCGGACAAACTGCAGCGCACGTCCACGTGGTTTACTAAGCTAGAGGGAGGTCTAGACTATCTCAAGCAGGTCATTATTGAAGATTCTCTCGGGATTGCGGCGGAGTTAGAGACCCAGATGCAGCATCATGTGGATACCTATCAGTGTGAGTGGGCCACGACCGTTGAGAGTCCTGAACAGGTGCAGCGCTTCCGCCACTTTGTAAATACTGAGGCCGCCGATCCGTCCCTGGCCTATGTGCAGGAGCGGGGGCAAAAGCGTCCGGCGACAGAAGCAGAGCGAGTAATCTTAAACCAGGGCAAGAAAGTTTTGGTAACACCGGAAGGTTAAATCAAAGATGGGGCTACCTGTCTATTTCTCTGGTTTCAATGTTGTTAAATTCGGGTGGGCACCGCCCACCCTACGGGAATTATCATGATGCAATCACTTTCGTCTCAGACTGTGGCAGCTGATTCTGGCTGTTGGATAACAATTTGTTCGGTGGATGCGATCGCACCCAATACCGGTGTAAGCGCCCTAGTTGGAACGGCTCAAATCGCTGTCTTTCGAATAGGGGTAACTGATGAGGTCTATGCCATAGACAATTTTGATCCCTTTAGCCAGACATTTGTAATGTCACGGGGGCTCATTGGCGATCGTCAGGGGATATTAAAAGTGGCCTCACCGATTTATAAACAGAATTTCAACCTAAAAACTGGGGCCTGTTTAGACGATGCCACCGTAAACCTGACGACCTATCCAGCTCGAGTTGTAGAGGGGCAAGTTCAGATACAAACTGCCGAGTAGCTCCAAAACCACGTTTATCTGGACGACAGTTAATGCGGGTCACATGAGTGCTGGTTTAAAGCATGATGGAGCTGAGAATTTTTCAATAGCTTAAAGGCACCCCTAACGCGACCCGCCGATGGCGGCTAGCTCGTGTGATGGCAACTATGATTCGAAAATCCAGCCCGGATATCAGCTATAGTCTCGCAACATTTTTTTGATTTCCAGCGTGTGCATTTCTTCTGCTCCAATTTTGGTGCGGGTGTATTCTTCTAGATAAACGCTGGCATTTTGCACTACATCTAGCAGTTTTTTGTACATGTTCAACGCTTTCTGTTCGTGGCTGAGGCTTTCTGACAGCAGATCTCTAACTGAGTGACGATTGTTTTCTTCAATGGTTGATATTTGCTGACTGGGGTGACCTTCTAGGCCAGTAATAATCTCACCGGCCTCTTGGGCATGGAGTAAGGATTCCTCGGCCTGGGCCTTAAAAAAATCTACGATTGGAATCCGATTGGGGCCGGTTACCATGAGCGAACAGTGGGTGTAGCGCACTACGCCAGCTAGCTCAAATTCCATGATTTGGTTGAGTAGCTCAATGGTTTGTTGAGTATTGAGGTCTTTCATACCGATGTAGTAGTAGGACAGCGCGAAGGTATCAGAGAAGATTCCAGGCACGATCTAAGCCGATCAAAACCTAGGCACCTCAATATACCGTCTTTGCTATAGAGATTTAATGCGAGTCTGATACCAGTTCATGAGCGGTGAGGCCGTAATCCCATGTAGGAAAATAGAGGCAACAATTGTGGTGTAGACAATCCAAACCATCCGGTCGGCTAGATTGCCATCTAATCCTTTTCCCATAGCATAGGTTAAGTAGTAAAGGGAGCCCAGTCCTCGAATGCCAAACCAGCCAGTTAGCCAGCGAGTAGGCACGGCCAAGGAGCTGCCCAGCAGACTAATTTGGGCCCCCAGGGGACGAATAATCAGTAGCACCAGACCCGCAACAGCTAGCGCATCGGTTAAATGCCACCTGAGTTCGCTAAACCGTAGTAGTGAGCCTAGTAGCAGAATGGCGATGACCTCTAGCAGTTTTTCAATCTGTTCAACAAAGTGCAGCTGGTTGCTCTGGCGATGCTGCGTACAGCTTTTTTGCATGGTCAACCCGGCAACAAAAACGGCTAAAAATCCGTAGCCGTTTACGAGTTCTGTCAATGAATAGGTCAGCAGAATGACGCTGAGCGCGATGATATCTTGCATCAGGTCTTCTGACGGCCGTGATCGCTGCACCCGACGGTCGAGCCATAGGATTGCTTTGGCCACCAGGTATCCCATGACGACTCCGGCTAAAATCGCCCAGATTAGATCCACTAGTAGCCACTGACGCAGCCAGCTATCCCACTGGGGCTGGTTGATGGCGTGTATGCCAAAGTAGACAAATGGAAACGCTAGTGAATCGTTGAGTCCTCCTTCAGACGTCACACCAAAGCGAAAATTGTCTTGGTCGTTGCTGTGGTTGAGCTGTATTTCTGAGGCTAAAACGGGGTCGGTTGGCGCTAGGATGGCTCCTAAGAGAACAGCTGCTCCCCAGTCAAACTGTAGTAGAAAATGAGCTACGGCTGCGATCGCAACAATGGATATGGGCATCATCAGCCCGATCAGCCGCGCCGGTAGCTGCCAGGCGGCTAGGGTCATGGGGCGGTTCATCTTTAGACCACAGCCAAAGACCGACACAATGACTACCAGCTCAGTCAGCCGTTCGATAAATTCGCTGCTGGGACGCTCGGTTAAAAAGTCAATACCATAGGGGCCTAGAAAAACACCTACCCCCAGATAGATTAGCGCGTAGGATACGGGCAGTCGTTTAATCCAGCCCGACCCTAGAGTGACTGTCAAGAGCACCAGCCCTATCACCAACAGTGAGAAAATATAGAGATTCATAGAGCCGAGGCTAGGGATGCTGTTGTGTAGTTTTCTCAGTATCAGGCCAAAGCGGTCTAGCTCTGAAGCGTGTATCCTTGAATATTTTCAGGCTCATACTGTCGTAGCACTCGGGTGGCTTGATAGACCAGCTCATCGGTTCCCTGGGCAATGATCAGGTATTTTCCCTGATTGAGCCGGTTGCGATATGCGATCGCATCGCCGCTGCCCGCAGTCCAGCCCACCAGACGGCCCACCATAAAGGCTCCTAGCCCCCCAGAAGCCGCTCCCAGGAAACCACTAATCAAATAGTTACCAAAGTCACCCGCCCAGGAGAAGGTCTCTAAACCCGATAGAACGCTAAAGGCTACCCCTGCAACAAACCCAAACGGTATAGTCCCATAGGCCAACAGGTTGGACTGTTCGTCAGCGGCCGCGTCAGGATCGATCAGGCCAAATTCATCGGCGCTCTTATAGCCTTTGCCCAGCACAGAAATCTTCTGCATCGGCAGCGCTGCTCGTTCTAACGCATCGTAGGCGGCCTCTGCGGTCAAACGATTTGATAAAACTGCTATTAAGTAATTATTCACCATCATATTAGTCCTGCACACGTGTCCTACCTTTAAGATAAATAAATCCTAGGACGATAGCCTCTACTAAAAGTGTAGTTATGCAAAGGCTTTGCGGCTAGACACCGTACATCCTGACAGTACACAGGTTCTTGACAAGTATTGATCTGTCCCCTGCGGTAGTTCTCTACACGCGCTAAAGCCATGTCCACAAGAGGTCGGGCAACAGTTTTTTAAAGAAGATCTCTCAAAGGCTCTCTTATATAGAGAATATCCCGGCGCTGTTTGTATTGGTCTCAATTACAGCTGAGGGCGTAGCAGCAAACGTTCGAATTTCCTAATCGAAAATACTCGTATATTTACGTTAAGCTTTGCCCGTTAACCTGGGATTTATAAATAAAGAATATACAAATTAATAAATTCTGAAATGACGTTGTTCCCTACAGATACTTAGCGGAAAGCCTCTAGTTCTAGTCACAAACAGAGGCTAGGTCCTGAGTAAATCTATGGTTGAAAGTTGACTCAATGACACTAAATTTTCTATCGCTATTGTCGTCAGGCTATATTCCCCATGGACATTGCTATCTATGGCAAACGCCACTGGTCGGTCTCCATACCGTCAGTAACTTTTTTATTGCCATAGCCTATTTCTCTATACCGGTCACCCTAATTTACTTTGTTCGTAAAAGTACCCAACCATTTTCATACGACATAGTTCTCCTGTTTGGATTATTTATTACTCTATGCGGTGTCGGACATATCTTTGACATCGTTACGCTATGGATCCCAATCTATTGGACCTCAGGGATCGTTAGGGCACTGACGGCACTCGTATCGGTTTACACCGCAATGGAACTGATATTTCTATTGCCAAAATTTTTAGCGCTTAGAAATCCCCAAGAGCTAGAAGACATCAACCAGCAGCTTAAGAACACTGTTGATCAGCAAGAATCTATCCAAGCAGAACTCACAACAAGTCAGCAGCTCTTTCAAGGAGCCTTTGAAGATGCCCCCATCGGGATGGCGCTTGTCTCTTTGGACGGCACCTTTCTAAAAGTCAACAAAGAGCTAACTAAAATCGTAGGCTATACAAAGCAAGAATTATTGGCCACCGATTTTCAAACCATCACCCATCCGGATGATTTAGAGATAGATCTATCTTGTTTGAATGAACTGATATCAGGGACGCGCCGTACCTACCAGCTTGAGAAACGCTATTTTCATAAGCAAGGTCACACTGTCACAATACATCTCAGCGTGGCCTTGTTAGCCGGTTCTCATCAGCATCCTGCACACTTTATCGCTCATATTAGAGATATTACCGAGCAAAAGAAGACCCGTCTATCGCTTGAAGCCGCCATCAAAGAAGCTGCCGAGGGTAAGGCTAAAAGCGATTTTCTATCCATGATGAGTCATGAAATTCGCACACCTATGAATGCGATGCTAGGTATGACCGAACTACTGAGCGAAACAGCCTTGGACACCCAGCAGCAGGACTATGTTGAAGTTGTTCGCACAAGCGGAAACACGCTGTTAACAGTTATTAACGATATTTTAGACTTTTCTAAAATTGATTCCAACAACCTAACGCTAGAAATATGTCATTTTGACCTATACGACTGCGTCGAAGGAGTGGTCTCCCTCTTCTCAAATCAGGCAGAGCAAAAAGGTCTGGAATTAACGGTTTTAATTGACTCTAAAGATCGGCCTCACCTATTTAAAGGCGATCCGATTCGACTGCGACAAATTTTGACAAATCTAGTTAGCAACAGTATCAAATTTACTGAAAACGGTGAAGTCAGCATACAAGTCAAAATTTTGTCAGCAGATTCTCCAGCAGCAGGACTGAGTAAAAATGAGTATCAGGTTCAGTTTGCAATCAAAGATACCGGTATTGGCATTACTCAGGACAAGCTTCAGAAACTATTTCAACCATTTAGTCAGGCCGATACATCCATCACCCGCAAATATGGAGGAACAGGCTTGGGGCTGGTTATCAGTAAGCAGCTAATTGAAATGATGAATGGCAAAATCTGGGTAGAGAGCACGGTCGGACAAGGATCGGCGTTTCATTTTTTTATTCGACTGACAGCCTGTGAGCCGTCCGCTCAAAGTGACGACTCAGAACTTAGCCAAAAACGTCTGCTGATCGTAGATAGCAATCAGACCAGTCGCCAACATCTGATGCTACAGGCTAAATCCTGGCAGATAAATGCGACAGCTGCGAGCTCGGCAGAAACTGCGCTTGCTGAGCTATTAAACCATGACCCGTTTGATCTAGTTGCCATAAATGAACCTCTGCCTGACATAGATGCCAGCACACTGGTTCAACAGATTCGAGCGCTACCCCAGTATCAGACAGTACCTGTGATCTGGTTTAAACCTCAGCAAAATAGCCTCTCACAATATTCATATCAAACAGACAGCAACATTAAACTACTGCGAAAACCCATTAGACGATCTCAATTTTATAACGCGCTCGTGCAGTATCTGTTGGGCAAAAATCTTGTCACTTATCAAAACCCTGATACAAATTTATCAACCAGGTCTGAATCTGATTTAGATGCATCCCTGCGGATTTTACTAGTGGAAGACATTCCGCTCAATCAAAAAGTGGCCCTAGCCATGTTGGATACCTACGGTTATGGCGCTGACGTTGCTAACAACGGTAGGGAAGCCATTGACGCTATCCGGCAGAAGCCTTATGAGCTGGTCTTAATGGATATCCAAATGCCAGAAATAGATGGCTTCGAGGCAACTCGCCGTATTCGTTTAGAGCACAATATCTTACAGCCTTATATTGTTGCCATGACGGCCCATGCTATGCATCACGATCGCCTAAAATGCCTGACAGCAGGTATGAACAACTACATTAGCAAGCCAGTTCGCAGACGAGATTTAGGGTCAGTGCTACAGCAGTATTCTGCAGGTTTAGACGGTTATTCAACGCCTGACGAGCCGGTCCGCTCGGTGGACTCTATAAATGCTCTACCAGCAGAGGTCGCAGAGATGCTTCTAGAGCTATCTGACCTGTCATCATTGGACACCCAGTATTTAGAAAGCATTAGCAGCGAACGTTCAGTTTTAAATGAAGTATGTAAAATATTCTTATCAGATGCACCCGAGCGTATTAGCGCTGTAAAGACAGCCCTAGACAAAAAAGATTCAACTGCATTAGAAGAGACAGCCCATGCTCTAAAGTCTCTTAGCAGCTGCGTTGGTGCAAATCGCCTTTTTCAACTCTGCAAATCCATAGAAATGCTGGGCAAAATAGATTGCATCCAGCCCTCTCTGTCGCTCATCAACCAGGTTAGGGATGAATACCAAAAGGTTCAGACTAGCTTACAAAATTATCAAGATACCCTATAAAATATGACCGCGACACAGGTAGCCTATTGTCCTGATCTCTCTACGCTTCAGCAACCACCTTCAGAGACCACACTAGCTTTAATCGTAGATGACGATCGAGCCACGCGCCTGCTTCTACGTGTAGCCCTACAAAGGGAAGGCCTCAGCGTGATTGAAGCTAGCAGTGGCACAGAATGCTTAGCAGTGTTGCAAAGCAGGCAGCCAGATTTGATCTTGATGGATGCAGTTATGCCAGAGATGGATGGGTTTACCTGCTGCGCGGCCCTCCGAAAACAGGCATCAGGAACTAAGGTGCCTATCTTGATGATTACCAGTCTCAATGATCCAAATTCTGTAGATCACGCCTTTGAAGCTGGAGCCACAGACTATTTGAGCAAGCCAATTCACTGGGCCTTACTGCGTCATCGGATACATCGTCTACAGGATATGATTAAGCGACAGCAGGCAGAATATCAGCTTAAAGTATCCCTCCGAGAAAAAGAAGCTTTACTCAAAGAAATTCACCACCGAGTTAAGAACAATCTACAAATTATCTCTAGCCTGCTTAATCTTCAAGCCTATTCAATTAAAGATGATACCGTACTCAATCTTTTTAGAGAGAGTCAGAATCGAATCTGTCTGATGGCCCTTGTCCATGAAAAGTTATATCAGTCTAATAACCTAGGTAAAATAAGCTTTTTAGACTATGTTGAGACCCTCTCTAGATATATTCTATCTTCCTATAAAATAGATGCAAAAGAGGTTGAGCTGATTATTGATTTTGATGATATTTATCTAGAGATCGACATAGCAGTTCCCTGTGGCCTAATTATCAATGAACTCATGTCTAATGCCCTGAAATACGCTTTCCTCGATGTTGAACAAGGCATCATTAGCATCAGGGCCAACATCATCAGTAAAGACAGGTTTTCAATTGTCTTTGAAGATAACGGTATAGGAATCTCAAAAGAGATAGACATTCACGCTACTGAAACCTTGGGCCTGCAGCTAGTACTTAGCCTAACCCAGCAGCTAGAAGGAGAGTTAGAGATTCAAACAGATTGTGGAACGACGTTTTATCTCAACGGTCTATCTCGAAATAATTAAGTACTGCAGGAGTTCTTGAAAATGGCTGTCTCAAAAGTAATGATTGTTGAAGATGAGAGTATTATCTCATTACACATAAAGGGTAGTTTACTGCGTTTGGGTTACTCCATCTCAGGCGTAGCAGCTTCGGGTGAAGCTGCCTTGAGGAAAATAGAAACTACCTCTCCAGATCTGGTATTGATGGATATTCATCTGAAAGGCGATATGACCGGTATCGAAGTCTCTAAGAAAATTGAGTCAGACTTTCAGATCCCAATTATTTACTTAACGGCTAACGCAGATAGCCTAACGTTTCAAGAAGCTAAACAAACAAGCCCGTACAGCTATATACTCAAGCCTTTTCAAGAAAAAGAACTGGGTATGGCCATCGAGCTGGCATTACATCAGCACCAAAAAAAGCAGAGATCTAGATCGAGTGAAGCCTGGTATGCGAGTGCATTTCAAGCTTTGCAGGCAGCCGTTATTGCCACTAATACAGAGGGCTCTATAGTCTTTATGAATGCCTATGCTGAGATGATGACAGGCTGGACGTTTGCAGAAGCGTTTAATCAACCAATTACCGAGGTGTTTAAACTTGAAGAGAACGAACGGCTGTCGAGTCCAGAAACCACGAAAAAAAGCTTTCAGCCAATTCTGAGAGAGCTTCTCGATGGACACAATATTTCTCTTCCCGACAGTCTGCAGCTGTTGGTGAGGCCGGGAACTGGAATACCGCTGTCAGGCAGGGGTGAACCCTCAAAAACACTTATTCCTATTGAAGGAAACGCCTCTCCCATTCAGGATCATAGAGGAGATATCGCTGGTAACATCTTTATTTTTAGACGGCTACAAGCGCCTATATCGTACGGTCTAGATTCGCTTAACAGCAGCCATATTAAGGCCTTAGACAGGCAAAGAGCCAATGACTCGGCAGTAGCAGCAGTAGCCAATCAAACAATAGAACAAACTAAGAGCGAAGATGCTGCCCTGATTAAATCATTTGCCCAGGCATTTGTTCAAGGTGAATCAGTGCTGCTGTCTACACCCAGGCTAATTGCTGAGGCCAATGCCAGATCGATAACACTGGCTTCAAAAACAGACGGTATTATCATCAATGTTAAAACTATTGACAATAGACTAACAGCCATTGTTAAACAAGATTCGCCTTACTGGGAGATGATTTGCCAGGTGTTGACAAGCGTTAGTTTTTTCCCAGTTAGTCAAAGAACAAATGGTATCTGTTACTGTCAGTACCGGGCAATACCAGAAAAGCTTCAGGTTTACTCTACCAGTGCAGTCACGCTTTGGAATGTCTGGGATAGCCAGGTATCTTGCCATCAGGTACAGGCTCGGCCACCGCTTTCTCGATCTAATATACTGGTGCTGAGACGAGGCAGCTGGTATCACATTCAAAGAATGGCTAAACAGCAAGGGAATCTGCAGCTTAAAACGATTGTAGGTGACGTGGTCATTCCCTTAGAAGATTCGCTAATCTGGGGCGTGCGTAGCAGCCTAGAGATGTAGATGTGGCCGGTTAGAAAAACTTGAAAGCGAGCGCTGCCGACCCTAAGGGGGGATTTATCCAAGTGCCACCGCCCTAAATCAACAATGATAAAAAGCGCTGCCGAGGAAGCTTCCCCAACAGCGCTTTTTTATTTGCTCAGCAGTTAGCGTTGTTAGCCACCAACCGCGATGATACCGGCAACAGCGGCGCTAATGGCCGATACAGTGGCTGTACCAAACAGCCACCAGGAAGCCACCTCTGCTGTTTTTCTAGTGTCGTCCACCTGCTGTTGAGCCTGCTGTTTGAGCTCGCTGATGCGCCCCTGCACCTGTTGCTCCACTCGTTCCGCCTTACGTAGGGCACTGTCACGAGCGTCTTCTACTTGGGTAATGACGCGATTGGCATCGGCCTCAGACATGGAATCGTGAGAACTCATCAGTGCCACCAGCGTGCCGCGGTCAAACTGGGACAGTCGCTGCTGCAGAGCTTCAAAGCCAGCCTGAGGATCGTCAAACAGTTTGCTTAGATCGCGCTTGATACCGTAGTAGTTAAGCTCAGGCCGGTTGAGAGAGTCAAGATAGAGACGAATCTGGTTGAGAATCCGATCTAGGGTAGCCTGCAGGCGCATCTGTACCTGGTGAATCTGTCCCATTAGCCGATCGCGCACTGAGAGCACCTGGTCAACAGCGACCGCCGCATCTTCGCGAGTCATGTCGTCTCTTTGAGACAGCAGCGATACAACCGTATCGCGGTCAATTAGACTTAGACGGGCCTGAAGCCGCTCACTACCCAGACGAGGATCGTCAAGCAACAGCTTTAGATCGCGTTTGATACCGGTAGGATTAAGCGCCGCTTTATCAGTATTGCGTAGATAGTTTTCAAGCGCTTCCTTAAAGGAGATCGCTTTTTGCTGTGTGCGCAAAGCAATACGCCGGGGCAAACGCACAATGCTCTGAATACTCTCGAGCAAATCATCAATTACCTGATTTACTTCGGCCTCAGACAGATCGTCACGCTGGCTGAGTAGCTGCACCAGGGTATCGCGATCCATGCTAGCCAAGCGAGTCTGCATAGCATCTAGACCTGTTTTAGGATCGTTGATTAGCAGATTTAAGTCACGCTTGATGCCATCGGGATTAAGCTCAGGCTTGCCAGTGTTGCGCAGGTAGCTTTCAATGGCATGATTGGCCTGCTCATACTTAAGCTTGGCCTGCTCGGTTAGCTGGGACGGTATTGATAAGGTTTCGTGCCAGGTAGATTCCACATCTTGAACCACCTGTCTGACCTCAGTCTCAGAAAACTCCTCGCGCTGGCTTAGCAGCTGTACTAGAGTCTCGCGGTCAAACTGGGACAGGCGCTGCTTGAGTCGCTGATTCCCCATTTCAGGATCTTGAAGCATTCTGCGCACATCGGCTTTAATGCCATCGGGATTAAGCTCAGACTTGCCTGTGCTGCGTAAGTAGTTTTGCAGCTCCTGCCACTGCTGATCGGCTCGAACCTGTATTGCCGACTGCATACCTTTGGCATCAGCTAGTACCTTTTGCATGGTCTGCTCTAGGCGACCTGCAATGGTTCTGGCATCAGGCTCGCTGAGATCTGTGCGTGGCTGCAGATGGCGGAGAAAGTACTCATAGCCAAACTGAGTAAAGCGATCTTCTAAGTCAGCCGCGTCTACGCTGTCGTCTTCTAGCAGGGCTCTAAAGGCGTCAGCGCCCGTGTCTGATATCAGCTCGGTTCGAGGCGTATATCGTAAAAAGGTATCTACCTTAGATATGAGCCCCTTTTTGGATTCTAGTCGATACTGCTCGGTGATTTCGCGTAGAACCTGCTGGCGGATGGTTTCTAGCCGTAAAGATGTGGTTTCTATCTCAGACGGAGTCAGTAACCCAGAAGATTTTAAGACGCTAGCAAAGTAAGACAGGTTGAGCTGCTGTAGCGATCGCACCAGCAGTCGGCTATCAGCATCTGGGTCATAGAGAACCTGAGCAAACTCATGTTCTAGAGTATTGGGCGACAGCTGCCACGCATAGGAGCCTAGCAGATAGTTTTCTACATCAGCTTTAATCGTATCGGCAATATCGGCCTTGTCCTCTTGAGGCATTAAACTGTTGGCCTGAGAACTAACCTGAGACTGAACGTCTTTTAACTGCTTGCGCAGCTTACCGACGTCTGCATCTGAGAGGTCTACTCGACCCATCAAAATACCTGTCATCATATTAAATGCTTGGGAAAGCCCCTGGGATAGTAAGGACTGATCCTGTCCGCTGTTCTGATCGCGATACTCTTGAAGAAACTGATCCAAACGCCGATCTAAACGCTCCGATATCAGCTGTTCAGGCTTAGCTGTCCGCAAATAGTCAACTAAAGCGTCAATGCCGCCATCTTGAGATAGGGCTCCTTGCCACTGACGGTATAGACGATTTGCAACCCGGCTGCTCTCCTGACGAGATAGGTCAGTGCGATTTTGCAGCAGTTCTACAAACGCCTGACGGTCTACCTGGCGCAGGACGCTCTTATCGGAAGTTTTTAGAACATCAGACGACGTCAGCAGACGCTCAAACTCCGATTCTAGCTCAGCTACATCCAGCTCAGGAGAGCGCAGGCTGTTGAGATAGTCTTTCAGAGATTCAGCAATGTCATCTCCATTCCAGGCCGCTGTCAGTTCCTGACGAATTGCGGCCGCCGCTGCTTCTGCAGTCTGTATCGTCTGATTGCTAGCAGCCTTAGCACCCATAGCAGCTGTTGCTGTGCCTACCAGAGACTGGAAACTAGAGGTGGCGGTTCTAACGACAGAACCAATTAGCGACCCTACAGTTGTTGAACTCACCCAGAACAGCATGCAAAAATAAGTCCCCCAGATCACCAGTCCGGTGATGGCTCCTAGTAACGCACTGTTGTATAGACTCAGCTTAATTGCTAAAAGACATGCAAAGAACAGCGCTAAACTTACGGTCACCAGAGTCCATAGGCCAAACGCAATACCAATCTTGCGAGGTCCTACACCGCTACCGTCGCTGCTCTTAGACGAAGAACTGTGACCGACATAGGAAATTCCCGCCGCTACTGACAGATTGGTCAATAACAATTGAAAGCCAAATGTCAAAATTAAACCAGACAGTAGAGCAATAAAAAATTGCGGTCCAGAAAAAATAAGTGCTGCTTCCTCAGGAGTATCGATTCCTGGGCCAGACAGCTGTGCAAATAGTGCGGCAGCCTGGCCAGTCGTACTTGCGCTAATCCAATGTTCAATCACAGTTCTCTCTCCTAATTCAATAACGTTGAAACCCAAAAGCTGATGGATGCGCCTACCTGTCAGCGCTATAGCTTAGAGAGCTTCAAAATATCTGCGCCTTTAACCGATTCGGCATGTCAATCAGCCAATGTCGACTACCCACCGCAGCCTTCGACGGGCGTACAGTATGTGCTTATATAATCGCTTTGGCAGCAATCTTTTATCTAGCCAAAGACATATTTACTGAGTAGCAACATTCAAGACGTGCTTCTATCGTTCATCTATCTTTTGTCGTAGCTTTGCTTCAGTCAAATCGCTCCTGCGACGGATGAATAATGTCTGGAGTTTTGGTCAAATATGAGTAACGTAAACGTGAGATTCAAAAAATAACGTATGAGACCGATTAACATTGGACTATCAGAAGAACAGAGACAAGGTGTTGTAAACCTGCTTAACCAGGATTTATCAGATGCCTATCTGCTTATCATCAAAACTAAAAAGTACCACTGGGATGTGGTCGGTCCTCAGTTCCGCACATTACACCAGCTTTGGGAAGAACACTACACGGCTCTGGCAGAAAACATTGACGCATGTGCCGAGCGTGTACGCGCTCTGGGCGGCTATCCTGTCGGCACCGCAGAAGGCTTTCTAAAGCACGCAACGTTACGAGAGCATCCAGGCGATCTGCCCAATGCCAACGAGATGGTTGCTCGGCTGATTGTAGACCATGAGCAGGTTATCCGTAACTATCGTGACCATGTTAGCCAGTGTAGTGAGAAGTATGGCGACGAAGGAACTGCAGACTTCTTGACCGGCCTGATGGAACAGCATGAGGAGATGGCCTGGATGCTGCGCTCCTTTGTCGATGGCGAATCGCTACAAAGCAGCGGCGATAGCGAGAGCGACCTGAAGGTTCCTGCTGGCGTCTAGCCAAAGCATTTGAGCGGTTTGAGACTGCGATAACAATGCTTTAAGTATTTTATCCAGCCTGTGAAGGCTGGATTTTTGTTGAGTTAAATAAGCAATAAGGAGACTTTATGGCGTCTACGTATAAGGCTGAGCGAACACTGTCTGCCGTATTTAAAGAACAAGATCAGGTTGATCAAGTTATTCGTCGTCTGATTGAGCGAGATGTATCTCAAGACCATATTTCGGTCATGGGGCGGAACTTTCAAGCAGAGACTCGAATTGCCGGATTTATCACTAAGAAGGATGTCATTTTGGGTGGACTCCGCTCCGGGGCTGCCTTTGGATCTCTGTTTGGTTCTTTTTTAAGTTTGCTAACTGGTGTCGGTGTTCTGTTTATCCCCTTTATTGGTTCGGTTGTTGCTGCTGGTCCCATCGGCGCTGTTTTACTGGGAGCCACGAGCGGTGCTTTAGCTGGTAGCGCTGGCGGTGGTTTGATATCGGCGCTGTCTACCCTGGGGATGCCTGAAGAAAAAGCCGCTATTTATCAGACCCGGCTTGAGGCAGGAGAATTCTTAGTGATGGTTGAAGTCCCAGCAGACAAATCTGGCGAGTATCAGCTTCTGTTGGAAAGCGCTGGTGGAGAAGAAATTCACACAAGCGAAACTACGCTACCCCGCCCTTGCCCAGGTCGCTGTAACGATACAGCAGATTTATCTCCTGAAGTTCGCTCCCATCTATCAGAGGCTGCCCAAAAAACGTTTATTGAACGCTACAACGCGGTGCTCGACGAAACCGATGATGAAACACGGGCAGAACAGGCTGCTTGGATGACCATCCACGAGCAGTACGATGAAAATGAAAATGGTGTTTGGGTTCCTCAAAGCGAACGCGCAATGATACCCTGATCCGGCAGCATTCTGGCGGCCTATGCAGGACTTTAGCCGATGGATATTCTACTACCGCGTATCGTCTGAAGAGCAACGCCTAGACGGCCATGCCCTAGAGCGATATCGTGCGCAGGGTCTGTCGCTAGTGCCTGAAGATAATCTTTATTTCGATGTAGAGTCTGGGGCTAGTCGAGCTAGGAAAGGACTCAATGGAGCCTTAGCTCGGCTGCGCTCCGGTGGTTGTGATGGCCTGATGGTGCCATTTCACTCTCGGTTACATCGAGATATGAATATTTGGCAGGAAATCCAAGCGCTGCTAATTGAGCACAACCTCGGGTACATCGACTGCAGTAAAGGGTTAATACCCGTTGACCTGACTAGCCCCGAGGGCGAGTTCGGCACTGGACTAGATGCATTACTGGCCCAGCGTCAGCGACGAGAAATACAACGTCATAGCCTGCAGGGGCATCGCCATCGCCGTGAGCAGGCAAGATTTATGTTTGCTCCTTTTGGCTATCGCACTACGCCAGAAGGACAGCTAGAGCCCAATCTAGACGAATACCGCCCAGGTATAACCTTTTGGGCGACTGCTAAACAAATTATTCAGTGGATTGTTGTCGATGGTTATGCCCTTTCTAAGACTTGTGATTTACAGCTGTCAGCGTGGGGGCTGCCGACACTACACCGAGACCGCCCCAATACGCCAAAAGGGCTACACAACTGGCTACGGAACCCAGCGCTTCGTAGTTATTTTTACAACTCACTGACTGAGGGGCTTACTAAAGCGGATCATCCCCCGTTGCTCACAGAACAGCAATACCAATCACTGCTGCTTCGGTTTTCTGGCCCGTTGGCACCACGTGGAAACTTGCACCCACTGGCTGGGCTTTTGTTTTGCTCAGAATGCGGCGGTCATTTTACAAAAAAGGTGACCCGGCCCCGACTGAAAAGTGGCAAAAGAAGCGGACGAGAATATCATCATCTGTATTGCATTAACGCGCACCCACCACCGGGAAGGCCGCAAAAATGCAAAGCTAGAGGATACAAAAAATACGACCTAATCGAAGGCCAGATTATCGAAGCGCTGACCAGCGTAGGAGGTAAAGCGTTTGAAATTGCCATGGCTGAAACTGACACAGAAAACCCCGAAATTATTGAACTGTCTCAGCAAATTGCCAAATTTGAGGCTATGAACGATCCAGATTTGCAGACTGCGATCGACACCAAGAAAGCAAAGTTGCTGGCTCTCCAGAAAGATAATGGAGCCACGGCGGTGGACCCTGATTTAATTTCTTACTACGCACAATTAGCATCTGATCCAACGTTTTGGGAAGACTCTGACTGGGCAGAACGACGGATACTGTATCGGGAGTTAGTTGAATCAGTTTTTGTATCGCCTGATGGAGAAGCCGCCGTTGATTTTCGGTTTTCATAGCGCTCAACTAAGGCCATCATAACTTTTGTAAATTCTGAATTATTCATCTCTCAGCCCTCCTGAATGACTCCAGGGCCCAACACCGCTCCAGCCAATCCCGCCGCCGTTCGGCTCTGGCCGTTTCTATCTCTAGCCATATCGCAAGAACAATTCCCAAGGGCAGCAAGATAATGCCGACAAACGGGAAAAGTAGCCAGGTAATTAGTCGGTGGTCTGCTGGCGGGGTTAGCTCGGCGTTGTACCGGTTCTGCTTTTCGATGGTCATGGAATCATCCTCGCTACAAACCAAGCCCAGGCAGTGCCGGTTACTACTGCGCCACCGCAAATAATCAGCGTCGGCAATGGCAAATGAGCCCAGCCGATAGTATTTATTGATCCGCCTATCATTGCTGCAATAGATTGAGATCTACTCATGCTGCTGTCAAGCCTCCATTCAGTGTCGGCTTATGCCCAATGCATTTCAGTCCCATTGATTCACAAAGTTGCTTGGTGGTTTCTGCTCCTGTCTTTTTGCGAGCTAACTCAAGCCGGTCTCTGATAGCCGCAACGCTCACGTCGTAATACTCAGCCAGCTGGGGGTAAGTCATACCTTGGGCGTATTTCTCGACCGTCTCTTTTTGAATAGGCGTGAGACATTTGGTTCTAGTCATCTTTTCAATACCTCCCACACAATACTCAACACATCTCGAAATACGCGATTCTCCGACTGAGTAGCATCCACCACCCACACCCGGCCCGGCTCAGCATCGGCCAATGCCCGATATCCAGCATGGACACGCTCCCAAAACTCCAGACTCTCACCATCAAAACTGTCAGCCTCCCCCCGCTCAGCAATCCGATCCATGGCTACGTCTGGAGGGATTTCCAGCCAGATTGTTGCATCTGGTTTTAGTCCACCGGTCGCCAACTGGTTTAGTTGTTCAATGACACCAAGGTCTATCCCCCGGCCATAGCCTTGATAAGCAATCGTCGAATCAGTGTAGCGATCGCAGACAACCAACCTACCTTCATTAAGAGTGCCATCGATTAAGGTGCCAACGTGCTGGGCACGATCTGCGGCGAATAGGAGTAGTTCGGCCATAGGCGTTAGCTCGTGGACAGGATGCTGGATCAGCTTGGAGACGGCGTACCCAAAGGTTGTCCCCGCAGGCTGTCTAGTTATTAGGTGCCTCTCGTCTGTCGACTCCAGCCATTGTTCAAGTCGGAGCACTTGGGTCGTTTTACCAGCCCCATCAATGCCCTCGATCGTGATTAGCTTTCCTCTCATGCGGCTACCTCCCACTGCTCTGTCTTGCCCTTGCTCGACGTGCAAATGTTGATATACGCCGCTACCGCAGTATTGAAAACCTGAGGGTCAGAGTTCTCCCAAAGAGCAAAGTTCTGAACCTGCGCTCTCTGTCCTGGATGACTTAGTCGCTCATATTTGCGCCGATTCTCGGGGGTCAAGTCATCGAGGCTTAGTGGCTGATTCCAAACAGCGCTGCGCGGAGCCCTGGGATCTACGGCCTTCAACATCCGGTCTTGGTTCTCGCTCTTCCAATCAGGCCATATTTCGGCGACTTGAGGCAACAGGTCGTAATGCCCGTTCCGGATTTTGTTGACTAACCCCTTTTGTAAACACACTTTCACCGAGTTGCCGTTTCTCCGCTGGCCATCGTTCTCAGCGATGGAGTCCAACGCCTTGATTTGACGGTCGGTCAGGCTGTCAATGGTCACCCAATAAGGATTCACCTTCGGCCGCCCCTCAATGCCTGCGTACTGCATCCAATGGCGGCGAATCTCCGGGTCAATGCAGTCCCCGACAAGGATCGCTCTTTTCCGCAGGCCATAAACCGGCTGCTTGGGGAGAGCTGCCGGGGGGTAGCCGAGGCAGAGTTTTGTCAAGGCGTCCTGCATTAAAGGACTTATGTTTGTTAGTTGGCTCATGCTGCGGTTGCCTCCGGCTCACCAGCTTTTACGCCTATTCTCTGAAACACCCAGTACGCATCTTTGTAGGGAGTTACTCGTTTAGCTGGTTTCACATTGTTGTTAAGCCCAGTCAACGACCCTCTAATTGTGAGATCGCAACTGTATCCGTACCGCTCTGCCATCCCGCGATAACTTAGGTCAAGCCATTCTGCGTTGTAGTTACAAGCGATAACTGTACGACAACCATGGCTCAGAGCGTGCTGAACAGAGTCAACCGCCATATCTGCGGTGAATTGTTCGTGGGGGCGGTGGCCGAAGTAAGCAGGACTAATGTAATGCCCACCTCTGCGGGTCGGCTTGCCGAGGCGACCACAATAGGGAGGATCGCAAATAGCTAAGGTGTTGCTGCAGTCGAACGGCAATGAAAGGTGTTTGTAATCACCCACAACAGATAACTGCTCAGGAGCTTTTGGCCACTCTGGTGTATAGGTGCTCCATCGCTTAATCTGCGATTTGTTTGGCACTACATTGAGCCGCCCGCTGCCAGGTGTGTCACGAACAATCCCGGACACAGTGAGCAGCCTTAGAGATAGTCCAGCCGCAGCCGCCCTAGGCGATGGCCCGTCATTCTGCTGATGGGCTTCATAGCAAGTCTTGATGAGTGGCCATGCAGCCTCAATGCCTTCCCTCTGCCAAGCTTGCAACTGCCTTGCAACTGCCCTCCTAAACTTCTTCCTCTCAATAGTCTTTTCTTGATTGAGCCAAGCAGTGTAAATAGCCCTCAAATCTGTAGCAGCTTCTGCAACAATTACCCGTCTTACTGTTGGGAGCTCTGCCTGCACCAATGCTTGAGCAACCCATAGCGCACCGCCGAAGTACTCGGCAACAGTATCGAACCCCTGACAAAGAATGGGTGCCCACTCTGGCAAATGCCGACGTTTGGAGCCAGGCATCCTAGGAACGAGAGGCTGAGGTTTAACGTTAATGTGCTCCATTACTCCCACCCCCCGCTCAAATCATCATCATGCACAATCAGTGGTGGGCGCTTGGGCATGGGCTCAATGGTCGCCCGGTCGCCCAGATCTTGCTGTACTTGGCTCAGTATCTCGGCGAGGGGCTTTGGCTTGACGCTCTCTTCTAGCTCATTCCAATCTGCTAGGGCCACTTTAGCGGCTTGGGCCCCTGTGTATGGTTGAGCAGCCGCAAACTGAAGCCACGGAATGTAACGGTGCTCAATGGCAAGAGTAGTTAGGGCAAGCAAATGTAGCCCACAGTGCAAAAAAGTGCCTGCCTTGCTGTCAATGGCACAAGCGGTCCACCCTTCTCTATTCCCCTTAAGGCTGCGTATCGGCTGAACACACCAGTATTCATATTCGCAGCCCCCTCTAGTTCGAGTCTTTGGCTTGACCCGCAACACATCTGGTTGCGCCTCACACCATACGTCTAACACTTCTCGCAACATCCTTGGAGTGAGCGCAGCTGTCGTGCCATCAATCAGGGTACGGGCGGCTAGTTCTTGGTATTGGTTACTGTTCATGCTTTTGAAGCTCCTGTTTCGAGAGGTATTTCACCTTGAGTGGGCAGAGATGAGACGTAAGCCCTAATCTGTTTCTGCAGCTCGTTCACGGCCATAGATTCTTGAACGGTCAACTCACTGGACTTAATCAGCGGGCTGTTAAACACAATCGCCTTAGTGCCGTTCCCATAGTCCTTGCGCAGCTGAGCCGTAATCACAAGCCCAACACCGTCGTCATCTTCGACGAAAGAAACACCAGAGACCCATGAGAATTTACCGATTTCATCTAGCCACGAATCGCCAAGATTCCCAACTTCGTGACAAGTTCTCATAAATGCATTGAGGGCGTCTTTTAGGTCTTGCGATGCCTGTTTACAACCTTCGAGTCGTCCCGCCTTCAGTTGCGCCGCTGAGTTCAGATGAACATCGCCGTAAAGCTCAACATAATCATTTTTGCCAAGCTTTATTTTCTTATAAGTCGTAATTACTGCCATTTCATTTCTCCTATTTACTGTTGACAATCCTTTTGATTGCCGCCGTCTCTCCCTGGCGCAGCTGCCCCTTCAGCAGGCGGCTAAGCTCTTTAACGGGGTCTAGGTCGGAATTGATGTTTACCCCTGCTACAGCGCCGCCGTTGACGCGGTAGAGGATTAGCGTCTTGGTGGTCATACGGTGGTTTTTAGCTCTTCAGTTATCTCAATAACGTGCTTAGCCATCCATAAGGCTGAAGGTAGATCAACAGCTGTATCAGGACGCGTCACCCAAGCACGTGGGCCAGACATCATGCGTAGAGCTGTCTTAAAAAGTTGAAAAATTTCGCCTGGAGTTCTTTCTGAAATTTCGTCAATGGACAACACTGGATAATTCGTCATGCTCTTTCCCTCTCGTTACTTCTAATCACTTCACCCCGCTGCCCCTTTAGCCCTCTCCCATGCCATCCCAAAGTGCTTGGGCGATGTAATACTCCTTGTCGAGAATGACACCGAGCCAGTACTCAAAGAACAGATAGAAACTAAGCCAGCCGCGTAGGATTGGGATGTTGCGGATAGCTTTTAGTGCCTCCCCAGGACGCAAAACTGGGAGTTGAACAAATTCGTTAAGCTGCATTGGTTTGATTCTCCTTTTTTCGCAACTGGGTTAAATGCCGTTTCTCTTCTGGTCCTAGCTGCCCCCACACCTGTCGTTTTTGCTCTTGGGTAAGCAATGCTAAAAGAGCCAGTCCGTCTAGCCCGTCAGCAGCCGTAGAGCTTTCGCTGAATGCACACTCGCGGATGAGATGTAGTAGATCGTCGATGTCAGTTTGGGTTAGGGGGGCAATGATGCTCCCTTGGGGTTGTAGGTCGGTGGCGTCCCAGATTTTGCCGGAAACAGTTTTAACTTTCTCAATCTCGCCCGTGGCTTTGTTGGTGCCGAGCTGGGCGATGCGGTCGACGACGCCTAGACGGTAGTTGAGAGCGGGGGCTCCTTTGGTGAGGTTCATGCGGCCTCCCTGTAGCGGCTAGCTGATTTAGGCTTAAGAGACTCAACAATTGCCCTTAGCTCATCAGCCATCGCCTGATTACCCCAGTTCTTTCTAGCAACTGACGCGCACAACCCGTCTAGCTCTTTTGGGTTGTTTACTAAACAGCTGACCAATGGGTCGTAAACATAACCTGGGCAATCCTCATATGTGACCCTAACCTCAGAGCCTTCGCGGATAATGTCCCAGTACTGTAAATCTGTTAATTCCATTCGTAAGACTCCTCTGCAGATTCTTCAATAAAAGTTTTTGTAGATGCTTTGGGCACTGGGTAAGTCCTGTGCTTGTCCTCAGGCTCAAACCCTATAAATCTTTGATAGCTACCCTGAAACAAAGTATCGAAAGCGCCACACGGCCCATGTCGATTTTTGGCGCAGATAATCTTGCCAATGTTGTCAGGCCCCTTTTCTGGGCGATCCTTGTTAGGACGATGAACAAACAAAATTGCATCAGCCACCTGTTCAATCTCGCCAGATTCCCTGATGTCTTCTAGAATTGGCTCTTTCTCTGCTCTGTTCGATGAACCTCGATTTAGCTGAGTCAGAACCAAGAAAGGGGCGTCTACTTGCTTGGCAATATTTTGCAAAGCTCTAGCAATCCGTGAGACCTCTTGAACTCGGTTTTTTTCGCCAGGAAAGGTCATAAGGTTGATGTAGTCAACCACAACCAGAGCTATATCTGACTGAGTCTGAGCTTTGACCGCCGCGCAAGTTCGGCCAATAAATCTAGGAGTGATACCGCTTGATTCAGATAGATAAATAGGCAACTCTTCAAAATGAGCCATGCAGTCAAGAATCAAATCAAATTCTTGATCGCTACACCGACCGGACCGGACTTTACCGCAATCGATACCCAGCTCACTCGATACCCATCGGTCTTTCCACTGATTCGTAGTCATCTCAAGATTAAAAACAAGTACTGGCTGTCGTGTAGATTTGGCGACATGTCGAGTAATACCTTGAGCTAAGACTGTCTTGCCCTGAGAAGTTTTACCTCCGATAAACGTCAGAGTTTTTTTGTTCAAGCCACCTAACAGCCGATCTAAATTTGCTAAGCCAGTACCAACACCTGGCGGGATTTCTCCATTTCGCCGCATGCTGAGCCGCTGGATATAACTAAATCCATCCGATGTGGCCTCGGCCCCATGAGCAACATCAAGGTCTGAGCTTGGGATTAATTCTTCAAGCAACCCTTCTAGCTGTTCGTCCCTAACCTTGAACTTCCTCAGTAGCCGCTCACGGATTACCAGGCGCTCAGTAAATCGGCTTTCGTTGGCATATGCCAAAACCAATTCCTTGAGGGCTTCAGCGTCCTCATGGACCCCTTCTAGGCAATCATTGCTGGATAGAAGCTTCTTGAGAATGCCTTGGAGCAATTTACTAGCCGAAAATCCATCCTTCCGGTTAGCCCTGCACCATTCCGCCATCGAAATTGCGGCTTGCTCTGGGCTGTAAACTTTCTCTGCCACCAACAACGCCAGCTCTTCAGCTTTGGCCTGAACCTCTGCCGCGTTGAAAGCAACCTCCTTGTCAACTTTTGTCGCCCTGACGTGCTGTAGCTTAATCGGTTCGAGCTTAGGCAAGTTTTCAAGAGGTGCGATCGCTTGGCGGATGTCTCGCTCTTTGCATTGCTGTCCCCAGCATTGGTAGGCTCCAGTCTTGCTAAACGTGAAATTGTCATCGCCGCACACTGGGCAGTGGTAATAGCCTTTTTTGTCGCGTCCTTCAACGGGCGTCAGCTTGTCGACATGGTCAAGAATGTTGAATGTGGGAAGTTCATTAGGGTAAGTCATGCCGCTGCCCCCTGAGTCTGTAGAGCAGCTTGCTCTCGCTCCCACTGCACCCTGCCGTAAAGAGCCAAGGCTTCAGCATCTTCATCCGAGCGATGCCACGCTGGCTGAATGGCCATTATTCGCTGAGCCTCTGCGTCGGAGATAACGTCTTGTCGAGTTAGCCATGGGTTGGTCATTTCTTGAGCCTCTGAGGGGACAAAGTCAGGCTCTTCTGACTGGGGTGGCTGCTTGGCTTCTTGGTATAGCTCTAGCCACTGAGGAACCCCAACAGATCCACCAGAGAGAAATCTGAGCGCATGCTGAACACCGACCCCTTGTGCATCGGTTGCGACTTTCAGGTAAAGCCCGCAGGCCTTCTTGAACTCTGTCCAACCGATGCCATTGAAGTTTGAGTACTCCAAAAGCAGCCATTCTCTAGCAGCTGCAATTTTGCTGCCAGGGTTTGAGCCACTGATAGAGCAGACGTGCTTCTTGTACCATTTCCAGAAAGCTTCAAAAGCTGCAACGTCGATATGAGGGTAGGGGTTATCTTCGGGTTCTGCGTTCTTAGATTCGTTTTTCTGTTCGCTCGTGTTGCCGCTAGGCGACGCAGGATTTTGGCTTGAGTTGATCTCTTTCTCTTGATCTGTATCTGTATCTGTATCTGTATCTGGGGGCGTTACTGTAACGTTACATGCTTGTAACTGTTCCGTTACAGTAACTTCAGCGGATTGTTTCTGTAACTTTTTTGCTCTTTTTTGAGCCGATTTTTTTACCTTTTTCTCGCGGTGTTTTGCAACACGCTCTGCGCTGGAATCTGAATTGAACTGGCGCTTATCCCAGTTGACGATTTTGTAGCCACCTTCAGCATGCTCAAGCATGCCTTTAGCTCTAAATTTGTCGATAGCATGCTTCCACTGCTCAGTAGAAATCCTCAGCTTCCAGCAGATCTCTTCGTCCGCTAAGTCGATATATCCTCGACGCTTTTCGTTGTCGCTAGCTAAGCAAAGCGCCTTTACCCAAAGCAGCTGATCCGAATCGGACATCATGGCAATCTTCGGATCATCCATGAATTCGTGATAAAACCTGAACCACTTCATCTCACACCCCCTTCAGCGCTTCGTAAGCTCGGCTCATAATTCCGGGTTCAAGCCCTAAGCGATTGTCGTAAAGCTGACAGGCGTCCTCTCGAATCTGAGTACTGATCGAATCGCCCCCGCCAAAGCATTTATGAATCTTGTTGACGGCTTTGTGCATAGCTGTTCTCGACGGTATTTTGGCCGCACAACTCCGCCCCCCGTTCTCGGTGGTTTTTCTCATGGTTTTGTTTTCAGGAATTAACTAAACGTTTCAATCAATCAAGGAATAACGCGCTACTGGACTCACCCCAGCCCAGGCCCCGCCCTCTCCTCCGGCCACCCCCCAGCGTTCGGCAGATGGCCCCGCAATGGGCTCGATAGCATCTCTCGACACAGACGGCAGGTTACATAGCCCTCTGTCCTGTTCCGGCGCTTGCAGTTGGGGCAATTGCCACGAACGAGCTTAGGAAAGCGACGATAGTCGGGACGACGGTAGATGGGAGCTATCCGACGTTGCCTATACCAGCGGCACTCAGCTACTTGCATGGGTCGCCTCCTGCAGTCTTTCTGTTTTGGCTTGAGCCACTGCGTCCAGGTGGTCTGCAACTTCAATGCAGGCAGCAGCTAGTTCTCTTAGGTCTTCGGCGTCCAGATAGGTCCCATACACTTCGCTATCATCAGGATCGTAAAGAGTTCCTTTGACTGAATCTTCTAGAGAGGTTAGCCCCCAAAGGCCATAGCGCCTCATCACTTCTTCAGTAGGATCAGAAAATGTCTTCATGACTTGCTAGCCTCCCGCAGCCCCTTGAACAGATGCCGCAACGCCAGATAGACATATGCCTCCAGAAACTTCTGAGCAGGCTTCTCAGCGCGGCAGACGGGTAGCACATGCTCTTCAAAGTCCAGCTGCCACCAATGGGTGAAAGTCACACCATCGATAGTTACTGGTAGTTTCTGCCAAATCTCAGCAGAGCGCCGCCAGTACTCCCGCAGCTCTGCCTTGATGTCGGCATTGTTGATAACGTGGTTACGCGCGGCCCGGTCGGTGCAGTCTGTCGGCGGATGGATGTAAGTCATCGGATCACCTCTTGGACAAACCAGCCCCACAAGAAACCTGACAGTGCGCCGCCGATAGTTACGGCAAGTATGCTCAGGTCTGATGAGCCCCAGAGGACGGTCAGGATAGCAAAACCGATCAATGCAACGATGAACTGAGTTCTGCTCATAGCGCCATCTCCTCCAACCCTGCACATTTAGCGATTAACACCGCTCTGAAAGCTGTAATCCCTAGCGTTACTAGTGGCCTTTCGTTGACATAAGGAATAAATCGATAAGCATCGCTTAGCCAATCCAGGGGCGCGTGAAACTCCCATTTGTCTGTTGCGGGATGACGGATAGCTAAAATGTGTTGACCGTCGCCCATCAGGTACTCACTGTGAGCAATTTGAACCTGAGCGTACTGTTCCCACCCCGGTGACAGCGCCCAGACTTGTAGGATGCTTTCGGGAATGCCGGTGGTTGTTTTCATGCCGCAATCTCCCGTGCCAACTCTTCGTAATGCTGCTTAGCCGCTTTCTGGGTTATGCCCTGGGCCATGGCCGTTAATTTGATACTGTGCTGGTCCCTGAGCGCTGCGATCGCATTATCAAACTCGGTCTCTGCCACTGACCGGATAGTGGCTACACAATGTTCAGCCCGCGCCGCGTAGCCAGCCAGCTTGATGTTCATCTGCCGCAGCGTTAGCCAGTTGTCATCCCGGATGATCTCGGCTTTCACCAGAAGGTCGTTGACCGATTCGATAGCATTACTCAGATCGAACAACCTTAAAGTGCCGGGGTAGAACTCGTAGTCAATGGCCACGGGGCCAACGAACTTAGGCGCGTCGAATAAGCTGGCTAGCTCGGTTTTTTCCCACTGTTGATACGCCTTAGATGGCAGCAACACATTGCCGAAATTACGACGGCTGTTCTTTTTACTGGGGATATGTGAGTTGAATGTCAGGGTTAGTTCTTGCATCAGCCTTCCCCCAACACAGTGTTGATTGAGTCAACATGATCGCCGCGCTCTGCCCTCAAACTCTGATAGTCGCCTAGAGCATCTGCAAACTCGTCAACAAACAAACTGGCTGTACGGCTAAAGTCATTCCATCTCTCGGGATATCCTTCAAGCCTCACGTCAAGCATGTACAGGGGGACCCGAAATAGCCAACTACCGCCTTCCTGATAGGCCAACACTGGTACGCGGTCGTACTGCAGGGCTAACTCAGTGCAGAGCCGCCACGCACCGTCAGCCGTCATATGGCCGAAGCCATACAGCCATGGTTCAACCCGGACGTAGGCAATGTCCAAAGGCAGCCCGCCAGTCCCCTGGGTGGGCGCTGTGGCGCGGTAGTCGGGGAGATGTTCGCGTAGCAGCTGAGTTAGCTCGGCAATAAGAGTTTCTTTAGTGGCCATGGGTTTGACCCTCCTTCAGCATTGCGCGAGTTTTCGCCACATACCTTTGAATAAACAGAAACTCATCCCAAGGCGCTTCGTACTCATCAGCGCCTTCTAACGGCTGGCCCAATAAAACAAAGAAGTTACTGAGGCCTCGTACCGCATCTGCATGATTTTGAGGGGCGCTTAACAAGATGCACCAATCCTCAAAACTTTCTAAGCAGTCATGCCAGCCGAGGCTCAGACCCCTCAGTGTGGTAACCCCTACATTTTCTCTGTCTTGTTTGCCATACACTAACGGCAACGTAGCGAATTTTGTTATCATGTGCGTAAGTATTTTTTCTGATGCGGCTATTCCTGAGAACAAGGGTGGCCGCTTTTTGTTAGTTAAGCTGCCAATTTTTCTCGGATCTGCTCAATAGCTAGTTCCAACGCAGCAACTTTTTCGTGCAAGGAAACTACAGGCCCTGACGGGACAGGAAGACCTAGCCAGTGGTACGTTTCTGACACCGACTCTTCTCTGTAGACTGACAAAGCCAATACGTTTTCATGGCGCAGAGACTTGAACTTTTGGTCCCGCCAATCGCCAATCGTCTGACTGGCTACGCCAATATGCCGCCCTAAAGCTGCACATGTTTGTTCTTTGATTTGAGCTTTTACCCAATCGGATAAAGCGACTTTATTCACTTCAGTTACCTAATAGGTGCCTGAAGTCATAGTAACTTAATTTCAAGTGACTGTCAGGTGCCTGAAGCTTGTTTTTTGTTAATTTCCTTATCAGTTGCCTACTTATGAATGTGATGAACCGTCAACGCCTATCTGACTGGGTGAAGCGAGAAGTTGAAGCGGGGCTCAGTCTTAGTGAGCTAGGTAGGCGAGTTGGTATTACAAGTCAGTCTTTGAGCGACTGGCGAGATCAGAAGGTTGGATCCTTGCGCCCGGATAAGCTGCAGGCATTAGCGTCCTACAAAAATCAAACCGTAGAGCAAGTGTGCTATTGGCTGGACGTTCCGCCACCTGCTGATGCTGGACTTGTTGGCGACGTAGAGCGGTTAACCGCCAAGCTTAAGTCTATGGAAGTGCGACTGGGATCTGTAGAGCAAGACCTAAAAGTAGCGTTAAAAATACTTGATGACGTGACAGAACGTTCCTCTGCATATGCTCTAAGGCCATCTGCCTTATCAATAGCACTGCAAGATGAGCTTTTTGAGAAATACTATGATTTGCGCGAAAAGAAAGGACAGGAAAAATTCCTAGAAGCCGCTAGCAAGGCGCTAGAAAATAATCGAATCCAGGCGCAAAAAGTAATGCTCCAAATAATTGGAGTATCTCCTATTGAAGATACAGACTATCCAGTTATCGCTCAAATTATGAGGTCTATCTTAGGTCCGAAATGGACAATGCTCCATCTGGTGCAATTGGCGGATAAAATGCCCACGGATTAGTCTGCCCCTTGACATAAATCACGGCATTTGTCTTTTGCTGACAAACATGACTCCATGCTTTTAAGGCTTCTGTGACATTTTCAACTCTAATTATTTTTTGATGACCTAGTCGCATTACTTAGTTGTGGCACTTTTGTTTAACTCAATGAAATCTATAGATACACCAACAATAATCCCAATGTGGTTGCTATAAAAGTCACGCGAAATCAACCACTCATCAGTGAATCAGACCACGATTTAATGTGATCAAAGTCAATTTTAGTTGCTAAGTAAATTCACTGGGATCTAAGTTGTTGCGAACTTTACTTTGGTTTACTGATTCACCATAAAAGAGCTGCATAACTTTTTCTGAGTTCCCGTATGCGAGTTGTATAGGGATGCTATCTATATTTTTATTTTTTACGTTTTACAGGCAGCAGGCTGATTTCAGTTATGGAAAAGTACACAGTAAAAAGTCTTAAAGAGCAGTTTTCAAGCTTTAAAGAAGCTAAGGCTAAATTAGGGGTTAAAGCTCGTAGTTGGAAGGCATTGGCCGAAAAGTTAAACGAGCCAACCCCTGAGCAAGAAATTGCCATGCTTAAAGAGCAGGTGAAGCGACTAGAGTCAGAGGTGAAGCGACTGAGGGATGCTGCTGAAGACACTTTTGATGAGGTTGGTTTTTGGCTGCTTGATCGCAACTTTGAACGCGCTAAGTTTGAGGACTTTGGGGTTAGCGAACAGGCAACCGAGATGGAGTCAGAAGCTAAGAAAATTCACAAAGAACTATCTCAGCGATATCACCCTGACTCTGGTGGCTCCGATGAGCAGATGGCTAACGTCAATAAGCTCAAGAAGCAGATGATTTCTGTCGTTAAGTTGAACGGCGGCATGGGCCTCTAAGAGGTGCCATGAGCAAAATTCAGTTAAACGAAAATAACGAGGTCGCCTTACGAACCTCGTTGTCTAAGCATCAGATTGCCAAATTCAACGCCATGACTGATAGCTTAGTCATCAGGAACGGCGTCGCTTACGTCTCGACGAACGAGCTGCACGGAGTTCTGTTAACCAGGGGCAGAGATGACGCTCGGGAGATTGTCAGGCAGTACCGGAACATACTCAGAAACTTTCTGTTTGACGCTGATGATCTGGATATTGATACTCAGGATGAGGGCTATGTGCTCCCCACTGGTTTGTACGTGCTACTGAGTCAACTAGCTTCAGACAGGCCAAGACGAGCGCTCGACTATCGCGCCAGTATTGCTTTATTGGCTTATATCGTGGCTGGCCATCCGCAACTAGCACTGGCTAGCTTGATCCAGGACAGAGGGCTAGCCAGCAAAGAGCAGGCAGTTGTCTCTCGACTCAAGTCTAGACATAGCCACTGTCAATTATCTGGGCATAACTTTACTGGCACTGAAAAGCATGTTCACCACATCGAGCCTAGGGCCACGGCTCCAGCACTTGTTGCTGACGAAAATAATTTAGTAGTCATGACTGGGAAAGTCCACGACGATTATCACGCTTGGGTTAGCAGCTCAAAGGAACTGACTGTATCCAGAGCCAGCCTCAGGAACTTCTGCAGGCTGAACGGCTATAGCTTGGGGTGGGATGGGGATAATGCTTGATTTCTATATTCTTTGTGCCTACAACCTGATTTTATCTTGAGCTAAATTCAGCAAAGTCCCAAAACAAGGATGCTTCTACTTTGTGTATGTGTCCACAAAGTAGAAATTGCTAACATATTAAGTAGCCTAGTTTTTGCAATTCGGATTTCAACAGCAGCAATTTAGAACTTTGGCAAATAAAAATTTATTTGCAGAAAAAAATGGGTAATTCCAAGGGTCAGCTTCTTAGTAAAGTGCGTAAGCAAAAGGGGCTTACGCAGTCCGAGCTTGCTGAAAAAGTGGGTGTTTCTGTCGTAACTCTTCAGAACTGGGAATCAGGTAGAACAAAATGGCATAAATTGAGCAGGTTTGCTGTTCTATGCGAAGCGCTAGGCATTGATGTTAATCTTGCCAATCTTCATAGCATGGGTGATCTCAAGGGTCGGTTTATTAGAAAAATGCGTGAGCAAAAGGGTATTACGCAGTCCGAGCTTGCTCGCCAAATGGATGTTTCTGTCACAACTTTTCAGAACTGGGAATCAGGCAAAGCTTTTGCGTCTTACTTAGGTAGTCTTGCTGCTCTATTAGAGGCATTAGACATTAGCGTTAAAGCGTTTATTGAGCTTGGGAAAACAGACGATGATTTCTTAAATACTGTGGATTCGGAAAATGAGAGTCTGCCTGATTTAAGGCTCACACTACAAGTTGACAATAATGCTGAACCTAATGAAGTCGCAAATGAATTAGCAACCCTTTGCAAAGCCCTAAACGCATACCATATTGCCTGCGGCGGTAACGGTCTTGAAATCGATGACTGGGAAACCCTGATTGCTGTTCGTGAGCTGGTGGGAGTATAGCCATGAATGAAGAGCGCTATCGAATTAGAATGCGCCAGTTACCTGGCGGCTCCCCAGAATTGCTAGACAAGCTCATTGATTCCATTGAAGAGCTTTTTGAATGTAGTGTCACTGGTGCCACGAATTATTTACAAGGCAAGGGCGAACAGGAGTCGGCTAAAGCTGCTGAGATAAGGACCAGGGCGCTTGCACAGATTGCTGATATGCAGTTGGAACGGCAAAAACTGATTGATGAAAGGGATAAAGCTATTTCTGAGCATCATCAGGCTATGTATGAGCTGAAGACTCAAAGGCTGAAAGAGGTAGTTGATAGCCTGGTTCGATTAAAAGAGATGGGCGCTCCAGTCAACCTGGAAAGAGTGGTCCATACTTTGATGCAGTCTGTTAACGAGTAGAAACTGAAAGCCAAGCCAACCCTACCGCTGCCCCTTCCGCTCATAAATTGTAATAGATCAAACTTCATCTGACAGAAGGGGGTTATCTGACACTTAGAGAGTT
>ERZ1740072.50-NODE-50-length-70899-cov-5.803244_pt1 | contig 70899 bp, 67 predicted proteins | sample MGYA00581733_ERZ1740072 | MGnify/ENA primary metagenome ERZ1740072 (study PRJEB43018, sample SAMN04849741) | marine metagenome | isolation source: floating plastic debris | place: Pacific Ocean | collected 2008-08-30 | study: EMG produced TPA metagenomics assembly...
CGATGTGGACGCGGTCCTCGCGGTCAGGTGTGCGTTTGCCCAGACCAGCCACGTTGTAGGTCTCTGAAAACTTGAGCAGGCCTTCAAGCTCCGTGTTCTCAAGCGCTTGTAACGTCTGCTCCGCAAGGGTCCGTCGGTCCACAAGGAAAAGAATGCGCCGGAAGCGTTTGTGTTTCAGGAGCCGATACATCAGCGCGATACACGTTCGCGTCTTGCCTGTGCCAGTGGCCATAGCGACGAGATTATCTTGCTGCCCATCCGCAATGGCCCCTTCGATGACTGTTATGGCCTCCTGCTGGTAGCGCCGCAGACCGCCATAATTGAAAGGTTCTTTGCGCAGCTCGTCTGTCGCTGTTGTTGTCTGTTGTTCGAGTTTTGCGCGGATATCCTCCGGGCTGAACCACTCAGGCAGAGCATTGGCACGGTTGGTTTCGGCTCTAGCGTCCCAAATCCAGATGCCCGATTTTTCTCGGTACTGCTTCACGTACGGCCTGCTATTGGTGGCGAACAGGAAAGGGACACGATAGATAGCTGCACTGTGCTGATAAGGAGCACCTTCGGCCACTTGCTCAGGGTCGATCAGAACACCTCGCCCGTAGCGCATTGCTTGCTTGAGGACGCCGGGAACGTCAGTGCTGTCTCTTTTAGCCTCAATCACGCCCACACACTGGCCATCCAGGAATAGTGCGTAGTCAGCCCACCCCTTGTTACCATTCTCTAAGGTTGGCCATTGAGAGATTGCGATAGCTTTTGCATCGCGCGGTCGAGTTCCTTTGGCATAAGTCAAGCGCCTGGTATCGGCTTCCCACCCAGCGTCTCGATGTTGACTGTCGATCAAAACGCGCGTTTCTGCTTCGCTAAGCTCTAGCGGAACATCCGCTGGAAGAGGCTCCGCGTTAGCTTCAATCTCGTTTAGCCGTGATTGCAGCTCAGAAATGGTCTCTTCTGTCTCTTGCGCCAATGCCTCCCACAAGTCCCGTTCTTCCTGGGTCTTCGACGCAAAATCCTCTGCAGAAAGGCGGCGTTCTTTTTGTTCTGCAGCCTTGGCTTCCGCTTGTTCCTTATCCGATAGAGCAGCCAGATACTTGGCCTTCAAATCTTCCAGTTCGGCTTTAACCTCAGCCTCAATTTCTTGTCTTGTGCGTGGCGGAATGAATGCAGCTGGTACAAAGTTCGTGTCACCCCATCTGCGGTGAAACCACGCTCCCAAAGCATGGGCAAATTGAAGCGACTTCAGCGCGTCGCCGTGCGTACCCGTAAACTCATGGTTCGCGGCATTGCCTTTTTTGCGGATTAAATGAAACGCACTGGCTACTTTGGTATCCAGGACACCTTGGCGCTGTAGAGCGCCCAACAGCTCGACCTGGGAGCCGCCAACTGCGCCCGCCATTCGTGCCTTCGCCGCGACGTGACTAGCCAGTAGCTCGCCGTATTGCCGTACTTTGATAAGGGTCGTTCCGGGATCATCCGTGAAATATGCTTCTGATAAACCAGCCAATCTTTGAAGTTTCGGATCATGTCTGATTAGGAACTCAAAATTAAGAGATTTCATCGGCTTAGTCTTCTCAATTTGGCACGTTCCCGTAATGTGGATTTTCTAGTGAATATTCGAAGCGCTCAAGTTGAAAGTATTCTATGGCGAATGAAAGAGGAAGGTAATTGACGCATTTGACCAGCAGTCTCCTACGCCGATACGTGGCAGGGTATCCAGCGTTCCCACCTCGCACCATCGCACTTGAGCAAAGGATAAACATCGGGACTGGCTTTCACGGCAAATGGTATAGGTCTCAGAAAGAGCACTGGCTTGGATGGTTGCTAGCAAAGGAGTGCGAAGCGCGGTCAAGAGGGCTGGGTGCATCCAGCAGTTCGGCGAAAACACGCTATCAATTCATACTGTGTAGCCCGGCGATCTTTTGGCTTGCCGAGTGTGCCGGAGTGCCTGGACACAGGCTTGACGAGGCCGAGGCTGCTGCAGAGTGCGCGGCGGCGATTAACGGAAGGGACGGCCATCCCCACGGAGCATTGATGCGCATGGCCTTGCCTTGGCCTCTGCTGGCATCTGCAATGAGTAACGGACCGGCTCCGGCTTCCGAAGAAACTGCGAATGAAATTTCTCGAGCTGCCTTTGACCACCTTTGCGCCAACTTGAGCCGTTATAGGTCATTGAAAGCTTGGCTTCGGTGACTGAGAGTTAGAGCAGTCTGGAAATCGTCTTGCCAAGGTGGTCCAAAAGGCTGCAACTCGTGATCTAGTTGTGATTTTTGCTGGTATCAGTGATCACTAGTGTTATGCAAGTATTTAATAGTATTATGATTTTCAATTTAGTTTGGAGCCGCCCCCGGCACCACTTCAACATCCGGACAAGAACGATTACATACTTTAAGGCCCGTAAAATAGGGGCTTTGATGTTTCTGGTTGTCCGATGCGGTTAGTGTTGATCCGGCCAAATGCCCCCGGATTGGGGGCATTCTTGGACACTTACTTTGCAGCTTATCAACATGCGCGCTCAGTCTAACTTCTCAAATCAGATTATCTGTTCCGACGTCAGTCGATCTTAACCCCAATTTGGGTCTAGATTGGCCGATTGTCGTCAGTGCGTTTCAAGACTGCGCCGTCTGCTGCATCAGGTAACGGTAGATCTCGTCTTTCAGATGCATCCGCTCTTTGCGCATCTCGACCAGATGATCATCTGAAGTCGGTTCGACATCCGTCTCCGCCCGGTGCACTGCTCGATTGACGCTGTGATAGGCATCGCTCAGCTTGGTGAAGTGGGCGTCCTTCTCACGCAAATCATGCATGATCTCAGTGTGTTCGGGAAACTCTTCGGCAAGTTCATGTGGGGTGTGTGACATATGCTGTTCTCCGTGGGCCGCTTAGGTGCTGGATTTGCGCGTTTGCGGGTGCAGGGACGTGGCAAGGATATGGTCAGAGTTTTGCACGACGTGGTTGGCGTGCAGAACGATCAGCGGGTCGGGCGGGGTCGCGACCGTGGTGTCTTTGTCCGGATAGTCCAACTGCGAAAGAAAGTGCTTCATGCAGTTGAGGCGAGCGCGTTTCTTGTCGTTGGAGCGGATGACTGTCCAAGGCGCATCGGCGGTGTCTGTGTAAAAGAACATCGCCTCCTTGGCTTCGGTGTAGTCATCCCAGCGTTCAATACTTGCGCGATCAATGGGCGACAGCTTCCAACGCTTCAGGGGGTCGGTTTCCCGCGAGGCGAAACGACGGCGTTGTTCTTCTTGCGTGACCGAGAACCAGTACTTGAAAAGCTTGATGCCGGAGCGCGCCAGCATCCGCTCAAACTCAGGGGTCTGGCGCATGAATTCGAGGTATTCGTTAGGGGCGCAAAATTCCATGACCCGCTCCACACCGGCGCGGTTGTACCAAGACCGGTCGTACAAGACGATCTCGCCAGCTGTGGGCAAGTGCTTGATATAACGTTGAAAGAACCACTGCCCGCGTTCTTCGTCATTGGGTTTGTTGAGGGCGACAACGCGTGCATCGCGTGGGTTCAAGTGCTCCATGAACCGCTTGATCGTGCCACCCTTGCCAGCGGCATCACGCCCTTCGAACAGCATCACGAACTTTTGGCCTGTGTCCTGAACCCAGTGCTGCACTTTCAGCAGTTCGACTTGCAGCGCGGCCTTCTCGGCCTCGTAGTCTTCGCGTCTGATTTTGGTCGGATAAGGGTATTCACCCTGCTCGAAACCGGCGATTTCGGCGACTTGCGATGGAACGTCTGATTGGTCTTTGTCTGTGACTTTATCGAGCATGGGATTTCCTTTCCAATGAAAGGACTCTACGCCCCGATGGGCGGTACCGCCTTGATGTGTGTCAAACCTCCACCCGAAGCCGCTGGTTTTTCAGAAGCATGCAAAAGAAAAAGCCCGCAGAGTGACCTGCGGGCTTTTCGACAAAAAGGGAAGGTGGCTTAGAGGCCGGGGTACATCGGGAAACGTGCGCAAAGTGCGCCGACTTCCGCCTTGACCTTGTCCTCGACAGCGCCGTTGGCGTCTTCGCCATTTGCGGCCAGTCCATCGACGACTTCGATGATCCAGTCACCGATCTGCCGGAATTCCGCCTCACCAAAGCCGCGTGTGGTGCCTGCGGGGCTGCCAAGGCGGATGCCGGACGTGATCGTCGGTTTTTCGTCGTCAAAGGGCACACCGTTCTTGTTGCAAGTGATGTGTGCCCGCCCAAGCGCCTTTTCGGTGGCGTTGCCCTTCACGCCTTTGGGGCGCAGATCGACCAGCATGACGTGGGTGTCAGTGCCGTGGGTGACCGTATCCAACCCGCCTTTGTGCAGCTGATCTGCAAGCGCTTGGGCGTTCTTAATCACCTGCTGCTGGTAGAGCTTAAAGGATGGATCAAGCGCCTCGCCAAAGGCAACAGCCTTGGCTGCGATCACGTGCATCAATGGCCCGCCCTGAATGCCGGGGAAGATGGCGGAGTTGAACTTCTTCGCCAGTGCTTCGTCATTGGTCAGGATCATGCCGCCGCGCGGACCGCGCAGTGTCTTGTGTGTGGTGGTGGTGGCCACGTGCACGTGCGGGAATGGGTTGGGGTATTCGCCAGCTGCGATCAGGCCCGCGAAATGAGCCACGTCGGCCAGCACCCATGCGTCCACCTTATCTGCGATCTCGCGGATGCGGGTAAAGTCGATGACGCGCGGGATGGCAGACCCACCGGCGATGATCATCTGGGGTTTATGCTCCAAGGCCAGCGCTTCGATCTGGTCATAATCGATGTCGAGCGTGTCGCGGAGTACGCCGTATTGCACAGCGTTGAACCACTTGCCCGACTGGTTTGGCTTGGCCCCGTGGGTCAGGTGGCCGCCTGCGTCCAGCGACATACCGAGGATCGTATCACCGGGCTGCAACAGCGCCTGAAACACACCCTGGTTGGCTTGCGATCCCGAGTTCGGCTGCACATTGGCAAAGCCGCAATCGAACAGTTGCTTGGCGCGCTCAATGGCAAGGTTTTCGGCCACGTCCACGAACTGGCACCCGCCGTAATAGCGGCGGCCCGGATACCCTTCAGCATACTTGTTGGTCATCACCGACCCTTGCGCCTCAAGCACGGCTGCTGACACGATGTTCTCGGATGCGATCAGTTCGATCTCGTCGCGCTGGCGCCCCAGCTCGTCGCGGATCGAGCCAAACAGCTCTGGGTCGCGGTCGGCGAGGGATTGGGTAAAGAAACCGTCGGTGCGATGGGGCGCGTTCATGGGCACTCTCCTGATGATCTGCGAGTCGGGTTGAATTTAGACCGTTTCCTATCGGAAACCACACCGGGCGCAAAGGAAGTAAAGCGACTAATCACGCGCGATCGGCGGCAATGCTGGTAAGTGGTGAAAATATATGGTTCTTTCGGCACGAAGACACCACCATAGGAAACCCACATGTCGCTGAAAATCGCCTTTGCCGCCAGCGGCGCGCCTGTGGCGCAGTCGGCGCGTGCTGCGCTTGTGGATCGGTACGGCGACGCTGACCTCGAAGATGCGGATGTGATTGTGGCGCTTGGGGGTGATGGTTTCATGCTCCAAACCCTGCACGGGTCACAGCATCTCAATGCTCCAGTCTATGGGATGAATCGCGGCACAATCGGCTTTCTTATGAACGAATACGGCGAGGCGGACCTCGAAGCGCGCCTTGATGCAGCAGAAGAGGCGTTGTTGAACCCGCTGACGATGACTGCGCGCGATAGGGATGGGAATGAACACAAGGCTTTGGCGATAAACGAAGTGTCGCTTCTACGAGCTGGGCCGCAAGCTGCCAAACTGCGGATTTCGGTGGACGATCGGCTGCGTATGGACGAGTTGGTCTGTGACGGTGCGCTGGTTGCAACGCCAGCCGGGTCCACGGCCTACAACTACTCTGCGCACGGGCCTGTCCTGCCGATTGGCTCTGACGTTCTTGCTCTAACGGCGGTGGCAGCGTTCCGTCCGCGTCGATGGCGGGGGGCTTTGTTGCCCAAAATGGCACGCGTGCGCTTTGAGGTCCTTGAGCCCGAAAAGCGCCCCGTGATGGCCGAAGCAGACTCCCGCGCCATTCGAAATGTGGTGTCCGTTGAAATCCAGTCCGAACCGGCCGTGGTCCACCGTATCCTCTTTGATCCCGGCCATGGCTTGGAGGAGCGGCTGATCTCAGAGCAGTTCTCTTGACCCTGCGCGATCCGGTTCCGCGATCTCTTTGCACCGATTGTGGGGTGTCTCGGATGACTGACCCGACTGCTTGTGGGACAGCGTGCCAGTTTATCAAACCAGACTATCCGGGTCTTGAGCGCGCCGTGCATGGGCGCACCCGTGGGACTGGGGATGAATTGTTTTTTGGCCCTTTTCAGTCGATGTATCGCGCGGCGATGGCCCATCCAAAAGACGGCGCACAGTGGACGGGGATCACGACGTCACTGGCCGCTAACCTGCTGGAGAAGGGACAGGTCGACGCGGTGCTGACCATGGTGCCGGACGAACAGGACCGCTGGAAACCGCAGCCCGCCCTCATCACGCAAGCCAGTGATATGGCCCGCGCCCGGGGTATGCGGATGGGGTACGCACCGCTTCTGGCGCTTTTGGAAGAGGCGCAGGAGCGAGGATTCAAACGCCTCGCCGTGATCGGCATTCCTTGTCAGATCTACGCGCTGCGTAAACTCGAAAAGTCCCTAGGCCTGGACCGTCTATACGTTATTGGAACCCCCTGTTCGGACAATACGACGACCGAGAATTTTCATCAGTTTCTCGCCTTGCTTGACGAAAACCCGGACAACATCACGTATCTGGAATTTCGCGCTGACTACCGCGTCGAGTTGCGCTTTGCCGATGGGCGACAACGGCTGATCCCGTTTCTGAAGCTGCCAATTTCTGACCTGCCGTCAGATTTCTTTCCGCTGACATGCAAAACCTGTGTGGATTACACCAATGTGCTTGCCGACATCACGGTGGGCTACATGGCGGGCGAGGGAGATCAGTGGCTGATTGTGCGTAACGCGCGAGGGGCAGAAATGCTGGAAGGCCTCGGTGCACGCATCACGCTCAGCGCGCCGGGCTCAAAGGGAAATCGGGCGGCTGCCGTCAAAGGGTTTAGTGCCAACACGGCCCGGGCTGCAGGCGGGCTGCCCCTCAGGCGTATGCCGAATTGGGTGCGGCCGATCGTTAGCTGGCTACAACCGCGCACCGGACCACGCGGCCTTGAGTTCGCCCGAACGCGAGTCGAAATGAAAGCGGCAGAGACCATTTTGCATCTGCGTCATGCGTTGCCGGCAAAGATGAAAAACATGGTCCCCGAACACGTTTGGAAAATTGCTAAACCCTATGGTCTGAACCCGGAAGAAACCGAAAAGCACCCAGTCTCTTCTGATTGAAAACCCCTTTGGGGTAGGGTGCCTTGGCGCGTAGGGGCAGAGCCCCCACGCACAATACTAGGGCCAGAAAAGTAAGGGCCTTGTGACGTGCCTTAGCTCTGTGGGTCCAGATACCCACGCGCGATGCCAGCCGCTTGGTCCACATCAAGCACGGGGGGCAAAAGGGTCAACATCTCACCGCTTGCGTCCAACAGATGCACAAAACTCCCATGGGCATAGATCCAGCCGTATTCGGGGTCCTCAAACAAAGGTGTGACCTCGACCGAAAAGGCGTCATAGGCCGCCTGCAGGGCACCCTGATCTCCGGTCAGCCCGATAAAGTCGGGATGGATGTCGGCGAGGGGTGCACCCATCGTCTCGACCCGGTCCTGATCCGGGGCAACGGTGATCATGACAGGGGTCACGTCGATCCCATCTTCAGCCAGCACATCAACCACCTGCGCCATCAAGGGCAGGGCGGCAGAGCATATGTTGAGGCAGTTGGCATAGCCGAAGAATACCAATTGCGCGCGGCCCTGCGGATCAGCTTCGGTGCGGATGTCACCGTACTGATCCACCAGTGAAAACGGCCCGCCAATATTGACCGGAAACGGGCTTTGCCCAAACGCAGGTAATGCCGCAAGGCACAAGGAAGCAATCAGGGCGCGCATCGCTCAGAAGTTCTCTTCGATATAGTTCTGATCAACGTCGAGCCCGAGCCCCAGATACCCTTCGGTCTCGATAATGCTCTTCACGCGCGGGTCCCGGCGGAACCATGGGCCCTTGCCCGTGGCGTCGGGATGGTTCTTGGCCCAGACCTTGGTCCATTGATTGGCTTTGATCTTTTCCGCATCCGCCGCCTGGATCGTTTGCAGCAGGTAGACGTTGTTTGCGCCAAGCTCCGGGTCATCCAGCATCAAACCATCCACAGTGACGGTCTGTCCACAGAACGGCGCCAGTTCAACAGCAGCGCCAGTAAAGGCCGGTTGGCTGTTTTTCATGGGCAAAACCAAGACGTCATCGGCCGTGCGCACGAGGCCCAGTTGTCGTCTTCCAGCTCCGCAGTCATCTGGGCAGTCCCCGGTCAATGTGCACAGAACGTCCACGACTTCGGCATCGAACTTGGCAGGCACTTCGGCATAGAGGTTCCAAGAACGCGCCTCTGAGCCTTCCGAGAAATCCTGCGCGGCGAGGGGGCTGGCGATCAGCGCCAGACATGCAATCAAGTGTTTCATTTGTTGGGATCCGGGATCGAGAAGGGGGGAACGTTGCCATAGTCGTTGTGGTTCTGGTTGGTGATATCCAGATCAGAAACGACGTCTGCGACCACGAGGTACTTTAGCCCGTCACGCTCATAAAGCATGCCGTCGGCCTCAACCGTGTGTGCGGCAAGGTTCAGTAGTGTATCACCGCCAGCCGCCTCGGCGTCATCGCCGACCTTGAGCACCATGTAGACGGTGCCGTCCTCGGCCAGAAGCCCAACGGGGATACCCCCCGCACTGCACCAAAGTGCACAGGTGTGATGTGCCGACCCGACGACTGCGTCCGGGCTGCCCATGACGCCAGAGTAGTAGCACCATGTGTCAATGATCTCGCCCGTGACCTGGATACGGGTGCCCTCTGCCGCTTGCGCACCAAGCGGGGCAAAAAGCAGTGGCAGTGCCACGCTTAGGGCCGCTGTACATGTTTTCTTCATCGTCTTGGCCTTTTTCCTGATGTGCTTTTGAGCCTACGGACAAAACCCGACGGGTCAAATCACGCTTTGGCCGCGCGCGCATTTGTGATCGCTTGGCGCTGTGCTGTGTACATGCTAGAGTTTGCCCAAGGACAAAGAGGCACGAGCGGGCCCAGCACACAAAGAATGACGGCACTGAGCAAATACGATCGGCTCGAAGCGACGGGTCTGTGGCGCAGCGCGCCGGACGGGCAACGTCGCGAGGTGTTTGTCTCCATTGGTGACGCGACGCTTGTAATCAGCGATCTCAACAATCGCGCCGTTACCCATTGGTCCCTCGCAGCCATTGAACGTGCAGCGGATGTGGATGGTCGCATCGTCTTTCATCCGGATGGTGACCCGGGCGAGACACTGGAATTTGCCCCAAACGAGACGGAAATGATCGAGGCGATCGACACGTTGCGCCAAGCCGTGGCGCGCGCCCGCCCGCACCCCGGGCGCTTGCGCTGGCTGGGGGCGGCAGTGTCGTTTTTGGCCGTCAGTGCCGTCGCCTTTCTATGGCTGCCGGGCGCATTGGTTGATCATGCCATGCGGGTGGTGCCCCCGGTGAAAGAGGCGGAAATTGGTGCGGCTTTGCTTGTGCGGATTGAACGCGTGTCCGGCGCGCGCTGCCGCAGTGTGCAGGCGCGCGAAGCCTTGACTGCGCTGGCGCAACGCACCGGTGCTGCACGTATCGTGATCGTCCCCGGTGGCGTGCGCGAGGCTTTGGCGCTGCCCGGTGGAACCGTCCTGTTGAACCGCTCGCTGGTGGAAGACTACGAAGAACCGGATGTGGCTGCTGGGTATGCCTTGGTGGAACAGGCCCGCAGTGTTGCTGCTCCTCCATTGCGCACCCTCCTTGAATATGCGGGTGTTCGCGCGTCGGTCAGGTTGCTGACCACAGGTGCTGTCCCGCCCAAGGCATTGGACGACTTTACAACTGCGCAGTTGTCACGCTTTGCGCCCACTTTGCCTGCTGAAGTGGTGCTGCCCGCATTCGCAGACGCTGAATTGCGCAGCACGCCTTACGCCCGGGCGCGCGACATTTCAGGTGAACAAACACTTGCGTTGATTGAGGCAGACCCGATGGCCGGCCAAAGCCCTGATCCTGTCATGCCTGACCGGGATTGGCTTCAACTCCAATCCATTTGCGAAGACTGAGCGCTGATTGGATCAAGCTCCGCCCAGCACCTTTGTCCGTTCAGCGTACGAAGGCATCCTTGAACCCGGCGTCACGGCTGGTGTTTAGGGCGTTAGCCAAGCTGTTTGCATTATCAAAGGGCCCTGCCACCACCACCTGATACCGTTTTCCACCGCGTCTGATCTTACCGATGCGTGCGGGCAGACCTGCGCGCAGCACACGTTGCGCGGCCGCCTGAGCGTTTTCTGGCTGGTTGTAGGTGCCCACCTGCACATAGCGGCCGTTGCTGCTTGCTTTGGCCTTGGCTGGAACGATCGGCTCGGACGCCGACCGTGTCGATACCGTCGGGGCGCGAGTTTTGGACTTGTTGCGCACGATACGTTTCTGCAATTGCCCATCGCGGTAGACTAAGGTCACGCTGCCCAATTCGCGCAGTTGAGTTTCCATGTCGGTGTAGGGGTAAACCAGTGCGATCTTAGCCGTCACATCCTTGCCCGAGGTGCGGTCCACAAGGCGCCGCGGCACAGTCTGTGTCCAGATCAGTTGCGTGCGAACAATGCCTTCGAGCGATTGTTCGGCGCGGCGTGGGTTTAGTCGATCATCATCCCAAACACGGCGATATCCTTCTGGAACGGGGAATGCGTCCTGCCTGGGCCGTGTTTCATAAACTTGGCGCGGGACGACACGAGACTTCCGTGTGACCGTTGGCGCAACAGGCGCAGCCGCAGGCGCTGCGCGCGCAACTTTTGGGGCCGCGATCACAGGCGCTGGGCTGGGCGCTGCTGCGGTCGGGGCTGGGCGTGCTTGTGGGCGTTGTGCCGGGGCCGTGGCCTGTGGCGCTGTGACCGGTGCACTCGACTCGGCAACAACAGGTGGTGCCGGGTCTGGCGCAATCGCGCGTTGCGTACCGCTTAGCGTTGGTGTCTGCCCGCAAATCAATTGGCGTTGCTGGTTGACGCGCGGCACCCAGTTTATGTTGCCGTCGATGCCCGCACGAATGAACACGCATCCATTGCTGTCCACGTATTGCGCGCCACGGTAAGAAGCCGGAGGCAGCTCCGCCGGTGCCTGAACGGAACTCAGGTTCTGTGCATAGGCTGCGATTGGGCCAAAACCTAGGCCCATCACTGAAATAGCGATAATTCTTGTAAAATGCATCATATCCCCCACAAGATATAGGAGAAACGATGCCTCAAGCGCGCGGGTTAGTAAAGCCGAAGGTATCTCTATTTTGTTCCAAACATGCGATCACCCGCGTCGCCAAGCCCGGGAACGATGTATCCGACCTCGTTCAGACGCTCATCGACTGCAGCAGTGACGATCGGCACATCCGGGTGCGCTTCTTTCATACGGGCGATCCCTTCTGGCGCCGCCAACAGACACAAAAAGCGGATATTGGTCGCGCCTGCGTCCTTCAAAAGATCAATCGCGGCTGCTGAAGAGTTTCCCGTTGCAAGCATCGGATCAACGGCAATCACCAGTCGGTCCTCAAGGGCTTCCGGAACTTTAAAGTAATACTGAATGGGTTGCAGGGTCTCTTCATCGCGGTAAAGGCCGACAAATCCAACCCGCGCCGATGGGATCAACTCAAGCACACCATCCAGCAAGCCATTGCCCGCTCGCAGGATCGAAATGAGCGCCAGTTTCTTGCCTGCAAGCGTCGGTGCATCCATTTCTGTCATCGGGGTTGCGATTCGCTTGGTTGTAATTTCAAGCTCGCGGGTCACTTCGTAAGCCAACAATTGGCTGATTTCGCGCAGCAACTGACGAAACACCGCCGTCGGCGTGTTTGCATCGCGCATAATAGTCAATTTGTGCTGGACGAGAGGGTGATCAACGATTGTCAAGTGTTCGGACATGGCGAAAGGCTCCTTGCTTGCACCTTAGTGCCGCGCCAGCCGGCTAAGAACAATCCCCTGACGTATTCGGTTTTGCTTCTCTGATTTAAAAAATCCCGGGGTTTGGGGCAGAGCCCCAAGACACGTGCGTCAGCACGAACAACATCAAGTGCGCACAACAGTGCGCTCACTTTGGTGAAACGCCCAAATGCCGCGCGACAAGGGACGCAACATCCGAAAAACCGATCAACCCCAAAGATGGGCCGTCATAGCCCTCCACCAGCACTGGCACCCGTTCGCGGGTGTGGTCTGTGCCCACCCAAGTCGGGTCATTGCCATGATCGGCTGTTAGAACCAATAAGTCGCCGGGGCGTAACCGCGCGCGCAACGACCCGATTTCACGGTCAAACCATTCCAGGTGTGCCGCATAGCCAGCGACATCACGGCGGTGGCCGTAAAGGCTGTCAAACTCGACGAAGTTGGCGAAGGTCAGACTGCCCTCTTCGGCACTGCCTATCAGATCTGCAAGATGGGTCATAAGGGTCGTATCATCCCCTTTTCGGATTTCATCAAAACCCTGCATGGAAAAGATATCTCCGACTTTTCCAACACCGTAGACATGTTGTCCGGCGTCCTGCACCCAGTTTGACAAGATCGGGGCGGGTGGGGTGATCGCAAAGTCTTTGCGATTTCCGGTCCGTTGAAACGCGCCAACCTCGCCGACAAACGGGCGCGCTATCACTCGGCCGACACGCATTGCATGGAGCATTGGGGCAATTGCCGCGCACAGGTCCAATAGCCGGTCGAGGCCAAAATGCACCTCATGCGCTGCGATCTGAAACACGCTGTCCGCCGAAGTATAGCAAATCGGCTGACCCGTTTTGATGTGCTCGGCCCCGTGACGGGCGATTATGTCGGTGCCTGAGGAATGGCAGTTTCCCAAAATGCCGTCAGTTCCCGCAGCATCGCAAACGGCCTGCACGACCTCCGAGGGAAAGGCTTGCGCCTCATCGGGAAAGTAATGCCAATCCCATGGCACTGGCACACCGGCCAATTCCCAATGACCTGATGGCGTGTCTTTGCCCCGCGACAGTTCTGTCGCTGCACCCGAGCGCGTCGATGGGGCATCGTGTCCACCTGCCAGTGCCATGACCTCACGCAAACCCATTTGATCAAGCGTCGGGATGTTCAGTGGCCCGTTACGGCCAACGTCGGCAGCGCCTGATTCACAGGCTTCAATGATATGTCCAAGCGTATTGGCCCCTGTGTCAGGGACCGTACCATTGAAAAAGGCGCCCGCGTCCGGTGCGCCGCCAATGCCAACCGAATCCATAACGACAAGAAAAGCGCGGGCCATCAGCCAACCCGATCGAGGATCAGATCGGGCGCTGCAACCGGGCTTGCCGCAATGGTGATGGCAGCACGCAGCGCAGTCTCTGCCTGATCGGCGTCGCTTGCGCGTCCGGCATGCACAACTGCGAGGGGCTGACCGCGTGTGACTTGCGTTCCGATGCGCACCATGTCTGACAGCCCAACGGCCAAGTTCAGGGTGTCGCCCTCGACCTTGCGCCCGCCGCCCAAATCAACGACTGCCAAACCCAGCGCCTCACCGTCGATTGCTGTGACATAGCCAGGAGCGGGTGCTGCGATCTCCCGGATGACCGTGGCTTCGGGCAAAAAGCGCGACCAGCTTTCGACAAACTGAACAGGGCCGCCCACTGCAGCAACCATTGTGCCAAAGCGTTCTGCCGCGCGCCCATCCGCGATCGCGCCCGCAATTGCATCCGCACCGGCCTGAACATCCGTGACTTGCCCGGCATCAGCCAGCAACACGCCGCCAAGGCTGGCGCACATCTCAAGCAATTTGCCTTTGGTTTGCCCGGTCAGGACCTTCATGGCTTCCGCAACTTCCAGCGCATTGCCAAGGGCTGGTGCAACAGGTTGGCTCATGTCCGTGATAAGAGCGGTGGTTTTGCACCCGGCCGCGTTGGCCGTTTTGACAAGCGCTGCGGCAAGTTCATTTGCGGCAGCGCGATCTTTCATGAATGCACCAGAGCCAACTTTGACGTCCAGGACGAGGCCATCAAGTCCCGCCGCCAGCTTCTTGGACAGGATCGACGCGGCGATCAGATCAAGGCTTTCGACCGTCGATGTGACGTCGCGCACCGCATAAAGGCGCTTGTCCGCAGGGGCGATGTCTGCCCCGGCGCCGACGATTGCACAGCCTGCGCGCGCTACAACTTTGTGCAACTGCGCACCGTCCAACTCGGTCGAAAGCCCGGGGATTGCGCTGAGCTTGTCGAGCGTACCGCCCGTGTGCCCAAGCCCGCGCCCCGAGATCATCGGGACGAAGACACCACAAGCGGCCAAAGCAGGTGCGAGAACAAGGCTCACACAATCCCCGATCCCTCCCGTTGAATGCTTGTCCAGAACTGGGCCTGCCAGATCCCACTCCAGAACCCGACCTGAATCGCGCATCGCCATGGTGAGCGCGACGCGGCCCACATCTCCCAGACCATTCAGGCACACCGCCATAGCAAAGGCACCGGCCTGTGCGTCCGTCACGGTTTGATCTGCAAGGCTTTGAGCAAACCAATTCAATTCCGCACGCGATGGGGTTTGACGATTGCGCAATTTGCCGATGATTGTTCGGGCATCGCTCATGAGCCAGACTCCATGTGGCTGGCTGCAAAAGCGCCGGGCAAGAGTTCACTCATGCGTATTGTCTGTTCGTCCCCGCCTGTGGTTGCCATCGTGATCGCCACATCGGCACCCGCGAATTCAGCAAGTTTTTGTCGACACCCGCCGCAGGGCGGAACTGGTGTCGGACTGCCCGCAATCACGTAAGCGGCAGTGATTTCGCGTTCGCCCGCGGCGATCATGGCTGCAATGGCTCCGGCTTCGGCACAGGTCCCCTCGGGGTAGGCCACATTCTCGACATTGCAGCCCGAAAAGACGGCTCCGGATGGGGTAAGGATCGCCGCCCCAACCAAAAAATTCGAATAGGGGGCATAAGCGTTTTCACGCGCTTTCGCCGCCGCCGCCTTCAACTCGTTCATCGCCAATACTCCGTTCACACGCCTGCCATCTCGCACCGCGCTTGCGGGAAAATCAACCCTTGGCGGTCCGCTATGGCGACCAAAAGGGGGCGCGTGCGCGCATGGGTGGAAAAGCCACGCCGTTTTATCGGACCAACCAGCAGGAATGACGCAGCGAAGTCTTTTTTCTCGGGGCCGTCAGGCCGGTTGCGTCTCAAACACACCGGGCAAAGACACCTCCAGCAGTTCGAGATCCTGAGATGGGTCAGCGTACTGGACAGCCAATCCCGGCGGGATGACGAATGCGTCCCCCGGGGCAAGGTCAACCGGGTCGCGGTGCTTCGCCTCCAACCGCATGCTGCCCGCCATCACAAAAGTAAACAGGATGTCACTGTTATGGGTATTCCAGCCAGTTGCTCCCTCGGTGCGCCGCGCGACTTGCACACCTGCCACCCCTTGGGTGCCATCCGATATGCCGGTATCACGCACCTCAAACCCGGCAAGCCGAAACGGGGTCCACGTCGCTTCTTGCACTTTGTGATGGACAAACCTCTGGCCCTTAAACCACCTGTCGGGGTTCGCAGGTCCATTGGGCAGTTTCATGTCGTGATCAATGGTGGTGATATGCTCGGCTGGGACACCAATTTCGATCACTTCGATGTTGTCGCTGGCAAATAGTACGCGGTGACGAATTTCCGGGGGCTGGATGACGCAACAACCCTCCTCGAGACGAAACGGTTCGCCCTGATCTTCGTACACAAGATCAACCCAACCCTTGTAACAAAAGATCAGCTGAAATCCGACGGTGTGATAATGCACCATATCCGGAACAGGACCGCCATCCGGGATGCGAATGTGACTGGCAATGATCGACCCGCCGAGGCGGTCGGGGATGAGATCGCGGTAATGCATGCCGGCACGGCCAATGACCCAAGGAGCCTGATCCGCAAGGCGGCGGACCACGAAACTGTGCACCGTTTCGGGCATCTCAAGGGGCGGGTTAAGTTCGCAAATCTCAACGCGTGTGCCGCCAGGTGACACAAGTGCCCGCGCGGAAAAGCTGTCAGGATCGTCCGTTGCGATGCGCAAAGCCCCGCCAGATGCAACAGTCCCGGTCTCAAGACGCAACCGCACGCCGTGGCCGGAAAAAACGGCCACAGACGGATCATCAGCAGGAAAGATCGTATCCATCCGCATGCCTAACGTCTTGGTAAAGAACGGAATGTCATCTTTCAGGTTGGATGTGGCCAGACAAACCTCGGCTCGCGTTTCGCCCATGTGCGCCTCTTCATTTTGCGAAATCAACTTTGAGGGCAGTGTGGATGAAATCCGCGCTGGGGGCAAAGCCCGCATGCGGATCACTTTCTGCGCTTGCAGATCAAAGGTGAATTGTTGGGGTCGCAAAAATAGTTTAACGCTAAACCAAATTGGGAACTCCCGGGGGGAACACATGTCTGATCAACCAAGCTTACGGCAGGCGGCGCTGGACTATCACGAGTTCCCAAAGCCGGGAAAACTGGAAATCCGAGCGACCAAGCCGATGGCCAACGGGCGCGATTTGGCGCGGGCTTACTCTCCGGGCGTTGCTGAGGCTTGTCTTGAGATCAAAGAGGACCCGGCAAATGCGTCCCGTTTTACTGCGCGGGGCAATCTGGTTGCCGTGGTCAGCAATGGCACTGCGGTACTGGGTCTGGGCGACATCGGCGCGTTGGCTTCCAAACCGGTGATGGAAGGCAAGGCCGTCCTGTTCAAGAAATTTGCTTCCATCGATTGTTTCGACATCGAAGTGAACGAAACCGACCCTGAGAAACTAGCCGACATCGTTTGCGCATTGGAACCGACATTTGGGGCCATAAACCTCGAAGACATCAAGGCGCCTGACTGTTTCATCGTTGAAAAGCTGTGCCGTGAACGCATGAACATCCCTGTGTTCCATGACGATCAGCACGGCACAGCTATCGTTGTAGGCGCTGCAGCCAAAAACGCGCTGCACGTGGCCGGGAAATCCTTTGAGGATATCAAGATCGTCTCAACTGGGGGCGGGCCAGCGGGTATTGCCTGCCTCAACATGCTTTTGAAACTGGGCGTGAAGCGCGAAAATATCTGGCTGTGCGACATCCACGGTCTGGTCTACGAGGGCCGCGACGTCGATATGAATCCGGCCAAGACAGCGTTCGCGCAAGCGTCCGACAAACGCACGTTGGACGACGTCATCGACGACGCGGATCTGTTTCTCGGCCTCTCGGGACCCGGCGTGCTGACGCCAGACCACGTGCGCAAGATGGCAAAGCGGCCAATCGTTTTCGCCCTTGCCAATCCTACGCCTGAAATTCTGCCTGACCTTTGCCGTGAGGTTGCGCCCGACGCGATTATCGCCACGGGCCGCAGCGATTTTCCCAATCAGGTCAATAACGTACTCTGCTTTCCCTTCATCTTTCGCGGGGCATTGGATGTGGGCGCGACAACCATCAATGACGAGATGGAGCTGGCCTGCATTGATGGGATCGCGGCCCTTGCGCGTGCCACCACCAGTGCCGAAGCGGCAGCGGCCTATCAGGGTGAACAACTGACGTTTGGGGCTGACTATCTTATCCCAAAGCCTTTTGATCCGCGCCTTGTCGGGGTAGTGAGTTCTGCCGTCGCACGTGCCGCCATGGAGACTGGCGTAGCGACCCGGCCCATGGACGATCTTGAAGCCTACAAGGCCAAACTTGATGGTTCCGTTTTCAAGTCGGCGCTTCTGATGCGGCCGGTTTTCGAGGCAGCCCGTGCCAAAGCGCGCCGCATTGTGTTTGCCGAGGGCGAGGACGAAAGGGTGTTGCGTGCTGCGCAAGCCATGATCGAAGAGACCACAGAAACACCCATCCTGATCGGGCGGCCCGAAGTGATTGAAGCGCGTATTGAGCGCGCGGGATTGAACCTGGAACTGGGCAGGAATTTCGAATTGGTGAACCCGGAAAACGACCCGCGTTATCGTGACTATTGGGAGACTTACCACGAACTGATGTGCCGTCGCGGTGTCTCGCCTGACATTGCACGCGCCGTGATGCGCACAAACACCACTGCGATCGGTGCAGTGATGGTTCACCGAAACGAGGCAGACTCGCTTATTTGTGGCACGTTTGGGGAATTCCGCTGGCATCTCAACTACATCACGCAGGTGCTGGGGCGCGAAGGGCATCACCCAGTTGGCGCGCTGTCGATGATGATCCTTGAAGACGGCCCGCTGTTTATTGCCGACACCCAAGTCCACCTGCATCCCGAACCCGACAAGATCGTCGAAATCGCAGTAGGTGCCGCCCGCCACGTCCGCCGCTTTGGAATTGAACCGCGCATTGCGTTCTGTTCGCAATCCCAGTTTGGCAATCAGGGAGACGGTTCAGGCTGGCGCATGCGCGAGGCGGTGCGACTGCTTGACGCGCAAGGTCACGATTTCTGTTACGAAGGTGAGATGAACGTCGATACGGCGCTTGATCCGGAACTGCGTGCGCGGCAATTCCCCGCCAACCGGATGGAGGGGGCCGCGAACGTTCTGGTCTTTGCGCACGCAGATGCAGCATCCGGCGTGCGCAACATCCTGAAAATGAAGGGAGGCGGGCTTGAAGTGGGACCGATTCTGATGGGGATGGGCAACCGTGCCCATATCGTCAGCCCCTCTATTACGGCACGCGGGCTTTTGAACATGTCGGCGGTCGCAGGCACACCTGTCACGCATTACGGGTAGTCTGATTTGCCACTGGCTGAGAGTTTGGTTCCACCCGCTTTTGCCAATTCTGTGAAACACCGCCGGAAACGGGTGTAAATGACTTCTGCTGTCCTATGTTTACTACCGTGGGCATGTTTCTGAACCACCGCGCGCTGATTGGAACCCTTCACGGAGAGTCACTTATGAACCGGATTGCCGCACTTCTCATCGTTCTGCTTGGACTGTCTGCCTGCGCACAAACGGTTGGCGAGACAGAAGGTGTGTTTGTTTACAACGGCACAACCTACCGATCGGTTGAGCGACAATTTGTAAGCGATAACCGCAGCTTTTCGCGCCGGTATATATCCGTGGGTGCTCGTACCGTGAGTTGCTCGGCCACCGACGATCTCGACTGTAACGCCGCGATCCGCGAAACCCGAGAACGCCCCTTCGACGGCTAGAACACATTTCCCACGCCTGTTGGCGCTCACACCCCTTGCTCATGACCCCTAGTGAGGCTTAATCCTGATCCTCAGAAATACTGGGGAGGAAGACCATGGGCTATCGCGCGGAATATGACAGCTGGAAGGCGGACCCGGAAGCGTGGTGGATGAATGCCGCACAGGCCATTGACTGGGTGACCCCGCCGACGAAGGCGCTGTTTGACCGTGGCGATCACCTTTACGAATGGTTCGCTGACGCCGAGGTGAATACTTGCTGGAATGCAGTTGACCGCCATGTCGAGGCGGGGCGCGGTGAACAGGTTGCTATCATCTACGACAGCCCGATCACGGGTGCCGCTTCCAAAACCACATACGCCGCGTTGCAAACCCAAGTCGCCTCTCTTGCCGGTGCCTTGGCTGCCAAGGGTATTGGTTTGGGCGATCGCGTTATCATTTACATGCCGATGGTGCCCGAAGCGCTTGTCGCAATGCTCGCATGCGCCCGTTTGGGCGCTGTGCATTCTGTGGTCTTTGGTGGTTTCGCCGCGAATGAACTGGCTGTTCGCATTGATGATTGTGCGCCCAAAGCCGTCATCGCGGCCTCTTGCGGGATCGAACCGGGCCGCGTGGTGGCCTACAAACCACTGCTGGACGGAGCGATTGAATTGGCGGACCACACGCCCGACGTCTGTGTCATCCTTCAACGGGAACAAGGACCCTGTGATCTGGGACCGCTCGACGTTGACTGGCACGAATTTCAGGCGGGGGTGGACCCGGCCCCATGTGTGCCCGTGGCGGGCAATCATCCCGCCTACATTCTCTATACATCTGGCACCACAGGCGCGCCCAAAGGTGTCGTACGGCCCACAGGTGGCCATTTGGTCGCTCTGAATTGGACCATGAAGAACATCTATCAGGTCGATCCGGGCGAGGTGTTCTGGGCCGCATCGGATGTGGGATGGGTCGTTGGGCACTCTTACATTTGCTACGCGCCACTGATTCACGGCAACACGACCATTGTCTTCGAAGGCAAGCCCATCGGGACGCCGGATGCGGGAACGTTTTGGCGTGTGATCGCCGAACATGACGTCAAATCCTTTTTCACTGCGCCAACAGCCATCCGCGCCGTCAAACGCGAAGATCCCAAAGGGCTGGAGCTTGAAAAACACGACATCTCCGGTCTGCGCGCCTTGTATCTGGCCGGAGAACGGGCCGATCCGGACACGATTGAATGGGCGCAAAACCTGTTGGGCGTGCCTGTCTACGATCATTGGTGGCAAACCGAAACGGGCTATACCATTGCCGGAAACCCTGCGGGTCTCGAAGCATTGCCGGTCAAGATCGGATCACCAACGGTCGCAATGCCGGGCTATGACGTGCAAATTCTGGATGAGGCGGGCCACCCGGTCGGACCGAACACACTGGGTGCCATCGCGATAAAACTGCCCCTGCCTCCCGGGACTCTGCCCACGCTGTGGAATGCCGAGGCGCGTTTCAAGTCGTCCTATCTCAACGCCTTTCCGGGTTACTATGAAACTGGCGATGCCGGAATGATGGACGAGGACGGGTACCTTTACATTATGGCGCGCACGGATGACGTGATCAACGTAGCCGGGCACCGCCTGAGTACGGGCGCTATGGAAGAGGTCCTTGCTGGGCACCCGGACGTCGCTGAATGCGCGGTGGTCGGGGTGTCTGACGCGCTTAAAGGGCAGGCGCCGCTTGGCCTTTTGTGCCTGACAAAGGGCGTGAACCGACCTCATGACGAGATCAAAGCCGAATGTGTAAAGCGCGTGCGCGATCAGATCGGGCCTGTGGCTGCGTTCAAACTGGCGCTGGTGGTCGACCGTCTGCCCAAGACACGCTCGGGCAAAATATTGCGTGCCACTGTGGTTAAGATTGCCGATAACGAGGCGTTCAAGATGCCAGCAACCATTGATGATCCGGTTATTCTGGATGAGATCAAAGAAGCGTTGCAAACCATCGGATTGGCCAAGGGCGCATAACCTGACGCCTGGCCCGTCGGTCAAAATGAACGTGCACCAGCACCAAAGGTGTCACGGTACGTTAAGTAGCCCATACCAGTTGTGGCTTGAGAACTGGACTGTGTGCATCCGCAGTTCGCAGCCCGTTTTTGGGCTGAACCGGACGTTTTAATTCAAAATGCCATGAGATTGCCTTGGTTGTGCCGCTGAAGGGCCAGAGCCGAGCGCAATGAACAGGGGACTGGGCCACACTTTCTGCCGTGCGGTTCAGTGGGGGCATTGGGATTTTACGATCGCTGACAGCGGTCCATGGGAACGAAAATGAAAGCTATCAAAACGCTCGCTGCCGCGACTATCATGGTGTTTGTTACCTTAACGACTGCGCAAGCTGCCACGGTGACCTATCAAACATCAGGGTTGGCCGACCCGGATACGCTGATCACCTTCGATGAGGGCTCTCTGGCCAACGGCACATTTGTCACAAACCAGTTCGAGGGCGTGTCCTTTTCTGCGGGGATACGGATGAACACCGTGCCCTATCCGTTTCCCAACGTGCCCGGACGCAACCTGAGAAACTTCTCCCCGATCGCGGACACCTTTTCGATTTACTTTGATGCCGATGTGACGGACGCGACATTCTCGATGATCACAAACACCGGAATTTCGTCCTTCACGGCTCTGCTTGACGGGGTGGAGGTGGAAACCTTTCGGGCCTTTACGACTTTGTATTCGCCATCGAACTACTTTGGTTTTGGTGGCATCCTGTTTGATGAGATCCGCGTAGCGGTGGGTGGCAGTAACTCTGCGATGCTCATCGACAACCTTGCCTACAACTTGGAAACACCGCCGGCCGTGCCACTGCCTGCAAGCCTGCCACTGATGCTGGGTGGTCTGCTTGCTTTCGGTTTGATGAGGCGTCGCCGCAAAGGCGCCTGAAACGGTCCAAACCTATCTGCCGAGCATACACGCTAAGTCAGGGGCAGCGTCACTCGTATGGCGGCGCCGCCAATGTGATCCAGAATACTGAGCTGTCCTCCATGGTTTTCGGCAACGCGCAGGGCAATAGGCAAGCCGAGCCCTGAGCCGGCCCCGCCACCCGCCTGAGCAAACCGGCTTATGGCGGCGAGCCGTTTGTCGGCCGGGATGCCGACGCCATCGTCGATCACAGTCAAAACGGCCATTCCATCTTTTGCCTTCAGCGTCAGATTGATGGTCGCCACGTTCGGTCCGCCATGCGTCGTTGCATTGGTCAGCAGGTTTAAAACCGCCTCGTGCAGCATCACCGCCTCACCTCGTACAAACACGGGATCATCCGGCAGATCGTAAAGCAAACTGGCCGCCTGATCGCCGGTCGCAGCGGTGTAGGTGTTCCCGACTTGCTGGATTAACGCGGTGAAATCGAGGACCTCACCGGATTGGCGCATGTCAGTCCCGCTTGCCCGTTCAAAGGACAGTAGCTTGTTTGTAAGTGCACTGGCCTCGCGTGCCGCCTGCACCAGCTCGTCGCTGCGGGCCTGTGCCGCCTTGGGGTTGGGCGCGTTCTGGACGGCTTCAGCGAGCGCCGGGGCGCGTGCGACCGGATTGCGCGACTGATGAGCGGCATTCGAGATGAATTCGTCCTTGGAACTGATCCGCCGGGATATCCTGTCCAGCAGGCTGTTGAGGGTGCGGACAAGGCCCTGAGCCTCAACCGGGACGGCCCGCTGGATCGGTTCCAGTTCGGTAGGCGTGCGTTTCGCGATGGCGGTTTCAAGGTCGAGCAACGGGCGCAGACCCAGACCTACCCCGAACCAGACGACGACGGCTACACTCACTACCAGCAGGACAATCACACCAAAAGACCGGCTGAGCACGTCGCGTACGAAACTGCTGCGGACCTCAGCGCTTTGCCAGACAGTGATTGTGAATACACCCGCAATACCGCTCACTACGGTGACGTCCTGATACCGCAACACGCGCACGTCTTCGCCTTGGTAGCGTCCATCGTAAAAGAAGGGTTCAGTCAGAGGCTCGGACGCTTCGGGCGGTTGGGTCGGCGGTGTCGAGTAGCCTGTCACAAACACGCCGTCCGGGGCGAATACGTGATAGAACAGTTCGCCTCCAGAGGTGTCGTTGACCAACGCCCGTGTGCCCGGGCTGAGGGCGTCTCCATCCGACACAGCCACATCGCGCGAGATTGCAAGGGCTGCGGACAAAAGTCCGCGATCAAAAATGTTGGCGGCACGTTGGGTCGTATTGCGGAACTGCCATGCGGCCGCCACGAGCGCGATCACAAGCAGCGGCGTCAGGATGATCAGGATCAGGCGGGCCCGCAGGGAATTGGGTTTCATGCCTCGCTCTCAACCAGCATTTGGTATCCAAGCCCTCGCCGGGTGCGGATCATGATGCCATAGGGTTTCAGGCGACCACGCAGACGCGAGGCATAAACCTCGACCACTGTTTCTTCAGCATCGGCGCCCACGCCGTAGACATGATCCAAGACGAGGGATTTGGACACTGTGCGCCCTTCGGCCAGCAAGAGGCACTCAAAGACAGACAGTTCGCGCCGGGGGATGTCGAGTTCTACCCCGTTTGAAAACAACTGGCGCGCGCTGGCATCGTATTCCAGCGCACCAATTTTGCGCATGCGCTGTTGCGGCACGACGCGGCGGCGCAGAAGCGCGCGCACCCGTGCCTCCAACTCTGCCATCTCGAAGGGTTTGATCAGATAGTCATCCGCACCCGCATCCAACCCACGTACGCGGTCGTCAGTGTCGGCGCGTGCGGTGAGTAGAATAACGGGCCGCACATCCCCACGCTTGCGCATGTCCGAGAGCAAGGTCAGCCCATCGATGCCAGGCAGGTTGATGTCCAGAATGACCAGATCGGCACCATCATTCTTCAGGTAGGCGTGAGCAGCCGTACCATCATGCAGCGTGTTGACGGCGTGCCCGGCATCCTCAAGGCGATAGCTGATGCCCTTGGCGAGGCTGATGTTGTCTTCGACCAGAGTGATGCGCATTCCGTGTTTTTCTGCCTCTGCAAGCCTAACGCAAGGTTCGCAGGTCAAGGTCGGGACATCAACAGGGGCGGACACCCCTGTACGATTCTATTCAAAGCCCCTTTGGGAGAAGGGGTTTTACACAACCGGGAGGAACATATGTCCACTTTCAAAACCACGCGTCGCGTGGCCATGAGCCTTGTGGCCACGGCTGCTGCAACACTCGCCACATCGGCCTATGCAGGCGGTCACGGCATTGATCTGGAAGGTAAAACCGTTGAATGGATCATCCCGTTCTCCGAAACCGGCGGATCGGCCAAGTGGGCGAACTTCTACGCGCCGCTACTGTCCGAAGCGCTGCCAGGCCAGCCGACAGTTGTTGTGAAATTCATGCCGGGTGCAGGTTCGACCAAGGGTGCGAACTTCTTTCAGGAACAATCCTATGACGACGGCACGCTGATCTTCGGCTCGTCCGGTTCGACACAGTTCCCTTTCCTGCTGGGCGATCCACGGGTCAAGTTTGACTACGCCGATTGGAACGTCGTTCTGGCCTCCGGTACCGGAGGCGTTGCCTATCTGCCGCCAGAGCTGGCAGAAAAAATGGACGGCATGGATGCAACCGGCCTTCAGGGCGAAGACTTTATCTACGGCAACCAGGGCGCCACGCGTCTTGACCTCGTGCCAACTCTGGCATGGGAAATGCTGGGCCTGAACGTCGAATCCGTCATGGGCATCAAAGGTCGCGGCGATGGCCGTCTGATGTTTGAGCGCGGTGAGGCCAACATTGACTACCAGACATCTTCGTCTTTCTTGTCCGGTGTCACGCCACTGGTCGAGGCAGGCACAGCCGTGCCGATGATGACCTGGGGTGCGTTGGATGATGCAGGGGATATCGTGCGTGATCCGACATTCCCTGACATCCCGACGTTCAAGGAAGTCTGCGAAGCCACACCTGCTTGCGAGACATCTGGTGAAAAGTGGGATGCATGGAAAGCCTTCTTTATCGCCGGGTTCCCTGCGCAAAAGATGGTGTTCTTGCCCAATGGTGCCAGCGCCGACGCAATCGCGACCTACACTAAGGCATTTGACGACGTCAAAGCACGCGCCGATTTTGCCGAAATCTCGGGCAAGCGTTTGGGCAAATACCCCCAAATGACCGGCGAGGCGGCGGAAACTGCCAAAGCGAGCGCCACGCAAGTGTCGCCAGAAGCCAAAGAGTTCATCGTGAACTGGCTGCAGGAAAAATATGGCGTTTCGCTGAACTAAGCCTTTGCTTTTTGAACACCCCGCTGGAGACGGCGGGGTGTTTTTCCAAGTAAAGGGAGGGCGGCGTAATGGAAGTCATCATGGAGGCCTTGCCAGCGTTCGGCGATGCATGGGGATTGATCCTGCAACCGATTGTGCTGGGATATCTGGTTCTTGGCGTGGTGATGGGCTTGTGTATCGGGGTATTCCCCGGTCTCGGCGGGATCGCCGGACTGTCTCTTTTGCTGCCGTTTATGTTCGGGATGGACCCAGTTCTGGGTCTGGCCTTGATGATCGGAATGGTGGCCGTCGTGCCGACGTCGGACACATTCGCATCCGTCCTGATGGGGATACCGGGGTCTTCTGCGTCCCAAGCGACCGTTCTGGACGGCTTTCCCATGGCGAAAAAGGGGATGGCGGCACGTGCGCTGTCCGCTGCCTTCGCCTCTTCCCTGTTCGGCGGGCTGGTTGGTGCAAGCTTCCTCACAGTCTTTATCCTGATCGCGCGGCCCATCGTGCTGGAATTCCGAACGCCAGAATTGCTGATGATTACGATTTTCGGTCTGTCTATGGTCGGCATCCTTGCGGGTCGCGTCGCGATCAAGGGCATCGTCGCTGCGGGCCTTGGCATGCTGATCGGGACCATCGGCGAGGGCGCGTCCTCGGGCGATCTGCGTATGTCGTCCTACGACTTTCCGTACCTGACGGACGGCTTGAAGCTGGTCATTGTCGGTCTTGGCATTTTCGCGATCCCAGAGATCATTTCGCTGCTGCGCAAGGATCGGGCAATCTCTGAGCAACCGCAGCTTGGCGGGGGCTGGCTTCTTGGCGTGCGCGACTGGTTTGCCAACATATGGCTGTCCATGCGCTGTTCCATCATCGGGGTTGTGGTCGGTGTGATCCCAGGCCTTGGGGGGTCCGTGGTTGATTGGATCGCCTATGGGCACGCGGTGCAGACCACGCCGGACAAGTCCAACTTAGGCAAAGGCGAAGTACGTGGTGTGGTCGGGCCAGAAAGCTCGAACAACGCCAAAGAGGGTGGGGGACTGGTGCCCACGCTGCTGTTCGGCATCCCCGGATCAGGGTCCATGGCGATCTTTATCGGGGCTATCGCGCTTTTGGGGTCCGGTCAGATCGAAGTCGGCCCGGCGATGCTCAAGAACAACCTCGACATCACCTATGCCATCGTATGGCTGCTGGCCCTCGCCAATGTGGTGGGGACGGTGATCTGCATCGCGGCCTCTGGTGGCATTGCCAAGCTCACAACCATCCGTTTCGTGTTGCTCGCGCCGTTTCTGTTCATGATCATCAGCTTTGCTGCCTTCCAGTCGGGACAGAACCTGATGGACCTCGTGGCGCTGTTTGCCATTGGTTTCCTTGGCATCCTGATGCGTCGCTTTGACTGGTCTCGCCCGGCCTTCCTGATCGGCTTCGTGCTGTCAAACCCGGCTGAAACCTATGCCAACCAAGCTGTTCAGATCGCAAGTTCGCGCTTCCGCAAAAGTTTTGGCGAGGGGATCGAGTACATGTTTACACCGATCGTCATCGTTCTGTTGATCATCACGGTGCTGTCGGTGGTCATCGGATTGCGTCAGGCCAAACACATCATGGCCGAAGGCGACGTGAAGTCCGGCTCCAAGCGTGCACCATTCCTGTTCATGCTGCTGGTCACCGGCTACATCGCCTATGCGTTCTATGATGCTGCTTCGATCCCCTCATTCAGCCGCGACCGGACGTTCCCGATGTTTGTGGCTGGGGTGAGTTTGGTTGGATGCTTCGTATTGATCATCCGTATGATGCTCAAACCCGAAACGGATGTCATTTTCGCCGACCGCGAGCGTGAGGGGGACGACGCTGATGCCACCCATGGCCTCTGGCCGACTTTGGGATGGTTTGTTGCGCTGTTGGTGCTCACATCGTTGCTCGGCTTTATTCTGGCGCTGGCTGTGTTCCTGTTCAGCTTCATGTTGCTGCGCGCGCGTCTGAGTGCGGCGATGGCTGCCGTCTATACGGCTGCGGGGATCGTGTTCATGTGTACCATGGCGTGGCTGCTCAACCGCGACTTCCCGCCCGGTTTGCTGCAGGAATACGTCGATCTGCCCTGGCCGCTGACATGACGCAAACGGCCATCCCATTTGTGTTCATGCGAGGGGGCACGTCGCGCGGGCCTTATATGAACCGCTCCGACCTTCCCGAGGATCTTGAGACGCTGGCCAAGGTGCTGGTGGCCATTGTCGGGTCCGGTCATGCAATCAACATTGACGGCATTGGCGGCGGGGTTGCAGTCACGACCAAGGTCGCCATGCTGTCGCGCTCTGAGGATGATTGGGCGGATGTCGATTACTTCTTTGCCCAGGTCAGCGTTGAGGACGCCGAGGTCGATTTCAAACCGACCTGCGGAAACATCCTGTCCGGGGTCGGCCCCGCCGCCATTGAAATGGGACTGGTCACAGCGCAGGACGGTGAAACACCCGTCAACATCCGCGCCGTCAACACAGAGGCCCGAGTGGCTGCCGTGGTCCAAACGCCGGGCGGCGTGGTGGGTTATGAGGGCGACGCGCAGATTGATGGTGTGCCCGGAACAGCGGCACCAGTTGGCTTGCAGTTTATGGACACCGTGGGTGGCGTGACGGGGGCTTTCTTACCGACTGGACACCTCGTGGATGATATCGACGGAGTCAAAGTCACCTGTATCGACGGCGCCATGCCGATGGTGATCGCGCGTGCAACGGACTTTGGACTGACGGGCTATGAATCTGCCGCCGAACTGGACGAGAACACTGACTTTTTTGCCCGGATGGAAGCAGTGCGCCTCAAGGCTGGCGCGCTGATGGGAATGGGAGACGTGACGAAATCTGTCACGCCGAAGTTCGGTCTGCTGGCCCCTGCCAAAGACGGGGGCACCATCGCCACGCGATATTTCATGCCGTGGCGCACGCATCCAACCATGGCCGTGACCGGAGCGCAGTGCCTTGCCTCTTGTGTGCTGACACCCGGCACTGTGGCATATGGGCTTGCAGCCAAGCCCAATGAGGCGCCCGTAACGATCACGCTGGAACATGCAAGCGGGCAGATCGACGTGGTGGTGGATTTCGACCAGACAGCCGCAGGTTTCGAGATCAAGTCCGCTGGCCTTGTGCGCACAGCACGCAAGCTGGCCGCGGGAGAGGTGTACGTGCCAGCATCCGTTTGGGGCGGCTAGCTGTTCGCCTCAACGAAACCGCTGTCGATTGCCTGCTTTACGAACGCATCCAATGCCGCAAGCCGAGGATCATCGCGGTGCGGAAGAACCATGGCCTGCCGCACAGACGTCAAAGCGCCGGGCAATAGTCGGACACGCGCATCGACCTTAAAAAACTCCGCCAGCGACTCCCGCACCCCTGCGACAGCATCGCAGCGCCCGTCCCGGAAGGCCGCAAAACTGTCAGGCGGCGTACCGAAGCGTTCAAGCGTCGCCTGGTGCAGAGTTTTGGACAGGTACATGTCATAAGCCGAACCTTTCGCGGTGAGAACGTGCACGCCTGCACGGTCAACGTCTTTGATGTGTTGAAACGACGCATCTGCTCGGACCGCATAAGTCGCCTCGATCACGATGTAGGGTCGGGTGAATGCGATCTTTTCAGCGCGCATTGCGTCAACGGCGAGAAAACCCACGTCCCAAACGTCGCGTTCCGCATCCGCAAAGACTTTGCCCGCGCCCTCGTAGACCACATGCTCCAGACGTGCCCCGATTTCATCTGCAAAGCGTTGGGCGAGAGCAGGGCTTATGCCGCGCAGTTGCCCCCCATCGTCCTGTACCAACGCGCGATTGCCAGTGTTGATGGCCACCCGCAATACGCCGTCATGGGCAAGGCTGGTGAGGTCGTTGGTCATGATTTCCACTTAGTAGTTTGCGCGCCTTGTACCTTATCAGGGCTTGTCATTTTGAGTGACTCATTTTAAAAACGGATAAATTGTATCCGCTTGGATACAAAAAATGGACCAGAGGAAAACAAATGCCAAAATCCGTGATCGTTGTGGGAACTGGAAATGCCGCTTTGTGTGCTGCCATCGCCGCGCTTGAAAAAGGCGCGCGCGTTACCTTGTTGGAAAAAGCGGACGAAGCGCTGGCCGGGGGCAACACCAAATACACGGCAGGGGCCATGCGCTTTGCTTATGATGGGGCAGAGGACCTGATGCCGTTATTGCGTGACCCGAACGATGCACGGCTTAGCATCACCGATTTTGGCAGCTACACCACCGAAAAATTTGGAGCAGACCTGCTGGGCTTCAACGATGGCCGTCCTCTGTCGGAAGAACAACAAACGCTGGTCAACACGTCGCTTGAGACCATGGGATGGCTGGCGTCGCATGATGTTAAATTCGAACCAATCTACAGCCGTCAGAGTTTTGAGAAGGACGGGCGGCATGTGTTCTGGGGCGGGTTAACGCTGGCGGCTGAGAACGAAGGTGTCGGGCTGTTTGATATAGAACTGGCGGCCGTCGAGCGGATGGGAGGCATTGTGCGTTACAACAGTGCCGTGACCGGGTTGATCATGGACGGGGCACGTGTTGTCGGCGTGCGTGTGGGTGATGAGGAACTGCATGCGGACGCGGTCATTCTGGCGTCTGGCGGGTTTGAGGCGAACGAAGAGATGCGTGTCGCGCACATGGGTCCCAACTGGAAAGCGGCCAAGGTGCGCGGCACGCCACACAACACCGGCGATGGGTTGCGGATGGCTGAGGCCGCGGGGGCGGAGGCAAATGGGCTCTACAAAGGCAGCCATGCCACGCCGATGGATTTGCACATGGCCGATTTTGGCAACCTCGATTTGCCCCCGGGTGAGCGCAAGAACTATCGCAAGATCTGCTACTTCCTTGGTGTGATGCTGAATGCCAAAGGGGACCGTTTTGTCGATGAAGGCATTAATTTCCGCAACTACACCTACGCCCAATATGGCGCCGCCATTCTGGAGCAGCCCGGACAGTTTGCCTGGCAGGTCTTTGACTCCAAGGTCTTCGACCTGCTGTATGGCGAGTACAGCTTCCATGACGCCCATTTTGTCGAAGCCGATACCTTGGAGGCGTTGGTGGCCAAGATGGAAGGTGTGGACCCTGCGGGCGCCATGGCGACCCTTGCGGCATACAACGCGGCTGTGGATACAGAGACACCGTTTGATCCCACCTCCCTTGATGGAAAAGGCACGAAGGGTCTGGCACTTGCCAAATCGAACTGGGCGCAGACGTTGGACAAAGGACCTTTCCGTGCTTTCCCTGTAACGGGTGGCATAACCTTTACCTATGGCGGCGTGAAAGTGGACGACCAAGGCCGTGTGATCGGAACCGACGGCGCACCGATCTCGGGGCTGTTCGCTTGTGGTGAGATGGTGGGCGGCGTCTTCTTTGCGGGCTACCCGGGCGGGTCGGGCCTGACATCGGGTGCAGTGTTCGGGCGGCGTGCGGGATATGGCGCGGCCTAATCGGCCGCTGCCAGTTTTCGCAGCTCAAACTTCTGGATCTTGCCCGTGGATGTCTTGGGCAATTCCTGAAACACAACTTTCTTGGGGGCTTTGAACCCGGCCAGTTTCTCGCGGCTGAACGCGATCAGGTCGGCTTCGCTCGGGGCCGTTCCCGGTTTCAGTTCGATAAAGGCGCAAGGCACCTCGCCCCACTTCTCGTCCGGTTTGGCGACTACGGCGGCAAGGTTCACATCCGGGTGCGCCATCAGCACGCCCTCGACCTCAACCGAGCTGATGTTTTCGCCGCCGGATATGATGATATCCTTGGCGCGGTCTGCAATCTGGATGTACCCATCGGGGTGCTGGATCGCGATGTCACCGGAATGGAAGTAGCCGCCCTCGAAGGATTCTGATGTGGCTTTCGGGTTCTTATAGTACCCCTTCATCATCGAATTCCCACGGATCATGATCTCGCCCTGCGCCGCCCCGTCCATCGACACTTGCGCCATGTCGGCGTCCATGACCGTGATATGTTCCATCATTGGAAAGGCGACACCTTGACGGGCCTTGATGGCCGCCTTGTCGTCCTGAGGCAGTTCATCCCAATCTTCGCCCCGCCATACGCATTCTGTGACGTGACCGTAGGTTTCCGTCAGTCCGTAAACTTGGGTGACATTAAACCCCATGGTCTCGATCTTGCCCAAGGTTGCCGGGGCAGGGGGCGCGCCTGCGGTAAAGACCTCAACCACGTGATTAAAAGGACGGCGATCATTTGCGTCGGCGTTGACCAGCATGTTGAGAACGATAGGTGCGCCGCCGAAATGCGTGACACCTTCATCTGCGATGGCATTGAAGATATTCGCGGCTGTGATGTCGCGGCAACATACGATTGTGCCGCCCAGCATGGGCATCATCCAAGTGTGATTCCACCCATTGCAGTGAAACAGCGGTACAATGGCCAGATAGACCGGGCGCAGCGTCAGTTGCCAGCTAACCACTGTGCCCATTGTCATCAGGTACGCACCGCGGTGGTGATGCACGACGCCTTTGGGCCGACCTGTAGTGCCGGACGTGTAGCTCAGAGCGAGGCTTTCCCATTCGTCTTCAGGCATGTTCCAGTCAAAGCCAGGGTTGGCCTCCGCCAGCACTTCTTCGTAAACCGGGTGGCGGCCCGTCGCGGGAAAGCCAGCGGCTTTATCGGGCACTTCGATAATCTCGGGGCCGGATTCATTCATCTCGGCCAGTGCAGCCTCAGCCAGTGGGACAAACTGTGTGTCAACCAGTGCCACCTTGGCGCCGCCATGGGCAAATATGTAGGACACTGTATCCACATCCAGCCGCATGTTGATGGTGTTAAGAACGGCTCCGCAGGCGGGCACGCCGAAATGCGCCTCGGCTTGGGCGGGCAGGTTTGGAATGAGAGTGGCCACCACATCGCCGGGGGCTACGCCGCGCGCAGCCAAGGCCGACGCAAGGCGTGTGCAGCGTTCGTAGTATTGGGCGTAGGTCACGCGATGGGCGCCATAGATCACTGCAGTGCGGTCGGCAAAGACCTGCGCGGCCCGACGCAGGTGTGAAAGTGGCGTCAACGCCACATGGTTCGCGGGTGTTTTGTCCAATCCCGTTTCATCGGCCATCCAACCCATCACGTCTCTCCCCATAACCGCAATACGATGTCGGCAAACTATGGCGATATGCGCCGAGGATGAAAAGAGAGGATCAAACCGGTGGACCTGCGCGCGTGCATCACTAGGGTGCGCATATGATCCTCAGCCCGGGCCGCAAATACGTTTTCATTCATGCCCCCAAGACGGGGGGAACGTCGATGGCTCTGGCGCTGGAAGGGCGCGCGATGAAGGACGACATCATGCTTGGTGATACGCCCAAAGCGCTGAAGCGGCGTCATCGCGTGAAGGGGATGCAAGCGCGGGGTCGTTTGTGGAAACACAGCACTTTGGCTGACACTGATGGGCTCGTGCCCACACTCGACGGTTTCTTTTTCTTTACGATGGTGCGCAACCCATGGGACCGGATGGTCAGTTATTACCACTGGCTGCGGGATCAATCCTTTGATCACCCAGCAGTCGCTTTGGCTGCGCGGACAGAATTTGTAGACTTTGCATGTGCGCAGGAAACCTGCCGCGCAATGCGCGTCACACCCGCGCGGCACTACATGACAGATGCGACCGGGCAAGAACGGTGTCACCTATACATTCGGCTCGAGTCCTTAGAAACCGACGCGCGCCCGCTTTGGGATCAATAGGGGTTTGACCTGACTCTACCGCGCGCAAACACCTCTACACGCCGCCGGGACTACCGCAGCTATTTCTCGCAAGCCGCGAAACAGGCCGTGCGAGAGGCTTGCGCAGAAGACATCGAAAGATTTGGATATTCCTTCGAATAATCCCGTCTAAAGAGAATATACCTCAAAATTGTCTCAAAATCCGAGATAGTCTTGGCCGCTACCGCAAAATTGGTCAGTAGTTTGGCGACAGTGCCCAAGTTCGGCCCCATTCACGGCAAGTGATCGCCCCGAGAATCACCCCAACTGGTTGCATCAAACGCAACCGGCGCAACACAGCGCTGTCACCATGGGGATGGATGATATGTTTGGATGGAAGACAAGAATTGCGCCACGCTACATGCCAGAAACGTCTGCTGCACGTGATGGCGCAGCTATAAATACAACTGGTCTGCTTTCGGGATGCTATGTGGCTGCGGCCTCGGGGTGGCGACCTGTCGAGTCAGTGGCCGTAAACGACATGCTTTTGACCTTCGACTATGGGCTGTGCCCCGTAAGGGAAGTCCGGCGTGAGACGTTCTGCGTCGCGGGAATGTTAACACCTTCGGTCTATGACTCGGTCTTTGTGCCGGCCAATGCGCTGGGGAACACCAAAGACATCGAACTGCTGCCGGATCAGGGGGTTTTGATCGAGAGCGATGCAGCCTGTGATGTACATGGCGATCCGTTCGCCGTTGTACTTGCGCGGTCACTGGTTGGTTTTCGCGGCATCCGCCGCACACCGGCACGCCGCGAGATCGAAGTGATCACTCTCGTTTTTGACCGCGCCCAAGTCATCTATGCCAACGGAGGCGCACTTGTGCATTGCCCACCTGCGGAGGTCTGCTTGTCAGACTTTGGCAAAACGCGCGATACATATGACGTCATCCCGTCGGATGAGGCAGAATTTCTTGTTGAGTGCATGATGGTTGAGGATCGCGTTCGGCAGGCCGCCTGAGGTTTCTATCACAGTATCTGCGTGCCAATCGGCTGCATGAAGCTGCGCTCCAAAAGGTCTGGTCTGGCCAGTAGAACAAATTCCCGCTCTCTCGCGCTGAGCCAGATTTGCGACGCTGACGGTTTATTCCGTTGGCGTCGCAGCGCAGAGTCCCCAACTGATCAGCTGTGTTGACGCGCGCTGCAATGCTCGCAAGCCGTTTCTTCCCTGCGTGAACTGAGCTTGGCCTCGCTTGCGGGCGAGCGGTCGTACGACACACAGGTTTAAACAACTCGAAACGAAAGAGGCCACGCAGTTGCGTGGCCTCTTTTGGATTTTGGGAAGTATTCAGGCGGCTTCTGCGTCTTTTGGGCCGAACCGACCATAAAAGCTCTGACCTTTCTCGGCCATCTCGCGCAGCAGGGCCGGGCATTTGAAACGCTCGCCGTATTTCGCTTCCAGCTGATCGCAGCGTTCGGCGGCATAAGGTGCGCCGATGATATCGAGCCAGGAGAGCGGCCCACCTGACCAAGGGGCAAAGCCCCAACCAAGGATCGCACCCACGTCGCCTTCACGGATATCCATCAAAACGCCTTCTTCCAGGGCGCGCACCGCTTCCAGCACTTGGCTGAACAACAGGCGGTGCTGTACTTCAACGAGCTCGGGTTGATCGTCGGCCAGCGGGTACTGTTCATTCAGCCCGCTCCAAAGCCCGGTGCGCTTCCCCTTTTCGTCATAAGCATAAAAACCTGCATTGGCTTTGCGCCCCAGACGTCCTTCGCCCTCAAGCCAGAAAATCAGATCGTCAGCACCCGATTTTGGATACGCATCGCCCATGGCTGCCATAGTGGCACGGGCAATCTTGGCCCCGAGGTCGATGGCTGTCTCGTCGGTGAGTTGCAGTGGCCCGAGCGGCATGCCGACCAGCTTGGCCGCGTTTTCGATCAGCGCAGGTTCGATCCCTTCTGTGACCATCCGCGCCCCTTCGTTGACGTATGGGATGATGCAGCGGTTGGCGTAGAAGAACCGTGCGTCGTTCACAACAATCGGCGTTTTGCGGATCTGGCGGACATAGTCGAGCGCCTTGGCGACAGCCCGGTCGCCTGTTTCGTTGCCTTTGATGATCTCTACGAGCAGCATCTTTTCGACGGGAGAGAAGAAGTGGATGCCGATGAACTGGTCCTGATTTTTGGACGCTTTGGCGAGTTCAGAGATTGGCAGTGTAGAGGTGTTTGAGGCAAAAATGCAGTCTTCGGGAATGATCGCCTCTACTTTTTGAGTGATTTCGGCCTTGATCTTGGGGTCCTCAAACACGGCTTCGATGATCAGATCGCAGCCTTCCAGCTTGTCCAAATCCGGCGTCGGAGTGATGCGTGCGAGCAATGCGTCGGCCTTGTCTTGGGTGGTCTTGCCCCGTTTCAAACCGCCCTCGGTGTATTTCTGGGCATAGGCCTTGCCTTTGTCGGCGGCCTCCTGATCTCGGTCGATCAAGACAACCTCGATCCCGGCCTGCGCGGAAACGAGTGCAATACCGGCCCCCATCAGGCCTGCACCCAGTACCCCAAGCTTTTTCACCCGCTGGTCAGGCACGCCCGCAGGGCGCACGGCACCTTTTTCCAGGGCTTCCTTGTTCAGGAAAAGCGACCGGATCATAGCCCCGGAAGACGGGTTCAGCAGGATGTTCGTGAACCAGCGCGCCTCAACTTTGAGGGCCGTATCAAAGGGCACAAGTGCGCCTTCGTAGACCGCCGAAAGAAGTGCTTTGGCGGCCGGATACACGCCTTGCGTCTTGCCGTTGACCATAGCCGCAGCGCCCACAAAAGTCATGAATCCCGCAGGGTGGTAAGGCGCGCCGCCGGGCATTTTGTATCCCTTTGCGTCCCATGGTTTGAGAAGATCAGCGTCGGTCGCACTGAGTACCCATGCGCGCGCGGATGCAACCGGATCATCTACAACTTCGTCGACCAGTGTCCCCTTTGCCTTGTCGGGGCTCAGCATCTTTCCTTCCAGCAGGAAGGGGGAGGCGCCCATCGCGCCCAGTTTGCGCACCAGACGGGTTGTTCCGCCCGCGCCGGGGAAGATGCCGAACATGATCTCGGGAAGGCCCACTTTGGCTTTGGGGTTGTTCGCAAGGAAAATGCGGTGCGTGGCCAGTGGCAGTTCCAGCCCGATGCCAGCGGCTGTGCCGGGCAGGGCTGCGGCGATCGGTTTGCCGCCCTTGTAGGTTTTGGGGTCCATGCCCGCACGCTCGCTCTTGCGCAGCAAGCCGTGCATTTTCATGGTGCCATCAAAGAGGCCCTTTGCAGGATCGTCGCCCGCATCCTCTTTCATTTTGGCCAACAGGTTCAAATCCATACCGCCGGCAAATGTGTCCTTGCCTGATGTGATCACCACACCTTTGACGGCCTCATCGGCAAGCACGTCGTCGATCATGTCATTGAGCAGTTCGAGACCTTCGAACGACATGACGTTCATGGATTTTTCGGGCACATCCCACGTGATTGTGGCGATGCCATCCGCGTCCTTGACTAGAGTGAAGTCGGCCATGATTTGGTCCTTTCCTGAATTTCTCGGTGCGTCGGCAAAGCATCTGTCGGCTTGGGCGCGCCATATGGGTACGTTTCGTTTGCGATTGAGTTGGTGACGTGTTTCAGCTTCCACCCCATGCCGATGTGTTTGAGGATCATGCGCGACTTGATCGTGGGCATGGCTTCTTGGCCGGCCTTGGAAAATACGCTGTTGTGGTAGCCGCACATGATGTCGGGGCCTATGAACTGCGCCGTTTCTGCCTTGCGCTCAAAGGTGTCGGCCTTGTCCCCGTTGATCATATCTACGGTCAGATCAAAGAATGGGCGCACGTCCTCTGGTGTGGACATCAGCGTGTCCAATGCGTTGCCATGACATGTGTAGGGCAAATCGCACAGAGCGATGTAGGCATCAAAGTCCTGATCCCGGGTGGCATCTGTCAAACGATCCAGAAACTGTTGATAAACCGGCAGCGGGTTTTTCACGTTGCGTCTTTGGTCGATCAACTCCTTTGGCTTGCGCACGGATCCTTCCGTGGCGAAATGCATAAGGTTTATCGGCCAGCCGCGCGATTCAAACTCGCTAGCCACTTCAACAGCGCGCCACGCTCCATCAAAGTTCTGCAATACGATCCGGTTGAGATAACTCGGCACCATCTGGGTGGCATTCCGCAACGCGTGCGAAACATAATATCCCTCGATCATGTGGTCGTTAATAAACTCCGCGTCCGTGGCAAGCCGGATCAGCTGGTTCACACCAAGATTGCGCAATGAGTTAGAAAAAGCGTCGACCTCGACGTGCAAATCGGCGTCTTTTTCAACGATCAAGTCGATGTCGAGTGTAACGCGACGATAGGGCATGCTTAGTGTCGTCGCCATCGCAGAGGCATCGCCGTCAAGCAGGGCGCGGGACTGGACGTCCAGCACTTCTTGCATCAACAACATCGCCTCTGCGTGTTGGATTTGATTTCCTGATCCTTGGACCATCAGACCCGCTCGATAATCGTGGCGGCCCCCATGCCCGAGGCGATGCACAAGGTGGCAAGACCCACCTCTTTGTCGGCGCGCTCAAGTTCGTCCAGAAGGGTACCGATAATCATCGCACCTGTGGCGCCCAATGGGTGGCCCATGGCAATCGAGCCACCGTTTACGTTGACCTTGTCATGATCGACATCAAAGGCCTGCATGAAACGCAGCACGACGCTGGCAAAGGCCTCGTTCACCTCGAACAGATCAATGTCTGAGATGTCCATGCCGTTGTCCTTCAGGATCTTCTCGGTCACGGGCACGGGGCCTGTCAGCATGATGGTCGGGTCTGTCCCGATTTTCGCAGTCGCGCGGATACGGGCGCGGGGTTTGAGGCCCCATTTTTCGCCAAATTCCTTGTTGCCAATCAGCACGGCAGCCGCCCCGTCCACGATGCCAGACGAGTTGCCTGCGTGGTGAATGTGGTTGATCCGCTCCAGATGCGGGTACTTCATCAGTGCGACTTTATCAAAACCGGGCATCACTTCGCCCATGGCCTGAAACGCGGGGTTCAGGCTGCCCAAGGATTGCATGTCGGTCTGGGGACGCATGTATTCGTCATGATCCAAGATAGTCAGACCATTGACGTCCTTAATCTCGATCACCGATTTGGCAAAGCGGTTGTCATCCCATGCCGCCTTGGCGCGCTGTTGGCTAGCGACTGCCAGTTGGTCAGCATCGTCACGGGTAAAGCCATACTCGGTGGCAATGATGTCCGCGCTGATACCCTGAGGGACAAAATACGTGTCCATCGCGATGCTTGGATCTGCTGCAATCGCAGCACCGTCCGAACCCATTGCCACACGGCCCATCATCTCAACGCCGCCGGCGATGTATCCATCACCGGCACCACCGCGCACCTGATTGGCGGCCAGATTAACGGCTTCCATGCCGCTGGCGCAAAAGCGGTTGATCGCTAGGCCAGGGATTTTTTCGTCGAGATCTGAAGCAAGTACGGCGGAACGTGCAAGGCATCCACCCTGTTCCATGACTTGGGTGACGTTGCCCCAGATCACGTCCTCGACCGCGTGCCCGTCAAATCCGTTGCGCTCTTTGATCGCGTTCAGAGTCTGCGCCGACAGGCGCAGCGAGGTCACTTCGTGCAGGCTGCCATCCTTGCGCCCTTTGCCACGCGGGGTGCGGATCGCGTCGTAGATATAGGCTTCGGTCATGGTGTTCGTCCTTTCGGAATGGGCGTCGTGTTCGTGTCATAGGTGGAGTAGACCGGTTGGTCTATTCAAGGGTGACGTTGCGGCGGTTTACGTAAACGTTAGATCAAGCCCGGTCCGCAGGGGACCCCGGCATAAGGTCATATGGGGCTTTCCAACCTTCCAAGCCCTGCAGGTTAGTCAGCCAGCGATCAATATTGGGCCAATCAGCGCGCGCAAACCCGAAAGGTTCCGGGTAGTATAGATATCCGCAGCAGCTCAGATCCGCATTTGTAACACTGTCGCCGACAATCCAGTCACGGGTCGCAAGATGCGTATCAAGAACGCTATAGGCCCCTTTCAACCGCCCCTGATTGAAGGCGATGACCTCTTGGGGTCGTTTGTCCTCGGGCAAGAAATTCATCAGGAACCGGGTGACGCCGCACATCGAGGACAGCTTGTGATTGTCCCACAGGACCCAGCGCAAGACTTCGTACTTGTCGTTTCCCGATCCGCCGAACTTGCCGGTCTTGTCAGTAATGTATTGCTGGATAACGCCGGACTGGCTGATCTTTTTGTCCCCGTCAATCAACAGGGGCGCTTCTCCCATCGGATTCAAAGCGCGGTAGGCGTTGGTGCGTGCGGCTCCGCCGAAAAAGTCGACATAAACCGGTTCCCACTCAAGACCGGACAGTTCCAAGGCAAGTGCTGCCTTATAGGAGTTTCCGCTTTCGCCGAAGCAGTGCAATTGGAGTGTCATATCGTCGAACCCTTTTGTCGTTGTGATTGAAACGGCAGGACTTTCATCTCGGCAGAGATACGCCTGCCGTAGGCGCCTGCGCGTGCGGACCGGGTTTTTTCGGGAGGTGTCAAAACGCCCTCGCGATAAGCTCTTTCATGATCTCGTTGGTGCCACCGTAAATGCGTTGCACCCGTGCATCTGTCCACATCCCGCCGATGTCATAGTCTTGGGTGAACCCGTAGCCGCCATGCAGTTGCAGGCATTCGTCCAAGACCCAGGCTTGTGTATCTGTCGTCCAGTATTTGCACATCGCGGCCTTATCGACGCTCAGCTCTCCACGTAGATGCTCGGCCATGCATTCGTCAAAAAAGGCCCGGCTGACCATCGTTTTGGTCTTGGCCTCGGCCAGTTTGAAGCGGGTGTTTTGAAACTGCATAATCGGTCCACCAAAGGCTTCGCGTTCCTTGCAGTATGCGATCGTCCGTTCGACCGCGCCCTCCATCGCGCCAACGGCAGAGCAGGCGATGATCAAGCGTTCTTGAGGCAGTTGCTGCATCAGTTGGTAGAACCCCTGACCCTCAGCACCGCCAAGGATATTTTCGGGTGGGATTTCGACGTTGTCAAAGAACAGTTCAGACGTGTCAGAGGCATGCATCCCAATCTTGTCGAGGTTGCGGCCACGTTCAAACCCGGCTGCGCCGTCAGTTTCCACGACGACAAGCGATACGCCCTTTGATCCCAGTGCGGGATCGGGCTTGGCCGCAACCACGATCAGGTTGGCATGTTGACCGTTGGTGATGAACGTCTTGGACCCGGTCAGCTTGTAGGCATTGCCGTCGCGGATGGCGCGGGTTTTGATCGCCTGCACGTCTGACCCGGTCGAGGGTTCTGTCATTGCAAGCGCGCCGACCATCTCGCCAGTCACCATCTTGGGCAACCAGCGTTGTTTCTGATCGTCGGTGCCATAAGCGAGGATGTAATGGGCAACGATGCCTGAGTGAATGCCATGCCCCCAGGCCGCGAGATTGCAGCGGGCCGCTTCGATCAGAATGGCTGCTTCGTGGCCAAAGTCACCGCCTGCGCCGCCGTATTCTTCGGGAATTGACGGGCAAAGAAGACCCAATTCACCGGCTTGGCCCCAGGTGCTGCGATCCATCTCGCCCTGTTTGCGCCAGCGTTCGAATTCGGGTGCCCATTCATTGGTGATGAACTGCGCGGTCATGTCCGCGATCATCTGATGCTCGTCACTCATCCAACCACTGGGGCTGTGTTCCAGATCCTTCATTTTTCTCCTCCCCAAAAGAAAAAGCTCAGCGTTTGCGGTCCTCAAGTTCAGCATTGAACAAGCGCAGCCGCGCCGTCAGGTTTTCTTCGTTCATAACACTGTCGAAATTTTCGAACAGAAAAGACAATGCCTCGCCTTCATCCAACCCCGCATCGGCCGCGAACCGCTTGAGCCGGCGATATCCGTCTTCGGTCATTGCAACAGGAAAACGGCGAGTTAGGCGGAAGCGTTTGGGCATGAGGGCAACTCTGAAAAGGGCGGGGCGGGGGGTGTGCCCGCCCCAACCTTAGAAGTTTGCAGCCTCAAGCGCCATCACTGTATCGCCGCCTGACTGAATGCGCGTCAGATGCAGCGCTGTGGCAGGCAATTGGCGCGCCATATAGTAGCGCCCGGTGGCCAACTTCGTCTCGTAGAACTCGGGGTCGGCAGTGCCGTCCGCAAGAGCAGCACGGGCCGCTTTGCCCATCCGTGCCCACATCAGACCGAGGCAGACATGGCCAAACATGTGCATGAAGTCATAGGAGCCTGACAGCGCATTGTTGGGGTTCTTCATGCCTTGCTGCATGAAGTACATGCCGGCTGCTTGCAGGTCCTTGGATGCTGCCTTGAGCGGGTCAAGGAACTCCTTGTCAAAAGCCTCGTCTTGGCCCGCGTTGTCCTTGATGAAGGATTTCACAAGATCAAAGAAGGCCATCACGTGCTTGCCACCATCCTGTGCCAGCTTGCGACCGACGAGGTCCAGCGCCTGCACGCCATTTGCGCCTTCGTAAATCATCGCGATCCGGGCGTCGCGGGTGTATTGCGACATGCCCCATTCTTCGATGTAGCCGTGGCCGCCATACACCTGCTGGGCCTTGATGGTGTTGTCATAGCCAACATCCGTCAGAAACCCTTTGATGACCGGCGTCAGCAGCGACACAATGCCGTCCGCATCCTTATCGTCAGACCGGTGGGCCGCGTCGATCATTGTTGCACCCCAAAGGATGAAAGCGCGCGCGCCTTCGGCAAAGGACTTCTGATCCATCAGCGAACGACGGATGTCGGGGTGTACGATCAGCGGGTCGGCTGGCCCGTCGGGGTTTTTCACGCCGGTGACATCGCGCCCTTGCAAGCGGTCCTTGGCGTAGTCCAGGGCGTTCTGGTAGGCGGCTTCGGCTTGCGATAGCCCTTGCATGCCCACACCCAGACGCGCCTCGTTCATCATCGTGAACATCGCGCGCATGCCTTTGTGCTCTTCGCCAATCAGATAGCCGGTGGCCCCATCATAGTTCATCACGCAGGTGGAGTTGCCGTGGATGCCCATTTTCTCTTCGATATTGCCCACCGCCACGCCATTGCGCGCGCCCAAAGAGCCGTCTTCGTTCACAAGGAACTTGGGCACGATGAACAGCGACACGCCCTTGATGCCTTCGGGACCGCCGACGATTTTACCCAGCACGAGGTGGATGATGTTGTCAGCCATGTCGTGTTCGCCGGCAGAGATAAAGATTTTCTGGCCGGTGATCTTGTAGCTGCCGTCATCCTGCGGTTCGGCCTTGGTGCGCATCAGGCCCAAGTCGGTGCCGCAATGTGGCTCGGTCAGGTTCATCGTGCCGGTCCATTCGCAGGACACCATTTTAGGCAGATAAGTATCTTTTTGCTCTTGCGTGCCATGTGCAAGGATCGCTGCGGCCGCGCCGTGCGTCAGGCCCTGATACATCGTAAACGCCATGTTGGCTGAGCTGAACATTTCCCCAACGGCCGAGCCGATGACCACGGGCATGTTCTGCCCCCCATACTCTTCGGGCATATCGAGCCCAGGCCAGCCACCTTCTTTGACCTGCTCGAATGCGTCCTTGAATCCTGTCGGCGTGTAGACGATGCCGTTTTCGAGGCGGCATCCTTCGGTGTCACCGACCACGTTCAGCGGGGCGAGCACCTCGGATGTCAGCTTGCCCGCTTCTTCAAGGATGGCAGAGGTAAAGTCGGCTTCCAATTCATCATAGCCGGGGATGGTGCTGCCTGTGATGTTCAGCACATCGTGCAGGATGAATTGCATGTCTTTGGTGGGGGGGGTGTAGCTTGGCATGGTTTTCTCCCTGTCGTGGCGCGCGGCTTATTCAGCAGCGTTTTTAGCGGTATTCATCGAGGCGAGCATTTTCTCGCCCCACTTCAGCTGGTCTTCGAGATCGCCGATGGCTTCGTTCAATTCGTCGCGCTGGGCGACCATGTCGGCTAGGCGATCACTGGCGATTTCGTAGGTGCGTGCCAGTTGGGTCTGTTGCTGATCGCCCATGTCATAGAGGTCGAGCAGCTGTCGGATTTCTTCGAGGCTGAAGCCAAAACGTTTGCCGCGCAGGATCAGCTTAAGCCGCGCGCGGTCGCGTTTGGTGAAAAGGCGCTTTTGTCCTTCGCGCACCGGGAACAGCAGTTCCTTGGCTTCATAAAATCGCAATGTCCGCGGCGTGACGTCGAATGCGTCACACATTTCGCGGATGGTCATGGTTTTCTCGGTCATGTTTGGATCACTCGCGTGTCTTGTTGCCCCAAGTACATGGGAGAGGCTGATGGGCGATGCAACCGGACAGTGACGTTAACGTAAATCATACGTTACGTCACTTCAGAGTTGACGTGTTTCACAGCTACGTCAACCGTGTGCGCTGTGCAAAAATGCTGTGATCTGTTGCGGGTTAAGTGGCTGAAACGCCGCCAGTGGCCGGCTGTTTCCCATTGCGGGCACAGTTGCCTGCAGTGATCCAAAGCTGGTCCAACGCATCCAGATGTTCTGTGGAATAGTCTGGCGCCGCTTCCCAGTACCGACCCGACTCCACGAAATAGCCGAGGCTATCTTCATAGCTTTGTGCCCGATCAAAAGCAGACGGATTGGCACGGACGCGGGGCATGTCGATGTGACCAAGGTCATCCAGTGCCATGGAGGGAAAGACCAGACGGCTTTCTCCGCCCGGTGCGCGCACGCAGGCACATCCCTGCTGAGACGCATGCAGCATCAGGCGTGCCGACTTGGCTTCAAGGTTGCGCAAGGTAATATCATCTCGCAACGGGTCGGCTGTTCCTTTGCCGTAGAAATGCGGATTGCCGGATGCGGGGTAAACCATGTCACAGCCAACAAAGACAATGGCCGAAGGGCGCAGGGCGGACAAAACCCAATACCCGGCAGTGAAAGCCATGGTGGCACCTGCATATATAATGCCGCCAAAGGCGTTGTTGGCAGGCACATAATCTGCGGCGCCAATACGCGCTTGCCCGGGTTTGAGGTTGCGCGGGGCGCGGTCAGAGGGGAAATCCTCTGGTGAGATATGATAGTCCCAGTCGTCCCGGACGTTCCATGCATTGTTGATCGCGACGATCGACGAAAACAGCGACTTGGGTAGGTCCTTGGCCGCTAAAACACCCGGCGCGCTGCCTAGGAGCAGAACCGTACTCGTCGATGGCGTCATTACAGCGCTTTCCCTCGCCCGTGCCCCGGACGGTTTAGGTCGCAAAGGGCGCAGGGCAAACGCAGACTGTCTGATACCTGAGTGGGGTATTTGCGTTTCGGAGCGACTATTTGGCGGCCAATTCGTCTGCCACGCTGTCACGCAGGTCTTTCAACTCGGCGGTGGCATCGGCCAGTTGTTTGCGCTGCTCTTCCAATTCCGCCAACTGCCCGTCGGCCAGTTCGATCCATGCCCGCATCTGGGCCTCGTTGCCTTCGTTTTCGTAGATCAGCATCCATTGGCGGATGTCTTCCAGTTGGAAGCCGAATTTGCGTCCCCGCAGGATGAGTTTCATCCGCGCCTTTTCGCGCGCGCCATAAAAGCGCGAGCGCCCTTCGCGGTCGGGCTTGAGCAGCTCGATGTATTCGTAATAGCGCAAGGTGCGCGGCGTCACGTCAAACTGCGCGCACATCTCTTTAAAGCTCAAGCGGTCGTCTGCCATGGCTTGGTCTCTCCCTTGCCTTGAATCCTACGGCGGGATTACCCCGAGGGCAACAGGCGCCTTGCCCTGATCCAAGGGCGCGCTCATAACGTGATGACGGTCCAGCAAGAAAAGAACGATATGTCCGATAGACTTAAGAATGTACGCCAGTTCATCGAAGCCCTTCCACACTCCCGTGATCTGAGTATGGAACTTGTTGATGTGACGGACGGCGAGGCTGCGATCTCGATGCCTTATGATCCGCGCCTGGTCGGCGATCCGGAAACCGGCGTGATCAGCGGCGGGGCCGTTTCGGCGTTGATGGATACCTGCTGCGGGGCAGCCGTTATGGCCCATCCTGACAATGCCGGCGGCACAGCAACGCTTGATCTGCGGATCGACTACATGCGCGCCGCGACGCCGGGGCAGTCAATCACCACACGTGCCATCTGTTATCATGTCACCCGTTCGATCGCCTTTGTGCGTGCGACTGCCACGGATGATGACACCGCTAATCCGGTGGCCAGCGCCACGGGCGCGTTCACGGTTGAGGGCGCGCGATGAAACGCCCCGAGCCGGTGCAGGTCGTTAAACAAAGGCGCGATGCGGCCTTGCGGGCATTGGTCGACGGTGTGCCCTACATTCAATACCTGGGGGTTCAGATTGATCGGCGCGGGGATGAGTTGACGGCGATCCTGCCATTTGCAGACAAGCTGATTGGCAACCCGCTTTTGCCTGCGCTCCATGGTGGGGTCACTGCCGCGTTTCTTGAAGTGACGGCGGTGATCACGCTCAGCTGGTCCTATCTATGGGAAGACATCGAAAGCGGCGCACTGGATTTTGAGGGGCTGGATGGCCCTCCGTTGCCTCGCTTGCCCAAGACAGTGGATTTCTCGGTCGATTATCTGCGCTCTGGTCTGCCGCGCGATGCTTATGCGCGGGCGCGGATCAACCGTGCCGGGCGGCGCTACGCGAGCGTCCATGTCGAGGGCTGGCAGGACAATCGTGACCGGCTGTTTGCTCAGGGCACCGGCCATTTCGTAATGCCACAGCGTCGGTGAGTGCGCCCGAGGTCACAACAGCGCCCGCCGCGCCATTGACGCATCGCAGGGTGCTGAAAATTGCAGTGCCGATCGTTTTGTCCAATGCCACAGTGCCGATCCTCGGGGCTGTGGATGTTGGCGTTGTGGGCCAGATGGGCGAGGCCGCACCGATTGGTGCCGTCGCCATGGGCGCGATCATTCTAACAACAGCCTACTGGATCTTCGGCTTTTTGCGTATGGGCACCGTTGGTCTGGTCGGGCAGGCTGCCGGGGCAGGCGATGACGATGAAGTTTCGGCATGGCTCACACGTGCATTGCTGGTCGCTGGAATTGGCGGGTTCAGCCTGATCCTTTTGCAGGTGCCGTTGTTCTGGGCTGCTTTTCAACTGTCTCCGGCCAGTGCCGAAGTCGAAAGCCTTGCACGTGGATATCTCGCCATTCGCATCTGGACAGCGCCCGCGGCGATTGCGGTCTACGCGCTCACAGGATGGCTGATCGCGATGGAGCGCACAGGCGCGGTGTTCTGGATTCAACTGGGCATGAACGGGGTCAATATTGCGCTCAACTTCGTCTTTGTTCTCGGCTTTGGCTGGGGGGTCGAGGGTGTTGCTATTGCGACCGTGATCGCCGAATTGCTGGGTGCCGGGCTGGGGTTGTGGTTTTGCCGGGCAGCCTTTGTGCGCCCTGCGTGGCGCGACCGGGCGCGCGTGCTGGAACGGGCAAAGCTGGTGCGGATGGCACTGCTCAACACCGACATCCTGTTGCGTTCACTGATGCTGATGATCATCTTTTCCTCTTTCGTGTTCCTCGGCGCACGGTTCGGGGATGTCACGCTGGCGGCGAACGAAGTGCTCATTCAGTTCATGTACATAACGGCGCATGCAATGGACGGGTTTGCCTTTGCGGCCGAAACGCTGATCGCGCGGGCCTATGGGCGTGGAGACAAGGTGCGTGTGCGCCGCGCCGCATTGATTACCGGCATGTGGGGCATGACAGTCTGTGTACTGACCGCTGCTGCATTCCTGTTTGCCGGTCCGTGGCTGATTGATCTGATGGCCAAAGACCCGGATGTGCAGATGGAGGCGCGCGCCTATTTGTGGTGGATGGTTGCGGCGCCCTTGCTTGGGTGTGCGGCGTGGATGCTGGATGGTATTTTCATCGGTGCTGCGCGGGGGCGCGACATGCGCAACATGATGGCGCTGTCCTTTGTGATCTATTGGGCTGCCGTACTTACTCTGCTGCCTTTGATGGGCAATCACGGTTTGTGGGCAGCTTTGCTGATCTCCTTTGTGGCGCGCGGAGTGACGCTTGGCGCGCGGTATCCAGCGCTTGAACGGGCGGCGGGCTAAACCGTTTCGCCGTCGTTGGGCCGCCCTCAAATCCCTGCGGAAGAAGCGTTAGAGCCAAGCGTTGGTGTCAGTGCCTGTGGCTTCTGCGACGCTTTGAAAGCCGTCCTGCTGCAGAAGATCGTCGAGGTCTTCGGCGATCCGTGCTCCGAGGGACAAGCCACCATAGACGAGGCCAGTATAAAGTTGAACGGCGCTGGCTCCGGCCTTGATCTTGGCATAAGCCTCTATTGCGGAGGAAACACCTCCAACGACGATCAGCGGGATGTTGGTCAAAGTGTGCAGCTTGGCGAGCACCCGGGTGGATTTTTCGAACAGCGGTGTGCCGGAAAGCCCGCCTTTTTCACCCGAGTGCGGACTGCGCAATCCTGCCCGGTCGAGCGTGGTGTTGGTGGCAATAATCGCGCTGATCCGCGCGTCCTGTGCCACTTTGGCAATGTCAGCCAGATCCTGATCCGACAGGTCTGGCGCAATTTTGAGAAAGACAGGGATGTTTCCGCGCACCTGCACCTGCATCACGCCGTCAAGCAGCGCAGCAAGGGCCATGGGGCCTTGCAAGTCGCGCAAGCGTTCGGTGTTGGGGCTCGAGACGTTCACGGTCGCAAAGTCGATGTGAGGCGCGCAGTGGGTCAGCACCTTTGCAAAGTCCTCGGCCCGGTTTGCACTGTCCTTGTTGGCGCCCAGGTTGAGCCCCACGGGCACACCTTTTGGTCGTTTGGAGAGGCGCTGTGCAATCGCCTCCATGCCGTCATTGTTAAATCCGAAGCGGTTGATCGCCGCGCGATCCTCGGGCAGGCGAAAGAGGCGCGGACGCGGGTTGCCCGGCTGGGCGAGAGGCGTGGCCGCGCCCACTTCGATCCAGCCGAACCCGGCGCGCGACAAAGGCACGATCGCGGTGGCGTTCTTGTCAAACCCGGCGGCGAGGCCAACGGGGTTAGGCAGGCTCAGACCGGCCACCTCGGTTCGCAACCGGTCGCTGGTCACTGGTCCGGGCAGGGCCGCAACAGGTGTGTGCAGCGCCCGCAAGGCCAGCCCATGTGCGGTTTCAGGGTCAATCCGGCGCAAGGCGGCAGTGCCGACACGTTCAATGGTGCGCTTCATCCGAAACTGGTCCCCGTTGCGTCAGGTTTGGTGCGGATTAGCCGCGACGTGGCGACGCCGGCCTGTCGGTGCACTACGGCGCTTTGATAGTCTGCGTCAGAAATCATGGCGAGAAAAGCGTGGGCCGTGGGGTAGCGCGCAATGAACATTACATCCCATGCTTCGGCGTCCGGGCCAATCAAAGTGGTTTCAAAGCTGGCGCGCCAAATGATGCTGCCACCGACTCTCTGAAGGACGTCCGCCGTGTGTTGCCCATAGAGTGAATAGGCCTGCGCACCTGTGAGCCCGTCCCGTGCCAGTGTGTGGTCACTTGGGTATTTGGCCCGTTCGCGAAACCGTACGAGGTTCAACATCTCGATTGGGTGATGCCGGTCCAGTCCCTTGAACGCGTCAAACTGAGTGCGAGTCGGATCGACAAACGCGGTCTCACTCATGTGTCGAACCCGGCTCCAACTGGGAACTGATGGACCCCGTCCACGATGGGCAAAGGCTGCGCCCAGTGCACGTCTTCCAGCGTCATCTCGCGATACAGATGCGGGAAAAGCGCTCCACCGCGCGAGGGCTCCCATTTCAGATCATCGCCTAATGTGTCAGTCTCTACCGCGATCAGAAACAGGTCATCCACGCCTGCAAAATACTTAGCCGCCGTCTCACCCGCCTGTTCGGCGGTTGAGAAGTGGATATAGCCGTCCGTGACGTCAATCGGGGCGCCTGTTGTGGTCGTGTCGCGGCGCAGGGCCGCCCATTCCGGCTTGCGGAAAATTTTGTAAATCAGCATGCCCCCCTGATGCCCTTCGCCCAGCAAACAATCAAGTAGGCGCTGTCACATGTGCGTTGCGTCAAGCGAGCAGGATGCCCTTTGACTCGCGGCACGGATTGTTGTCACGTAACTGTCATATTCAACATGGGAGACTCCGACATGACCCGACTTTTGATGGGCGCAGCCGCGCTGGCGCTCAGTGCTGGCATGGCTTCGGCAGAATACACGCTGCACATCCTGCACACCAATGACATGCACAGCCGGATTGAATCGATCAATCGGTTTGATTCGACCTGCAACGCCGAAGGCGAAGCTGAAGGAAAGTGCTTTGGTGGCGTCGCGCGCGTCAAGACGGCCATCGATGCCAAGAAGGCGTCGCTCGACAATCAGAACGTCGTCGTTCTGGATGCAGGCGATCCATTCCAGGGCTCGCTGTTTTACACCACATATAAAGGGGCCGCAGAGGCGGAGTTCATGGAGCAGATGGGCTATGATGTCATGGCCGTGGGCAACCATGAGTTTGACGACGGACCCGCAGGACTGGCCGGGTTCGTGGATGCTGTCAGCTTTCCCGTGATCTCGGGTAACCTCGATGTATCAGGCGAAACGACGCTGGCCGGCAAGGTTGATGACCACGTGATCCTTGAAGTCGGCGGCAAGAAAATCGGTGTCATTTCGGCCTTGGCCGTCGACACTGTCGAAACATCCAGCCCCGGCGAAAAGGTGATCTTTCAGGACGAGATCGAGGCGCTGAGTGCGGATGCCGCTGCCCTTGAGGCGGAAGGTGTCGACATCATCATCGCGCTCAATCACGTCGGTCTGAACAAGGATCTGGACATTGCCGCAGCTGTACCGGCGATTGACGTCGTGATCGGCGGGCACAGCCACACGCTCATGTCCAATGACGATGACGGCACGCCAGCATATCCGACAATGGTCGACGGCACGCCAGTGGCGCAGGCCTATGCCTACACCAAGTACCTGGGTCATCTGACCGTCACCTTTGATGATGACGGCAACGTGACGGCGGCATCGGGCGACCCGATGGTGCTGGATGCATCCGTCACACCCGATGAGGGCTTCATAGCACGGATCGCCGAAATGGGTGCCCCGATCGAAGAGATGAAGACGCGGGTTGTCGCCGAAGCGGCCGAAGCCATCGAAGGCGGACGTGACACTTGTCGCGCGATGGAATGCCCGATGGGTTCGCTTATTGCTGATGCGATGCTTGACCGCGTGGCCGATCAGGGGATCGAGATTGCCATCCAGAACGGCGGCGGCATTCGCGCCTCAATCGACGCAGGTCCTGTCACCATGGGTGAAGTCCTGACCGTCCTGCCGTTTCAAAACACGCTGTCGACATTCCAGGTCACCGGGGCAACAATTGTTGCGGCGCTCGAAAACGGAGTGGGTCAGATCGAAGATGGCGCGGGCCGCTTCCCGCAAGTGGCAGGCATGAGCTATGCTTTTGACGCTGCAGCCGAGCCCGGCGCGCGCATCAGCGACGTCATGGTGGGCGGTGCGCCTATTGATCCAGCCAAGATCTATGGCGTGGTGTCCAACAACTATGTGCGCAATGGTGGCGACGGCTATGCCATGTTCAAGGACGCGCAGAACGCCTATGACTTTGGCCCCGATCTGGCTGATGTGACGGCAGAATTCCTTGCCGAAAAAGGCCCGTTCACGCCCTACACCGATGGACGGATCACCGCCAAGTAAGCGGTTGGGTTCACCCACAGGTGGGCCAAGGAAACAGAACTGCGAACCCCCGATGCCTTGCGCGTCGGGGGTTTTGCTTTCAGTGGCTTGTGCTTATCGGTTTGAGGAAGCGTTGAACAACTTCAGCCACGCGGCCACCGAAACGTCTGGCGGTTTCCAGATCGCCCCCGCGAACTGCGCCGCGCGGACTGCGCGCACTTGTCGCCATCAGCCCAAGCCATCCGCCATCTGCGTTCACGCCTTCCCGCTCAGGAAAGACAGGCGCGCCAATGTCGGTCGGGCCGACCCATATCATGCCCATTTGCGCGGCAAAGATCGAAAACCGTTGCAGGACCGACAGCTTATCGCCGGATGGGAACGTGGCGACGGTAAATCCTCCGGCCAGCTTGTCCTTCCAGCCAAGGTCCATCCATCGCTCGCCGGCCTCTTCAAGGAATGCCCCATAGCGTGCTGCAACAGATCCCATATAGGTGGGAGCGCCAAACAGGATCGCGTTGGCGCTGTCCAAGGTGGTCCAGGCATCTGCAGTCATGTCCTCGACATTGATCGGGACGGCGCGGGCACCAGCCTCGTCTGCGCCTGATGCAATTGCACGGGCCAGTTGGGCGGTATGCCCGGCACCGGAGTAATGGGGCAGGGCGATGATGTGCTGCGGCTTGTTCATCGCCTCACACTGCCGGTCATGCCGATCACCTGCAAGCGGCTTGCTTGAACGGCACGGTCGTTCCATGTTTGCACCCATGTGCGGACGTTTTTCCATTACCCTTCCCCCGGACGCCATGGCGCAGCTGTTTGAGGCCGTGCCGGCCAATGACCTGCCGGATGTGCCAAATTACAACGTCTGCCCCACGAATGCGGTGCATGTGATCACGAACGATGATGATCAGCGCCGGTTGAGTGCGATGCGGTGGGGGTTCATTCCACATTGGTACAAGAAACCAAACGACGGGCCATTGATGATCAATGCGCGCGCCGAAACGATCGCTGATAAGCCCGCCTTTCGTTCCGCCTGTCGGGAAAGGCGGGCGGTCATTGTGGCTTCGGGGTTTTACGAATGGACGCGCGATGGGGATGTGCGGCTGCCATGGTACATTAGCCGGACAGACAGTGCGCCCTTGGCCTTTGCCGCGATCTGGCAGACGTGGTCAGCCAAAGACGATGACCAGGAAATGCGGACCGCAGCAATTGTAACGACGGGCGCCAATTCCGCGATGTCTGCCATCCATCACCGCATGCCGGTGATCCTAGAGCCGGATGACATCCCGCTTTGGCTGGGTGAGCAAGGCAATGGGGCCGCCACGCTTATGCGTGCGGCCCCGGAAGAGACGTTGGACTGGTACCGCGTCGACACTGCGGTCAATTCCAATCGCGCCGCTGGGCCCGAGCTAATCGAACCGCTGGACGAAACGCCGAATTAGTTCAGTGGCGCGGTGTCAAAGCTGATTTCGCCCTGAACGAGCAAGGTACCATCAGCGCCAGTAGAGTCTTTGTCAAAGAATGACTTTTCCACCACGTCGCTGACCTCAAGGACGACTTCGCCCTGATCCGGGATCGGACCAAGTTCCCATACTGCACCTTCGGAAACGATGCTGTGCTCACCACCGGACATGTTGATGAACCGCACCGAGTCGCCGCTGTCCAGATAGGTGCTCTGGGGGAAATAGGCGTCGGGCAGGATGAGGACGGTATGTTCGTCCGCCGCCGCAGCGGAGGCGATGGACATTGCGGCAACTGTGGCCGCTAGGGTAAACGCGCGCTTCATGGCAGCACTCCTTTTAAATTTCGGCCCCACCCGAATGTCAGAATCATATGGAGTGTTTTATCCGCAGTCATTGCGGCGAAAATGGGGCAAGAGCGCGTCAACGATCTGGCGGTTTGCATAGATTTGACGTCCAGGCGCTCTGGTCAACACCCGTAGATACGTTCGTGTCGCACAAAAAACAGGCTTGGGCACATTGCCATTGGACACCTGTTCGCGGCACAACAGATAGGTGCCCAGACGTGACGGGAAAGGCCCAAGGCCTCCCACGCCCCCTCGCACCCGCAAAGGAGAGCTCAGATGAATGCAGAAGCAAAAATACTGAAAGCCAAGGATGCTCCCGATCTGGGTAGCTTTGACTGGGCGGATCCATTCCGCCTGTCTGAACAGCTAAGTGAGGACGAGCGGATGATTCAATCCTCAGCCGCTGCCTACGCACAGGAAAAACTGGCCCCTCGCGTGACTGAAGCCTTTGCCAACGAAACGTCAGACCCAGAGATTTTCCGCGAGATGGGCGAAATGGGCCTTCTCGGTGTCACTCTGCCCGAAGAATACGGAGGGCTTGGTGGCTCTTACGTTTCTTACGGTCTTGTGGCCCGCGAAGTTGAACGGATCGATTCTGGATATCGTTCGATGATGTCGGTGCAATCGAGCCTCGTGATGTACCCGATCTACGCCTATGGATCCGAAGCGCAGCGCAACAAGTATCTTCCCAAGCTTTCCAGTGGGGAATGGATCGGCTGCTTTGGTTTGACCGAGCCGGATGCCGGATCTGATCCTGCGAGCATGAAAACGACCGCCAGAAAGACTGATGGCGGATATGTGCTGAACGGCGCAAAGATGTGGATTTCGAACTCGCCCATTGCTGATGTGTTTGTGATTTGGGCCAAGTCCGACGCCCATGGCGGCAAAATTCGTGGTTTCGTTCTGGAAAAAGGGCTGAAAGGCCTGTCCACTCCGAAGATCGAGCAGAAATAGACCCTGCGGGCCTCCAATACGGGCGAGATAGAGATGGAAGATGTTGAAGTGGGCGAGGACGCGTTGCTGCCGAATGTGCAGGGGTTGAAAGGCCCCTTTGGCTGTCTGAACCGTGCCCGCTTTGGGATCAGCTGGGGGGCTATGGGTGCTGCCGAGTTCTGCTGGCATGCCGCGCGCCAATACGGGCTGGACCGCAAACAATTCGGCAAGCCGTTGGCGCAGACGCAACTGTTTCAGAAAAAGCTGGCCGACATGCAGACCGAGATTGCGCTGGGTTTGCAGGCCTCGCTGCAGGTGGGCCGGTTGATGGATGCAGCCCAGGCCGCGCCCGAAATGATTTCCATCGTCAAGCGTAACAACTGTGGCAAGGCGCTCGACATCGCGCGCAGCGCCCGAGATATGCATGGTGGCAACGGGATTTCTGGTGAATTTCAGGTGATGCGTCACATGATGAACCTTGAAACGGTGAACACATATGAAGGCACCCATGACGTGCACGCCTTGATCTTGGGCCGTGCACAGACTGGTTTGCAGGCTTTCTTCTGAACCGCTGCCGTGAGCTGTCCGCCCACTTGAGAGGTTTTTTGAAACAGAGAAGGAGCAGCTTCGTTCTTCTCTGATTTAGAAAAATCCCCGCCGGAGGCATGAAATCAAATATCCCGACAGAGGCCGCATGGACCGCGTTTCGAGCGTTCACGACAACTTTCTCAAACAGGTGGCGTCGCGTGACCTGCCCGAGGTCAGGCCACACGGGCTTGATGTCGCTACGGCGCAGCATCTTTTTGAACATCAATGCCTGACCCGCGCACTCGATATCGTCAGCCGCGAGATGCAGAAGGCGGGCTGCGGCTTTTATACCATTGGCTCGTCGGGGCACGAAGGGATGGCGGCGGTGGCGCATGCGCTTCGTGTCGATGACATTGCTTTCCTGCACTATCGCGACGGCGCGTTCCAAGTCGCCCGTGCAGCCCAAAAGGGACAGGACATGTGCCGCGATATGCTGCTCAGCTATGCCTGTGCTGCTGATGCCCCCACCAGTGGTGGGCGGCACAAAGTGCTGGGCAGTCGCGATCTGTTTATCCCGCCCCAAACCTCGACCATCGCCAGCCATCTGCCCAAAGCGGTTGGTGCGGCTTACGGCATTGCGCTGGCCCGGCGTAATCGGCCCGAACTGGCCATTTTGCCTGAGGACGCCATTGCGGTTGCAAGCTTTGGGGACGCCTCGCTGAACCATTCAACAGCGCAGGGCGCGATCAACGCGGCAGGCTGGACAAGTGTGCAGGGCGCACCCCTGCCACTCTTGTTCATCTGTGAAGACAACGGGATTGGCATTTCGACCAAAACGCCGATCGGTTGGGTCGAAAGCAGCCTCGCCAACCGTCCGGGGGTAAAGCTCTTCAACGGAGATGGATGTGACCTTTGGGATGCCTATGCAGCGGCGTCTGAGGCTGCTGCTTACGTGCGAAAGTCGCGAAAGCCTGCCGTCCTGCATTTGCGCACTGTGCGGCTGTATGGTCATGCCGGTGCGGACGTGGCGACCAGCTATTTGCCCCGCGCAGACGTCGAGGCAGATGAAGCCAACGATCCACTCTTGCGCACGGCGGCTGGCTTGATCGCACAAGGGATCGCGGCTGAGGCCGTTCTTGCCACTTATACAAATGCACTGACCCGCACCCGCGCCGAGGCACTGCTGATTGCTGATGCACCGCCGCTCAAAGGTGGTGAGGCCGTGATGTCGGCGATTGTGCCGCCTGCGCGTGCAGCGTCTTCCACGAATGGTCCGGATGATGCGGCGCGTGTTGCGGCCTTTGGCTCAGACTTTGCCCAAATCGACAGCCCCCAGCCGATGTCCCGCCTGATCAATTGGGCCCTTACTGACCTTATGCTCGCCCATCCGGAAACCGTGATCATGGGAGAAGATGTGGGTCGCAAGGGCGGCGTTTACGGTGTGACGCAAAAACTTTTGACACGGTTCGGGTCCTCACGGGTGATCGACACGCTGCTGGATGAACAGTCGATCCTAGGGTTGGCTATCGGCATGGCCCACAACGGGTTTGTCCCAATGCCCGAAATTCAGTTCCTTGCCTATCTGCACAACGCCGAGGATCAGATACGCGGCGAGGCGGCGACGCTGCCGTTTTTTTCCAACGGGCAGTGGGCCAATCCGATGGTGTTGCGCATAGCCGGCCTCGGCTATCAAAAAGGCTTCGGGGGGCATTTCCACAATGACAACGCGCTTGCCGTGCTGCGCGATATTCCGGGGCTGATCCTTGCCTGCCCATCGGACGGGGCAGAAGCGGTCAAAATGCTGCGCGAGTGCCATCGCCTCGCTCGCGAGGAAAACCGTCTGTGCGTCTTTGTTGAACCCATTGCGCTCTATCCTATGCGGGATGTGCAGCCGGGTGACGGCGCTTGGATGCGCACCTATCCCGCACCTATTCAGCGTATTGCCCTTGGTGACGTCGGGGTGATTGGGGATGGCGATCTTGCAATCGTGACTTTCGCGAATGGGAGGTATCTTGCCGAGCAGGCGAATATTCCGGATGCCCGCGTGATTGATTTGCGCTGGTTGGCGCCGCTGCCCACTGACAGCCTGCTTGCGGCTGTGCAGGGGTGTAAACACATCCTTATTGTGGACGAAACACGTCGCTCTGGCGGCGTTGCGGAAGGGGTCATGACCGCGCTTTTCGAGGCGGGGCACAGCAAAATTGCGCGTTACACAGCTGATGACAGTTTTATCGCCACAGGTCGCGCCTATGGCGACACTTTGCCGTCCGCAGAAGGGATTCGCGCGGCAGTTGATCGCCTTCGGGCGCTGAAATAGCGCCAACACGACGCGTGTTATCCGACGAGGCGGTTCTTCAGAAAGCGGGCGTTTTCATCGCCTTGACGACGTAGCGTTAACTTTCTTGCACACGTGTGCAAAAAACAGTTGCCAAGACGCGGTTGCGATGTCTAGCGTTCGGTATCACGCCGTCGCGAGGGATCACTATGGCCGAAATTCAGCTACGCAATATCAACAAGCGCTGGGGCAGTTTCGTGGGGGTCGATAATTTCGATCTAACCATTGCCGATCAGGAGTTTCTCGTGCTGTTGGGCCCCTCGGGCTGCGGCAAGACCACAACGATGCGCATGATTGCGGGGCTGGAGGATGCAACAGACGGCGACATCATGATCGACGGCAAACGGGTCAATGATCTTGACCCCAAAGACCGCGATGTGGCGATGGTGTTCCAGTCATATGGGCTGTACCCGCACCTGAACGTCTATGAAAACATTCGTTTTCCTTTGAAAGTGCGCAAGGCTGACCCTGCCACCCACGACGAACGTGTGCGCCGTGCTTCGGCCATGGTGGAACTGGACGAATTCCTTCACCGCAAACCGGCAGAGCTTTCCGGTGGTCAGCGCCAGCGTGTAGCCCTTGCCCGCGCTATTGTGCGCGAGCCCAATGTGTTTTTGATGGACGAACCGCTCTCCAACCTTGATGCCAAGCTGAGGGTCAGCACCCGCGCTCAGATCAAAAACCTCAGCCACGAGTTGAAGGTCACCACCGTCTACGTGACGCATGACCAGATTGAGGCGATGACCTTGGCCGACCGTGTGGTGGTTATGAAACAGGGCAAGGTGCAGCAAGTCGGCACGCCGACCGAAATCTATGACAATCCAGCCAACACCTTTGTTGCCAGCTTTATCGGTTCGCCTGCGATGAACCTGATGGAAGGCACAATGTCGGGTGGCACCTTCACTGGCGACAAGGTTAAGATCTCTGGCCTCAGCGCGCCGGATGGTCCTGTGACCCTGGGCTTTCGTGCCGAAGATGCAGAATTGGCCGAAGGTGAGGGCCAGATCAATGCCCCGATTTATACCATCGAACTGTTGGGCGATGCGACCATGTTGACGGTCCGCGCAGGCGGTCAGTTGGTATCGGTTAAAGCCGGCAAGGAATTCCGGGCAGAGATTGGTGATATGATCGCCTTCTCGATCCCGAGCGACATCTGTCACACATTTGACAGTGCGTCAGGCGAACGTCTCGTCTGACATGACCAACCGTATCCCGGGGGCACCCGGGTCGCGGACAAACCAAGTCGGTGCAGACTTGCAAGATGCACTGACAACAAACGCAACAGGGAGTTTGCATATGTATCTTAAGAATCTGGCACTTGCGGGCGCTGTCTCGCTCATGGGGACATCCGCATTCGCGGCGTGTTCATATGAAAACACCGTGCCGCTGAAATCGCTGACAGCGGGTTTTGAAGCATGGAAAGCAGTCACGGACGCAATGGCCGAGTGTGGCAATTTCCAAGCCGAACTGGATCAGGAATTCCGCACCAAGCAGCCTGCCGCGTTTGAGGCGAACCCATCGCTCTATCAAATCGGCGGCGTGTCGAACGGAACGATCACGCCTCTGCTGAACGCAGGCACGATCCGCCCGCTGGATGATCTGGTTGCCAAATACGGTCAGAACCTGCAGCCCAACCAGCTGATTAAGGTCGACGGAAAGACGATGGCGATCGCCATGATGGTCAACACCCAGCACCTGATGTACCGCGAAGACATCTTTAACGATCTGGGACTTGAGGTCCCGACGACGTGGGATGAGGTGTTTGCGGCTGCGGACACCATCAAGGAAGCCGGTGTTGTGGACCACGCGATTGGCGCCACGATGAAGTCTGGTTGGAACCTCGCGCAGGAATTCGTGAACATGTACCCCGCATTTGGCGGTGAATTCTTCAACGATGACAATTCTGCGGCCGTAAATTCCGAAGCGGGCATGAAGGCGTTGGAAACAATGGCCAAAACGCTTGATTATACGGACCCGGAAGTGCTCGTCAGCGACTCGACCTACGTACAACAGCAGTTCCAGCAAGGCAAAATCGCCATGTCGAACCTGTGGGCCAGCCGTGGCGGTGCCATGGATGACGAAGCCGAAAGCACAGTTGTGGGTAAAGTCAAAATGGCTGGCGCACCACTGGCGATGGAAGGCGGCGCACCTGCCACGACACTCTGGTGGGACGGGATAGTGATCGCAGCCAACATCACGGATGAGGAAGCCGATGCGGCGTTCCGTCTGGCGATGGAAGGCCTGGACGAAGAGATGGTCAAAGGCGCCAACGAAGCAGCCATCTGGCTGGTCAAAGGCTATGAGCCCGGCCCACTTGCGGCGGGTGCCATTGCAACGGCCACTGCCTCACCTGCAGCGCCTCCATATCCATCGACCACACAGATGGGTCTGATGCACACCGCACTCGGCAACGAACTGCCTGCCTTCCTGACAGGCGAGCGTGATGCCGCAGCCACGCTGGTGGCCATCGAAGAAGCCTATGCAACATCGGCAAAAGAAGCCGGTGTGCTCGAATAAGCAAATCCAACGGCTGGCCGCGGACACCCTCGGCCAGTCCACTCTTAAGGGGAATGATGCAAACTGAGTTTGATCATATCGTTGTGGGCGGTGGCTCTGCTGGATGCGCGGTTGCCGCGCGTCTTGCCGAACAACCGGGCGCACAGGTGTGTGTGATCGAGGCCGGACCATCCGATCGCGACATCCGGGTCAAAGTGCCTTTCGGGCTGGTGAACCTGCTGAAATCGAATGTCCGCAACTGGAAACGCAAGACAGTGCCTATGGCTGCTGCCGGGGGACGCGAAGTCAACGTGCCGCGCGGCAAGATGCTGGGCGGGTCAGGGTCCATAAATTCTATGGTCTGGTTCCGGGGTGCACGGACGGACTTTGACGCATGGAACCTGCCCGGCTGGGACAGTGACACGGTGTGGACGGCCTTTGACGCGGTTGAGGCGCACATGACCCCGACGCGTTTGCCGTACCCCCATCCTCTCAGCGTCGCGTTTGGCAGCACGTTTGCCGCCAACGACCCGAATGCCCCGCCCACGCCCGAGCGTCAAAGTGCGGGTGTTTTCCATTGCAACATGAAGAACGGGGCACGCTGGTCGGCAGCCGATGGATTTCTGCGCCCATCCGGAGCCACCACGCTGACCGGCTCAGAGGTGGACAGTGTGCGGTTTGAAGGCAGGCGTGCCACGGGCATCACCTTGCGCGACGGGCGTCACATCACTGCGCGGGCAGGGGTGGTTTTGTCGGCGGGCAGCATCGAATCCCCGATGATCCTGATGCGTTCCGGTATTGGGCCGGGGCAGGATTTGCACGCCGCGGGCATCGAAGTCCGCCTCGATGCCCAAGGCGTGGGTGCAAACCTGCATGATCACCCCGGCTATGGCCTGCATTTTGCCGGGAACAATTCTGGCTACGGGCTGACGCTGGGCCAATTGCCTGCATGGGCGCTCTCACCCTTTCAGTGGTTGCTGACACGTTCGGGGCGTCTGACGTCCAACACGGTCGAGGCGGGCGCGTTCTACAGCGTCACCGACAGTGCCGTGCCAGAGATTCAGACCCATTTCCTGCCTTTCATGATGGGTTGGAACGGGCGCGCGATTGTCTGGGGCGCTGGCTACTTTGCGGATGTGTGCCTGTGCCAACCCCGCTCACGCGGACAGCTGCGCATTGGACAGGATCGCTTTGCCCCACTGATCGACCTCAACCTGTTTGGCGATGACTGGGACCTGGACATGATGGTGCGGGGCGTTGCACGCCTGCGCAGCGTTTTGGATCAAACCGACTTTGGCGCACGCCGTGCCGCCGAGGCCTTCCCCGGACCAGGCGTAACCGGGGACGCGTTGAAGGACACCATTCGTACCCGTGCCGGAACCGCTTACCACCCGGTCGGCACTATCGCACTCGGCGGACCAATTGATGCAAAAGGCGCCGTCAAAGGCGTTGAGAACCTCTGGGTGGCGGATGCGAGCGTTATGCCGCGCATTACATCCGCCAACACCAACGCCCCATCCATGATGATCGGCTGGCAGATCGGTGGCCATGTGGCCGCTGCCGCCAATGAAAGGACCGCCGCATGAAGTTCAAGACATTCTTCTGGTTCGTCGCGCCATCGGTGTTCATGATGCTGCTCTTTATCGCAGCCCCGCTGGTGTCGGTGTTGATCCAATCCTTTCAGGTCACCCAACCGGTCATGCAACAGATCGAAGTGGAAACCTGCACGCCGGGCTTCTTAACACAAACCTGCACGACCGAGCTCAAGACGGTGCCCACGATTGATGAAGAAACGGGCAAGACGATAACCACCACCGCGTGGGTGGGAGTTCAAAGCTACGCCAATGTGCTGCAAATGGACAAGGTTTGGGAGGCTGTGGGCAGCGGCAACTTTGGCGATATCCTGCAGATCGACTTCTGGAAGGCGTTGCGCTTTACGCTGATGTTCACGCTGCTGACTTTGCCCCTTGTTATCGGTGTGGGATTGGGCATCGCATTGGCGGTCAACAACGCGGTTCAGTCGATCCGCGGGCCAGTCATTTTCATTTCGCTTCTGCCCTTCATTATCACGCCGGTGATCGGAGCGCTGGCCATCTACTGGCTGTTCGTAGGGGACGGAATCCTGACTGCGGTGCTCGAAAATATCCTTAATCGGGATATCGCGATGTTCGCACAGGCCTGGACTGTCGAGTTGCTGATGTACGTCTTCCGGGTGTGGAACAACGCGCCGTTTGCGTTCGTGATTTTCTATGCGGGGCTGCAGACGGTGAACATGGACACGCTCGAGTCCGCCATCATCGACGGAGCCAGCAGGCTTGAGCGCCTGCGCTACGTGATCATTCCACACCTGATGCCGCTGATCATCTTTATCGCGATCATCCACCTGATGGACGTCTACCGCACCTTCGAAGAGATCGTTGGCTTCCGTAGCCAGGCGCATGTGATCTCGCTGCAGTGGCTGACCTATGACTTCCTTGTACCGGATGATGCAGGCAACCGAGCGATCAGCCGCGCATCGGCCTCCGCCATGCTGACCATGATCGGGATCGTGATCCTGCTGATCCTGCCGCTGCGCCGTACCTGGCGCGATCACAAAGGGAGTGCGCACTAATGTCCTCGAAAGCCATGCAGCAGGGCATTGGCCTGCGTATCCTCAGCAACGGGTTCCTGGCGTTCTGGTGCCTTCTGGCCGCCTTCCCGATCCTTTGGATCACGGTGATGAGCTTCAAGGCCCCGCGCGACGCCTTTGCGCCCTCGGCGTGGGACGTGATCACCGGACCCGATACGCGGGCGGCGGGCAACGGCCTGTCGGTGCTCGATATCATCATAGGTGTCACGGTTCTGTTCTTTGCCATCCGCTGGGCGTTCAGACTGCTGCCGCGTTTGGTGCGGCAGATGACACCGCCCGCGCTGATCGTACTGGGTTGGGTGGTTGGTGCGCTGGTCTATGCCATCGGCTTCATCATCGTGTTCTTCGGCATCCTGCCTCCGGTGTTGGGCGTGATGAACGGTTTGCTGGGTCCGCTGGGCGAGCCGATCATCGGCATGACCACCGTGCATTACTATTCGGTTTGGGTTGAAAACGAATTCTTCCGCAACTTCCTGAATTCGCTACTGGTCACGGCTGGGGTTGTAACGGTGTCGCTCACAGTCGGCACGCTTGCGGGTTACGGGCTGGCGCGCTCCGGTTCGAACCTTGCCTTCTGGCTCCTAATCGTCGCGCTGATCTTCCGCGCGCTGCCGCACTCGGTGCTGGTGGCAGGTTACTTGCCATGGTTCATCAACTCCGCCGAGATCCTGCGCCCGATTTTTGGTGAGATATCCCCGACGCTTTACGGTCAGCCTTGGGCGATCATTGCGGTGCTTGTGGCGATTAACCAACCCTTCACGATCTGGATGCTGCGCAGTTTCTTCCAGAACATTCCGAGTGAGCTGGATGAAGCGGCCCGCGTTGACGGGTGCAGCCATCTTCAAGCGTTCCGCCGGGTGATCATGCCGGTCATGTGGCCGGGGGTGATCACGACCGGTCTGTTCAGCTTCCTGCTGGGTTACAACGACTTCCTCGTGACTTCGCTGTTGCTGGATGCACAGAACCAGACGATGGTTCCGGCCATCGCGGGCTACTTCAACCGCGAGACAACGACAACCGATCAGGTCGAGGCGGTTGCCGCCGCCGTGTCGATCATTGCGCCTCTGTTCCTGCTGGTCATGGTGTTCCAGCGTCAGATCGTATCGGGCCTCACAGCGGGGGCGGTCAAAGGCTGATGAGCAGCGCGTCTCGATCCGGAAAACTCCAGCGGCATCCGGCCCTGAACCGGTTGCCACGGGACTTCATATGCGGGGGCGTCAAACCACTGACGCCAGACCAACCCCATATGAAAGGATGACCCGATGAAGGGATCAAGACCCGAACAGGCCGTGCTGACGCGCGACACGGACATGACCAAGACAGACGAAACCCGCGCGGTGATCGAAGGGATGGTGGACGGTCTGAATGACCACCGCATCGACGATATCGGCCAGTTCTTTGCCCAGTCCTTTCGCTGGATGGGCAATCAGGGCTGCGGCACAAAGAACGGGCTGCAAGAGTTTCAGGACAATTGGCAGCGCCCGTTTCAGGCGGCCTTCAGCGACAAGGTCTGCGTGGATGAGGCGCGCCTTTATATGGGCGAATGGGCCGCAGCCTTCGGGCGGCAAGAGGCGACGCATTCGGGCGATTTCATGGGCGTGGCGCCCACCGGCAAGCGGATCGACATCCGCTACATGGATTTCTGGAAAGTCGAAGACGGGCGGATCACCGACAACTACGTCATGGTCGATTTCCCGCATGTGCTGGCCCAGCTTGGGGTCGATGTTTTCAAAGGTCAGGGTTGGGAGGCGTTCGACCGTGGTGACAAGGTTGCGCCCCGCCCGAAGGGATGAGGTGATGAGATGACAATTGAGTATCTGAAGACCGGGAAGCCGGAAACCGAACGCGATGCGGACGATGCAAAGACCCGCGCGATTGTTGAATCAACGCTCGCTGAAATAGCGGCGCGCGGCGATGCGGCTGTGCGGGAGTTGTCGGAAAAGTTCGACGGCTATTCGCCAGCTGCATTCAAATTGTCTGGTGATGAAATCGATGCCCTCATCGCGCAACTCACCCCGCGCGAGTTGGAAGACATACGTTTCGCGCAAGAGCAGGTGCGCAACTTTGCCCAAGCCCAACGGGAGTCGATGCTGGATATCGAAGTGGAGACGATGCCGGGTGTGATCCTGGGTCACAAGAATATCCCGGTTCAATCCGTTGGCTGTTACGTCCCCGGCGGCAAGTTTCCGATGGTCGCCTCTGCCCATATGTCCGTGGCGACGGCGTCGGTTGCGGGTGTGCCGCGTATCATCGCCTGCACGCCTCCGTTTCAGGGCAAACCCAATCCCGGTGTGATCGCCGCGATGCATCTGGGCGGCGCGCACGAGATTTACGTGATGGGCGGCATTCAGGCCATCGGTGCGATGGCGCTGGGCACTGAAACCATCGATCCCGTGCACATGCTTGTGGGTCCGGGCAACGCCTTTGTGGCCGAAGCCAAGCGGCAGTTGTTTGGCAAGGTCGGTATTGATTTGTTCGCAGGCCCCACGGAAACCATGGTCATCGCTGACGACACCGTGGACGCCGAAATGTGTGCGACGGACCTGTTGGGGCAGGCCGAACATGGCTACAACTCGCCTGCCGTCTTACTGACCAACAGCCGCAAACTCGCTGAGGCCACACTGGTCGAGATTGACCGCATCCTGACGATCCTGCCCACCGCCGATACCGCGTCCAAGTCGTGGGAGGACTACGGCGAGGTGATCCTGTGCGACACCTATGAGGAAATGCTGGAGGTCGCTGACGACGTCGCTTCGGAACATGTGCAGGTGATGACAGATTGCGATGACTGGTTCCTTGAAAACATGACTTGCTATGGCGAGCTGTTCCTTGGTGCACGCACGAATGTCGCCAATGGGGATAAGGTCATTGGGACCAATCATACGCTGCCCACCAAAAAGGCCGGGCGGTATACGGGTGGTCTGTGGGTCGGCAAATTCCTCAAAACCCATTCCTATCAAAAGGTCACCACGGACGCGGCAGCGGCTGAAATCGGGGCCTATGGGTCACGCCTGTGCATGCTCGAGGGGTTTGTGGGCCATGCCGAGCAGTGCAATCTGCGCGTACGTCGCTATGGCGGCGTGAACGTCCCTTATGGCACCGGTGCTCCTGCGCGGGATGCGGCCGAATAAGGGGGGCTCGCCCCCCGTCCTGCGGACTCCCCCCAGGATTTTTTTAATCAGAGAAGAAGACCCCATGGGGACCGACATCAATCAACGGAACAAAGCGACCGCGCTGACACTCTGGGCGGCGCTTGATCGCGATCCGGCTAAGGCACTGCCGCTTTTGGACAAGGTGGCGCAGTGGCAGGGGCCGGAACCGATTGGCATTCACACCAGCGGTGCTGGCATTGTGGCGGCGATGTTCGCCCCATTGCATGCCGCCATTCCAGATTTGCACCGTCAGACCCATATTCTGATGGGCGGTCAGTCTTCGGCCCATGAGAGTGGCGGCGGAGATGGCGCATGGTGGGTGGCTGGCACAGGGTATTACACGGGGCGCGCCACCCTTGACGTCTTTGGCATTCCCGCAAGCACGCGCGATCTGCGCATTCGCTGGGGTGAGTTTTTACGCTTTGATGCGGACGGGCACGTGACCCACGCACAGCCCATTTGGGATTTCGTGGACTGGTTTGAACAGATAGGCCTGCCCGTCCTGCCGCGCCCGAACGGGGCGTCCCATGTCTATCCAGCCCCCACGGGCTATGGCGGCGTGTTAGTCGAGACGCAAAGCGTCGAAGAGACTGCGCAGAGCATGGAACTCGGGCGTGCGCTGATCTTTGGCGGTCTCAACACTTTTGACGAAAGCGATCTTTCAAGCATGGGCATGGCGCGCTTTTTCCATCCCAACATCAAATGGTATGGCCCCGGCGGCATTGGTGCGTGCCTGTCGCTGGGCGAGTTTGAAACCCTGCACCAACGCCCGTGGCTTACCGCCTTTCCGGACCGCAAGGTCATGCATCTCGAAAGTCTCTTTGCCGAAGGCCGGATGGTTGCGGCCTCGGGTCCCAAGGGCGTTGTTGCGACGCATACCGGCCCCTATATGGGCCAGCCTGCAAGTGGCGCGCATCTCGAGGTCTCGGGCCTTGATTTCTGGCTGCGCACAGGCGGGCAATTCACTGAAAACTGGGTGTTTGTCGATATGATCCATCTCTTTGCTCAGATGGGTGTCAATCTGTTTGCACGGGCGCGAGGACACGCGGCATGAGCGACAGACACACAGAGCACAAGACCCTGTTGGCCCCGGTGCGCGCTGCGATGTATGACTTTGATGTGGAAGGCGTGCGCGCGGCCCTTCATGCGGTCTGTGACACAGATGTCCAGTTTCGTCTGGCGTTCCCGTTTGAGACAACGGCGGGCGTGGATGCTTATTTCGACAAGGCCTACGCCCCGCTTCTGGCGGCCATCCCTGACCTTGAGCGGCGCGATCATATTGTGATGGCGGGTCCCACGCCGGAAGGAGACGACTGGGTGGGGTGTGGCGGTTACTATACCGGGACGCTTCAACACCCGTGGCTGGATATCCCGCCCACCGGACACATCGTGCACATGCGGTTTCACGAGTTTTACCGTTTTGTTGACGGGCGTGTTGTCGAGATGCAGGCGCTTTGGGACATTCCCGAAGTCATGATGCAGGCGGGCGTGTGGCCCATGGTGCCGAGCCTTGGGCGCGAGTGGCATGTGCCGGGCCCGGCCACCTGCGACGGGCTTGTGCCCGGGCCCTATGACGACAAAGAAGGTGCTGCCACCTGTCAGCATATCATAGATATGCTCACACATATGAAGCGCCACCCCAGTCAGGGCGGTCCGGAAGTGATGGAAATGGAGCGGTTCTGGCACCCGCGGATGACGTGGTATGGCCCTTCGGGCATCGGAACAGGGCGCGGCATCTCAGGCTTTCGCAACTGGCACCAGATCCCGTTTCTGAATGCGATGCCGGATCGTGGTGCCTTTGTGGGTGACATCGTCTATCACTTCTTTGGGGACCGCGCTTATGCCGGGGTCGCGGGCTGGCCCAACATGTACCAGACCATGACCCATGACGGCTGGCTGGGCCTGCCCCCGACGGGTAAAAAGATCTCGATGCGCAGCCTTGATTTCTGGCGGCTTGAGAAGGGGTTGATACGGGAGAACTGGGTGATGGTGGACCTGCTGCATATGTATGACCAGCTGGGTTTGGACGTGCTGGGACGCATGCGTGAGTTCAACAAGGCGCGTACAGGGTTTGACCCGGACACAGGGCGGGCGGCATGAGCACTTTGCCAAGCACACCGTCTCTTGACCTGACCGGCAAACGCGCGCTGGTGCCCGGTGCATCCTCGGGGATCGGCCTAGGTTGCGCCGTTGCCCTTGCCGAGGCAGGTGCGCATGTGGTCTGTGCCGCCCGTCGCGCCGATGTATTGAACGAAGCGGTGGCCGCCATGCAGGCTGCCGGGCTGAGTGCCGAGGCGATGCAGCTGGACCAGACCGACATTCCCGCCGTCTACGCGGCCTTTGAAACGCCCTGTGACGTTGTGGTCAACTCGGCAGGCCTTGCGCGGCACAGCGCGGCCCTCGACACCAATCCGCAGGACTACGACGCGGTGTTTGATATCAACGTCAAAGGCGCCTATTTTCTGTCGACCTCCGCCGCGCGTGCGCTGATCAAGGCCAACAAACCCGGCTCGATCATCCATATCTCATCGCAGATGGGCCATGTGGGTGGCATCGACCGCACCGTCTATTGCGCGACCAAACACGCGGTCGAAGGCATGGTCAAAGCCATGGCGATCGAGTGGGGTAAATCGGGGGTGCGCATCAACACAATCTGCCCGACCTTCATTCGCACGCCATTGACCGAACCGACGTTTAACGATCCGGAGCGCTATGCGTGGATCATGGACAAGATCAAGCTGCCCCGCGTGGGCGAAGTGAGCGACATCATGGGCGCGGTACAGTTTCTGGCAAGCGACGCGTCGGCCATGGTGACAGGCACTTCGATGCTGATCGACGGGGGCTGGACGGCAGACTGATGGGCGAAAAGGTGACAGCACTGGATGTGGCGGAACGGGCGGGTGTGTCGCGCTCGGCTGTCTCTCGTGTGTTCACGCCCGGTGCGTCCGTGTCCGAGCGCACCGCCAAAAAGGTCCGCTCCGCTGCTGAGGCCCTCGGATACCGGCCCAATGTGCTGGCGCGCTCACTGATCACCGGGCGCAGTCGCATCATCGGCCTGCTGGTCGCCTATCTGGAAAACCACTTCTATCCGGAGGCGATTGAACGGCTTAGCAACGAGCTTCAAAAGCAAGGCTATCACGTGCTGGTCTTTATGGCGGCCAACTCCGGCGAAGAGGCGGATGAAGTGATGGAAGAGCTGCTGGACTATCAGGTAGACGGGATTATCGCGGCCTCAGTGAGTATGTCCAACGACCTCACGCGGCGGTGCGAGGCGGCGGGCATTCCAATTGTTCTGTTCAACCGTGCGCAGGATGACGATCGCCTCTCGGCCGTGACATCTGATAATTATCACGGTGGGCGGAAGCTCGCAGAATTCCTAGTGGCAGGGGGACATAGCCGCATCGCGCATATCGCGGGATGGGAAGGGGCGTCGACCCAGAGGGACCGGGAGGCCGGCTTTGTTGCTGGCCTTGCCGCTGCCGGGCAGGTTCTGCACGCGCGCGCGGTCAGCGAATTTCAGTTTGAACGGGCCAAGGCGGTTGCACGGGCCATGTTTGAAACCGATGATCGTCCAGATGCTGTTTTTTGCGCCAACGACCACATGGCTTTTGCTGTCATGGATGTGCTGCGCTTTGAACTTGGCCTATCTGTACCCGGCGATGTGTCGGTCGTCGGTTATGACGATGTGACACTTGCCGCGTGGCCCAGCTATAGCCTGACCACCGTGCGCCAGCCCGCCGGGCAAATGGCAGAGGCTACCATCGGCATTCTGATGGATCGCCTAAACGATCCCGACACCAAACCGCGACGCGTTGCGCTCGACGGCCCCCTGATCATTCGCGGCTCTGCCCGCATTCCCAAAGGATGGACCTCATGAAGGGTTTTTCGAACCGGTGGAAGGATTTCCCCGACTACATCATCGGCATCACCAAAGAGATATGGGAAGATCGCGGCATCGCGACCCTGCACCACTATTACAGCCCAGACATAGTTGTGCGTTCGCCGGGAAGTGTAGTGATTGGAAACGAAAAGGTCATTGGCGCCACAATGGCGACATTGGCTGAGTTTCCTGACCGAACTCTGCTGGGCGAAGACGTCATCTGGTCCGGCACACCGGAAGAGGGCATGTTGTCCTCGCACCGGCTGTTCAGCACCGCGACGCATATGGCCGATGGGGTCTATGGCCCTGCGTCGGGCAAAAAGCTGGAATACCGCATCATTGCCGACTGCCATGCCATCAACGACCAGATCAACGATGAGTGGCTGATCCGGGATCAAACGGCCATCGTCAATCAAATCGGCTGGGACGCTAAGGAATACGCCGCCGACCTGATCGCTCGCGAAGGCGGACCAGAAAAGGCAGTCCTCCCTCTTACCCCCGCAACCGACGAGCCGGGCCCTTACAAGGGACGCGGCAACGACAACGCATGGGGTGAGAAATACGCCGACATCCTAAAGCGGATCATGGGCGCAGATATGGCCGTGATCCCGGCTGAATACGATCGCGCCGTGCAGTCCGAATATCCCGGCGGCACAACCGGGCACAGTCATGGCCCGGTTGATCGCTTTTGGATGGGTCTGCGCGCCTCTTTTCCGGATGCGACCTTTACCATCGACCACCAAATCGGACGCGATGACGATCTTATGCCGCCGCGCGCGGCGATCCGCTGGGCGCTGCACGGCAAGCACGACGGCTGGGGCTACTTCGGCGCGCCAACAGGGGCAGAAGTTTACGTGCTGGGTATCAGCCACGCCGAATTCGGGCCGTGGGGCCTGCGGCGTGAATTCACCTTGTTCGACGAAACCGCGATCTGGAAACCGCTCCTGCTTCAGACCGGATAACGCACTCAAGGCCTTGTATAGGCACCATATGGTACCCAATTCTCAATCATCTGAACATAAGGCAGACGGTAAAAGGGATTTGACCTATGCAACGCTATGACGAATTGATGTTTACCCCTGCCGTGCAAGCGCTCCAGGACGTCGAAGGCTCGCGCGAGATGTACGCCCGCAGCTACGGCGCGCGGACCCGGCCACTTGGCATGGATGACATCGCCTTTATCACAAGCCGCACCTCGTTCTACATGGCCAGCGTTTCTGAAACCGGCTGGCCCTACATACAGCACCGGGGGGGACCCATGGGTTTCCTCAAAGTACTCGACGATCACACGCTCGCCTTTGCTGACTACAAGGGAAACAAGCAGCACATCAGCCATGGCAACGTGGACCAAGACGACAGGGTATCGCTGTTCCTCATGGACTATCCGCGCAAGGCAAGGATGAAACTGCAGGGGCACGCCACGTTCCAAAATGCAGAAGATCACCCCGACCTCGCCGCGCGCCTGACCGTTGAAGGGCAGGGACGTGTTGAACGCCTTGTGACCATCAAACTGGCCGCCTTCGACTGGAACTGCCCGCAATTCATCACGCCGCGCTTTGACAGCGCAGAGATCGCGCAACTGGTCGGGCCGGAGATGGACAAGCTGAGCGCACGCATCGAAGAACTCGAAGCTGAAAACGCGGCATTGCGAGGGCAGGGATGACAGACATCTACCGCGCCGCAGAACGACTGATGGGGATGCAGGACGCCGATTGGCAGCTCCATGCAAACCCTTTCAGCGTCTGGACGCGGTTCACATGCCTGCCATTGCTGACGCTCGCGATCTATGCCCGCCAATGGATCGGCTGGTGGGCGCTGCCGTTGTTTGCTCTGGCGTGTTTCTGGACATGGGCAAACCCGCGCGCCTTCCCCGCTCCCAGCGATTTCGGATCGTGGGCCTCGCGGGCGACCTTGGGTGAACGCATTTTTCTTGCCCGAGACCGTTACGACATCCCTGACCATCACATCCGGGCCTCCCATGTGCTCACGGGTCTGTCGGCCATTGGCCTTGTCCCACTTGCCTACGGCCTGATCGCGCTGGATCCCTTTGCCGTCTTGGCCGGCCTCTTGGCCATCATCCTGCCAAAGGTCTGGTTCTGCGACCGCATGGTCTGGATCCACGCCGAACTGACCGGGACAACACCCGGCACACCGCTCTCAACACCCCTATTGCCCCCCGAAAGGACCTGAAGCTATGACCCCCGCCGAGATGGAGCCGCGCATCGTACGTTATGGTGACCTCATGCCCTGCAAAACCGCGTTCATCGACGCCCACACGCCGGGGTCCGATCAAAAGGAAAACTTCACCATCATCGGTGGCGGCGTGTCGGAAAGCGCGGACCAACACGTCCACATCGCGATTCCGCATGGATTCAACATCGGCGCCGCGGGGCAGCCGCCCAAGTGCCGCAACTCCCTGCACAGCCACCGCACGGCTGAAGTGTTCTTTGTGCTGTCAGGCCGCTGGCGGTTTTTCTGGGGCCGCTGGGGCGACGCGGGCGAGGTTGTGTT
>ERZ1740072.51-NODE-51-length-69362-cov-9.568471_pt1 | contig 69362 bp, 67 predicted proteins | sample MGYA00581733_ERZ1740072 | MGnify/ENA primary metagenome ERZ1740072 (study PRJEB43018, sample SAMN04849741) | marine metagenome | isolation source: floating plastic debris | place: Pacific Ocean | collected 2008-08-30 | study: EMG produced TPA metagenomics assembly...
TCAATGGGACGCTACAGCGAAGCGGAACCCTTGTATGTGCGTGCCATTGAAATTGACGAAAAGGCTTTGCCCTCCAATCACCCGCAGGGCGTTGAACTGGATAAAAGAAACTTTCGAGGTTTGCTCAAGCAGGTAATTGAGGCTGGGAAAACCGATCAGCTCTCTGACCATCCACTCACCCAGGCCATGCTCAAGGAATTGCAAACACAACAAGGAGAAACTCCTGCCAACAACGACTGAGCCACCTGTTTCTACCGTGTCAGAATCAATAGCCGTTTTAGTTCAACCGTCAGCTCTGGAAACGCCAGGGGCTGAACCTGATCCGTTGCCTCAAACGTTTCTTCCAGTTGATAGGCACCGTTTTGCACCTCTCGATATACGATGACCTGATGCTGTTTCAGATTGATGATCCAATACTCAGGAATACCGGCCTGGGCATATAGCTGAGATTTGTACTGCCGATCTTTCTGTAATGTCGAGTCGGCGACTTCAATGATTAGGTGAATATCACTGGGATTAGGATGGCGATCGCAATAAAAATTCTCGTCAATTTTGACAATCGCAAAATCAGGTTCCGGTTCTGAATCTGGCGGCAGCGTAACCGGCAGCTGCACCCGCACCTTGGCTTTGCCAGAAAATAAAGCTTTGAGATAGTCGCCGCCCTCATCAGTAGTGGCGGCATGGGGTGGCTGCTGCGGCACCATCTCGATAATTTGTCCGTTAATTAGTTCAACAGAAGCCTCAGGTGTGAGCAAGCCTAGGACAATTAATTTATGATACTCGTCCAATGTCCAACGCTTAAGCGATAGCCCCGCTGTCTGAGTAGTATCCAGAGTAGCCGACGATATCATAAAGACTCCCTAAATCTACAGGTCAATCATAGCTAACCACGCTGGTTTTACGCGGGTCGCTAAAGTAGATAGTCTTCATCACGCGTAGCTACTCGCTTTATTCACAATTGACTAAGGCGTTGATGTCTGCAGCGACGATTTTGTCTAGGTTGCGGGTGATTTTTTGGATGTCCCAATTCCACCAGGCGATGTTGACCAAGTTTTCAACCACATCGGGCTCAAACCGCTGGCGAATAGGCTTAGCGGGATTGCCACCAACGATGGTGTAGGGCGGCACATCGCTGACGACTACTGACTTGGCAGCAATGACGGCACCGTCTCCTACCTGCACACCAGGCATAATCACGGCTTCATAGCCAATCCATACGTCGTTGCCGATGACCGTATCGCCTTTGTAGGGAAATTTAGGGGCATCTAGCTTATCCCAGCCGTTGCCAAAAATTTCGAAGGGATAGGTAGAAAATCCTTCTAGGCGGTGGTTTGAGCCGTTCATAATAAACTTGATACCTCGGGCTAGGGCACAAAACTTACCGATGATCAGCCGATCGCCCACAAAGGGAAAGTGATATAGGACGTTGCGCTCAAAATTTTCGGAATCGTCTGGGTCGTCGTAATAGGTATAGTCACCAATGATGATGTTGGGATTTGAGACCGTATTTTTGATAAAGCAGATCTGTGGAAATCCTGCCATTGGATGTTTGTCTTGAGGATCGGCACCGTACATATCGCTTCTGGACTCCTAGTAGTTTTTCGAGCGTTGCTGATCCTCGGGATGATTTTATCTGCAAGATGCTGATACATGGCACTTCTAACAGATCGGTACACCCTTCAAATCAGCAACAGTATTTTTTAGACAAAGGTTTTTATCAAAAACCTGATTTATTCAGTCAATTGCCTCTACAATGACAGCAAAATTTTTGGTTTAGTTATTCAAAGCTTTCCTATCTAAGTCACTTTTGGGATGTAGTAATGATCGGCTTCGATCAAACTTGCATGCTTTCAAGGGAAGTCTGAAAGAGCTAAATCCAATAGAGTATTTGCCCGTGACCTGCGTTAAAACGATCGGGTGTGAGTTTCAACGGCTCCACACGAAAGAATTTCCCGGATTTCTCGGGGGAGCCCTCGGCCATATTTTCTGGGACCTTGCCAATAATGACCGCTACACCGACCGATCCACAACAGTTTAATGCTGCGCCTGTAGCGCAGAAGAACGATGAGGGTGTTGGTCATTCTCCTAAACCTAACAAGCCAAAAGGTCGCCAGGCCTGGTTTTGGTCAGGGCTATGGCTGCTGCTGCTAGCAGCATCGAGTGGATTAGGGCTGTGGGCGATCGCAATGATCACCCGCCTACCTCCTTTACCCAAATGTGACGATATATCCGTTTTTAGCGCTGATAGCGAACGGCTTTATTGTGCCAGACAGGCAACGGTTTCAGGTTCTGAGCGCGACCTGGTGGCTGGGGTACAGCTGGTGTCCGGCTGGGATGAGTCCCATCCTCTGCATCAGGACTCCCAAGATGAGGCCAATCGATGGTCTAAGGGACTATTTAAGCTGGCTCAGCAGCGGATGCAGTCGGGTAACTTGGACCGCGCTGAGCAGCTGCTGGGCTATATTCCCGCCAGAGCCGAGATTTATGCGGAAGCTGGAACCGCCTTAGAGCGCTGGCAGGAAGAATGGGCTACGGGTAATGAGATTACTGCTGCCGTTAAAGAAGATATTAGTAATCAAAACTGGAGCGGCGCTCGTAAACAGCTGCGCGATATAAAGCGGCTGACCAGCGACTACTGGCTAAAGGATCGCCATCGTTACCTGGGCCAGTTTATCCAACAAGAGGAGGACGCCCGGCGTAGTCTGATCACAGCCCAGACGCTGGCGGAGAGTGACAGCCCAGACGATTTGGCTGAAGCGTTAGGCTTAGTTCGACAAATTGAGGTGCAAAGCAACGCCTGGCCTGAGGCCAAACCTTTGATAGAAGACTGGTCTGTTGAGCTTTTGAACTACGGATTTCGAAAGTGGGAGCAGGAAGATCTCGACGCTGCGATCAAACTGATTCAGCAGGTACCGGTGGATTTGGCGATTGGATCCGAGGCCGAAGATTTGGTGCTCTTTGCCCAGTCTCAGCGGCTGGCCACATTTGAGGCCGATTGGGAGCCGGTCTATGGCGACATTCTAAATTTGAAGGATGCGATCAAAGCGGCTAAGCAAATTGATCAAGACAGTCCGTTTTATCAGGATACGCAGATTAATATAGCGCTGTGGACCAAGCAGCTAGGCGATCTACAGAAGCTCTACGGCGCTACGCTCATGGCCAAGCTAGATCAAAAGGGGGCCTTGGAGATTGCGATCGCACAGGCCAAGGCAATTAACCCCGAGCGGCCCCAGCGGCAGCAGGCTCAAACCCTGATTTCTCACTGGTCCAAAGAAATCCAGCGGCTCGAAGATCGGCCCTTTCTGGCGCGGGCTCAGCAGCTGGCAGACAGTGGCGATAAGGCCAGCTTGGAGCTAGCGATCGCAGAGGCTCGTAAAATTGAGCAGGGTCGGGCGCTCCGGATAGATGCCCAGACGGATATTGCCCGATGGACCAAGCAAATCCAGGTTTTAGAAGATCAGCCTCTGTATAGTGAGGCATTAGATCTTGCGAGTAAAGGCAAGCTGCGAGACGCGATTACAGCAGCTCGAAAGATCGAAAAAGGACGGGCGCTATACACCCAGGCCCAAAATTCAATTAAAGCCTGGACAACTCGCATTCAAGTGGCTGAAGATCGACCCATCTTAGATGAGGCCGAGGAGCTAGCCTATCAGGGCAGGCTGTCGGATGCGATCGCAGTAGCGGCTCGGATTGAATCGGGTCGTGCCCTCTATTCTGAAGCCCGTAACGCTATTGCCATTTGGGATGCTGAACGCTCCTATATTCAGTCGCTGCAGGAGCCAGCGGCCACATCCAATGATGACGCATACTACGATGATGATGAGTACTACGAGGACGAATAGTTAGTCACCAACACCGCAAAGGTCAGCCGTGGGAGATACTAGAACGGTGGCATGGAATCAGGCGGTATGAGTGCACCTCCCTTGCAATTAATCTTGGTGGATGACGATCCCACCTTTCGTCTAGGGTTGCGGGTTTGGTTAGAGCAGCTGCCTGGATTCCAAATTGCAGCCGAGGCGGGTAATGCGGCTGAGGCGATGGCGGCCATTCGTAAGTGCGATCGCATCCGAGCCAATGCATTTACCGACCCCACCCTGCGCGGTCAGCGGCCCATCAATCTAGTCATCGTTGATTTAGGGTTAGGCATCAGCGATTCAGGCACCGATCCTGTCAGCAGCTCGGGACTACAGCTTTGTAAATCAATCAAAACCGAGTTTCCTAAACTGCCTGTTCTAGTGCTTAGCTCCCGTGATGAGCCCGTGCTAGAAGCCGCCGCTCGGCAGGTTGGAGCCAATGGCTACGGCACCCGCAGTATGCCTGTACGAGAACTCGCTCAGCTAATTCGCACGGTGGCCTGCACCCCCAACTCGGCAGATCAGCCCCGCCGTCAGCCGCCCCAGGTGCCTGATCCGCTGACGGCGATGCGATTGAGCATGCGGCTCTCAGGTCTCCAACAAATCGAGCGCCAGCTAGCCAAAACCGCCACCGGGCTGCGACGCCCCCATCTATCCTGGCTAGAACAGCAGGTGCTAATGGGCAAAATGCGCGAGCTTAAGGCTGCTCGCTGGCTGACCCAGACGCTATGGTCTACACGTCAGTATTCAGATGCCAGCTGGGTGAATAAAACGCCCCAGCCTCGTTCGTCTGGCCGTTTGGCAAAAGCTGCCTCCACGGGGCTATCGGTACCGAAGCCGTCATCCCTGGGGGCCGCGGCCGCCATGACACCAACCGGACCCACATCTTTGAGTCTGCGCGATGGTGATATCCAAAATAGGGTATTTGAAGCCGTCTTTGAAAAGCTCCAGACCGACCTGGAGAATACAACGTCAGAGCCTTTGGAAATCGATATTCTACGGCTTGATAAAAAGCGAGAGCTGCTGTTTATTATTCTGCGTCGGTTTGAAGATCTCTTAGATGACCTGCGACAGTCAGCGCCCCAGCCGGGGCAGCTGCGGGACAAATCACCTCAAATTCTAAGAGATTTGTGGGTGGCCACTATTGAAGAATTTTTTGGTCGTTATTACACCGTGCCGCTAAATGGCGTGGAGCAGGAGCTAGTGGCGGTGCTATACCAAGAAAAAGACACCGTTGAGCAAGAGATTTTGGCCCCGATCCCGCTGGTGCCTGAGCTGCTTTCCCACTGGCTGTTCCAGGATGCCATGGTGATTGACGGTACGGCCTACATTGCCAGTACCCCTGAGGCATTGGTTCACAGTGAAAAGCTGTTGGAAAATCTGTTAATTCAAATGGGCAATGCTGTGATGCAGCCCTTACTTAATCGTCTGGCCGATGTGGAAGTGATTAAAAAAGGACTGTACAGTCGTCGGCTAATCTCTACCCGTGATATTGAGCGATTTCGTAATGACCTTTCCTGGCGCTATCGCTGGAATCGATTGGTGAATGAGCCTACAGCCATTTTTGAAAGTCAGTTCCGGCTTTACTCGCTGGGACCGCGAGGTATCAGGCTAACTCCCATCTATGCTCCCCGGCGAGATGAGCTAGAGCAGCTTTCCGGCGTACCCTGGGCGGTGACGCTATTGCTGGAAACCCGCGATGCTCTGAGTCCTCGGGTGCGGGCCGTCATTGCTTTAGTCGGCAGCAGCGTTGTGTATGTGCTAACTGAAGTGGTTGGTCGAGGCATTGGGCTGGTGGGACGAGGCGTTTTGCAAGGAATTGGCAGCGCTTGGCAGGATACCCGCCGCGCCAGACAGCGGCAGACTCCGCCGACATTTAATGAATGGGAATAGTGGCTCTGGCTATACCTCCGTAGCAAAAGACACTGGAAGCGAAATGTCCCCAGTGTCTTCAGGATTTTTGGTATTGCCGATTTTTGGGAAGGTAAGGGCCTCTCAACAGCGGCTACAGAGCGACCCATCCCTTAAATCATCAGACCTATATCTTGATCCAGCCAAACCAGGATAGAACAACCGCTACGAGACCGCTGGTTAGAACTATGGCACCCGCTACGGTAATAACAGCGCCAACTTTTCGGAGACCTTCTGGGGGAAGACCGTCGCCAAAGCCATCGCCAGTAGCCGAGAAATCGTTCCCTAAGGCAGTAAGTTTGGCTAGATGCTCGCTACCGTAGCGAGGCATGCGCTCAAAGGGCACCTCACCCATGGCTTGCTGAGGCAAAATACGTCGCCGTTGATAAGGCACGGTATCGTCGCCAAAGTTGTCTGTGTATTCATCGCTGTCGAGCAGCGCATCGACAAATCCTTGGATACCCTCGGTGGCAAGCACAATGGACCAGGCTAAGATTTCACGCTGGTCGTATACGTTGCGACCGAGTACCCGCTGCACGCACATATCCACAAAGCGATAGTTATTGCTGCACTCGTAGTTAAGGCGTCTAAAGGAATCCGAGAGGAGTAAGCCCCGTACAAATTCTTTAACGGATATTTGGGAGCTACGCAGCTGAGACTCTAAAAAGCGATCGCGATTACACGCTAAGAGCTGCTGTTCATTAAAAATACGCCGATAGGTGGCCAGGATAAGCGTTTCAATCTCCTGCGCATCGGGGAGTAGGGCCGTAGAAAAAATACGTGGCTGTTCGTCACCAGGAACCTCAAAACCACTTACGCGCTGATTTTGACAATTGGTGGGATAGCTTAACAAAGGCAACGTCATCAGTCTTTAATCCTTTTGCTAAAACCGGTCAAAAAAAAACTGCAGGGTAGCCATCGAGACCACCCAAAGTGCAGCTATATAAGGAGTTCTCGTCCTCCGCTAGCTATTCATCCTATGGATAGGATTGGAGGCATTTGGAAATACGTATCGAAACGCAATCAAACACAATAAAAGTAAATGCTTCTCTCATTAACCATAGACATACATCATGGGTAAGCGCTGACGCAGTCTGATACGACAAAGCCATATGCGCTCAGGGATAGGTAAAAATACTTATTTGCTATCAAGGCAGCTAGATTGTTGAATAGCGAGGAGTACTAAGCTTGGAAGTCGTAATATCCCGTTACGATTAACGACGGCGGAGCTTACTCATCATTTTTCTAGACCAGCGCAGCTGCAGCTCTTCCTGGTTAGCCCAGTCTTGGAGAATGCGAAAGAAAATTTGACGGTCGTGAGTCTGTAGGACGGCAGTTTGGTCGGCGGTTTCAATGGCGTAGGGGTAGCCGCCGCCGACGATGGTTTCGGCTCTGACCCAGTTGATAACGCGATCGCAAATCCCGGCTTCATGCATCCAGATCGGCATTTCTAACCGAGCCGGCAGCCCTTGATTGGTTTTTAGATAGGTAAAGGCAATGCGCTTTTTGTGCTCGCCGTAGTCGGAGAGGATGCCGATGCGATCGCATCTAAACATCGGCGTTCGGTCCCCCCACTGCATGTATCGATTTAGCAGCCGCGTATCTTCTACCTTGGGGATGCCGGCAACTTTAGGACAGTGATGTCCCAAAAGTGTTGTGAGATCGTGGGCAGAGCTGCTATCGACGTAGCCCACTAGCGGAACACGGTGTGTTTCGCTCGCCTGCAGCAGCGTGACCAGCGCATTGATGTATTCTTTGCGATCGTCGTCTTCATAGGCATCGGCAAAGGTTGCCACCAGGGCACCATCAAAAAACACCAGACAGTTTTCAGCGTCCCTGACCTGCTCGATGTAGCGCACCAGCCGCTGAGTTTCCATCATAAAACGGTGCTTGTTGACCATGCGCTCCAGCGGCTTAGACGAATCGCCAAGCTCCAGGTCCTTCGGGGTCATCACGTCTAGCTCAATATCTTTGGTGTAGCTAGCGTCAGGACTGTGGGGATTTTCAAACCAGCCGATTTGCACCAGAGCCACCGGCAGCGACAGATCTTTACTGGGAAAAATCTGGGAGCCATCCACTGCAAACGTGGTTACGCCGCTGAGGTGCCGATCGACCCACTGCAGACTGTGTTCTCGGTTATTCCACTGCAGCCCGCTACGACAAATTCCGGTGGTTTTTGAATTTAGCGGTGTTAATGGACGAGCGCCTAGGTTGCCGTGCTGGTCGGCTAGCCAGTCATGTAGCTCATCTGTGGGTGTCTGGCACAGCGATGTCCAAGCCGTCTGATAGCGGTCGAGACTCGACTGCTGGCTTTTTCTAAAATTGTGGAAGTGGGTGCGCTTGCGCTGCAGGATTGCTTGGACTTGAGACGGTTTGATGGCCATGGCGCAATAGGGCATTTGTACTGCAATTGTGCCACGGGTTTGGTAGGAGCGTTTCATGGAACACCCCTACCGGGTTATCGGCGCGACTGGAGTTTTCGGTAAACGTCCTTGATATCAACGTTGTGGTGGGCCAGGGCTACCAGGGTGTGATATAGCAAATCAGCGACTTCTCCAGCAATTTCGTCGGGAGCGTCGTCTTTGCAGGCCATGACGACCTCGGCAGACTCTTCGCCAATTTTTTTGAGGATTTTATTGTCGCCGCCGTCCAAGAGCTTGTTAGTGTATGAGTCGGGTTTAGGGTTGGCTTTGCGATCGCATATCACCCCATATACCTGAGATATCGTATCGGCTGCCGGTGGAGTCACTCCACCATCCACCTGATGAAAGCAGCTGCGCTCTCCGGTATGACAGGCAATATCACCCACCTGTTCGATAGTGAGTAAAAGCGCATCGCTGTCGCAGTCGTAGCGGATGGCTTTAAGCTTTTGCAGATGCCCCGAGGTAGCCCCTTTATGCCATAGCTCCTGGCGGGAGCGGCTCCAGTACCAGACATCGCCCGTTTCCAGCGTTTTTTGTAACGATTCCTGGTTCATCCAGGCCATCATCAACACGGTGCCATCGAGGTAATCTTGTGCGATCGCAGGTACCAGTCCCCGATCGTTGTATCGAATTTTGTCAGTGGGAATAGCGCCTACAAAAGAAAGCGGGGTACTCATGGTCTCGTGTCAGTTCGGCTCCAGTGCAGCCCTATTGTCGCAGTTTGCGGGCTTTCCCTGCAGTGCTACATTCCTTAACATATTGCAATCGTTACTCTCACAAACGCTAGGATTGAGAACACTGCAATCATTTTGATCCCTTAGTAAAGACGACTTTAATCAGAAGGAGAGCCCGTTGGTTACCACCACATCTTTAAAAACGACAAAATCAGATGAGATTTTTGCGGCTGCCCAAAGCTTGATGCCGGGAGGCGTTAGCTCTCCTGTACGTGCATTTAAGTCCGTTGGCGGTCAGCCCATCGTGTTTGATCACGTCAAGGGCTCCCATATTTGGGACGTTGACGGTAACGAATATATTGACTACGTCGGTACTTGGGGGCCTGCTATTTGCGGCCATGCCAACGATGAAGTCAATACAGCGCTGACTGAAGCGCTCCAAAAAGGCACCAGTTTTGGTGCCCCCTGCTATCTCGAAAATGTTTTGGCTGAGATGGTCGTGGCTGCGGTCCCCAGCATTGAGATGGTGCGCTTTGTCAATTCAGGTACCGAAGCCTGTATGGCCGTACTGCGTCTAATGCGCGCATTTACCGGTCGTGACAAAGTCATCAAGTTCGAAGGCTGCTACCACGGTCACGCCGATATGTTTCTAGTCAAGGCAGGCTCTGGTGTAGCCACACTAGGGCTGCCCGATTCTCCTGGTGTACCCAAGAGCACAACGGCAGCAACGCTGACGGCTCCTTATAACGATCTTGAAGCGGTCAAGGCTCTATTTGAGCAAAACCCAGGGGAGATTTCCGGGGTCATTCTAGAACCCATTGTCGGTAACTCCGGCTTTGTGACTCCCGATGCCGGTTTTCTAGAGGGTCTACGAGAAATCACTCAGGACAACGATGCTCTGCTGGTCTTTGACGAAGTGATGACCGGTTTCCGCATCTCCTACGGCGGTGTGCAAGAAAAGTTTGGCGTTACGCCCGATCTGACTACCTTAGGCAAAATCATCGGCGGTGGTTTGCCTGTCGGTGCCTACGGCGGTCGTCGCGAAATTATGGAAATGGTGGCACCCGCCGGTCCTGTCTATCAAGCAGGTACGCTATCGGGCAACCCCTTAGCGATGACAGCGGGTATCAAGACGCTAGAAATCTTGGGTCGCCCCGGCACCTACGAGCAGCTAGAAGAAAAAACCAATAAGCTGATTACGGGACTGCTAGATATTGCTCGTGAGCACGGCCATGCCGTTTGTGGTGGCAACGTTAGCGGTATGTTCGGCATGTTCTTTACCGAAGGACCTGTCCATAACTACGAAGACGCTAAGAACTCGGACTTGAAAAAGTTCAGCCGTTTTCACCGAGGCATGTTGGAGCAGGGAGTCTATCTTGCCCCTTCCCAATTTGAAGCTGGATTTACCTCTCTAGCTCACACTGATGACGACATTGCCAATACGCTAGCGGCCGCTCGTAATGTCCTAGCCGCTCTCTAGCGCCTCTGTAGCGACTGGAGCTAACTAGCCAACTGTTGGGTAATGGTTCACAGGGGCCGTTACCCAACATTAGTTATAGTTGCTGATACAGACAGCGAGCCTATCTATCGGTAACGATACTATGAACATTTTTGGCTGTGATCATACTGAGGTTTAGCCGCACCTCACTGTCTTATTTACCAGGGTCGATTACCTATCTCAATCCATGGACGACATTGATGCTCTGAAGGTTTTAGATACTGAGGTGGGGCTAGACGCCCCTATCGATCCGTTAGACGACATCCCGCTGGAGGATGATACGCCGCGATACAACCCTGACCAAATGCTGCCGCTCCTGCAGTCAGATAACCTGCAACAGCGTATGTTAGCGGCTCGGGCGTTTTACAAAATTCAAGAACCCCGTGCTATTCCGCGACTAATTGAGCTGCTAGGAGACGATAGCCCTCTGGTGCGAGTCAATGCCGCTTATGCGCTGGGACGTAATCCTAGCGAAACTGCCGTTGACGCATTGATCGATCAGCTTACTAACGACTCCCACGGCTATGTGCGTAAAGCCGTGGTGTGGGCCTTAGGAAACTGCCGTAATGAAAAAGCAGTAGGCCCCCTGGTAGAAGCGATCAAGACCGATATGTCCGTGGTGCGTCTGTGGGCTGCCAGCGCTTTGGGCCAAATGGGTAAAATCAGCTTTGAAGCGATTCTCAAAGCGATTCCGGCATTGGTTGAAACCATGCGCAACGACCCGATTGCCATTGTGCGTAGCAACTGTGCCTGGTCTATTGGCGAACTGTGTAAAGACCTGCCTCGCAACGTGGTTTATGCCACCGCCATTGACGCGCTCATTGAGACCTTTGCAGACGATGAGGATTTAGGTGTCAGAGACGATGCCCGCGCTGCCATCCTGAATTTAGGCGACCCTGGTGGGCTACGAGTAATCGAAGAAATCGAGCAAGAGGATTTCTAGGCGATCTTCCATAACCCTAACCGGGAGCGCATCAGGAACTAGGATGAAACTACAACCCGCTTGGTCAAAATCACCATCACCTCATTGGGTCGCCCGGTAGAAATCGGCCTACTCCAGTCATTAGGTTCGGCATAGTGCCGCTGGTGCAGGTCCTGAATCGTCAGCTGCACCGCCGTTAAACTGCCAAACATCATATGGCGCACCGTCTCATGCTGATAATTAGGCAGCACATCAGTTCCAGGCACGACGGTTGCCGCACCCTCAGTATTCTCAAGAAACATAAGCTTTGGTCTCCAAACGTAGAGTTGTTAACCGTCGCAACGTCCAAAACAATCTGCGGCGAACCGCACCTCAGACGCGCTCAGGTAAGAAACCAAAGCTCAAATTCAGCTACCCCGATAACGTGTGCAAACCGGGGTAGCAATGAGATAAAGTGTCTCAAGCCTCGGACTGCTGACCCAGTCGGGGGTTAGCCAGCGGTTAGGTGTGACAGCACCTGCCGCTGGTGCCAAATATTGAGCTTTGTAGTATCGCCCCGCAGGGCGTGAGAACTAAACTACCGCTAAGCATTTCTCACGTCAAGCCAAAAATGTTTCGGTTAGTTATGGGTGTGAGGGTGCTGATTGTGTTTGCTCATACTCGTTAACAGCTTCTACAAGAAACCAGTCACAGAGCCACTGGTCTATAGTGTCAAAATTCCGTCTGGCATCTAGAAAAATAGCTCCTACCAAGGCTTCAAACATTTCTCCCCATATACCGGGTTCTTCTATTGGTAATTGCCGATTTTTCCGATTCCACGAGGAACTGAAATCTGGTAGCCCTAGGTTGATAGCAAAAAGGGTTAGGGAAGGTCTCCCAGCGACCGCTTGACGGTAATTGTCAAACTCTTGTGTAGTCAGGTTGCGTTCAAGACGAAAAAGATAGTTTGCTAAGACTGCATCAATGAGAGCATCCCCCAGATATGCAAGACGTTTTCGTTCGGTTTTGATGTGCTCCTGTCGATTCATAGGTAGTTCTGATTCATTGAGGGTACAGGGATCAATCAGAATAATGGTTAGTAGGTCGTCCCTATGGAAATTATCGATGGCGATTTCTGCTTTAGCTTCTGCCAGTTTGATGTTCGTTATATAGGATGTGCTGGGATACATTATCAATCTGCTCGATTGTTGCAGGAATTCTTAAAGCTGTAGGATTCATTCCTAATAGTTTTGTATGGTGTTCTTGACCATAATTTGTGCCGCCTACTAATACTTATGAGTACCCACCATGCTCATAAATTCTGAGTTGAAAAAGTGAAAATCAGCGTTGAATTGATGGATTCGATATCATTAAATGCAGATGTAAGCGTGTAAAGCAAACGCAGTGGTAATTAGCCTGGAACTCCCGTCTGAACTTGAAAGTGACTTGTCTGCAGAGGCTTCTCAGCTCAAATTGCCTCTAGCAGAGTATATTTTGCGTGTGCTTGCATTTCGTCCTTTTCTGCAGGATCCTCCTAAAACTGGATTGGAGCTGGTCGCTTACTGGGAAAGCATTGGGGTAGTCAACTCCCGATCTGATATCACTGACAGTCAGGAGCATGCGCGTCAGTTACGTTATGCAGCTGAAAATCGTGAGCATCCTTAGAAGCAGATGTATTTGGTTGATACCGACGTCATAATCGATATTCAGCGAGGTTACGAGCCTGCGTTAGTTTGGTTCGCTTCTCTTTCAGATTTACCAAGTATTCCGGGCTTTGCGGTTATGGAGCTGGTTCAGGACGCTCAGAACAAGCAACAGGTTCGCAAAGTTTTGCAGCTTGTAGCACCATTGCCAATTATTTGGCCGACTGAAGTTGATTGTGCTCGAGCCTTATCTGACTTCACGGCTTACCATCTGTCTAATAAAGTTGGTCTGATTGATGCCTTAATTGCCGCTTGCGCTGTTGGTAGCAATGCCACCCTCTGCACATTCAATGTGAAGCACTATCGCATCATTCCGGGCTTAAGTATGGAGCAGCCCTACAATCGCTGAATTCTTCCAGAGTTAGCCTGTTCAGTTGCAATTTTTACGCTTGAGACGAGTGGAATCCTGCAGGGCAGAAACATGTCCCATTCGATTCTAGATAGAACTATGTCTGGTCTCTGGTTGGGTAGGTAGAGGGGGCAAACCCAATGGTACAGACACCATCCAAAACAACGACTCTGGCAGAGTTTTTACAGCTGCCAGAAACGAAACCTGCGAATGAATACATTGATGGCAAAATCATCCAAAAGCCAATACCCCAGGGGAAACATAGCGTTATTCAAGGAGAGCTTGTCCCCGCTATCAACGGGGTAGTTAAATCTAAGCGCATTGCTCGCGCATTTCCTGAATTACGCTGCACCTTTGGTGGGCGTTCAACGGTGCCTGATATTACCGTCTTTCGTTGGGGCCGTATTCCTCGTGATGAGAATGGAGAAGTTGCCAATGCATTTGCGGTTGCACCAGACTGGACCATTGAAATCCTGTCTCCAGATCAAAGCCAAACCAAAGTAACGAAAAATATTTTGCACTGCCTGCGCTACGGAACAGCAATGGGCTGGCTGATCGACCCCAATGAGCAAACAGTGTTTGTCTACCGTTCCAAACAGGAACCTGACGTGTTGGATGAGCCAGATGACGTTATTCCTGTACCAGCGTTCGCCAGTGAGTTGCAGCTGACGATCGCAGACTTGTTTGCTTGGCTACTGGAATAATTCTCAGTCTCCAACGGCCCAACGAACATGGGGATACGGCCCCACAATATTCTGATGGGTAATGGTTGCGTAATACCAGTCCCGTTCATGGGGTTTGGGGGCGATGGAGCTGATGTCTAAATGAAAGTAAACATGGCCCTGGCCAAACCAAATATCGTATAGTTTGCGGTAATACTGGGCACTTTCGTCAAAGGTATCGTCATTGCCCAGATAAGCAACGCAGCTATAAAACTCTGGCGTCAGCGGTGTGCGAAAGGTGACAGAGTGCTCCTGGCTATCCACAAATTCAGTGGTTCCTTGACCCAGGGCAGTCACGTTTAGCATCAGTCCGCTGTGGTCCCCTACTTCGTAATTGGGGTCATATTCCTGCCACAGTTCCACGGTGCTAGGGCAGTTCCCCGATGTAACTTCAACGGGTAGCACTATAGTATCCAAACGCTCGAAGGTGTCTTGGCTAACGGGCGATAGTCCTTCTGCCATAGCGGCGGTGGGGATGAGTAAAGTGCCGCTGAGGGCTAGGGTGTAAAACTTGATGATCATTGGATGGTTTGAATAACGGTTACGCATCGAAAGGGTTTGTATTTGATAGGTCGCTTTAATAGGCCGCTAGCCATTGTGCGTAGGGATACTGGCCGACAATTTCTTGGTGGCTAATGCTGGATAGCTGGGTGGCATCCGCTGGCTTAGGGCCTAGATCTAGGCGAAAAAATACATGACCTTGCGCAAACCACAGGTGATACAGGTGCCGGTGTTCGACTGGCGAGTGGGGACCGCTGCTGAGGGTGCCAATGCAGCTATAAAACTGGGGTTTGAGCGGTGTTTTGAAGGTGACGGCTCGTTCCTGGCTCTCCATAAACTCTGTTTGTCCCTGGCCGATGGGGGCGACATTGAGCATTACACCGGTGTAGGCCCCGTGCTCAAATTCAAAGCGATCGCGCCAAAAGGTAACGCTCTCTGGGCAGCTGCCTGAGATGGTTCTCACTGGAATGGTCGCGTCATCTAATCGTTCAAACCCTTCCATGGGGGACGAGGAAAGACCATCGGCTCTGGCCACGGGAGTCAAGCAGGCGATGGCGCTGACCGCCAGGGAAAAAATAGAAATGGCGCGCATGGGTTGCTTTCAAGAAACGCTAAAAGAGCTTCAGGGGCCAGTATGTGGGTTTCGTATGGAAGTGGGGGTGCGATCGCAAGCTTCACAAACTCTCCCACACCGTCAAAGTTCCGATTAATAGACCTTTGCAACGATCTTTTATGACAGCGACCCCTTGTGGGATGATTTGGGCTATTGCTTCAGATTTCCCTCCACGCCCATGCTTCTGATTGACTGGCTGATTGTAGTCGCCTACCTCATTTTTACGATGGTGCTAGGCGTCTATCTATCGCGTAAAGCCTCCGGCAGCCTCGTTGACTTCTTTGTCTCTGGGCGGTCTCTACCCTGGTGGTTGGCTGGTACCAGCATGGCGGCTACCACGTTTTCGATTGATACACCGCTGTACGTGGCGGGTGTGGTGGGCTCCCGTGGCATCGCGGGCAACTGGGAATGGTGGAGCTTCGGCATTGCCCATGTCGTGATGATCTATGTATTTGCCAGGCTGTGGCGGCGCTCTGAGGTGGTTACCGATGCAGAGCTGACTGAAATCCGTTATGGAGGCCAAACTGCAGCCGTCTTGCGCGGTGTCAAAGCGTTTCTATTTGCGGTGCCTATTAACTGTATTGGTATCGGCTACGCCATGCTGGCTATGGTCAAGGTGGTCGATGCTTTAGAGCTGTGGCAAAGTATCGGCGTTGAGCCTAATGACAGTCTGAAGCTGTGGAGCGTGATCGTTGTCAGCATTTTGGTGCTGCTCTACGCTGGATTTTCGGGGCTTTGGGGAGTGGTAGCGACAGACTTTTTTCAGTTTTTTCTGGCACTGTTTGGCGCTATTGTCGTGGCGGTTGCTTCGGTTGCTTCGGTGGGCGGCATGCGAAACCTGGTCGATCAGGCCCAGGCTAATACTGAGTTTGATGTTCTGAGCATTCTACCTATCACCTTTGATGGTGGTATCGGCTGGAGTGCGGCAGCGGGTATTCCGGCCAGTGCGTTTATGGCCTATGTCTTTTTGCAATGGTGGTCTTTTCGCCGCAGCGACGGCGGGGGTGAATTTATTCAGCGGCTGGTGGCCGCTAAGGATGAAAACGAAGCGGAAAAAGCTGCCTGGTTTTTTAATATCTTGCACTACGTAATTCGCACGTGGCCTTGGATCATTGTGGCGTTGGCAGCGGTGGCGATTTATCCGGATTTAAGCGATCGCGAACTGGGCTACCCCAAGCTCATGCTCGACTTTTTGCCACCGGTCCTACTAGGACTAGTCGTAGCGTCGCTGATTGCTGCGTTTATGAGTACCGTATCTACTTTGATCAACTGGGGGGCTTCTTATTTAACCAATGACCTCTATGGTCGGTTTATCAAACCTAGTGCTACCCAGGCTGAGCTAGTTAATGTCGGTCGCATTACATCAGTAATCGTGACTGTCCTTGGAGCCACCGCTGCCTTTTTTGCCTCCGATGTCGCTACCGTATTCCGTTTAGTGATTGCTATTGGTACAGGGCCAGGACTGGTCCTGATTTTGCGCTGGTTCTGGTGGCGCATTAACGCCGCTGCCGAGCTGAGTTCTATGGTGACAGGATTTGTTATTGGTTTGCTCACCAGTGTTTTGGACGTGGTAAAAATTTCTGACTTTGGCCTGCGCCTGCTGGTGACGGCAGGTATTACCACAGTGGTGTGGGTGGCTGTTATGTTGCTCACACCGCCTGAATCTGACGAAACCTTAGATAATTTTTATCGGCGTGTTCGTCCTGGCGGTCCCGGTTGGCGACGGCAGCGACAGCGTACTGGCGTCAGACCGTTGCAAAATCTGGGGTTAGAGTCTCAGCGAGTTGTAGCGGCCTTACTGCTGCTGTTTGGAGCGATGTTTGCCGTCGGCGGATTTTTACTGTTGAAATCTTTACTGGGTTGGTGCTCGCTGATTATTGCCGTGGCTGGCTGGTGGTGGTTGCGCAAACTTTACCATCAGCCTCTATCACCTGTGCCACGACCGGGTTTAGATGATGATGACCTGTGGTCTTAGCCCTGGATTGTTTAGCTCCGCTGGCTAAGAAACGTTACGATACCTAGTGACTGTGACCGATTCCACAGAGTTTGTATCTTCGCGATTTTAGAAATTCCTAGAGTTTTACCATGTCCATCATCCGCTCCTATGTGATTCCGTTTTTGATTCTGGTTGTTTTTTTGGTAGCTATGGTGGCCGTCAGCGCTCGTATTTGGCTACCTAGCGATATGCTGGCCCCGGCTCCCATTGATGGCGATGAGCTAGCTATGCTGGGCAAGGCACTGCTCTATGGGCTCAGCGTCTAATTGGCCTCAGGGATATCAGCTGGTTCCAGGGTCTAGTGTGGACCGTTCCAGATTGCTGACAACTATGGGTAACGCCTATGCCGAACTGGGCGCTACTCAGCTCGGTCATTTAGGTCAAACAGTAGAGCTATATCTTGAGGGGCCGTCGGCCCTATGGTGGTTAGAAAAAACAGGCACCTCCCGAGTCGGCTTTGTTGCCAATAGGGCATCTGCTATCGGCTGTCTCTGGCTTGGCCAGTCGGTTGATCAGCTAACGGGGGCATCACAAGCCTATATTTACTTGCTCTATGTTGCTCCTGCCTATCGTCGTCAAGGGCTGGGGCGTAAGCTAATGAACTATGCCAGAGACTGGGCCAAAGACCAGGGGTATCACCAGCTGAGTCTTCAAGTATTTGTAGATAATGAGGCTGCTCTCAAGCTTTATGAAAGTCTGGGTTACACGCCGAAAGCAACGTTACTCACATTACCTCTATAACGGAGCAACTGCTGGCTAGCGATAGTTCTGAAACTGCAGTGCTACGGGCCAGTCTTCTTCTTTGATCAGCTGAATTGCGCTCTGGAGGTCGTCTTTTGATTTAGCAGAGATGCGAACGGCATCGCCCTGGATAGATGCCTGAACCTTTTTGAGGTTGTCGCGGATCATCTTTGATATTTTTTTGGCAACCTCTTGGCTCAGACCTTTCTTTAGCTCAATACTTTGTCGGACTCTGTTGCCGCTGGCCGCATCGACATCACCATAGTCAAAGATTTTCATTGACAGGTTCCGCTTAGCTGCCTTGGTTTGGATCAAGGTGTGGACGGCTTCTAGCGTCATTTCGCTGGCGGTTTCGATTGCGATCGCAGTTTCACCCAGATCTAAGGTTGTTTTGGTGTCTTTGAGATCATAACGACTTTTTAGCTCGCGACGAACCTGGTCAAGGGCATTGACAAGCTCTTGACGGTCAAAATCGCTGACGACATCAAAGGAATAATTAGAAGCCATGGGCCAATCAAGTATTAGTGATGGGTTGACTAAGGGCTATTGTAGCCAGATGCTTTTACAACTCATGAGATAAAGGCTAAAAATACTGATACTGCCAATACCAAACATGAGCGATCGCAACGGTGCCACGTTCAACATATAAAAAACTGAAAAGAGCAGCCGAGCTACAAGGTACGCCACTACAGCGGCTACAGCAGCCGTTCCCTCCTGACCGGTAACGTAGGCCATAACAGCGGCTGGAGCATAAAGAATCAACGACTCAAACGAGTTTTGGTGAGCCCAGTTCGCCCGTTTTGCATAGTCTGGTAGCTTGTCTGCGTAAAAGCGTGGCCGCTCAAATAGCTCCAATGAATTTTCCATGGCCTGGGCCAGCTTAACTCGCTCTGCCGCCACCACCAGGTAGGGCACATAGATTAAGAACGCCGCGATAGGAAGACTGTATACAAAAATGCCAGGGGCCGATAGTAAGGTCACAGAATTAATCAAAATAAAACAGCGTTACAATCTTGCGCTGAGCTTCTGCGTCTTTGCAGGTTTGCAACAGCGTATGACTATCGTGAAACGCGAAACAGATCAGCTGCTGACATCGAGAGATAATCTCCTGATTGCAAAGAGAACTAGCCTCGGCCAGCTCCAGCCTATCGTTGGCTGAATTTTCGACTAAATGAATAACAGCGTCTAGCTGTTCACGAGACTCCCGCGGCTGACGCTCCAAGCTTTGTGGCAAAATCACCGTGAGTAGATTTGGGTCTGCCTTCATTGCCCCACGAATGGCTGCAGAATTAGTACCGGTCGCCCCAGACGTCAGTAAACGATTACCGCCGAGCACCAGTCCATAGCTCATCAGCTCAATTAGCCGTAGATGAGTGATAGGTACATGGCGAGACCCTAAGATAGCGATACGCTTTGAACCCGACTGCTGAATCGCAGCAAGCTCTTGCAAAAAGTCATCCACCTTAAGTGATTCGATGGGAGTATCAAGAGACTGACTCAAGGGTTTATGTAGGTTTAATGAAGGGACTGGCCAATTCTACCAAACCCTTGTCCCCAAGCCCTGTATCCCCGTGATGATCTAATAGGATTCCTAGGCAGTCACGGCAGGAGACGACAGATTTAGCTCGCTCATCAGCCGTTCCACATCAAAGTGTTTTTCCATCAGTAGCTGAATACACTGGACTTTGATGGGTTCTTGCAAGCGTACTTGCTGAAAAGACTTTTCGATAATTTCAACGGTGGTGAGGGTGTCTAGGTCAACTGAGAGGATTGGCACCTCTAAGTCCTGGGCCCGGCTGACAATATCAGGGCTAGGCGCAATATGTCCCGTTAAAATCAGACATTGCGTGGAGGTCTCTAAGGCCGCTAGCTGAATATCCGCGCGATCGCCACCGGTAATAACAGCCATATTGTCCGCCAGACGAAAATACTTGAGTGCCGAGTTGACGTTCATCGCGCCAATGCTTAAGCTCTCAACCATCAGGTCCATGCGCTCTTGACAGCAGAGAACTTCAGCCTTTAGCTGCTGGACTAGCTCTCCCACGCTGACGCTGCGCATCAGGGGGGTGCTAGGTAAAATCCCTAAAACCGGAATGTCGTGCCGTTCTAAACAGGTTTTCACATGGGTTGTGACATTCTGTAGCTGATCGCTTGGGACGTCATTGATGAGGACTCCCATCAGTCGGTCACCTAGCTTTTGTTTGGCGGCTAATAGACCATCAACGATCAGCACTGAGTGAAATCTGGCCACTAGCATCACCCGAGCTTCGGTAATTTTTGCTAGCTGAGGTAGTGATAGACCAAAAAGCGTACCTTCTTCGAGATTGCCAGCTCCTTCAATGAGTAGAAGATCTTCTCCCTGGCCCCCCAGGTAAGTCGCCATTTGCTGGGGGTCAATAGCTGAATTCTCGTCCGTTAGTTGCTGGGCAATTGTCTCGGCATCTAATGAGAGCAGCGTTGGGCGCAAGCGAGCTGACGGTAGCTTAAGTATCTGAGAAATGAAACTGACATCTTCGTCAAGATCAGAGTCATCGCTGGGACAGGTCCCAACAGGTTTGGCATAGGCGATATCAATACCGCGATCCTGAAGCTGCAGAGCCAGACCGGTGATGGTGGCTGACTTACCGCTGTAAGGCTCTGTTGAGCCAATCAGCAGATGCTTTGATGGATGGGGCACACTGTCACTCCTAACTACCAATGGGGCTATACATTACTTTATTGTGCCATGGAGAGCAGTTAGCAATTGGGAAAAAAGATCAACTTTAAGGTTAACTTTTGGCAAAGTGTGAGTTCATCTAACAACAGCCTTTTTCGACCTAAGAAGGGAGCACTCAATATCAGGAAATCGAGTAGCGTAGCTCAAAAAATGAGATATTGCCTATTCATCCATTCTGAGGAGTCTGCGGTAGAACGTTTTAGAAAAGTCAGGAGAGCGTTTGAGCCGCATAGCGGTTACGACATCGATCAAAAAGTCGACAAACTCAAATGTTGCCATGGTGATTTCGTAGGTGAGTTCGGCGTCACCATCAAACTGCATTCGGCACTGGGTGAGGTCAGCGGGCAGCGTCGAAACATTCCAGGTTGCTAAAAAAGCAATACTCTCGCCGCCTTCAATCCGCCGTTCGCCCTCCAAGTTGCCCCGTTTATAAAGACCGATGGCATAGGGAAGCGCTTTGCGTTTATTGCCCTGGTAGTAGGGCATGTAAACGCCGACATCTTGTTTGGGAGCAGGCTGAATGTCTATAGGCATGGCGTTGAGCGTGGGGTCTCTTAGACGAAGGTAAGCAGTATCGGGTACGGCTAGTTAATCACGAGCATTTGGGCATATGCCGCGAAAAATCAGCATGGGTCCCTGGGCCTTATCGAGCATTAGTGTACCCAGAGAATCCCAAGCTCTGTGCACTGTTAAATGGACAGACGATAGAGAATGTCTGTGGAAAGACGATGCAATGTTACAGATTTTAATAAGATATTAATGACCTGTAACTCAATGTCCCACCCATACCGAACCTATGGCGACTGAAATGATATCTGATGTTTCACTAGATGATCTTTCGGAGGGACGTCGCCTAAAAGCGTTAGCTGCTTTAGTGTTTTTGTGGTGTACAACATTGGTGCTGCATCTGGTGGCTTGGGGGACGCTGGTTGTTTGGGGGGTAACGGTACTGGTGGCTATATACATAGTCAGAATTGTACTGGCCGATCCGACCCATGCGCTGAGTCCTCAAAAAGCAAGTATCCCGCTGGCATCAGAGAATATTGTCTGGCCAAAAATTTCGTTGCTGGTAGCGGCCAAAAATGAGGCTGCCGTCATTGCTAACTTAGTAGCATCTCTCTGCAGCTTAGACTATCCCGAAGATCGCTACGAACTATGGGTGATCAATGACAACAGTGATGATGATACTGCCAGAATTTTGGATCGGCTAACTCAGCAGTTTCCTAAGCTCAAAGTTATCCATCGTGGGCCGGAGGCAACAGGCGGCAAGTCGGGGGCGCTCAATTTGGCCTGGCCCAGAGCCACGGGAGAGATTTTGGCGGTGTTTGACGCGGATGCTCAAGTGCCGGCAAACTTGCTTAAGCATGTGGTGCCGTTGTTTGCGAATGAATGCACTGGAGCGATTCAGGTGCGTAAGACGATTGTAAATAGCGAGGTCAATTTCTGGACCCAAGGGCAGGCCGCTGAAATGGCCTTAGATCGCTACTATCAAGAGCAGCGCTCGGCTTGTCGTGGGATTGGGGAGCTGCGGGGCAACGGTCAGTTTGTTCGTCGAGCCGCCATTACCCAGTGCGGTGGTTGGAATGAGATGACCATTACAGATGATTTGGACCTCACAGTACAGCTGCACTTAAATCAGTGGGATGTTGGGTTTCTGGCGTCTCCCCCTGTGGGTGAAGAAGGGGTGACCCATGGTGTAGCGCTCTGGCACCAGCGCAATCGTTGGGCAGAAGGCGGCTATCAGCGCTATCTCGACTATTGGCGACTGCTGATTCGTAACTGTTTGGGTTGGAATAAGTCTATTGATATGTTGGTGTACTGGATGCTGCAGTACATGCTGCCCCTTGTGGCGCTGCCGGATTTATTGCTTGCGATCGCACTGCGACGACCCCCAGTGTTTGCCCCACTGACAACATTTGCAGTGGGTGTTTCCTATTGGGGCATGACCATGGGAATCTATCGCACTCAAAAAGTATCGTTTTTGTTAGCGATGCTTAAGGCGATTCAAGGAACGATTTACATGACGCACTGGATCGTTGTGATGGCATTTTCGACCACCCGGATGGCGGTGCGACCCAAGCGATTGAAATGGGTCAAGACTATTCATGATGGGGAAGCTGCTAGCGCCTAGTAGAGTGGGCCCCCTCTGACTTTGTTGCGAAACATGATAAAAATTGCTGATCTAAAGACTGTCCTTAAGAGTCTAAAGAAAACGTTGCAATGCTTATGTCGCAACGATTTGTCATGTTTGTTACCGGTGAAATCGGCTAGCGTTGGGATATACCCATACCTGATCTAAACTTTATGACAAACTTTGCCCTATCGTTTCCCAAGCTGTCGCCGCGTCAGTTTGCTTGGGATAGCGCCGTTCTATTTCTAGCTGTCTTCTGGATTGGCGGCAGTCTGATGCTTGATTTTGTAGTGATGCCCATGCTCTATATGAGCGGCATGATGACAGCTCCTGGGTTTGCCAGCGCTGGCTACAGCCTGTTTGAACTATTCAACCACATGGAAATGCTCCTGTCGGGTCTGATTTTGACGGGTGTATTAGCCATGCGTCAGACCCATGCTGAAAATGCCGTTGAAGTAAGCGGTAGCCGCAGTCGCTGGGCCTTGCTGTTGTCGGGTTCTCTCGTTGCGATCGCGCTGGCCTACACCTATGGACTCACTCCCTACATGGGAGCAATGGGTATCGCCCTTGATATGCCTGGGACTATTCACATCGTACCCGTTGTCATGGACTGGATGCATGGGGCCTACTGGCTGCTAGAGACCGTAAAAGTACTCATACTAGGGTTTTTGCTGCGTCTGTGCTACATCGACATCGCTGCTCAGTTTACTGCTCAAGATTGAGGCTAGTCTAACCCCTCAGCACTAGGCCACAGCAGTCGTATGGCCAACAGCGCAAAGCCAATGGCAGCAATTCCTTTAACTAGCTGCTCAGGTAGGATTTGCGCTGTGCCTTCACCCAAAAGTACGCCTAAAAAGCTGGCCAGCACAAGGGCGCTAGCCGTGCCTAAAAAAACCGCTCTAGGGGATGATGAACTCCCTCCTAAAGCGATGGCTGCCAGCTGACTTTTGTCTCCCAACTCCGATAGAAAGACGGTGATAAAGCTGACGCCGAGTAAATTCCAATCAAAGGACATGGTTACGCTCTTCTAAGGACCCACAACATCGGCCACCAGGCCAACAGAAATAATCAAAAGCAGCACCCCTGCTAGCGTATCCAGCGTATCTGGTGAAATTCGACGCGCTAGCCACTGCCCCACCAGTACCCCGACCAGACTGGTAGAAACGAGGGCTAAGGCGGCTCCCACAAAAACCGTCAGGGGTTTGTGGGATTCTGCGCTAATCAGTAGCGTGGCCACTTGGGTCTTATCCCCCAACTCAGCTAGAAAGATAGTGAAAAATGTCGAAACAAAAACACCCCAAAACGTTGCCTTTGATGAGGCCACTTCAGGTGATTTGCTTTCAGCTGGCTGTTTTGTAGGAGACGCGGGTATAGAAGACGGCACAGATAAATCTTTCATATTTCTTTCATTATCTGTCACAGAGCCATGAAGAGCAACATCTAGAGCGCCGCGTCTGGGGCTAATTTTCTAGACCGACGGCTGTGACAAACTTTTTGAACTCCTTGCTGGCTGAGCCATAGACTCCGCTGATTTGTTCCTGGCAGCAGTCGATGGCAAATTCGTTGAGTTCATCCTCGCTGATGCCAAACATTTGCTCAAAGGTGTCCGCTTGGACTCGGCAAAAGCTGGGACGCTGCTCGTAAATTTTGCAGAGACGTTGCTCCGTGTCGTAGTTGATACACCAGCCATCCGGCCCTACTAGACCCATATAGGTTTCTAGCTGTTCTGGAGTTAGGTAGTCGGCTAGATCCGGTCGATCTGCTGGAGTGAGGTTACAGCAGGCACCACAGGTATTTACACATTGCCAGGTGGCCATGTTCGTTATCCTCGTTCTTCCCTTGTCTTCTCTGGATCAGGTTGTACCAGCATACGGTGCTAGGAGGACCGACGTCGGGCGCGATTTGTTATCAAAGTTTTTGGAATTTTGTAAACTTTCTTAAAACCGGTGGGATCGAACCAGGTAAAATAGCGATGCGCTTCAGGGCGCAAAGGTCACGGTTATTTGGTTAGCGGAGGTTCAATGGCTCTTCTGGGTTTCCTAGATTTTATCGGTAATACTCTCGGCAGTATTAATTTTCTGGTAATCGCTCAGCTTGTGGTTCTAGCAATGGTAGTTATTTCCGGTCCAGCAATCGTGTTTTTGCTAGTGGCCCGAGGTGGCGATCTTTGATCTACTAGAGTCCCGGATTTTGGTCGCTTCCCAAGTCTTTAATTGTGTTGTTCATTAAACATCTGGGACTCTAAGAATTAAGCCGCTGACGCAGAATAAATTCTGCGATCGCAAGATCCATCGGTGTCGTTACCTTTAAATTGGTTTCTTCCCCTTGGACGATATGGACATCAAGACCACATTTTTCAAATAAAGCCGCATCATCAGTGACCGACCACCCTTGGGAGTGTCCTTCTTTGTGAGCTTCTTTAAGTAAATCTACGTCAAAGCCTTGGGGCGTTTGAGCCGCCCACAGATACGCCCGATCGGGAGTGGCTGCAACAATGCCAGCATGATCGACCTGTTTGATCGTATCTTTGACAGGCACAGCTGCAATAAAGCCCTGGCAGTCAGCAAAGGCGGCACTGCAGCGATCAAAAAGCTCGGGTGTTGCCAGACAGCGGGCCCCGTCATGGATAAGCACCTGCTGAGCCTGGTTAGGTAGTGCCTGTAAACCATTGCTGACCGACGCTTGACGGGTATCACCCCCCCGGATAAAGGCTACGGGTTTACTGGTATTTAATGGGGTGACCAATTCTCTAAACGTGGGTTCATCAATGGCCTGGCAAATGATGCCAACCCACTCAATAGTGCTGGCTGCGATCGCAGCTTTGAGAGTCCAGCTCATAATGGAGCGATCGAGCAGGGGCAAAAGTAGTTTATTCCCATTGGCTCCCATGCGTTTGCCAACGCCTGCTGCCGGTATGAGTAGATGCATACTGTCTCCGCAAAGTAGCATCAGTACCCTACATCCTCTCAAAAACATTCGCCAAGTGCTGCAAAACTCGGCGGTATGTCAGTAGTTTTGTGGGAGCTAGCTCACTTTAAGGACGACTAACGGCGGTAATTTTTGTAATTTTGCTGTTTAGTGACCTTATCTACAGGGTTAGGACTGCCAGCTTCCTCTAGAATGATTAGCGAAGTATTATCCAAAGCCCATGCGCGTCCTGGCTTTAGTCCCTGGTGGAATCAGCGATCAGCTTCAGTTTTTTCCAACATTAACGACTATCAAAGCAACCTATCCCAATGCTGACATTGCAGTTGTGGTAGAGCCCATATCCAAATCAGCCTATCGGGTATCTAAGGCCGTCAGCGAAATTATTCCCTTTAGCTATCAGGGAAAAAATAGTCCGGCTGACTGGGCAAATTTGCTCGGTATAATTCGCGATCGTGAATTTGAACTGGTGCTCTGCGCCAGCGATCGCTGGGAAGAGGCTGTTATGCTCTGGCTAAGCGGTATTCCTACCCGCATCGGCTACAGTAGCGCTCAAGCATCCTGGCTATATACCCACACCGTCACCGCCGCCGCTCAGCAATATCCCACGAGTCAATATCAGGCCCTATTACAGGGCCTGGCGATGCCCGCGCCCTCTGCACCCATCGAGCTAAACGTGCCCGAGAGGGATATTAATTGGGCAGATGAGCAGCGTCAGGTCTTAGGTGTGGCTGATAGCGGCTATGTGGTGATGTACCCCGGTTTGAATATGCAGGCCGAAGACTATCCCTTAGATAGCTGGGTAGCCATCATTGATGACTTTCAATCCAAGCAACCCCAGCTGGCAGTCGTCGTCTTAGAAACGGCCGATAGCGAGGACTTCGTTGCCGTCCTCAGCCGTCAGCGCAGTTTAAAGATGGTGGAGGCTAGCAATCTTGGACAGGTCGCGGCGATTTTGGCCGGAGCGGATTTAGTGATTAGCCCTGATAGCTACGTGAGCCAGGTTGCCACGGCCCTGCAGGTATTTACCCTGGTGCTGCAGACTAAGCAAAGCAAAGCGTTACCACCGGCTAGTGGGGAAACACGTGTTCTAGGCGTGCAATCAGCGACAGATAAGCTGGCTGATATTAAACCCGGCGATGTGTTGCAGAAAGTCTGGGGTGGCTAGACTTTTGGGTATACTCTAGGACGTTTATCCAAGCGACGCTGCGGAGCCTAGGCTCAACAACGATCGATTTGTGAGGCCAATTGGTCAAAAACACTGTTTAAGCAAAAGCTTAAGACTCTACATGATGTCTTGCGGCTGGCCATCTATCGTCGATAGCATGGCCCTGATGTAGGACATCTGTCTTAATAATTTCATCAAGTTCTTGCGATTGCTGATTCGGGGAATGGACCGTAGACACGGCTATTTGACAGTTTCCTACTAATGACCCCGTCTAAAGGATCGGCAATACCAAGGTTTTTAATTTACGTTTTAGATGAGGTGAATCCATGGATCGCGTTAAGTCTCAAGCTGCTGTGGTATCTCAGCTGCTGTTTGATCCCAAAACGGCAGACGCCTATAAGAATGTGCTTTCCTTAACTGGAAAAATTATTAAAGAAGTTGCCTTACTGGCATGGCTGCTGATTTGCTCTGTGTTTGTATTTGGTGCCTGGTTTAGCGATACGGCTATTAGTGCCGGACGCAGCGCTCGCAACTGGTGGCAGACCCAGCAAGGAGGAACCCAAGATGGCAATCAGGCTGCTGCCGCTACGGGTAAGGCGCTGCTAGACGTGAGCCAGAATGGGGCTAATTTTCTTCTAGACAAGGCTCGTGAACAGCTGGGTTTAGAGAAAATTGAGCATGCTGCCAAGGCACCTCAGGCTGTCAAGCGGCCACCGGCTAATCCAGTGGTATCGTCTGTGAAAGCTGCACCTGCCAAAGAGCCTCAAGAGGCTAAGCCAGTAGCAGCTGCGAAAGCTACCCCCGCTAAGGAGACTAAACCAGAGTCTGAAGAAACGACCAAGACTGCTTCTGACGCCTAGTAGCTTGGGAAAGCTCTAGTTGCTTTCTGGTTAGAGAAGACGCTAAAAGCCTCATTGCTGCAGTGAGGCTTTTTTGATGAATGTGTGGGGGACTGGGGCCTAATAATCTGTAGAGCCGCTGTCTGTTAGGAGTCCGGATCAGGCGGAGTCAGATCTAGCGTTCTAATGTCAGTGGGTAAATAGCTCAAGGATTCGGCCACGGCAATAGCCTCTTTGACAGCGATATTGCTGCAGTCGTCCTGGCCGTAGTCTTGGGCGTTGACGAGTCCGGCCCCGATCAGGCGGTAGAAGCCATCGTCTCCCTCTAGCCAGTCGGTAAATAGATCGCTTTCGGGGAGGGCTCCAGCATTTCCATTGGGGAACTTACCGTGGTAAAGGCTATAGCGATCGCCAAATAACGGATGGTCTAAAGGTTCTTGATTTTCTAAGGAGATTCCACCAATTCCCCCTGACGTATATTCAATCGCAAAGCAGCGATTTTGCTCATCGCGGTACACCAGCCAGTAGTAAGGTTGACCCGCTGCTGTCTGCCCAACGTCATAGCTGGCAAGGGTCATTTGGGGTGGTAAGTATGTGGGAATAGCAATCTGAATATCCAGAGCGGTCAGCTGGTTGGTGGCCTCAGGTGGCAGCTGAGCTAAATATGAGTTGGCTGGCGGTGGCGGTGGCGCGTTACCTACCTCGGCCTCCGTCTGCGTTGGTGTCGAATTGACAGCAATATCGGTCGTGGGTGGAGCGGTTTGACAGCTAACTAGGGTAGTCAGTAGCCCAACCGCTAGCCAGCGAATGGGTGGTCGAGATTTTCTTGTTGCTGTCTGAATGAAGATCACGGGGACACCCCTAATAGACCTGACCGTCTCGGTGGGCAAAATAATATCCCTTTTCAGGGTCGGGTAGAGCCCTTAAATCATGGTCTGGATACTCAGCGCGATCGCCCGGTGTTCGGTCGCCAATTTCTAAATAGGTTGCGATCGCATCGGATCGATTGATCAAACAATGACCATCGGCTATTCCAGCTGGAAAGCCAGCCATCATGCCTGGCGTTAGCAGTGTTTCTCCTGCATCGGTGATCAAAACTAGCTCGCCCGACACCACATAAATAAACTCATCCTGGTGACTGTGCCAGTGTCGTAGCGCCGACTGCGCCCCCGGTTCCAATGCTGTTAGGTTAACGCCAAAATTAGTTAACCCTGCCGCATTGCCTACTCGCTGTCGCGATCTCCCAGCGACGGCAGCTCTAAACGGCTCCGGATAGCCAGTGCCCTTGACCATGAGTACTGTCGACAGATCAATCACCATAGATGCCCTTTCCCAAATACGGTTTTCTAATTGGCTACCTCAGCCATTTCAATGACTTCACCGTCATAGTCCTTGACCAAAAAATTTAAGGGGCGTTCACGTCGGATCTTATGACGAACGCCGTTGGTTTGCACCTGCATCAACAGCAGCTCCAAACAGTCGCGGTCAAAACAAACATGCCGTTGACGATTTTTATGGCCTCGACTAGCACCGGCAATCACATGGAGCTGAGTATTTTTCTTGAGCTGGTACCACAGACCGTCGGGGCTGCCTGCGCCTGATTCTATAGAGCTAGGCATTGTGCCCATACCCAGCATGGGGTCCATGCCTGTGCCGAGGCTTTGCTCATAGTTGTAGTAATAGTGCAGGGGCACATCAGCTGCTGATAGCCCTAGCATGCCTTCATAAAACTGACGGGCAATGTCTAAATCCGAAACCATCACCGTGTGGACTTTGGGCGCACTGGTGAGAAACATCCACATAGCCCCGGCATACGCCACCAGCAGCATCACCATGATGCCTTGGGTGGAGACCAAGCTATCGAGCGGTAGCCCCTGCCATAGGGCTGCCAACGGCAAAGGAAAAACAGTGGGGCAAAAAATCATGGGTTTTTATAAAAGGCTACGCTCCTAGCGTCAGAGCATAGTGAGTTTTATCCTAGTCTACCAAGGAGAAAATAGACCGCTAAAGACAGCGATGACGGGGCCGCTGCCAGCCTGTTTGACTATCTTTGACCCCTTAATACAGAGAAAATAGGTGGATTTCAGGCGAGGATTTCCCATCAAATCTTTAAGATTCAATCGATCCTGGGTATAGTAATGGCTATTTATACGGTAGTCTCAGTCTGGTTAATACCGGTCTGTCCATGCTGCCGGTGATTGGCGGAGTTCCGTTCGCAGTATTGTGGATATTCCTAATTTTCCTGAGTGTAACCATGCTGTTGTCAAGTCGCTCTTTGAGTACAGCGACTACGATCTTGTACAGCAACTAAAGCAGCATCCTGACGAAGGTAAGTACTTTACCGCTCTATTCTGTCGTTATAGTCCGGTCGTGTATACGTTAATTCGTCACTCGGCCCGTTCTACGGTGCAGTCAGAGTACTTGTTCACACTGACCTGGCGGCATATCCTTTACGAGCTGAGCGGTCTAGATCTCCCGACGGAACCGCCAGCGGATTTTTCACTCCAAGCCTGGTTAGTCAATTTGACAGCAGCCTGTATCAATCAAGCTGCTATGCCCGATGTCGAAGAAATTCATTACAACCTGCAAGAAGCGTCTCCGCCGCTGTGGTGCTATGTTACCCAGGCACTAGAGCGACTACAGCCGCTACATCGCTTGGTCGTGGTGATGGCCCAGACGTTTCGCTGGAGCAATACGCGCATTGCCGCATACTTACAGGCTGAAGGCCAGCGGATCTCGCCTAAATCTGTGGCCGTGCTGGTAAAAGATGCCCAGCGAGCGCTGACGTCGGCTCTACCTGATGATATTCAGACAATTTACTTTGGGGATACTGGTATTGCTGTCGAAGAAGACTTGGCAGGGGAGCTATCGGAGCTGCTGGATGTATCCGATCTTGAACTAGATCAGCCAAACCTGGCCTCCGAAACCTGATCGCCCTAGTCTTCTAGTAGTTTGAAGCGGAGAGAGTCTTGGTGGTGCGATGTACGGTGGGTTGTGGGTTGGTGGCGCTAATGGCGCTGGTGGGAATGCCTGGAGCCTATGGCCAGGAAAGTCTAGATGAACAGCTAAGGCAGCCGGTTAACCGTGAGCTGATTAATCGGCAAAGGGATGTGGCCGACCAGCTTTTGCGTCTGGGCGATCGTCAGGTGGAGCAAGGAGACTACGCCTCAGCGCTGCGGGCTTGGAGTCGGGCCGCTGATATTTATTTTGAAATCGGGGATGCGGCTTCGCTAGAGCAGGTCTATGGCGATATTGCCAGAGCCTATGTAGATCAAGGAAACTACAGCGATGCTGAGGTGGCTGTGCGTCGACAGCTAGCGATCGCACGGGATAATCAGAGCTTTAGTACCCAAATTTTTGCGTGGAATAGTCTGGGTACCTTGCGTCTGCAGCAGGGCGAGCTAGCATCGGCCACCTACGCCTATGAAGAAGCTTTAGCCGTCGCTTACAGCATCGAAGACGCTGAGGGGATAGGACTTTCGCTCAGCAATTTGGGGCTATTGGCGTCTATTCGAGAAGACTATAATGCGGCCATTGACTACTATGAGGCGGCTGGAAACTATCGGATTCGTGCCGGAAATATTGTTGGTCGGGCCAATACAAGTAACAACCTTGGGGATGCTTACTTTGCTCAAGGACAATCGGGAAGAGCGATTGGGGCCTATCGTCTAGCGCTGAGCTACGGTCGTGAGGCCAAGACCGTAGCAGCCCAGCTCCACGCCATTGATGGGCTGATTGATGTTTATAGCGATCGCAGCGACTGGGAGCAGGTGCGCTACTATCTCGATGAGCGTATTGCCCTCACCCTCAATACGGACAATGACTGGGGGCGTCTGATTACCTTTAAGCGTTTGGGTGAATTTTACGAGGCGACCGGCGATCTGGCGCTGGCACAGACGCAATATCAGCAGGCATATGAGCTAGCTCTTTTACTTGAGCAAACCAACCTTGAAGTAGAGCTATTTAATCGGTTGCTAAGTTTCCAGGGGCGTTTAGGGACTGAATAATGCGGTTTGACCTGATCAGTTTGTTTCCCGATTTTTTCACATCGCCGCTCCAGTCGGGGCTGATTGGTAAAGCGCTGCAGCGGCAGATTGCTCAGGTTCATGTGACTAACCCTCGGGATTTTACGACTGACAAGCATCATAAAGTAGACGACGAGCCCTACGGTGGCGGTGTCGGGATGGTGATGAAAGTTGCCCCCATCGTGGCGGCGTTAGAAAGCCTACCCTGCGAGCCACGACGAGAGGTGGTGCTGATGACCCCCCAGGGAGAACCGATGGCTCAATCTTTGTTTTGGCAGTGGTCAACGGGGCTAGACCAGCTGGTTGTTATTTGCGGGCACTATGAAGGCGTAGACGAGCGCATTCTCAATGTGGTGACCCGAGAGGTTTCTCTAGGAGATTTTGTGCTGACCTGTGGTGAAATTCCGGCCCTGGCGCTCTTAAACGGAGTGATTCGACTGCTGCCAGGGACTGTGGCCAAGCGAGACTCTTTGCATTACGACAGTTTTGAAGCAGGACTGCTGGACTACCCCCACTACACTAGACCCGCTGAATTTAGAGGCTGGAGTGTACCAGAGGTGCTGCGCTCAGGGAATCATGGGGCCATTGCCCAGTGGCGACAGCAGCAACAGATCGAGCGTACTCGGGAACGACGTCAGGATCTTTATGAACGCTGGCAGCAGCATGAATGGGAAAATAAATGTGATTAAAAAAGAGTCAGCTTTTTTAATCCTCGATCCCATCTGAATCCCATTAGGAGTGCGCCGTGAGTATTCGCATTGGCAACGGTTACGACATTCATCGTTTAGGCCCAGAGCGACCGCTAATTTTAGGTGGGGTAACGATTCCTCACACTTTGGGTCTATTGGGTCACAGCGATGCGGATGTGCTGACCCACGCCATTATGGATGCCATGTTGGGAGCGCTAAGCCTGGGCGATATTGGCCACTACTTTCCTCCCTCTGATGATAAGTGGAAGGGAGCCGATAGTCTGGAGCTGCTAGACCAGGTACACCAGATGATTGGGGCTCGGGGATGGGCGATTGGGAATTTAGATACGGTTTTAGTGGCCGAGCGGCCTAAGCTCAAACCCCATATTGAAGCGATGCGATCGCAACTGGCGACAAGATTAGCGATCGCACCCGATCAAATCGGCATTAAGGCAACGACTAACGAGAAGCTGGGGCCCACCGGTCGTGAAGAGGGGATTGCTGCTTATGCTGTGGTGCTGCTCACCCAGTGAATACACGTAACTGTGTTAAAAAGTCTCTAGAAATACATAAATTCTCCAAAATATTTTTTAGAATTTGTAAACAATCTTCCGGATATTGCAAATTTTACGAGTGCCAAAGCAATATCTGTCACTGGTATGGCGCTTGCATTGATATGGCCATGCAACTATTTAGAGTGCTGGTGCGTATCAGTACGTATTGATAAAGAGTTATTGATTCAGGGTGGCGAGGTAATGTTATGGATGGTTCAACCATTGCAACTGCTCTAAGAGGAATTTCTTTGCCCCAGCAGCTGGTTAATACTAAGCCCAAGTGTTGGGGGTTTGCTTCTATCCCTCCAGAGCGCACCGGACTGCATGGGGAATACGACTACTACGGCCTATCTAAGCGGGTGTCTCACTATCTGCAGGCCAATGTGGAAAATGAGTTCAGACGTCTAAAAATCCGTCAGCGAGGCCGAGTCATTATTCTTAGCGGGCAGTTAACCTTTCCATACCAGCTGCGGCGGATAGTGGATCTAGTTCTGTCGGTAAATGGTGTGGACGAGGTTGAAACCGACGGTGTTCGTGTTTCTGAAGCCTGCTAGGGGATACGGATTTTATTCGCTTCAATCAATTAATACTGGAAAGACGTTCCATGGAACGTCTGTACATGTGGAGCCTAGCTATAAGAGCGAGCTTGCTAGGTGAACGTGTCAGTGGCTGGGGCAAACCGCAGTCGCAGCAAAGATAGTGCCAGGATGATAATAAAAAGCACTAGACCAATGGTGCAGGCATAGCTCATTTCTAAATCGACAAAGGCCTGTTCGTAGACATAGTAGACCACCGTTTTAGAGCTGCTTCGGGGACCTCCCTGGGTCATGATGTAGATTTCTTCAAACACTTTGGTTGCTGATATAGCAGAGATAACAGCGACCAGAAACATATAGGAACCCATCAGCGGCAACGTAATATCCCAGTGTTTGCGCCAGTGGTCTGACCCGTCGATGGCCGCAGCCTCATACAGATCTTCGGAAATACCCTGTAGTCCGGCCAGATAGATCACCATGTAGTAGCCCAGCCCCTTCCAGACGGTGACCGCCATTACGCTAAACAGCGCCAGGTTTGGACTGGTGAGCCAGGGAATGCGAATCTCCTGGCCTGTAAAGCTGGTTAGCAGCTGATTGAGTAAGCCGGTCTCGGCATAGAGCCATCGCCAGGCGATACCGGCCACCACCATTGAGATCACTACCGGGGTGTAGTAAGCCACCCGAAACCAGGTCATTCCTTTGAGCTTTTGGTTAACCAGGATGGCCAGGATTAGGGGCGCGATCGCAAGTATAGGAACTACACCAAACAAATAAACCAGCGTATTTCCCAACGTTTGCCAAAACGTCTTGTCCTGCCACAGACGCACAAAATTAGCCCAGCCTACCCACTGTGGCGGCTGAGTAATGTCGTAGCCATACTCCGTAAAACTTAGGTAAAAAGCCTGCAGCGCTGGCCAAAAAACCGTCATGCCCAGCACCAGCAGTGCCGGTGCCAAAAACGCATAAGGAATTAGCCAACGGGGAAATGAACGTTTCATCTATGCCTAATGCTGATTAATCTCTCACAGCATACGAGATCAATCCCCCTGGTTACGCGCCGCTCTACATAAAGCGCCGATAGTCCTGCCCTAAAAACAACGCGCGTTCAGCATTCCGGCGACGAGTCAAACCCGCTAGAACTCTACCTCCCGCTCTATACAAGCGAGGAAACTCATAGGCGGCTCCATAGACGTCGCGACTATTGAGCTTACGCAGCAGTGTTGAGCTACGCAGCGCACCCGCACCGACGTTATATGAAAACGACACCAGGGCCGCAAACTGATTGTCATTAATAGAGACGCGGACGGCCTGGTTTACCGCATTTTCAAACCGGTTGAGATCCGTTTTAAGCAGAGCTTCAGCCTGAGCTTCACTGATTTCCTGACCCGGCTTTACCCCGCGGGTGGTGCCATAGCCAATGGTCCAGACGCCGACGGCATCCTGATAGGCTTTTAGCCGCAGCCCTTCAAACGATTTAATCAAAGTAACGCCGCTGGCATTGGTCTGGCGTGACGAGCTAGACGTCTGCCCTCCAGAGGGAGTTGTTGTCTGGCGCGGCATCGGTTTAGGTTCTGGTCCTGTCTGAGAAACCGTCATCCCCCGAGGCGAATCTCCCCGACTAAACCATGACTTCATGCCGCTAATATTGAGCACTTTTTCATTGGGGTTTGACTTAGAGGGATACTTAGAAATCTTGGAGATATAGTATCCACCCTGCATCAAATAAATGGCCTTGTCCGTTTCCTTGATCCAAGTACCCATAAATAGTTCTCTCGCCGCTCTCTTAATGGCTTAATTGTTTTTACCCAGACTTTACTGTATCTAGATAGCTAGAATAAGAAGTAGAATCATCACGAAATTTTAGTTTGCCCATGGTTGCGACATCAGCATTCTCCAAAACTACCAACCAGCCGGTTGTAAAACGATTGGCGAATGGTCTAACGATTATTGCTGAGCAAATGCCCACAGCCGCTGTCAATCTTGATATCTGGCTACGGGTAGGATCGCGGGTAGAGTCAGACGCGATCAACGGCATGGCCCATTTTTTAGAGCACATGATCTTTAAGGGCACTCCCCAGCTGCAGTGTGGCGAGTTTGAACGGTTAATTGAAGAGCGTGGTGCCATTACCAATGCCGCTACGAGCCAAGACTATACTCACTACTACATCACGACCGCTCCTAAAGATTTTGCCAAGCTAGCACCGTTACAAGTCGAGCTTTTGCTCAATGCTAGGCTGCATGACAGTGACTTTGAACGGGAGCGCCCCGTCATCCTAGAAGAAATCCGTCGTTCAGAAGATAATCCAAGACGGCGAGTATTTCAGCATTCAATGGCGCTAAATTTTGAGCAGCTTCCCTATCGCCGCACTGTATTGGGGCCGACGTCGGTGATTGAGGGACTGTCAGCCAAGCAAATGCGCGAGTTTCATCGCCGCTGGTATCAGCCTCAAAATATGACGGCGGTGGTTGTGGGAGATCTGCCCGTTAAGCAGCTGATTGCCACGGTTGAACAGAGCTTTGAGCAGGCGCTAACCCATCGTCATCAAGAAAGTCTCAAGGAACCGTTAGAACGAGTCCCAGTCAGTATTCCCGAAGCTCCATTTGAGTCGGTGGCGCGGGCTGACTATACTGATGCCACTCTGCAGCAGGCTCGGTTAGTGCTGAGCTGGCGCGTACCAGGGCTAAGACAGCTATCTGAAACCTATGCGTTAGACGTAGTGGCATCGATCTTAGGCCAAGGACGCACAGCCCGACTGGTGCAAGACCTGCGTGAAACTCGGGCGCTGGTCAACAGCATTTCTACTAGCAACATCACCTTTGGTGAGCAGGGGGTGTTTTATATTTCAGCTAACTTGGCGCTTGAGCAGCTAGAGGCCGCTGAAGCCGCTGTATTAGAGCACGTGCAGCGGCTCCATGAGCAGCCTGTCAGTGAGGCCGAACTCAGTCGCGTGCGTACCCAGGTGGCCAATCGCTACGTTTTTGGTAATGAGACATCGAGCGATCGCGCCAGTATGTATGGCTACTACCATGCCCTGACAGGGGATATCGAGAATGCCTTAAACTATCCAACGGCTATCAAAACCATTGATGCCGAGATGATCCAGGCGGCAGTTCGACAGTATTTGCCAATCCATGCCTACGGTGCGCTGAGGCTACACCCTGAGACGAATTAAGCCATGCAGACCAGCCTAGGAGCGGAAGTGAGCGGTGCGATCGCACAATAGGAGAAAGAAGCATGGCTGATATTTGGGCTGATGTTGCCACTCACATCAGCCGAGTTATTCAACAGCCGTTTCAGCCGGAGCAAACTTACTCTGTCGGCGGCGGCTGTATCAACCAGGCATATGGCATCAGCAACGGCCAGAGTACGTTCTTTGTAAAGCTAAATCAGGCTAGCAAATTAGCTATGTTCGAGGCTGAGCTGGCGGGCCTCAAAGAAATGCATGACAGCCAATCCATTCGTGTGCCTAAACCTATATGTACCGGTCTTGCAGGAGCCAACTCGTTTATCGTAACGGAGTGGCTAGATCTAGGTAGTGGAGGTGCCTGGGCGGCCATGGGACGAGATTTAGCGGCGATGCATCGCACCTCTAGCGATTTAGGGTTTGGCTGGCATCGAGCCAACACCATCGGTGAAACTCATCAGCCTAACGATTGGCAGGACAGCTGGCTCACCTTTTGGCGAGATCAGCGTTTGGGATATCAGTTTCGTTTAGCCAAACGTCGAGGCGGCTCTTTTCCTCAGTCTCAGGCGCTTCTAGACGTACTACCCGAGATTTTGGCTGGTCACGACCCTATGCCGTCTCTGGTGCATGGCGACCTGTGGTCTGGGAATGCTGGCATCACAGCGACGGGCGAACCTGTGATTTTTGACCCGGCCACCTATTATGGCGATCGCGAAGTTGACTTAGCGATGACAGAGCTATTTGGCCGCTTTCCTGCTGATTTTTACACGGCCTATGAGTCAGCCTATCCGCTTCCAGACGGATACAGTACCCGCAAGACGCTGTACAACCTGTATCACATCCTCAATCACTTTAATTTGTTTGGGGGTGGCTATGGGTCCCAGGCTAACCGCATGATTCAGCTGCTGCTAGCAAGCGTAAAGTGATGCAGTTCCAGCGTTGCTTTTGATGCAAAGTGCAGCAACACCGTCTTGAGGCCCTGGAAAACTAGATTTAGTCGGTAATCCAATTTTGAAGACGACAAGAATTTGATATATTGAAGTTCGGCAATTCGGCGGCATGGCCAAGTGGTAAGGCAGAGGATTGCAAATCCTTTATCCCCAGTTCGAATCTGGGTGCCGCCTTTTAGAAAACTCTATGGGAATTGCTGAAAGAGTTGGCAATAAAGGGGTTTCCTCAAATATTTTCAGCCTGAGAAATTTATCTATTATTAGAAATTACTCGCTAAGCTCTTTTGAAAAATGGCTTTCAGCGATTTTGACAATATTTTTAGAACCTACAAATAAGAAATCTATTAGCAAAACGCTATGTTTCTCCGAGTTACTGTTAGAAACTCTGATTGACTGCCCAGTTCGAAGCTGCTCTTAGCTTCTAGACACAGAACGAAGTTTTGGCCAATAGGCTCAAGTTTCCCGAATTCTTGGGGAAATGCTTGTTGATAACTCTAGTGTGATTACGTAGATATCCCAGAATATCCATGGACAAAGCTTTAGCTCAGTTCAGACTAGAAGATGGTACGCCTTTTCTAGTGGAGGTCGAGGAACCCAATTCCAGTGCTATCGAGCGTGTAGCACTGACCGAAACTAGCGAGATGGTCTACAAGGCCAAAAAAAACTTAAATGAAGCCCTAGAGGTAGTTACACCAGTTGCCTCAGCCGTAGTTTCAAAGCTGAAGGCAGGTTTAACGACGCCTGCTAGAGAAGTAGAAGTTAAGTTTGGTCTGAAGCTAAGTGCAGAAGCGGGTGTTGTGTTCACCTCTGTCGGTAGTGAGGTCACTTTTGAGGTGACGCTGAAGTGGGGAGGAAAGTCGTAGACCAAGCGATGTCCGATCCTGTAGAACCGCTAAAGTCGTCTGTTGTTCGGTTTTATCACGCTAACGGCAATGTGGTGGGTGCCGGTTTTTTGGTGGCCGATCGCTATGTGCTCACCTGTGCCCATGTAGTGGCGGCAGCGTTGACGTTGCCCAACAATACAGAAGCCACACCTGAGCAGCCAGTACAGATTGATTTTCCGTTATTGGCCCCCGGTCAAACTGCAGAAGCATCCGTTGTCTTCTGGATACCCGTTTCCCAAGACCAATCAGAAGAAGATCTGGCGATTCTAAGGCTGTCAGAAAAGCCTCCGGGTTCTGCAAAATTTGCATCAGTGGGAGCTGCTCGATCCCAATGGGAGCATCCATTGGCTATTTTTGGATTTCCTCAAGGTCATGATCGCGGTATTTGGGCGACGGGCGTTTTCCGTGGTCCGAATGCTCAAGGTTGGATACAGTTTGACTCACTTATGAGTGAGGATCGTCCTGTAGAAAAGGGTTTTAGCGGTGCGCCTATCTGGGATAAGACCCTAAACGCGGTAGTGGGCATGGCTGTTGCCGCCGAAAAGCGTCGTGAGTCAGTAACTTCGGCTTTCATGATTCCTAAGGAACTGCTACGCAAGCCCCTGAACTACATCTGCAAGCAGACCTTGTTGGATATTTTGCAAGATTATGGGGCTATCCTGAGCGACTGGATTCAAAGGAGCTACGGGTTGTGCCGGGCCCAAAATGCTATTAATTCGATTCAAAAAACGGTTCACGATATTGTGGATGAGCTAGCGAATGCGACAGCGGGTGCTCACCAGGAAGAAGACAAATTAGTTCAGTTTGTAGCGGCCTTGGTGCTAGAGCTAGAGGTACAGCAGCAGGAAAGACTAGCAGAGCTAGGAGCACGACTGCATCGATGGGGGTGTCAGTATGCGAAAGATTTTGAAGCTGCCAAGGCGACGATGCGGGCACTGAAAGTAAAGCGCCAACAGCAGAGAATCGAACCCCATAATCCGATGCTGTTGGTCAATATCCAAGAGGATGCGAGCGGGGAAAGCCTGTCGGTGGAAGCGTGGATAGTGCTAGACCCTGAAAAATATGATTCCAAGACATTGCAGGGGAGCCACAGGCTTTTATTCTCTACAGAAGACGATGATTACACCCATCTTTCAGAACAGAGTGTTTCCTATGATGAGCTGCCAATTCTGCTGGACAGCTATCTTATGCAGTTATGTTGTGATGGGTCTGAGTATGAGTGCGATCCGAGTGAACTGACACTGTACTTTATATTGCCGCCATCACTACTGAATAAGCCCTTAGAGCGATTAATACCGGGGGATGACGAAGAACCTATTGGGATTGGGGTTGATGATTCTCTTCAAGTAATTTTGGCGCTGCAGAATCGTTCTGGCCTTGGTGGGTTCAGAGCTAGTCCTCGATGGAAAAAGGCATGGAAGTCAAAAGTGGCTAAAGCCCATGTATTAACCCACGAAGTGTTTGCTACTAAAGATCGCCTCAAGGAGTCTGGAATTTTAGGGTTACAGGAATCTACTTCGTTGAACCCCCAGAGCGATCCTCAAGTTCTGGCTAAGCAAGGGATCCCTCTAGCGCTATGGGTGCGGGATAACCAGGCTGAGGATATGGACTGGGCTCAGATGCTGCTTGATGAAGTGCTTTCTTATCCGGTAAAAGATGTGCCTGAACGGGTGCTTGAGATACGTTGTAATACATCTATTTTAGACTCTGAGTCCGAATATGCTCGATCGCCTGAGCTGGGTCATCATTTAGCAATCTTGTGGGATGATCCCAATCGTGTGCCGCCTACGGTAAATGCCCCTTTATCTGCTGCCAAACTATGACCTCTTGGATAATCTATCAGGGGACAGGTGAGCCCCACTATTAGTTAGAGCGTGTGCCGCCACCTCCAGGATGGCGAGCATTTCAGGATGTGGGGCAGTATCAAGAGCAAAAGGGGACCACATTTAAGGCCCGTGAGGATCACATTGAGCTGGTGAATGCGGCACTTTATCTGCGGCGGCCATTGTTGATTACGGGCAAACCAGGGACAGGTAAAACCTCGTTGGCCTATGCGGTGGCCCGTGAGCTGAAGCTGGGAGAAGTGCTTTATTGGCCAATTACGACGCGTACCACCCTTAAACAAGGTCTGTATAGCTACGATGCCATTGGCCGGTTACAAGATTCTCAGTTTGACCAGACCAATAATCTGCCTGTCGATCGCGCTGATGCCCTGAAGTCAATTGGTAAATATATCCGTTTGGGGCCATTGGGAACGGCGCTATTGCCGATACCGGAGGGGAGTAAACGGCCTCGGGTGTTACTGATTGATGAAATTGACAAGAGCGACATTGATTTACCCAATGATTTGCTCCACACCTTTGAGGAAGGCCGCTTTCGCATTGATGAGCTAGAGCGTATTAAGGAAGTGCTCTCTACGGTGGATGTGGGGACCTCATATGCTCAAGAGGCTGTAACAGCCGCCATAGAGAAGGGTCAGGTGCAGTCAAACGCGTTTCCGTTTGTGATTTTGACCAGCAATGGTGAGCGAGACTTTCCCCCGCCGTTTTTGCGGCGCTGTATTCGGCTAGATATGGGTGAGCCGACGGAGACTGAACTGGCGGATATTGTGCAGCGTCACCTGGCTAAGTTAGACCCTGAGGTGCTGACTAAGGCAGAGCCCGTGATAGAAGCCTTTGTGGAAAAGCGCGATCGCGAATCATTGGCGACGGATCAGCTGCTCAATGCCATTTATCTATTGCTGCAGGAGGGGACACCGGATCTCTCCGCCGATAGTGGTCTGTTAAAAAACATCCTTAAGCCCTTATCGGGGCCAGGAGCATAGGAGTCAAACCATTGGTGCAGCAGGACTTCTCTTCTAACTTAGCCACGTTGATTGCCCGCGTGAAAAATGCGGATATCGATTGGGATGGGGAGAATATTGCTGATCTGTTGTGGCTGACGAGCTACATTGATGCCCCGGAGTCGGCTGAACGTCAGGAACCAGATCCAGAGTCAGAGCCTGAAGATGCCGTCGAAATTGAGATTGATAATACGCCACCAGCGCCGCCACCCTCAGCCCCCGATTTTGCTCTCTACAGTCAGACGCCCCAGCAGACCCAGACTCAGAAAGCTAAAGCCCCTAATAAAGGCATCCCGTTTCCGACACCAACGGCTCCAGCCCTCCGCAGAACATTAGCGTTGGGGCGCTCATTACGACCCTTAATGCGGCGGGTGGACTCCTATACCCAAACTGTACTGGATGAAGAGGCTACGGCTGAGCAAACTGCTGAGCGGCAGTTTTGTATGACCATGGTGCAGCCCGCCCGAGAACGATGGCTGGAGCTAGCCTTAGTGATTGAAGATTCTGCCTCTAGCTTTTTGTGGCGTGATACGATTCGTGACTTTCAGCAGGTGTTAGAACGGCAGGGCGCGTTTCGTACTGTGACGGTGTGGTATTTGCAAATCTCTGCTGGTGGCTCTATAGCGCTGTATGCCAAGCGGCCCATACCAGAGGCAATGCCTAGACCCCGAGATCCGAAGAGCCTGATCGATGCCTCTGGTAGACGGCTGATATTGGTAATCAGCGATTGTATTTCCTCGGTGTGGCGTCAGGGTCGTTTACAGACTGACTACCTGGATCGGTGGGCGAAACATGGTCCCGTGGCGATTTTGCAGATGCTGCCGTCGCGCATGTGGTCGCGTACGGCTCTGGAGGCTGGATTACAAACCACATTTTCATCCCGTGGGCCAGGGGGGACCAATGCTCAGCTAGTTGATCCACTGCCACAGGAGTTCCATACAGAGTATGGCCTAGGACTAAAACTGCCGGTGATTACGCTAGAACCGTCGTCCATGGCTCAGTGGGCCAGGGTATTAGCTGGATTTGGTGATAACCAAACGGCGGGCATTTGGTATCCATTGGATGAGCTAGATGAGCTGGAGCCAATGGCCGATGGCCCCGTGGATGAGCAGAATCAGCCTGCTCCAGACTATGCAGAGCAGCTGGTAAATCAGTTTAGTCAAACGGCATCGCAAACGGCCCGAGAGTTGGCATCGCTGATGGCGTTGGTGCCCGTGGAGCTGTCACTGGTGTATATCATCCAGGCCAAGCTGTTGCCAGAGTCATCGCCGTTGCATGTGGCGGAGGTGTTTTTAAGTGGCCTGATTGAGCGGATGAAGCCCGAGACTGAAGCCGCCGATAGGCCAAAGCAGCGCTCTCAGGGGAGTTTGTTTGACCAGCAGCGGCATTACCGATTTGTGGACGGTGTGCGGGAGCTGTTGGTGGATACGGTCAGGACGGACTCGGCTGAGGAGGTGCTGAATGAGGTGTCGGCCTACATTGGCAGCAAGCTAGGTAAGTCGATCTACAGCTTTATGGCTTTGCTGCGGCTGAAGGATGAGCTGGAGACCGCAGGCAGCGAGTTTTTGGAATTTGCCAATGTGACGAAGCAGGCCCTGCGTCGGTTGGGGGGGCAGTATGCGGAGCTGGTGGAGGCTGTAGAGACAGAAGAAGTGGTGGTGCAGTCTGCTGCTCCAGTGAATGCGGTGGAGTATCCGCCCCTGGAGGAGCTGGAGTTTACTAAGGGAAAACTGGTGGACTCCGAGGATGAGCCGGATGTGGAGTGCCCACCGCTGAAGACGGCCACCTTTGAGATTGCGACGGTGAGTTTGCCTGAGGATGGTCTGGAGCTGTTTGAGTTTCAGGTGGCGACGTTAGCGCGTAAACGTACGGGTTTCCTACGACAACAGCGCTGGGTTGTGACTGAGACTCGTGGCCAGACCTATCGATTTATGGAAGCGTTGGGGGCAGATATCTCACTGGAGATGGTGGCGATTCCCAGTGGTAGCTTTTTGATGGGTTCCCCCAGTGATGAGCTGAAGCGTGAGTCTTATGAAGGTCCACAGCATCAGGTGATGGTTCCTGGCTTCTTGATGGGGCGCTATCCGGTGACTCAGGCCCAGTGGCGGGCTGTGGTGGCGATGCCCCAGGTGGACTGTGAGTTAGAGACTGATCCAGCCAGGTTCAAAGAGGCTGATAGACCTGTAGAGAAGGTCTCCTGGGAAGATGCTGTGGAGTTCTGCGCACGGTTGTCGAACCATACAGGACGTCTCTATCGATTGCCCAGCGAAGCGGAGTGGGAATATGCCTGTCGAGCGGGGACAACAACGCCGTTTCATTTTGGTAAAACTCTGACTACTGATGTGGCTAACTACATTGAAACGGCTACCTATGGTGATGGTCCCAAAGGAAGGAATCGAAAAGAAACCACTTCTGTACGCCAATTTGAGATTGCTAATGCCTTTGGTTTAAGTGATATGCATGGCAATGTGTGGGAGTGGTGTCAGGATATTTGGCACAAAAACTATGTTGGTGCACCGACAGATGGCAGTGCTTGGATGACTGAAGGTGATGATAGGTATCACATCTTGCGTAGCGGCTCCTGGGCCGACGTTCCAGAGAATTGCCGCTCCGCCCGTCGCTACTTCGGTCAGCCTGGCTACCGCAATCCCTATATCGGTTTTCGAGTGGTGAGTGCGCCCCCAGGCTCTCTTTCGTAGCCCTTTATCCTTCTGGTTCCTAGGCTTTACGTGGAATCATTACCCTCTTACCCTTTGCGACTATGCAGGCTCAAGCTGTAACCATTAACAAACGTCAGGGGCAAAACCAGTATTACGAAGAGCCTATTGCCTCAGGCGTGCGCCCCCTGGAGATGATGCGTATCCCTGCAGGGACATTTCTAATGGGATCTCCAGAAGATGAGCTAAAGCGGATTGATAGAGGAGGTCCACAGCATGAGGTGAGGGTGCCTCAGTTCTTTATGGCGAAGTATTCAGTAACTCAGGCCCAATGGCGAGCGGTAGCGGAGATGTCTCCGGTGGAGAGGAAATTAAAGATTGATCCATCTCGTTTTAAGGGGGCTGATCGGCCTGTGGAGCGGGTGTCTTGGGAAGATGCTGTGGAGTTCTGTGCAAGACTCTCAGCCCACACAGGCCGTCCTTACCGACTCCCTAGCGAAGCAGAGTGGGAATATGCTTGTCGAGCAGGAACAACGACACCTTTTCATTTTGGCGAAACGATTACGACGGATTTAGCAAATTACTGTGGTCAGGATCGGACGATAAATAAGACTAAATATTCAGGTTCTTACGGTGATGGACCAAAAGGCGAATATCGAGAGGAAACCACTCCGGTCGATCACTTCGATATAGCCAATGCTTTTGGCCTGTGTGACATGCATGGCAACGTCTTGGAATGGTGTCAGGATATCTTGCATGACAGCTATGAGGGGGCGCCCACGGATGGTAGCGCCTGGATGACTTATGGTGATGACGAATATCACATCCTGCGCGGTGGCTCCTGGGATTTCAATCCAAGGGCTTGCCGCTCCGCTCGTCGCGACTACGCTCAGCCCGGCAACCGCGACACCACTATCGGTTTTCGAGTGGTGAGTGCGCCTCCAGGCTCTATCACGTAACCCTTTACTCTTTTGTTTCCCAGGCTCTGTTGTCTGGAATCATTACCCTCTTACCCTCTAATTAGCTGGCCATACACAGCATTTAGAAGCAGCCGGTAGACTGAGAGCTAATATTACTTGCTGGTCTATGGCGCTCACTCTTCGGCGGACAACCGCTACGGCTAAATACTATACCGAGCCTTTAGATGTCCTGGGGGATGCTATCCCACTGCAGATGCTGCTAATTCCTGGTGGCACATTTACTATGGGCTCCCCAGATGACGAACTAGAGCGATCGGACAGTGAAGGTCTGCAGCATGATGTGATAGTACCTCAGTTTTTTATGGGTCGCTATCCGGTGACCCAGGCTCAGTGGCAAGCAGTAGCAGCGCTGCCCCAGATTGAGCAGGAGTTGGCAGCAAATCCATCTGAGTTCAAAGGTGCTAATCGCCCTGTAGAGCAAGTGAGCTGGTATGACGCTATGGAGTTCTGTAAAAGGCTATCGATCCATACAGGACGTCCCTATCGGCTACCCAGTGAAGCAGAGTGGGAATATGCCTGTCGAGCAGGCACGACAACGCCCTTTCATTTTGGTAAAACCCTGATTAGTGAAGTGGCCAACTACGATAGCATCAAGTTTTATGGTGATGATGGGACGTTGCCCAACAGTGATCTTCCTTCAGGAGAATATCGACAAGAAACGACATTTGTAAATCATTTTGATGTCGCTAATGATTTTGGCCTGTGCGACATGCATGGCAATGTTTTGGAATGGTGTCAGGACATCTGGCACGACAGCTATGAAGGTGCGCCTACAGACGGTAGTGCTTGGACGACTAATGGGAATGACAAGTATCGAATCCTGCGCGGCGGCTCCTGGGCGGTCGAGTCAGAGAATTGCCGCTCCGCTTGTCGCATCACCTTTCAGCCCAATGCTCGCGACTCCATGCTCGGTTTTCGAGTTGTGAGTACGCCCACAGGCTCTCTTACGTAACCCTTTACCCTTTTTCCCTCTTACCCTTTACCGACTCGACTGCGCTCAACCGTCTAGATTTGAGAGTTGAGCGCAGTCGAAACTTGATCTACGGATATTTCATTTTTTAGTGGGTCCTTTATTGCCCGTAGTTACACATCGAGTGTCTGCATGACAAGCAACTACTCAACATAACTGTGGGGATCTGAATCTGTGAGATTTACGACGGAAACAGGATTTTAACCTTGTGACAGTTGGCCAAAATAGGCCGTTTTTAGTCCATATTAAAATTCAGGCACTTTCACGGTCCTAGATGCCGATATGTGTTGCTGCTAAGCCGCATACTCTGATTCCTGTGGACTGATGCAGCCAGCTTGAGATTGCCGGACGGTCTTCGTAAGATAGAGACCATTACGATAGGTGGCTTGTCTGATGCCCAAATGGTTTAACGTTGCGGGTCCTTGCAAACCAGATATTCACTACATGCTATCCCCGCTAGAGCGGATACCGCAGTTGGATCGGCTAATTGCCCAACAGGGCTATTTCGTGGTCCATGCTCCACGTCAGACCGGTAAGACGACGGCTATGCTAGCGCTGGCTCAGCGACTGACAGAAGGCGATCGCTACGTTGCTCTGATGGTATCTGCCGAAGTCGGGGCTGTTTTTTCTCAAGATTTAGGAGCGGCGGAGCTGGCTCTGCTAGGCAGCTGGCGCGATCGCGCTGAAAATCATCTGTCAAAGGAACTCTATCCACCGACCTGGCCCGAAGCGGCTCCTGGTCAGCGTATCCAAGCGGCACTGAGAGTCTGGTCGCGGGCAGCTACTCGACCATTAGTCATCTTCATTGACGAGATTGATAGCCTGCAAAATGAAACTCTGATTTCCATCCTGAGGCAGCTGCGCTCGGGGTATCCAGATCGACCTCAAAACTTTCCCCATTCCCTGGCTCTAATAGGGGTGCGAGATGTGCGCGACTATAAGGTGTCCTCTGGTGGCAGCGATCGGTTGAATACGGCGAGTCCCTTCAATATCAAAATCAAGTCGCTTACACTGCGTAATTTTAACGCTGTAGAAGTGGAACAGCTATACGCCCAACATACGACTGAAACGGGTCAAGTATTTGAACCGGGTGCGGTTAATCGTGCGTTTGAACTGACCCAGGGACAGCCTTGGTTAGTCAATGCCTTAGCCAAAGAAACGGTAGAAGAACTGGTCACGGATACCGCGCAGGCTATCAGCGTTGAGCATATTGAAGCTGCCAAAGAAGCCTTGATTCGTAGGCAGGATACTCACTTGGATAGCTTGGTTAGCATTTTGAGAGAAGACCGGGTTCGTTCGGTGATTAGTCCGATGCTGGCAGGTCAAGAACTAGGGATTATTTCCCATGATGACCGGCAGTTTTTAGTCGATTTGGGCCTGGTTGTTAGGAACCCAGCCGGTGGACTGATGCCAGCTAACCCCATATATAGAGAAGTGCTGCCCAGGGTGTTGGCCAGCGGCCCTCAAGATAGTTTGCCGGTAATCCATCCCAGCTGGCTGACTGCAGACGGTACGCTCGACGCGGATCGGCTGTTGCAGTCTTTTTTAAGTTTCTGGCGGCAGCACGGACAGCCGTTGCTGAAAAGCGCTCCTTACCATGAGATTGCGCCCCATCTGGTGCTGATGGCCTTTTTACATCGGGTGGTTAACGGCGGTGGCACGCTAGAGCGAGAATATGCGATTGGGACAGATCGGATGGACCTATGTTTGCGCTATGGCGAGGTTGCGATCGCAATGGAACTCAAAGTTTGGCGCGAAGGTCGCCCCGATCCGCTCAAGGCTGGTTTAAAGCAGCTGGATCGCTATCTAGCAGGACTAGGACTGACAACAGGCTGGCTAGTCATCTTTGACCAGCGTCTGAACATACCTCCCATTGCCGAGCGAACGACAGCAGAGCAAGCTATCACGCCTGGTAACCGCTCCGTTATCGTCATTCGAGGATAAGGCCGCTTTTGCAAATGTCGAGCAGTCGGTTCTTCTGTTGACTTAAGCGATCGCAAATTCAGTATCTTTTCGCCGTTCAGGTGATTTAAAGCCCAAGACAATTTGCTCCTTAGGTACCCCTGCTTCAAATAGCTGTGTCGCAATACCGTTTTCTGTTCCATCCCGTTGAATCCACAGTTTGCCGTCAATAATATCGATGTGGATCAAGCAGCCATGTTCGTAACGTTTGTTTTCACGGCCTAAAATCATTAGCAAATATCGATCGGACTCACGGTTGAAAAATCAGAGGCATCAGCGCCGTTGTAGTCGCCTGGGTCAAAGCTATAGTCATCGAGCGGGATACCGGCCCATTTCCAAAGGCGAATCTGCCAGCTGGCATAGCCGTAGATTCGCGCCCGTGACGTACGCTTGACCGACAGCCGATAAAAATCGTCATTGGAGACCGTCATGTCAGCCGGGGGCATAGAACGTGATAATTCTAGCGGTGTGGCCAGAGCGTTCTAAACTTGCCGCGCGACCCATCCGGCTAGGTCTGGCAGAGCCAGGTGGCCCCAACGTCGGGATAGGAATAGGTGGCATTCCAGGAATGAGAGACCTTGAAGCTGGCATATCCCTCAACTAAGGTGTCTAGGGTTTCCCAGTTAAACCCAGGCGACACGAGCGCGAAGTCTTCCCAGCTCATCCCGGTAGCAGTAGCCCACTCGGAGCTTCAACATAACGACGACCGTTGATGACGTGACTAAGGTTATATAGATGCGCTTCAAGCGATTTCTAGAGTGTTTTCAGTAGCGGTAGGGCGATCGCTGAGCACCTGTCCGTCGCGAAAGGTAATAATGCGATCGCACTGCTGTCCGACTGCTGCATCGTGGGTGACCATCACCAGCGTCATCCCGTCACGGTGAAGACTCGCAAAAATATCTAGAATGCTCTGACTGGTTTGGGAGTCGAGCGCGCCTGTCGGCTCATCGGCTAGCAGTAGCTTTGGACGATTCACGATAGCGCGCGCAATAGCCACACGCTGCTGCTGTCCGCCCGAAAGCTGATTGGGCCGATTTTCTAGACGATTGCCCAGACCTACTTTCTGTAGCGCCTCAATTGCTTGCGATCGCCGCTTTGACTGGGGCACGCGGGCATACACCATCGGCAGCATCACGTTATCGACTGCTGTCAGCTGAGGCAGCAGATAAAACTGTTGAAACACAAAGCCAATTTTGCGATTGCGAATATCGGCTAGGGCGTCGGCGGTCGGTGTATCTACAGGAATACCGTCCAGCCGGTAGTGGCCTTGAGTAGGACGGTCCAGGCAACCAATCAAGTTCATCGCGGTCGATTTGCCAGAGCCGGAGGTACCCATGATGGCGCAATACTCACCCGCTGCAATTGTTAGGCTGACGTCCTTAAGAGCGTGAACTTGCAGGTCGCCGACGCCATAGGTTTTACTAATGTGCTGCAGATCGATCAGGGCCATAGGGTTAGCTCCGTAATGCCACGATGGGGTCAAGCTGGGCGGCGCGGCGGGCAGGCAAAAGCCCAAATATAAGACCTGTACTGCCTGAAACGGTAAATGAAACTGCGATCGCAGACACACTCACTCCGGCACTCAGTGGGGTCGCTAAGGTAAGAATCACAATGCTCATTAGACCCAAGCTAGTGCCGATTAGGCCTCCAATTATTGCCAGGATGATTGCTTCTATGGTGAACTGTGCTGATATGTCGCTTCCCTTGGCTCCAATCGCTTTACGCAGGCCGATCTCCTGGGTGCGCTCGGTGACCGAGACCAGCATGATATTCATAATGCCGATGCCGCCTACGAGTAGCGAAATCCCGGCAGTAAACCCTAAAACCAGTACCAGAATGCTGGTAATGCTGTCGGCGGTGTCTAACAAATCTTGCTGACTTTGCACGGTAAAGTCGTCTTCCTGGGTTAAGAGGCCATGGCGCAGCCGCAGCAGGTTGGTAATTTGATAGTGGGCCGCGCTGGCACTGGTAGCACTTTGAGCAGATACGGCAATGGTTTGTACGGTAGGGCTGGTCTTGCCGACCTCCTGACCGGTCAATCGATCAACCATGACCTCAATGGGAATATAAACCGTCTCGTCTAGGTTTTGACCAAAGGAGGACCCGCGAGATGTGACCACCCCCACTACCGTAAACCTGACGTTATCTATCCGAATGCTTTGGTCAATCGGATTGCGCTCTCCGAATAGGGTTTTGGCTGTTTCGCTCCCCAAAACGGCGACCGATAGCTGAGCATCCACCGGGCTTAAAAACCGACCCTGGGCCATGGTCACCTGACGCACGGTCAAATATTCAGGGGTTGTACCCAGCACGTTGGCCTGGGTCTCAGCTGCTACGCGAGTTACTCGTAAACGCTGGCTCTTTTCTGGAGAGACCGCTCCCACTGCCAGCACTTCGGCTGCGACCGCCTCAGCATCTGCCAGGGTGAGGGTATCGGCCCGACGCACCCCTGCATCCGGTCCTCGCTGGGCGTCTCCGGGGGTGATAAACAAAACATTTGTCCCCAGTGATTCAAACTGCCGGGTTACATAGTCTTGGGCAGCCTGTCCGGCGGCCACCATGGCGATGACTGAGGCATTGCCGATGACAATTCCCAACATCGTTAGACCGCTGCGGAGTTTATTGGCTCCCAGGGTTTTCATCGCCATGGTGGCGTTTTCGACAAGGTTGTAAGCCATTAGTGCTTGCGATGTAGTGGGCTAGGGAGGAAAAGAGGGTCGCTCGCGCTCTACTTCAGGTAGGTCAATAAACACTCGGTCATCTGCTTCTATCCCAGCTAAAATCTGGGTTCTACCGTCCTGGGTTACCCCCACCGTCACCGGGCGAAAGGTGGGATTATTTTCGTCGTCTGCTACCTGCACTCCGAGCTGGCCTGCCACGGTTGCGATCGCAACCGTGGGCACCATCAGCGCGTCGCCCACTGTTTCACCAATAAACGTGGCGTTTACCGTCATGCCCGACTTCAGCTGGTCTAGACCCGTCAGCGGACTCACCACCACTTGAAATAGGGTGACGCTGTTTTCCACCACGGCTTCTGGGGCGATGCGTTCAACCTGCCCTGTAAACACCTGCTGCGGAAACGCATCAGCGACAATTTCGACGGATTGACCCACCTCCACCTGAGCGATGTTGACCTCTGAGACGTCGATCTCGATCTCTAGTCCTGAGGAAATGGCCAGAATTGAGCTGGATGTGGCCGAAGCTGTTGAAGACGCCGATGTGGTAGGTGTGACAATCGCACCAACGGTGGCGTAGGTTTGGCTAATCACGCCATCAAACGGAGCCCGGATAATGGCCTCGTCGATTTGCGTTTCAATTGACGCTACTTTGGCTACAGCGGCAGCGACCGCCGCCCTAGCGGCGGCAATGTCTTCAGGACGAGACCCCGTGGCAACTTCTTCGAGCTGAGCCTGGGCTTGATCAAAGCTGGCTTCAGCGCTGTTGAATTCATTGACGTATTGGTCCAGCTCGCTGTGGGAAATTGCGCCTTGGTCTGACAGCTGGCGGTAGCGCGTTAGCTGTGTAGCTGCCAGCGTCACCTTAGACTGGGCTGCCGTTACCTCTGCTTCTGCCCGTCGAATTCCTTCAGCTCTGTTGCCTGTGACTACCTTGGTATAGTCGGCTTCTGCCTGGGCCAGCTGAGCCTGACTTTGGGCCAGCTCATCGGTCAAGACGCCTACGTCCATCTGGGCCAGCACGTCCCCTGCTTGAACAAGGTCGCCAGGATCGACATAAAGCGCTTCTAGCCGACCGGTTGTCTTCGGACTCAGGTTGACGGTGTCTTCAGCCACAACGCTGCCGGATCCATCAAACCGTACCGTCAGGTCTACATTTTCCACTGGCTGGGTCAAACTAGAAGACACAGACTCTTGGGCTCTGCGACGCATCTGGCGAGGTCTGATTAGCCCCCCCACCAGTAGTAGTAATCCAACTAAAACGAGCGTCCACAGTTTCCAACGTCGTCGTCTTGGTTGCTCAGCAGTGGGTGAAATCTCAATGTCTGATGGGCTCTGACCGGCTGATATTGTGTCGGAGTCTATGCTCATATCAAAACCATGACGGTACTGAATCAGTTGGATGGTGCTGGCAAGGGATGTGCGATCGCAGCCCCATCACAAAATATCGGAACGATGTCTGCATAAGGGATACCGACTTTGTTCTAACTATTGAGAAAGGCTCCTTTGAGTCCCGGAGGTACCAAAAGGAGCGGTGTGGAGTGAGTGTGTAAAGCAGTGCCTATAAGCCAGGGAATCCTAGCTCTTGGGCCTGCTGCAGCTGTTCAGCAGATAGAATTTCCTGGAAGTCCTCTGCTATGCCCTCCTGTAGGGTTGTAAGCTGGCTGGCCTGATCGTCATTTAGATTGAGTTCAGCTGCGAGATCGACAGACGTATTGGCCGTCGGCTCCTCTCTCCGCTCCGCCTGAAGTGCTTCGAACTGCTCTAGCTGCTCTGAGGTCAAAATATCATTGAGTTCGGATTGATAGCTCTGCATGACGCTACGCATCTCTCGTATCTGAGAGCGGCTTAGATTTAGGGCCCGGACGGCCTCGCGGTTAGCACCGCTGGTTTGACTCTGAGCCACTTGGGGGACACTGAGCAGTAGAGTACCGATACCCATACCCACCAAGAGCCACTTAAACGGGACTCGCATGAACGTTTTGAGAATCATTCGATTGCTCCAATATGAGAAAAAAAGTGGATTTCCTAGGTTCAGGATGACTGCCCCAAACCTTTGGAATACGCCCATCCTATGGAAAATGCTGTTTGTCGCGCCTGAAGCAAACCTCCCAAAGGACTTAGTAAAAATGTCACGGCTTCAATCAGGAAAATTGTCCCAAGTCAGAGCCTTGCAAATGGGACATTTGTCTCTGGTAGTTTACTGAAATCCTTTTTAGAGTGAATGGGGTCTTTTCAGACGCTGGTGGATCAAGCGTATGCGGGCATGCCGAGGTCTGTGGCGCTCGCAGATATGCTGCCGTCAATCTGCTTTCTATCTATGGTCGATCCATGTTGAGCGATGGAGTTTCTTTGGTGAAGTCAGATATTAGACGGTCTCGCTCTCCCTTTAGACAGCTCCTCTATGTTGAGTGGATACTTCTGGGGATGGCGACTTTGGCCATGCTGTCTTCGCTTGTTCTTTTTCCAGGCCGGAGAGTCATTTGGGTTGAATTTAGCTTGATTGCCGCACTCGCTGCTATGGGAGGGCGGCTGCCCCAGAGACGACGTTTCAAGGTTGGCTACACTGTTGTTGAACTGGGAATGCTGCTGCTGCTTGCTGTTGTCACTGGCAGAGCCTCGGTGATGACGCCACTGCTGCCGCTGCTAGGGCTGGTGGTGGTGATTCGCACCTGCCAGATCATGCAGGGCTGGTGGCGAGTAGCAACCGTTGCCGCTGTGTTTGCGTTGCACGGAATTATGGTCTTTTCTCGGGGGGATATGACTATTCCGCCCCTAGTTGCTCACAGTCTTAGAACATCGCCCACCGATTGGCAAATGTATGCCGTCAGAATGAACCTGATCGTCTTTTTTGGTCTGGTGCTGGTGTTTGTATTGCTGCTGGTCAATGCGCTGCTATCGGCCTACCGCAGTCAGCAGCACCTTGCGATCGCGCACCATCAGTTGCGGGCCTATGCCGCCCAGGTAGAAAATCAAGCCACCTTACAGGAGCGCAATCGCGTTGCCCGAGAAATCCACGATTCTTTAGGGCATGCGCTCACTGCCCAAACGATCCTGCTAGAAAATGCCTTATTGTTCTTACCGCCTAAGGCTGACCGTGCTAAAGATTATTTAATGACAGCGACCGAATCAGCCTACCAGGCGCTGCGGGAAGTCTCTAAATCGGTTTCCACACTGCGCACCGACTCCCGGCAGTATGCTCCCTTAAACCAAACGATTCCAGTCCTGATGCAGGATATCTGTCAACCGGCTCATATGGTTTCTAATTACCGAGTTGAACTGCCCGATGGCCTGCCCGATGACATCAGCCTGGCGCTGTTTCGCATCGTTCAAGAGGCTTTGACAAACACGGTTAAGCACAGCCAGGCCCAGCTAGTGCAGGTCAAGCTAGTAGCCAAATCAAATCGCCTGCACCTGCAGGTGCTCGACAATGGTAAAGGCTTTGACCCTAGTAAGAACACCTCTGGTTTTGGTCTACGGGGTATGCGCGAGCGCACCCATGCCCTAGGAGGTACTTACCAGATTTGGAGCGCCCCTGGCACGGGCTGCCGCATTAGTGTGATCTTGCCCCTGCCCAAGTCGTTTGTTCATCCAGCCTGAGCCAGATTGATGATTCGCATCTTGCTTGTAGACGATCAGGCCATCATTCGCCAGGGGCTCGCTAATCTGCTAGAAGCACAGCCTGACTTAACCATGGTGGGTGATGCTGAAAACGGACGACAGGCAATTGAAAAGGTCGCTGCCTCCTACGGTACCCCAGAGCAGCCAGACGTTATTTTGATGGATATCAGGATGCCAGAAGTCGATGGTGTCGCCGCCACCCGTCAGATCTGCGAAGATTTTCCGGGACTTAAGATTTTGGTGCTTACGACATTTGATGACGCTGACTATGTTCAGCAGGCGATGCGCTATGGCGCTAAAGGCTATCTGCTCAAACAAACCCCTGTTGCCGATTTGGCCCTGGCGATTCGTTCTGTGCACCAGGGCTATACCCACATGGGACCAGGGCTGTTTGAGAAAAACTTTTTAACCACTTCTCCTAAGGTCTCGATTCCGCCTGCGCTAGCGGCGCTTTCTCCCAGGGAGCAAGAAGTCCTTAAGCTGATTAGCCACGGCTGCAGCAATCGTGAGATTGCCCAAGCGCTATTTATTTCTGAGCGTACCGTGCGCAACCATGTGACGAGCATTCTGAGTCAGCTTCAGCTGCGCGATCGCACCCAGGCCGCGCTTCTGGCCAACAACGTTTGGTAAGGAAATTGCCCAAAAAATCTGAGCAACTATAGATCCTCAGGCCTGCCGCTGCCCAGCCGATGGGCTCAACAGTAACAGCCTTTCCTGAGACTAGTCCACGTCGTAATAAGTAGCGTTAGCCCGTTTTTGACGGACGGGCGGCGGCGGCAAAAATTCTTGCTCGTAGTACCTGTAGCCACTTGGAGGGACAGGCATTTGAAAAGGGTATACCACCGGGACAGTACGCTCTTCACGACGGCGTCCAGAGACCAAAATCATACAGAGAATAATGGCGCCACCGCCCAAAATTATGACTAATACCAGACCGCCTCCGATCCACAGCAGCGTGGTTTGCATCGTACTAGAGGTATCTTTTTCAGCCTGCTGAGCTACTAGTTGACCATTCTGAAGTGATAGCGTGTCAACGGAACGCTGATATTCCCTGAGTTGAGAAAGTACGGCTCGGGTTTCTTCCTGCTGCTGCTTGAGCTGATTTTCTAAGTTGCGAGCCAGCATTTCTTGCTGGACTAGCTGATTTTCTAATTTTGAGGTCAGCTCACGCTGGCGGTCGAGATCTTGCCGAATATCGTCGCTGATGCCGTCATCAATGGTCTGGACTGGCGACTGGGGTACAGGAACAACCGATTCTAAAGTAGCTGACGACTCAGACTGTGTGTCCTCGGAAGAAGATGTCTGGAACCCAACTCGTGCCAGTAACAGCACCAAAACGGCCACACCAGTCGTGGCACATCCAGCCACGAACGCAGTCGTATCGGTCATTGACGATTTGGGTGACATTAATTAATTGACTGTTTCCAACAGTTGAAGACGACTAAGGCTACCTGTCACGACCTGGAGCATTACTTATAATTTACTGGCACTAGGCCACTTCATCCGGTGCTCAACCGTTACTCTATAGAATCCTCCTTCTCTGGGCGATACTCAATCTGACATAGCATAAAACGCCAATGTCCATCTAATACTACCGTACGTAATTAAAGTGGAATCTTGAATTTTCAATGGATTTGTGCTTTGTGTCTCACTAATCGTGTAAAAGTACGGCTGCTCCCTGAATAAACCCGTCTAAAAGCGTACGTCAAAGTGAACAAAATGCGCCGTTATCTTACATGATTTTCCTGAGGAAAGCATTATTCGCCTTAAGTGTTTAGTGCTGTAGACCAGCAGGGGCAGCTCTGACGGTTTTGGCTGATGCATAGCGCAGGGCTGCCACAGTATGGCACGGTTTTATCAAATTTTTCTTGGATTTTCTGTATGCCAGGTCAGGTTTTGGGACTTTTTATCGCTTAAAAGTCTACCTCTAGATTAGAATCTATTATTTTTATTTTGTTTCTCTATGATTTCAATCTTGACAACAAAAGGTTAAATCAATAGGTAATAAGGTCTCTTTCTCGGGTGAGCGTTCTTAGGATGTAGGAGTTATTTGAGGATCTGCTAGCTCATGGATATTGCACCTGAAAAAGTAGTGCATTTATCAGATCGTGTAGATACTCTGCATCAGCTCCTAGAGCAAATAGATTGCAAAGTATCTGATCTGTTAGTGCGCAAGGAAACCAGTATGGATGCTGGACGACCCAAGTTTGGAGTCAGTCCTCCTGAAAGAGTCGTGGCCAATGGTTTGGAAGAGGCGTTTGACCACAAGGATATTTTGAACGATGAGCCTCATTTTGGTTTAGACCAGATGACGGGTAGTCAGACGCTATCCCCTGAAATACAGGTTCAGCGTTTGACGGCTCAGCTGACGGCTGCTTATAACCGTATTGCCGCATTAGAGGAGCAGCTTCTGGCCTATCGTGGGCATTAGGGAATTATTAGAGCTTATTGGTTTGGGGCAGTGCCTGGTTAATTGCAAGACAGCGAACTTCTGTGCAGTGAATTAAAGACTAAAGGCAGCTTGCTAGCAAAGCTTCTATGGCTTGGAGGATTTTAGGCTGTTGCCAATTCTTGTACAGATGTCCTGCTATTAAACAGCCTCCTGCACCAACGCCTTCTTTTACATATCCTTGTTCAAAAATATTGAGTTGAGGATATTTCGACGATTTGAATGAGAATTGACTACTGATAATTGGAGGAGTGGGAACGGTGTGGGCAAGTGTTAGCAGCTGGCTAGTAGCATCGTTCACAATCCATCGAGTTGTGCCAATGACAACGTTATTTAAGTCCCATGGGTAGAGACGTCTAATCTGCTGAAGCATGGTGTAAACGGCAATCATTTGGCTACCGCCAGCGAGAAGAATACCACTGTGGTGACTGGCGGCGACGGTTAACCCTAAAACAAATGGCTGCATAGGATCGCCAACGGCTGCGATCGCATCCCAAATATCGTTTATCTGCCCAGGCTGCGCCCGTAAACCAGTTTCGATCAGCGCTGTTTTTTGATCGTGATTACAGCTGGGATGACTGCTGCCTACTAGACCAGCAACATCAAATCCTAAAGCCATCAGCGTTGCCTGAGCTGTGGTCGTGCCCCCAACGACGCACTCGCCCACCACCAGATAGCTGTGGGCAAAGCGTCGACCCAGCGTTTCTCCCCATTGCCGACCGGCATCAAACAGCCGTTTGACCTTTTCTAAAGAAAGTGCCTGTCCGGTGCTGACACAGCGAGCAATGGCTCCGTCCACATCGATATGGGGAATGCTCGGAGGCTGAGGCAGCCCGGCGTTGAATAAATAGATTGGCAGCCTGAGCCTGGCTGTGATCGCTCTGGTAATCAGAGCTGGAGAGACACCTGCCACCAGTGAAGGTAATGCATAGTGCGGCGCGGTGCTAGGACCGTCATAAATAAACTCGGCGTCGGCTAAGGCCGTTAGCTGACGGGCCTGAGGACTATTACCTGCTGCTGAAATATTCGGCACAAGAGCTGTTTCAGTAAATCCCAAAACGCAGCAGTAACAAGGACGCTGGCCTCGATATCGCTCTAGCCAACGTTGAGTGGTTTCACAATGGGTATGGTGGGCAATCAGCGGGGTAGCGTCTGGCAAAATCGATGGCATATGCCTACTCGTCAAGAATTTGCTGCACCCACTGTGGGGGGGGGGGCATCTCTATACCCATGCGTTCTAAGAGAATCCAGGCCGTCAGATGCACGGTAAAAAGATAGATGGCGCTGCTAAAGAACACCATAGATACCGCTGCAATTTGGATAACGCCAGGGCTGACCTGACCAATAACCCCAAACCCTAGTAGTCCGAAATCCAAGAGTCGATTGGTTACCCAATCCGTCAGCTGGACTACCTGAGCGACCAAGTAGCCCCAAAGATCTTCTCCTGCCATCCACGACAGTAGCCAGATTCGAAAAAAGATCCCCAAGGTGACAATCAGGGCCCCAATCGGTAGAGACACCAGCCAAGATGTCTTTCTGCGCCAATGGTAGCCAAGCTGTACCCCCAGGATGCCGTAGGGAATTACATACAAAAGACTGCGAGGAGGCCCGATCAAAATAGCTAAAAGCAGCCCAGATACTAGCGTGGTCATCCAGGCAGCACGTTGATTCCAACGTAGATATACCAGCGCCACGGGGACCGGAAACAAAATGCGTAATAGAGGTCCCGGGGGAAAATAGAGGTTGATCAGCCACATGAGGCTGGCAGCACTGGCTAGAAACGCGGTTTCTACCATAGCCACAGGACCCTTGTTGTTTAAGGTCGTAGCGCTGCCTCTGGGGGATGCTTTAGGGACAGAGATAGGGAGATCGTCGTCGTCTATCCAGGGACGATCCAGATCAAAATCATCAACAGAGCTGCTGCTATCACCTGTGTCTGACGGCTGCGTTTGGGCCCGATCGTCGTCTGGCTGCTCCATGGTGCAGGAAATACTCCGTTGTTTCCGTTTCTAGTCTATGCTTTGTGCCCTAGAAACTTGTCTACACTTTAACCCGGTTAAACTAGCAGCTTATCTAGGGCATCAATGGAGGGAATACGAATAACGTCTCGCTCCCGATTGATCAAGCCTTTCTTTTCTAGTTTGCTAAGAACACGGGTAACGGTTTCTCTAGCCAGGCCGCTTAGACTACTAAGTTCGCGATGAGGTAGGTTGGGGATCTCTACACCCTGGGAGCCAAGGGTGCCTTGACCATCTGCCAAAAATAGTAAAACATCTGCTACTCGCGACTGGCTGTCGGATTCGCGGAGGCGAAGTCGTCTGTTGACCTGACGTAGACGACGCGCCATAAGCTTAGCTAAACGAATGCCTGCTTGAGGTTCGCTGTTGAGCAATGTGACAAAATCCTGAGCTGGCATGCTACCAATCATGGTGGTAGCCAAAGTAATGACGTCTGTTGATCTGGGGACGGCCTCTAGGGGAGCCATCTCTCCAAATAGTTCTCCTTTACCCAGGATGTTTAAGGTCACTTCCTTGCCGTCAAGATTATAGGTACGAATCTTGACCCACCCCTCCAAAATGAAATAGACGGAGTTCCCCCAGTCGTTTTCTAATAGCAGAACCTGGCCAGCAGGATGGCGACGCGTGACAATCTGAGCGGTTGCTTGTTGAACCGTTTCTTCGGGTAGCTCCTGAAAAAAGGGAGCGGCCGCGATTAGACTTTCGCCAGCTGTGTTATCTCGATTACCGTATCTGCTATCCATAATGTGAGGAAGCCACGGTTGGGTGGACTCTGTAAGAATATGATTAAACAGGGTTAGCCTGCCAAACGACTGAAGTCAGCTGACCTCAGACTATCAAGATGCGCGGTAGATCTCAGAAAAAAATTAGGGTGCTTGAGACTCAAGGTCGGACTGAAGCACAGGCACTACGGCTCAATCCATAGCTTAATCTCCAAAAGGGTGGCTCTCTAAAACATGCAGGATTAGTTTGTCTTTAGTTTGCTTCTAGTTTGTCTAGAACAGGGTACAGCACGATTGCATGATCTCCCTAACTCAAAAATCGTTAATTTAACTTTATATCTCAACCATTAGATCTAGGGACATCGATTAGGATGGCTGCCATCTACAGTCATACCGCTATCTTGATCTACATGGACTTCGATGGCTCCGTCAGGATTTTTCAGTGGATGCTCGTAGATAGGAGGAAATTGTGATTTTTTAGCCAGCCTGCTTTACACTTTGGGCATTCCATTGGTGGGAGCTGGTGTGCCCTTGATTGGGCTGGTCATCCTCCGCTTTGCAGAGTTCGTTGTTGAAAGGCCGCACTGTGACTTCTCAAAAGGATCAAATTCAACGCCTGATTACCGAAATCGAAGCTACGTTGGCCAAGCCGACTGCCCGTTTACCGTTGGGTTTGTCAGGAGAGGCTGAACGTCAGCGTCAGCTGTTAGGCAAGCTCTTTAGCTATCTGCAATCCTTAGATCAGATGTTTGATTCTCCGGGAGGGTGGGGACCGGTAGATCCTGGTACAGGGCAGTTTGTATCTCCTCAGACGCCGACTCCAGATATGGAAGAGTCGGCGTCGCAGGTACTGCAAGGGCTGCTGCAGGAGATGAGCTATCTGCGGGAGAACTCTCTGAAACCTATGCGGCAGGAGCTGGAATCGCTACAGCAGCGACGCGACAGTCTGCAGGCGGAAGTGAATATTTTAGAGGCGCAGCGTAGCTCTGATCCGCTGCAGTCTGAACAGCAAATAGCTGATTTTTTGCAAACGCTGATGCAGCGTCTCCAGGAGCAGCTGTCGGCGGAGATGGTACAAAATTTTGCTGCTATGGAGACAGCCGCTGTAGAAAAACTGGCGGCTGCGGATAATCCGGTGCCGCTGCTATCGGGACAGCGGCTAGAGCAGGTGCGCCTACTGCAGGCGCAGTCGGATCAGCTGCTATTAAAGCTAGACAGTACGCTGACGGCGGTATTTGATTCCCTGCAAAAAAGTGTTGATAGCTATCGCGAGTCTCTGGAAGAAGGTTTGGATCAAATGCATGGTCTGGGCCGCCAGGGTGAAGTTATCTTTCATGCCTTTATTAATCATTTAGCCCAGCAGCTAGGTCAGGATGCATCGTCTTATTTGACGGGAGATGTGGGGACGGCGATTCGACAGGCGGCTTTACAGGGCCCAGAAGCGGCCGAGGTGGATGTAGGTACTGTTCAGCGCGATGAGCTGGACCAAGCGTTAGACGATCTGTCGCTGGATGCTGATGTGGGGATGGATGAGGCCGATCCGGTGCTAGACATTGATTCTGATCTGGCGCTGTTGGAAGATGCGATCGCACCCGCCGATCTTGATGAAGACATCACCCTGATTCAGTCAACGGAGGATACGCCCGATGTTGATACGGATGTTGATACGGAGCTAGCTCTATTAGAAGAGGCGATCTCAGCGGACGATTTGGATGGCGATATTACGCTGATTCAAACCGATGGTGATCTGGTGTCCGAACTTGACACTGAATTTGACGCAGATGACGAGATCACCCAGATTCAGATCGATGATGCTCTACTCGATATTGATTCTGAACTGGCACAGCTAGAAGATGCGATCGCGCCTATTGACCTTGGGCCTGCTAGCGATGACGACAGTTCTGAGGGGATTTCATCAGAGGCCCAGACAGATTTGGATGTCGCAGCGGAGGAAGCCGACGCAGCGGCTACGCCAGAGGAGCTGTCGGCCTCCTTTGACCTAGACTCTGCCCTAGGAGTGATTGATGAAAGCATGGGGCTGCTAGCCATCGGCGCAGACGAAGGCGAAATCCTGGATCCAAGCCAGCTAGATGACCCATCTCCAGACGCCCTGCCCCAAATTGAATCTGAAGGAGAGCTCTTTAATCTAGATACAGATTTGGGCGATCTGGGTTTAGATGACCAGACCGAAGAAGACCCTGCCACTGACCCGGCTGACGTTGCCAATGAGGTCCTGTTTTTTGAAAATGATGAGACCTCCTCTCGCTTTGATCCCGATGCCATCCCGCTAATTGAAACCGATCCGCTGGACCCCGACCAGGTTGTCGACAATTGGCTATTTGATCGTGGACCGGTAGAGTCGGTTGTGCCGTCTGCACAGATGGTAGAAGAAGATGCCGCGCCAGTGACGGTAGAAACGCTGTTTGGCGACAGTCTGGCTGCCCCTGATGATGCCCCTGATGACGCTCCTGATGTGGGGGACACCGTTAGCTCCCTTTCAGAGTTACTACCTGATGAGCAAACCCTAACAAGCAGCGAAGATTTTCCAGAGAATGTTCCAGACGATGTCTATATTGCAGCATCCGCTGATGAGGATTTGATCAACTTGGTGGAATCCCCCACCGAACAACGGCTGCTCATTGATTTTGATGATGAGCAGCTCGTAGAACAGCTCGATGAAGACCTCCAGAAGCTTGCCGGGGAGACATTATCGACTGACTACGGTGTTGACGAGGACGATGCGCTCGAACCACTGGACCAAAACACCTTAGAAACCATTGTTAATGACCTGGATCTAGAGGATCTCAATCTTGATGATGAATCAGGCGCGGAGTCCGAGATTCAAGCGCCCTATACTGATGGCGCGTCCACTGACTCAGGTGAAGCCGTCGGACAGCCCGATGACGATATCGAAGGGCTAGATCTATTTGGCGGATTTGGTACTGATGTTACGGATGTAGATAATCCGTCTGGGGAGGATGACATTGAGATCCCTGCGGTTGCCTCTGAGAGTCCGTCTGAGGCTGGCAATATCTCCCAGGAGTTAGACCTGCTAGGACTCGCTGACGATCCGTTAGATATGGATGACTTTGATGACGGACTACCAGATTCTTTGGCGGACGAACTCGGCGGTTGGAGCGAGCGCTCTGACGCGTTATCTCAAGAGCCGACAGATGACTTTGTCGGTCAATTACTGTCTGACTTAGAAGAACCCGTTACAGATGAAGCTGAGGCTTTAGCAGTACCTGAGGTAGATGATACAGAGCCACGTCTAGACTCGGCCTCTACCCCGGATCTGCCCTCTGATTCGCCGCTGGAGGTGCCAGATCTTGGCCCCGAGGCTGACGATTTTTTGCAGGCAGAGCAGGCTGCTTTTTGGCAAACGGTGGCTGATGATGAGCCTACCTCGTCGATCGATGATCTGCTATTTGAAGATGATGGCAGTGCCGAGGAAATTGAAGAAGCCAAGGAAACGGACGAGTCATCTGATAATAATCTGTCCCTGGACGCCGTTTCAGAGGATTTAGCCGATGATTTCGATGATTTGCTGCTATTAGACGATCTGCCTGACAACGAAGCGGACGAAGATGAGGAGCTAGACCTGGGTGATCTGGACGATCTGTTTGGTCAGCCCTCACTGCCTGATTTGGAAGCACTTGCCCCTCCTGAGCCGGTTCAGTCTGATGTTGAATCATCGGATCCACTGGCGGAGCTTGAGTTAGATGCCGCTGTTGACCCGGAGGGGGTATCTCTAGACGCGTCCGATGACACCGACGATGACACCGAGGAGGTATTCCTGTCTGAGGCTCCTGACACCGAATTACTCCTGTCTGAGGAACCAGAGGCATTACTGCCTGAGGCTCCGAACGACATTGAGGCATTGCTACCTGAGACCCCTGACGATATTGAGGCATTGCTGCCTGAGGTTACTCAGACAGACGAAGCCCAAGTGCCAGACGATGGCTTGGAGCTATCAAGTGCGCTGCCTGTTCCCCCTGACACTGCGCCCCAGATAGTGCAAGACATTGATGGAGACTGGTTTCTGGGGCTAGATGTCGGGGCTACAGGGCTATCGGCTGTTTTGATGAATCGGCAGACAGGGCAGGTTTATCCTCTCTATTGGCAAAAGGGAACTGAGGATGCCAAGCATTTCCGGCTACCGGCTGTGGCTGTTGTCACATCAGCTCAAGAGACGGTGGCTGTGGGATATGAAGCTTTAGGCGATCTGGGTGACCTGGCTAATATATCGGCTACTGCAACACCAAGCTTGGTCAATATTAATCGTCTTAAACCCTTGCTAAAGGTAGCGGTCGGTCACGGTCAGACGCTGTCAGCGTCAGATCCATGGCTCCGGTGGTCCGACACGGTAGAGCTGCCGATGCTACAGGTGTTGCAGGCCATGGTGGCGTTGCTCAAGCATTTAGTTGAGCAAGGGCAGGCGGTCGGCTTAGAGACGCAAAGCCTGGCTCAGGTGTGGCAAAATCTGCAGGGAGTGGTTGTTGGCTATCCCACTAATTGGCCAGATACCTACAGTTTTAATCTGCGAGAGGCGGTTTTAGCGGCTGGGTTGATTGAGCAGCCGGGACAGATTTTGTTTGTAGAAGATGCGATCGCAACCATTCTGTCTGGGCTACCTGACCCTAATGATGTGTCCATATCTGAGACGGTTCCCCTATCGCGTCAGTCCAGTTTGTACAACTGTCAGTGGCAAGAAGGGACTGTGGTCATCAGCGGTGGTGCGGTGATGACTGAGCTGGGTCTGGTTCACCTGCCGAAGGATCTAGCTAATCTCAACTATGCTGACTTTGCCCTGCGGGGATTCGCCTATGCCGGTGATGCCTTGGACCAGGATATTGTTTGTCAGCTGCTGCTGCCAGAAGAGCGACGTCAGCCAGTGTCTGAGGCCGACGCCAATACTCGCTGGGACTGGCAGGGACACTTGGCGGCAGCGGATGCTGACTGGAATCAGCTCAGACTAAATGAGCTGACCTTGCCTAACGTGGGGCATGTGGACTGGGCCCAGCGCTATACCCTCCAGCAGCGCTTGCTCAGTTCTAATTTGGGCCAAAGCCTGCTAGCCGCAGCGCGCCATCTAAAAATAGCCCTGCAGCAGCAAAATCATATCCAAATAACTCTGGCAGGTCAGCGCTGGTTGATCAAACGACGCCATTTAGAAAATCTGATCTTTTTGCCCTATATCCAGCGGATTAATCGTTACTTGAATGTGCTACTGAGCCATCACAGTGTGGATGCTCAATCCATTAAGCAGGTTGTTTGTACGGGCGGGTCGGCGTCCTTACCGGCCATTGCTCGCTGGCTGCGACAAAAGTTTCCCAATGCCACGATTATTCAAGATACCTATGCTAGTGAGCTGCCCCAGAGCTGTAGCCGAGTGGCCTATGGTCTGGTGAACTTGGCACGCTATGGCCAGGTGCTGAATGTGACCCGTCAGCAGTACAGCGATTACTTTCTGCTGATGGAGCTACTGCGAGTCTTTCCTCAGCAGCCGCTGCCGGTGGGGGCGATTATGCATTTGCTAGAACAGCGGGGTATTAATACTCAAGCCTGTCATTTACATATTCTGGCGCTACTGGAAGGTCATTTACCGCCAGGACTGGTGCCGACTGCGGCCGATCGGGGACTAATTTGCGATCGCACCGCTGACCTCCCCACCTATCGAACCTTGCTACAGACACCCCTATTTAGCAAAACCGTCACTGAGACGGGGGGACAGATATACATTCCTAACGAAGCCCAGGCCGAGCAGCTGCGAGCCTATATCAATCGATTACTGCTAGGTAAGGCTCAGTCCTTAGAAGAGCCGCTGATCGCGCAGTTTGAAGTGTTTGCCTAGATGTGTGCTGACGCGCGTTTGAGCCGCAACCGGTCTCTTTTCGCGCTATCTACATGAGTCAAACGAAAACGGAGCCTGATTGCTCAGACTCCGTTTTTGGTATTTAGCTGTGCCGTAGCCTGCCTGGATAAAAGCTACAGGATGCCTAGTCGTCTTCGCTGTCGGCGTCCTTATTTTCACCGAGTTGGATCAGATGAATATGCTTGTAACCTAGCTTGATTTCAAATTCATCTCCAGGCTTTAACCCCATCTCTTGGGTATAGGTAGAGCCAATGACAATTTGACCATTTTTGTGCACGCTGACTCGATAGGTGGGCTCTCGACCGCGTCCGTCTTTGGTGCTTTCTGGCCCTAATGGAATTCCCCGAGCCGCCAATAAAGCATCATAAAAATCCGTCAGATTGACTCTGACTTGCTTATCTTTAGTAATGCTGTAATACCCACATTCCTTAGCTTTCTCGCGTTTAGGTAAATGGGTAATCTCCTTCATTTTCTGAAGTAATGCTTTCCCTGTAAGTGGCGTGTTTTTCGTATCAGCCATCGGATTTGAAGATTTACTGATTGTGTCTAGAAAGCGGCGATGAAAGCAAGGTGTCAAAATTGAGAATCTGTAACTCTCAATTAATGGTTTTGCACGCCACGCTTTTAGACAGGATTCTGATTATAACAGACTAAAAAAGCATTATCTAAAAGTATTTACACTCTAAATCCACAGGTATTATCATCATAAAATTTTTCTTGAAAAGAGAGATGATAAAGACAAATATTTCAGTCTGCAAGAGCCATTGAGACAGAGGAAAAGCCTGTCTTTATGGGTGATGATTTTGATGGGATTCAAAGAATAATAAACGCTGTCGTTTCAAAAGTGCCCATAAACTGTCTACATGAAATTTTGGCTAACGGACTTAAAAAAGAGTCCATTAAACGTATAAAATCGAAGCCTATCTGGATTTTTACCTGGTCTTATTGCGGATATAAATGAAGTTTTCCCACCCGTTATAAGATGCTGGTTGATGCTAGCGCTGCGGCTGGAGTGTCGGTTTACTAAGGCTCTTTTTTAGGTATGCAGACGATAGGTAACTGATGGTATAGAATTATTGACAGTTTTGACGTTTCGAAAAAACAGAGCTTATTTCTTCTAGGCATAAGCTCTGGGCTGTTCTATCTTTTCTTGATTTATGCCTAAGTCTGATTCTGTAGAGCCTGATACGTCGAAGTCTACATCAGCTGATGAGCCTGGCTTTGGATGGACTATTTATGCCGAACGTCTGAATGGGCGCTTTGCAATGGTTGGATTTTTGGCCTTGCTCTTGCTTGAGTTTTTTACCCGACAGGATTTCTTTACTTGGTTAGGGCTGTTTTAGCGCCATCCACAAGAGTGACGCGTCCATATTGAAGGGCGTACAAAAACACTAAAGGGCGGTCTGCTATCCGTTCTCAAGCGGGGCCTATTGAACACTTATTTGATACTGCCCCTGTCCTGTCTGGTCATAGGCATTGACAATGACTCGATATGTCCCGGTGTAGGGAAGGGTTATCTGTATGGCTGAGTCGGTATTGTTTGGGTTAGTGTCATCGTTCTCAGCAATTTTATTGCCCTGCTCGTCGATCAGTAGTAAGTAGGCATCAAAATCCTGACTGGTTAACCTGATGGTGATGTTTTGACCCTGGCGGGCGCTAAATAGATATTCGTCGTAAAAGCTGTTGTCTGTTAAACGACTATCTTGACTGCTGAGAGTACCTTGTTCACTCAGTAGATAATTGCTGCTGTTTTCTAGCAGGCTAGTGACGCTCAGAGCATACGGTCCCTGTTCATCAGCTCCATAGGAATTGGCAAATACATAATAGGTGCCATCTGCAGGCAGGGTAATGTCTAAACGCGCATTGGGACTGCTGCCGCTGTCGTCGTTTTCACCTAAATACTCTTGCTCAGGCCCATACAGCAGTAGATAAGAATCAATTTGACTACTACTCATGGCGATGCTGACCTGCTGACCGGCCCTGCCTTCAAAGGTGTGGGTATTAAAGTAGCTATTGTCAGGTAGTAAATTACTATTGCTATCGAGACGGCCACGAAAGATGCTGCCGTCAACAGCGATAGGTTCAGGGGCGCGGGTTATGGGCTGCTGTCGAGAGCTAGTGGTGCTGGCAGTACCGTTTTGAACGGCAGCGATAAAGGGGCCTACTTGAGGCGTTGCGATCGCAAATCCAATGCCGATGCTGCCTGTATTTTCTCCTGTGGTCGCAATAAATGTATTGACCCCAATCATTTCGCCATTGCGATTGAGTAATGGCCCTCCGGAGTTGCCCGGATTGACAGCGGCATCTGTTTGAATGAGCCCGCGCTCCGAATCAATTCGACTAACAATGCCGATGGTGAATGTACCTTGTAACCCAAGGGGATTACCGATAGCAAATGCCTGCTGGCCCACCTGAGGACTCCCAGCTGCTAGGGGGATAGTGGGAAATGTTGTACTGCCTCCATCAATTTGGACAGCGGCTAAGTCTAGATTTTCATCCGCATACCCAACTACCTGGCCCGCAAATTCTCGACCATCGGCTAGTCGTACAGTCACCTGACGGGTACTACCCACGACATGAGCATTTGTTAAGACCAAGCCATCTGTTGTAAGAATACTGCCGCTGCCTGTGCTGTTGCCTGCATCAATGGCCACAACTGCTGGGCTTGCCTGCCTATAAACACGGACATTAGTTTCTTCATCCACTCCCTGAGCCTGAGCTGTAGCGGTTACAAATCCTTGCTCAAACTGCACTCCCAGCAGACCAAAACTGAGTACACTTGCCAACAAACCTGTACAGGACTTCAGAAAGATGGATGCCATTACTCTTGCGCTAAGTATGTCTTTTTACAAGATACTTCTAGACTCAAATTCATTCCGGTGATCCAGATAAGATTTTACTGAAATACCTTCAAGGCTTCTTGAAAGTTAGAAAACGGCTGAACTTGCTACCGATAATTGACGGTTATCTATCAAGCTGCCAGACAAAAAAGGGAAGTAACATCGTTACTCCCCTCTTTCAATGATTCAGCTAAGCTATCTAGCAAACTGTCAGAAATCTAAGCAAGCCCGGTGTTAGACCCAGGCTTACCAGTTGCTAATTCTACTTTGACAATCTTGCCGCCCATCTTTTGAATTCGCTGCTGCTCACGAAACCAGCTGTCGTAGGGAACGAGCTTAGTAAAAAAAGTATTCTGTAGCTCGCGCTGGGTGCGAATGCGAGATTGACTCGGCACACAGGCAGTAATCCGAAACATACGCATAGCAGAGATGTCTCCTAATCTCAAACAAAAACTATTTTGCAAATAAATGGCGAAAAGCCTATCAACGTAAGCGGCAATATCTTCGCTTTAGTTAAATCTGGCTGGCTATTAGCTGAGCTTGGCAAACCAAACAATAGTACGGTCGGCACAAAGCCTCAGGCTATCTATATAAACAGTTAACTATGTTCTAGGATCAAGGGCAGCTGTTGCCACTCCTTACGTACAGACCATAGATTCAAAAATTCGGAAGTCCAATAACCAATGACAGACTGTCATAATCTCTCAACATGTTCCTGACACGGACAGATTTTGACAAGCTAACACTCGCTCTGGACTTCCGAAACAGAAATAGACCAGGTAAAACCCGACCTAACAACTACACGAACTTGACCTAGCTGAGGCCAGAGCAGATGTAGTCAAAATAAACACCCATTTCCTTGCCAGCGTCAGAGCCAACCAGACTAGCGGTTACTTCTTTCATAGCTTGAATAGCTTGAACAGTAGCGCCTACGGGTACACCCAAAGAGTTGTAAGTTTCCTTCAAACCGTTGAGCACGCGCTCATCAAGAATAGAAGGATCTCCAGCTAGCATTGCGTAGGTGGAGTAGCGTAGGTAGTAGTCTAGGTCACGAATGCAGGCAGCATAGCGACGAGTGGTGTACATGTTGCCACCAGGACGAGTGATGTCAGAGTACAACAGCGCCTTAGCAACGGCATCCTTAACGATTTCAGAAGCGTTAGCGCCGATGGCAGTAGCCGCACGGACACGTAGCTCACCAGTTTGGAAATAAGCAGCTAGCTTATCCATCGAAGACTGATCAAGGTACTTACCCTGAACGTC
>ERZ1740072.52-NODE-52-length-68655-cov-5.664257_pt1 | contig 68655 bp, 64 predicted proteins | sample MGYA00581733_ERZ1740072 | MGnify/ENA primary metagenome ERZ1740072 (study PRJEB43018, sample SAMN04849741) | marine metagenome | isolation source: floating plastic debris | place: Pacific Ocean | collected 2008-08-30 | study: EMG produced TPA metagenomics assembly...
TAAGGTCAGGCGACGTTGTTGGCTCCAAGGAAAACCCGCAAAGCTAACTGGCGCATCATGGCGAAGCTGCGCGCCTAGTCATCACGCCTTTCGGACCTAGAGACAGTCCACATACAACCGTCCAATCGAAACCGCAGGCACCCACTCCGGCTCCACTTGGGTGCCTGAAATGTGGACACTATGGCGGATTTCGAAACGCCACTTGCGAAATTTGGGAAATAGCAGAACACATCCTTAGCAAACTGTTCCAGTGTTGCTGGATGACGCAGACACTCAAAATCGCGCAATCCAGCGTGTCCTACGAAGACCCACATGACTGCACAGATGCCGGCGACATTCTGTCGATCTTCGGGGCCATCTTTGACACGTTGGTTAAACGGGAAGGTGCAGGATTTGTGCCACATCTGGCGCAAAGCTGGACAGTATCGGACGAGGGGCGCGTCTGGAAATTTGTGCTGCAGCCCGATGTGATGTTTCACGATGGCAACCACGTTGATGCAGCGGCGGTTTGCGCCAACCTTCACCGGCTTTCACAACCTGAAAAAGGATATACACTTGGTTCCCCCGGCGTGTGGCATCAGTATCTGGGGGGCGCGGATTTCAAAGTCCTCTCGCCATTAACATTCGAGATTGCGCTGCACGCGCCTGTTTCTGACCTATTGGATATTCTGGTTCAGGCTTTCATCCTGTCACCCGCCTGCTTTGACGCTGAACTGCTTGGGCGGACGATCGGGTCGGGTCCATATATCATCGAAGATATCACCGAAACGCGGATCAGGGCGCGGGCCAATTCAGCGCATTTCAAAGGCCCTGTGCACAATACAGTTATTGAGTGGCATGCCTGCCCCGATACGGCTGTCAGACTGGACGGACTCGTTCAGGGGGATGTGCACGTTGCCAACCGTTTGCCGGGCGGGGCCCCGATAAAAGATGTCACGCGGATCAAATACGTGGCCCCGGTCGCGATCATCTATCTGTTCAACATCACTGTTGGCCCCTTGGCAAACAGCGACCTGCGGCGTGCGCTGAACCTCGCGGTGAACCGGGATGCTTTGATTGCCAACGTTGTGGGTGGGGATGCAGTGCCTTTGACGGGGTTTGTCAGCTCTGCACATTTCGGCTTTGCCGAAGATGTGGATGCAACTTTTGCACCTGATCAGGCGCGCGACCTGCTGAAAAAGGCTGGCTATAAAGACGGTCTGACCCTGTCAGTGTCATGCCCCACTCGTTTACCCGATGAGGCACAAGCGCTGACCGCCAGCCTCGCCGCGCAGCTGGAACGCATTGGCGTGACGCTGGACGTTCGAACGCACGAAGACCGCGAGGCCTATGCACACATGGTGCGCAAGAAACAGATTGGCGACATGGCGGTGTTTGATTCCAGTCCGCTCAGCACGTTTCGGGTGATCTATGAAAAGCTAGACGCGCGGGTCAGCGGCGCTTGGTGGCAAGGGTATGACAATGTCACCGTTCAGAACATACTGGATGCAGCACGCAGAACACCGGACAACACAGCACGCGCGCACCTCTACCAGCAAGCCTATCGAGAGATTGCGCACGACCCGCCTTGGCTCTTTCTCTACAATCCCATCCGCCACATAGGAATACGCGGCGATCACCCGAATTTCGCGATGCCACAAGACGGTGTGCTTGATGTGACCAGGCTTCCGCCACTGACCTGACACTATGCACAGGATGCTGCCAGCAGTGACACCTAGCTTGGCAGCTTTAAGTCTCTAGCGCCTCACCGGATTTGGCGCGGGCGAGATAGTGACCGACCCCTTTGGGCTGTTGCAGGGCGCCGTCGGCCACCAAGGTCTTGCCGCGCAAAATCGTGCGGACGGGAAAGCCGATCACCTCGATCCCTTCGTAAGGGGTGTAATCAGCGCCGTGATGCAGGTTGTCCTGACGCAACACTTCACGCCGGGTCGGGTCCCACAGAACAATGTCCGCGTCCGATCCCACCGCGATTTCGCCCTTCTTCGGGTAAAGCCCATACATCTTGGCATGGTTGGTTGAACTGAGAGAGACGAACCTTTGCAAATCTATGCGCCCCTTGCTGACACCTTCGGAAAACAGAATGGGCAGGCTCGTCTCAACACCCGGAATGCCGTTGGGAACATACTTGAACGTCTTGAGGCCCTCGGGGTGCTTTTTGCCCTCGTGATCATCATAGCGGAAAGGGCAGTGATCTGACGAAAAGACGTCGAACACCCCATCCTCCAGACCCGCGAAACACTCGGCCTGGGATGCGGTGTCGCGCGGGGGCGGCGAACAAACGTACTTCGCGCCATCAAAGCCCGCAGTGTCCAGATCATCGGCCGTCAGGACAAGGTACTGAGGGCAGGTTTCAGCAAAGACCGTGGACCCCCGCGCGCGTCCGGCCTTGATCTCGTCAATCGCGTCGCCGTTGGACACATGCACAATCATGATCGGCACATCGATGATCTCGGCCAGCGCGATCGCGCGATGCGTGGCCTCGCGCTCTGCCGGAATGGGTCGGGTGCTGGCGTGAAATTTGGGGGCCGTGTCACCTCGATCCGCCGCCACATCGCGCAGGTATTCAATCGCATCATCGTTTTCCGCATGTACCATGGGCAAGGCGCCGCAATCTTTGGCCGCCTCAAGCGTTTGCAGAATTTCCTTGTCGCTCAGTTTCATGCCTTCGTAGGTCATGAAGACTTTGACAGAGGTGTAGCCGTCACTGACCAAAGCCGGCAGATCCTGATTGAGCGTCTGCGGCGTCGGATCAGTGATGATCAGGTGAAAACTGACGTCGGTATAGCAATTGCCATCAGCCAGTCCGTGATACCAGGCCACCGCGTCGCGCAGCGTCTGACCCTTCGACTGCAGACAGAAAGGCAAAAGTGTCGTGTGCCCGCCAAAAGCAGCCGAGCGGGTCGCGCTTTCAAAATCATCCGCCATCGTTACGCCGTCGCCAGAGGGTTGCGAGATATGGACATGACTGTCTATGCCGCCGGGCATCACCAACAGGTCTGTGGCATCGATAATCTCCGCCCCGTCGGCAAGCTCCGGTTCTATTGACGCGATGCGCCCGTCTGTGATGCCAATATCTGCACGGTATGTCTCTTGCGACGTGACGATGGTGCCACCCTTGATAACTGTATCGAATGTCATGTGCGCACGCCCTCCAAAGCAGCGATCAGGCGATCCATCTGTTCAACTGTGTTGTAATGCACCGCGGCCACCCGGATCACCCCGTCGCCATTGGGCAAGTTCAGCCCATCGACCAGCCCGCGCGAGTAAAAGTCCCCGAACCGTATTCCGATGCCTGTTTTGTCGATCTCGCGCACTATGGCGTCAGATGATGCCCCCTCAATGACAAACGAGATCGTCGGCACACGGATCGCTTGGTCGGCGCTGTCCGCGCCAATGATGGTCACGTCTTCCCGCCCCCGCAAATAGGCCAACAGACGTTCGGACAGGTCCTGTTCATGGGTTGCGATGATTTTGAATGCGGCCTCAATCGCAGCTCGGCCCGCGGTGTTGGCGCCGTGCGCTGCCGCAAAGGCTTCAAGGTAGTCGATCACGCCAATACATGAATAGGCAAGCTCATAGCTCGCGTTGCCAGGCTCCATCTTTTGAGGAACCTTGTCACGGGTGAAAAACCGATGGTTGATGTTGCCGGCAGCCAACAGCGCATCATAGCGGCCATAAAGCGCTGCAAAATGGGTGCCATATGTTTTGTAGACCGAAAAGGCGTAGAAATCCGCATTCAGCGCCTGCACATCAATCGCGCGGTGCGGGGCGAACGCCACACCATCTACGCACAGCAACGCGCCCGCCTCGTGCACGATCTGCGCAATCTTTTTGATGGGGTTGATCGTACCATAGATGTTGGATGCATGGGTCACAGCCATCAGCCGCGTGCGCGGACCTAGTAACGCCTTCAAATCAGCCAGATCAGGCGTATGCGCGCCCGCGGGCATCTCCCATGTGCGCACGATGATGCCCTTGTCGGCAAGATTCGCCCACGGACCAATATTCGCTTCGTGGTCAAATCCAGTGATAACCACCTCGTCCCCCGGCACCCAGTCCTGCGACAAGGCCTGCGCCAATTGCCCCAAAAGCTGGGTCGTAGTGGCCCCCATGACGATTTCCTCGGGACGGGACGCGTTCAGCAAGGTCGCAAGCGCCGCGCGACCTTCGTTCACCATGTCACCGCCCTTGACGGACGCGACATAGCTCGCCCCAAGCTGGACATTCGGCCCCAACAGATACTGCGTCAGGCGATCAGCCACATGGCGGGCCACCTGACTGCCGCCTGCATTATCCAGAAAAACCTGGTCGCCATTCAGGGCAGGAAACGCATCATTCAAGAAGTCTTGGTTCAGGGGCATCGTCACAATCTCCGCCGAGGTATTCCGGTCAATCCACCCTAGATCAACGGCGCCATGATCTGAAAACACCAACGCGCCTGCGCGATTCAACGCGCATAATTGGAGTCGCAATGGGAGAAAAAGAGGCAAACACTGCGGTTTGCGGGTGAAATTTAAGCGTTTGCACGCTTTCGAAACAATTCGCACCTCCTGAATTTTGAATCTGACAGGTCTCGCCACAGCGTAAAGGTGTGGGTTGGCACACAACGCCAGCCATTTTCATGGGGACTTAGAATGAAGATCAATAAATCTGCTATCAAGAATGTTGCCATCGGAGCGTCAGCGGCGGTCTGGCTAGCTGCACCGGGTTTTGCTCAGGAAACGCTCGCCACCGTGCAAGAGCGCGGTAATTTGAATTGTCAGGTCGGGCTGCCGACGCCGGGCTTTTACGCGTTGGCTGATGACGGCACATGGTCAGGTATGGACGTCGATCTGTGCCGCGGCGTGTCTGCTGCGATCTTTGGTGATCCGGACAAGGTTGAATATCAGTCTGTAACATCCGCCGTGCGCTTCACGTCTCTGGCCAATGCCGAAAGCGATATGCTGTCGCGTACAACAACGTGGACAGCCGTAAGGGACACACAGCTGGGTCTCGACTTCACCACGGTCAATTTCTACGACGGTCAGGGGTTTCTTGTCCCAGAAGGGTCCGGAATTGGGTCCGCGCTTGAACTCGATGGTGCCACGATCTGTGTTCTGACCGGTACAACAACCGAACTGAACCTCACCGACTATTTTCGCGCCAATGGCATGACCTTTACGCCGGTCACAAACGAAAACGTCAACGTTCTGGTGGAAACCTATCTGGGCGGCGGGTGTGATGCCTACACCAACGACAAATCAGGTCTGGCCGCGCGTCGCTCCGCCTTCCCTGATCCGTCTGGCCACGTCTTGCTGCCTGAAACGGTCTCCAAGGAACCTCTCGGGCCGGTTGTCCGTCAGGGTGATGATGCTTGGGCGAACCTCGTGCGCTGGGTGGTCTTTGGCATCATCAACGCAGAGGAACTGGGCGTATCGTCTGAAAACGTCGAAGAGATGATGTCATCCAGCGATCCCAACATTGCGCGCTTGCTTGGCTCCGAAGGGGCGATCGGTGAAGGTCTTGGTGTCAGCCCGACCTTTATGGTCGATGTCATCAAGTCTGTCGGCAACTATGGCGAAATCTACGAGAAACACGTGGGTGCCGACACGGCCATCGGAATCCCGCGCGAGGGCACTTTGAACGCGCTCTGGACCCAAGGTGGCATCATTTATGCACCTCCCTTCCGGTAAACTCTGAGCGTCGGCGCCGCCTGTCTTCCTGAGAGCGGCGCCACTTTCTCTCCAGACTTGCGCGTGACGGAGCCCTGATGACAGCCCTAAATGATCTAGAACCAAGCGATGATACCCGTGGGAAGTTAAGTCGTGCGCTTTACGATGCAAAAATACGGGCGATCATCATCCAGGCGGTGTCGCTCGCGCTTATCATTGGCCTGTTTTACTGGCTGATCTACAACACAACGACAAACCTGCAGTCGCGTAATCTGTCTGCGGGGTTTGGGTTTCTGGATGTCTCCGCAGGCTTCGGGATCGGATTTACGCTGGTGCCCTATACCGAGGGCGATAGCTATCTTCGGGTTTTCTTTGTGGGGATCGCCAACACGCTGCTTGTGGCCGTGGTCGCGATCACTTTTGCCACGATCCTTGGCCTGTTCGTGGGGCTGGCCCGCCTGTCGCCCAACTGGATCATCGGCACGATTGCAAGGTCTTATGTCGAGGTGATGCGCAACACGCCGCTGCTGCTGCAAATCATTGCTTGGTACTTTGGTGTGTTCAACCTGCTGCCGCGCCCAAAACAAAGCCTTGTTCTGGCCGAAGGACTGGTCCTGAACAACCGCGGCTTTTACTTGCCCGCGCCCGTGCCAGAGGCGGGGTTCAACATAACACTGCTGGCCCTGCTGCTGTCTGTCATCGTTGCCATCGGCGTTATGGTCTGGGCACGCAAACGACTGGACAAAACCGGCAAAGCCTTTCCCGCAATATCAACCGCAATTGCCATAGTCCTGCTGGTCCCGCTGACAGTCCACCTCGCCATCGGTGCGCCGCTGGGGTGGGAGGTGCCTGAACTCAAAGGGTTCAACTACGTCGGAGGCGTCTCCGTCCCGCCCAGTTTTTGCGCGCTGATCGTTGCACTTTCGGTCTACACCTCGTGTTTCATTGCTGAGATCGTGCGCTCGGGCATCCAGTCCGTGTCCTAAGGACAGCGTGAGGCGGCGGGCGCGCTGAACCTGCCCAGCGGATGGACCCTGCGGCGGGTGGTGTTGCCCCAAGCCATGCGGGTGATCATACCACCGTTGATCAGCCAGTATCTGAACGTGACCAAGAACTCGTCCCTCGCCATTGCCATCGGGTTCCCCGATCTGGTCAGCGTCTGGATGAACACATCTCTGAACCAGTCCGGCCGGGCGATCCCGATCGTTGCGATGACGATGGCCTTTTACTGTTCGGTCAGCCTGTTCGTCTCAATGATCATGAACGTTTACAACAAACGCGTTCAGTTGAAGGAGCGATAGGTATGGCCAAAGACCCACTTGTTTTCGTTCCAAGTCCCGACCGACCGGCCCCGTCTGACAGCGTCGGTGTGATTGGCTGGCTGCGCAAAAACCTGTTCAAGGACATCCCCAACACTTTGATGACTCTGCTGGGCGGCTACATCGCCTTTACCGTCCTCAGTGGCATCCTCAACTGGGCTCTGTTCAACGCCGTGTGGGAGGCAGAAACCCGGCGTGAATGCCTCGATATGGTCGGACGGTCCGGGGCCTGTTGGCCCGGGGTCGGTGTCTGGTTCGAAAACCTCATTTATGGGCTCTATCCCAAAGATCAGGTCTGGCGGATCAACACTGGTGTGCTGGCTTTGGTCGTCTGGATGATCCCGCTCTGGATGCCAAAGGTAACCTCCAAGGTCGCCATCGGCCTCAGTGCGGTCATGTTATACCCGTTCCTTGCCAGCTACTTTTTCCTCGGTGGCGACAAGGGCCTTGTCTGGACAGCGCTAATCGGGGCTGGCCTTTCGGGGCTGATCTGGGTCTGGGCAACCGCCCTAAGCGAGACGCTGCGCGGCAAAACCATCGGGGCCTGGCTGGTCGATGTGTCAGGCAAAGCAGACGCAGACGAAGCGGTGCAGCGCAATTTTGTAAAAGCCGCCTTTGTTGCAATGTTCGTTGTGGCCTGTGTGTTGGTATCGCTCGTCTCGTTCCCATATGTGCGGACGGGGCTGTGGGGCGGACTGTTTCTGACGCTGGTCATTTCGGGGATCGGGATCACGTTTTCCCTGCCCGCGGGAATCCTTCTAGCGCTGGGTCGCCAGTCTGATCTGCCTGTCATCGCACTCCTGTCTACACTTTTCATCGAACTGTTTCGCTCAGTTCCGTTGATCACCATTCTGTTCATGTTCAACACCATGCTTCCGCTGTTCCTGCCCGAAGGCACCGCAGTGAACCAGCTGGTGCGCGCCATCGTGGCCGTCTGCCTCTTCGCCGCCGCCTACATGGCCGAGGTCATTCGCGGCGGTTTGGCTGCCATCCCCAAAGGACAATACGAAGCCGCCCATTCGCTTGGACTTGGGTACTGGCAAATGACATCGCAGATCGTGCTGCCGCAGGCGCTTAAAATCATGATCCCGGCAATTGTTGGCAACTTCATCGGCCTGTTCAAAGACACGACACTGGTGTCGATCATCGGCCTGTTCGATCTGATGAACATGGCCCGCGCCATCGGCGAAGATACTGATTGGCTGGGCCTGTTTATCGAACCGTTCTTTGTGGTCTCGCTGATCTACTTCGTATTCTGCTTCGCGATGTCCTCCTACTCCATCGGGTTGGAACGAAAACTGGCCACAGGACGAGACCGATGACGCAAAAAAACCAGCGCATGATCGAGATCGTAAAGCTCAACAAATGGTTCGGGCAGTTCCATGTTCTCAAGGACATTGATCTGGAAATCGCAGACGGCGAAAAACTGGTTGTCTGCGGCCCCTCCGGGTCTGGAAAATCCACCCTGATCCGCTGCATCAACCAACTTGAGCATCATCAGGAAGGCTCAATCGTCGTGGACGGCACCGAGGTCGAAATGAAAGGCCGCAATCAAAGCGTGATCCGCGCCAAGATCGGAATGGTCTTTCAAAGCTTCAACCTGTTTCCACACCTGACTGTGCTGGAAAACTGCACGCTGACGCCAATTCTGGGACTGGAAATGCCAAAAGCCCAAGCCGAAGAAATCGCGATGACCCATTTGTCACGGGTTGGCATCGCAGATCAGGCGCTGAAGTATCCTTTACAACTTTCGGGCGGCCAGCAACAGCGTGTGGCCATCGCCCGCGCGCTCTGCGTCAAACCCAAGATCATGCTGTTTGATGAACCAACCTCCGCCCTTGATCCCGAAATGATCAAAGAAGTGCTGGACGTCATGGTGGAACTGGCAGGCGAAGGCATGACGATGATCTGCGTCACCCACGAAATGGGTTTTGCACGGCAGGTCGCTGACAAAGTTGTCTTTATGGATGCCGGTGAAATCGTCGAGATGAACACCCCGGACGAATTCTTCGGCAATCCCCGCTACGACCTCAGCAGGGACTTCCTGTCGCACGTTCTCTGAACCCCTTGCAGATCAGTTCAGCAGACGTTGGCTCCATCCAAAGCGCGTCAATGGACCGAGCTTGTTGGATCAAGCCGCCAAAAGCGCTTGGCACTCGAATTTCCTGAGAATGCGGCGCGCGGATTGCCCATAGCTTGCAGGCAGGCTGCGCAGATCCGGAAACAAGGTGAAAATCTCTTCCTGCGCGACCTCACCAAATCGGTACAAACCCTCGCGGCCCGGATACAGGCTTTCGCTTTCGCATCCCTCGGCCATGATCAGGCTGTGGTGCTCAAGCATGATGTGGAAATACTCCACCTGCGTCGCTTTGGTTCTGACAAACGTGCTGTCATTGACCAACGTCTGCGCGGCGCACAAAACTTCGCGCTCTCCGAACAAAAGTTGCGCCTCAGGTCCACGCCACAAAACGCGATGTAGGGGTGAAACGGTCAGTGGCCGCGATGGCACTCCCGGACCAAGGGCGTTCGGCTGAATTGTAATCGGTGCAAGACTGTCTTTAAGCGGGCTTTCCCCGTTTCCGGCCCGCTTTGAACCGATCCACTTTATTCTGTTGGGGCCATCATCCGCCGTAAGGACTTCATCCCCGGCTCGCAGATCCTCAATCGGGCGGGTACCGGACGGCGTGTCAATCAATGTACCCCGAACGAAACAGGGAGGATCGTCAACGCCAAAGACCGTGATCGTGACAGTCGAGGTCCCATTTACAGACGTAACCGTATATTCAAACTCGAGACTCTCGCCAGAGTTCAGCGCCTGAATGCTGGGATCGTCATTATCCACGGAAAAGTCCCAGTTTCCGTCTTCATCCATCGAAAAGCTGCTACCAAAGCCCAGGCTCGTGTCATCGGTTACGGCAGTCCAGTCCCCGGTGTCATCACCGAGAAAATAGTCGATGTCGCCACTGGCCACCAAAAGGCCTCCGACAACGTCAGTGTCTTCTGTGACAGAACCGGTATCTGGGATTGGGATGCCCATGAACGCGCTTACCCACTTTCGGGCGGGTCAAAGAAAGAGGCGTGAAACGCTCGGTTGGTTCGACTGCCGGCTTTGACCTCGACCAGTTTTCGGATTTTCCCGCTTGCGCCGATCCGCGCAAAGGAAAAGGCTTCGTTCGGCGGATTCCGCGCGAGGTTGCGCGCAATGTCTTTGCCATGCCCAAACGGCGCAATGATGTCCAAAAACCAAAGATGATCCCCGGACTTCCATTCATTGGCCCTTGGGGGGCGGTTCTGTGAAAACATCATGGATGAGACTTTTGGCGAAAGTCTGGCCCAAATGAGCGCCGCGCAGGGTTGGTTGGTTGCCGTGCGAAAAATGCGGACTGACTGGTGTTCGATGGCTGGCAAGAACATACGATTCAAAAGCGCCGCAGAATAGGATTGGTGCAAAGGACAATGCGCCGCCAACAGCGACAGCGCACCATATGTCGCCACGCTCTCGGGGAGAGGGGCGTGGGGCAAAGCTCCTTGGGTCTTTAGGTCTTGGATGCCCATTGCTGTCCTACAAAGTCTTTAATCATGTGACCCATGGCGGTGAGACCACGTGCATGTTCGAAGCAAACAATAGGTGCCGTTGGAGGCCCTAATTGGGCAATGCTGTGTTCTTTGTTTGCGATTTGGAAACAAAAGGTCCGTGCGGATCAGGCCCGGTTTGGGGCGGCTGTGGGCACACTTCATTCAGACCCAGAAGGGCAGTTTTGACCGCATGACCGCTTTTTACACTCTGTTAACAAACACCACCGCACGTTCTGTTAACCTGGCCATTTTTCCCAAATGTGCACATCTCAGTGCACGTCCTGTGCACAGGATGTGTACGGCCCGTGCATCGCCAAACCCGTTATTTTTATGGCCTTAACACTTTGAGTCGTGCGCACCGACCGCAGCCGTTGCGCGCACGCTCATTCTGCCGCCGTCGCACTCGGGTTATTCGGGTGCGTTGTCCAGTTCGCATACTCTGGCTCCACCACCTTTTCGGTGCGCGGGTCCACCGTACCCGGCGCCATCGCCTCCATCGTGATGCAGTCCTCGACCGGGCAGACATTCACACACAGATTGCACGCCACGCACTCTTCGTCGATCACCTCGAACACCCGGTCCGCTGACATCGAAATCGCCTGATGCGACGTGTCCTCACAGGCCGCGTAACAGCGCCCACACGAGATACACAAATCCTGGTTGATCTTGGCTTTGGCCACGTAGTTGAGGTTCAGATACTGCCAGTCCGTCACGTTGGGAACCGCCGCGCCACGGAAGTCCTCAATGCTGGTGTGGCCCTTTTCATCCATCCACTCCGACAGTCCGCTGATCATCTCCTGAACGATCTTGAACCCATAGGTCATCGCAGCCGTGCACACCTGTACGTTGCCGCAACCGAGTGTGATGTATTCAGCCGCATCGCGCCACGTGGTAATCCCGCCGATGCCCGAAATGGGCAGGCCCGCAGTGCCGGGATCGCGCGCGATTTCTGACACCATGGACATGGCGATCGGTTTGACCGCTGGGCCGCAATAGCCCCCGTGCGACCCCTTGCCGTCGATCGAAGGCTCCGGCGACAAGGTGTCGAGATTGACCGAAGTGATCGAGTTGATCGTGTTGATCAGGCTGACCGCATCGGCCCCGCCGGCAAGGGCAGCAGCGGCCGGCTTGCGGATATCGGTGATGTTCGGGGTCAGCTTAACGATGACAGGTTTGGAGTAATACTGCTTGCACCAACGCGTGACCATCTCAATGTATTCAGGGACTTGGCCGACAGCCGCGCCCATGCCGCGCTCAGACATCCCATGCGGGCAGCCAAAGTTCAGCTCGATCCCGTCGGCGCCGGTATCCTCAACCAGCGGCAGGATCGCTTTCCAGGCTTCTTCCTCGCACGGCACCATAATCGACACGATCATCGCCCTGTCCGGATAGTCAGCTTTGACGCGTTTGATCTCTTCGAGGTTGGTAAACAGGTCCCGGTCGGTGATCAGCTCGATGTTGTTCAGCCCCAAAAGGCGGCGATCCGCCCCGTAGACCGCGCCATACCGGGGGCCATTGACGTTGACGACCGGTGGCCCTTCGGACCCGAGCGTTTTCCACACGACCCCGCCCCACCCGGCCTCGAACGCGCGGCGAACGTTGTATTCCTTGTCCGTGGGCGGTGCCGAGGCCAGCCAGAACGGGTTGGGCGATTTGATGCCCACGAAATCACTTGTCAGATCAGCCATATGCCAGCCTCCTATCAGGCGGGTTCAACCCGCAGTGCCCATCAAAACACCATGTATGTCCATCGCCGCATCGCGCCCTTCAGCCACAGCCGTGACCGTCAGATCATCGCCCCCGGTGGCGCAATCGCCCCCAGCCCAGACGCCTGCGACGCTGGTGCGACCGGCCCCGCTTACGGCAATCTTTCCGCCCTCCAGATCAGGCAGCCCCTCGCCCTCAAGCGTCTGCCCGATAGCGCGCAAGACTTGGTCTGCGGCGACGCGCACGGTCTGTCCCGTTCCGGACATGTCAGGGTTCACATACTCGAATTCCATTTCACGTACCGCGCCATTTCCATGAATGGCCTTTGGCACCACATGGGTCATGATCCGCACCCCTTTGGAGGCAGCAAGATCCTGTTCAAACACGCTCGCGTTCATCCGATCACGCCCGCGCCGATAGGCCAGCGTGACATTCAAGGCACCCAACAATTTGGCCTGCACAGCAGCATCCACAGCCGTCATACCACCGCCAATCACCACCACGTCACGCCCTACAGGCAGGTCAGCCAATTCGCCCACCTGTCGCAGATCAGAAATGAAATCAACGGCATCCAGAACACCCGCCTTGTCGCCGCCCTCGACGGACAACCCATTCACACCACCAAGGCCCATGCCAAGGAACACCGCATCAAAGTCAGCTTTCAAGCTGTCCAGAGTGACGTCGGAACCCAAGACCGTCTCATGCTTTAGCGTGATGCCACCAATGCCAAGCAGCCAATCCACTTCGGCCTGTGCAAACCCTTCAGGCGTTTTGTAAGCGGCGATCCCGTACTCGTTCAGGCCACCGGGCTTGGGACGGGCGTCCATCACTACAACGTCATGCCCAAGCATCGCCAAGCGGTGCGCACAGGCCAGCCCTGCGGGGCCCGCACCGATCACAGCCACTTTCTTGTCGGTGGTGGACGCACGCTCAAATGGATGCACGCCCTTTTCCTGTAAATGATCCGTCGCGTAGCGCTGCAATTGCCCGATCAGCACCGGCTTGCCCTCGGCCATTTCGCGCACGCAGGCTTCTTCACACAGCGTTTCGGTCGGACACACCCGCGCGCACATACCCCCCATGATGTTCTGCGTCAGAATGGTCTTTGCAGCGGCATCTGGCGTTCCGGTCGCGATCTGGCGAATGAACAGCGGAATATCAATATCCGTCGGGCAGGCTGTAATGCACGGCGCATCATGACAAAAATAGCACCGGTCCGCAGCCACAAGCGCCTCATGCGCGTCCAGCGCAGGATGCAAATCAGAGAAGTTCGTGTCGTACTGAGGTGCAGTCAGCCGACCGGCAGCCACACCGGGCGTGAAAGGAGATTGCGTCATATCCGCTCCAAATCGACAACAGTTTCGTGATAAAAAGCTTTCACAGACAATAATTTTTATCAACTGGTAAAATTATTCAATCACCCTCAATCTTTTCCCCTGCCTAAAGAAGCGGCAACGCGCCAGAAACAGGCACAGTTACGAGAAAAGCTTGATTTGCCGCGAAAACCGACCATCTTTAATCGTGCTACATCATCTATCGACCCACTGCTCCTACCGGCTCAGTCACTCGATCTAAATGACAATGCCAAGCTGCCGCATGTTGCGGGCAGGACAAATTAGGAGTTACGACGATGGCCAATGGCACCGTCAAATGGTTCAACACAACCAAAGGCTATGGCTTTATTGCACCTGAAAGCGGCGGCAAGGACATTTTTGTCCATATTTCAGCCGTAGAACGCTCAGGCCTCACAGGTCTGGCAGATAATCAAAAAGTGACATACGACCTCGAAGCAGGCCGGGATGGACGCGAAAGCGCTGTGAACATCGCGCTGGCCTGACGGCCAAAGAGTTCTACAGGAATTTGTGGGGCGGTGCATGGTCTTTGCGCCGCCCTTTCATTTTATGACCGCCGCGAAAATTGGGCGTACGATCAAAGACACTCATTTTCTGATTACAGGTAGTCCGGTGTGTCGCGCGGCGTCCTCGGGATCAAGGTGCGTTCCAGTTGACATCTCTTGCCTGCGATATCTCCAATCGTCCCTCCGGCCACGGGACCATAAATGATTTGGCCGCCTCCAGATCATCACCCATCCAGACAGGCAAATCATCGCGCTCCAAGAGCACCCCCATACGGTGATGGATCGGCGCCACATCGGCGTTGGGCGCGCAGGTGACTGCTGCCACCTGCGGCACTCTCAAACCGCCCGGTGCCGTCCACACATCGGTGATTGCCGCAAAATACAAAAACCCGTGGTCTTTGGGCGCAATTCGCCACGCGGTCTTTTTGCGCTTCTCCCCGGTCCATTCATACCAACCGTTCACAGGGATCACGGCCCGGCCCACACCCTCGAAAGCAGACTTGTCAAATACGGTCTCGCTGCGCGCATTGATGATTTGCTCCATAACCGGACGACCGCGTGCATTGACCCGACCCACCGGCACAATGCCCCACCTCATGCGCGACAAGGTCCCATTAAAGACAACGATCTCCTGCCCCGGTGCGATATTGCGGCGCGCAGGTTCGTTGCCAATCGCTCGGGCTGAAACGCCCAACGCATCCTCCAGTGCGGACATTGGGTCCGTCAGAAAAAAACGACCCGGCACGTCACTTGGCCTTGCCAATGAGGTCCAGCACAAAAGGCCCCAGACCTTCGACAATCCGGGCCACGCCGGTGGCATTGGGATGGATGCCATCCGTCTGCATGAACTCACCCAGCGTGGCTGGGTCTGTTCCGCCACCTCCGAGCCCTTCAAAAAAGCTCTCTGCATAAAGAGTACCGTAAACCCCGGCGAGGTCTGGATACATTGCATCGAACGCCTCTTTGTACTCCGGCCCATAGTTGCCCGGCGCCTGCATGCCGACCAACAGCACCTCTACACCTGCGCCTGATGCAGCACTCAGGATACCATCCAGATTGGCCCGGCTCACCTCAGGGTCGATGCCCCGCAACAAATCGTTGCCACCCAGCGCCACGATCAGGGCGTCCACCTCAGGTGTCAGCGTCCAGTCTACGCGCGACAACCCACCGGCCGTTGTGTCGCCCGAAACGCCCGCGTTGATCACAGCTACATCCTGCCCCTGATCCTGCAACCAACCTTCAAGCTGCGGCACGAAACCCTGTTCCACGGGCAGGCCATAGCCTTGGGTGAGACTGTCACCAAGTGCTGCAATCGTGACCCCTTGGGACCACGCCACAAGCGGGCAAAAAACCAGAACAATCGCGCCCATCACCTTGCTCATATCAATCCGACCTCCATATGACCTCGTAACAGATTATAAAGGCACGCGCCCATGTCCGATCCAGTCCTGTCCCTTAAAGATGCAGCACTCAGCCTTGATGGCAATGCGGGCCGGGTGGATATCCTGCACGGGATCAGCCTCGATATTGCACGGGGAGAGACAGTGGGACTGGTCGGCCCTTCCGGATCGGGCAAGTCTTCGCTTTTGATGATAATGGGCGGGTTGGAACAGGCCACGGGTGGCACGATCCATGCCTTGGGTCAGGACCTGACCGCCATGAACGAAGATGCGCTAGCCCGCTTTCGGCGAGCACATATGGGCGTTGTTTTTCAGTCCTTTCACCTGATCCCAACAATGACCGCGTTGGAAAACGTCGCTACGCCACTGGAACTGGCCGGTGCAAAGGATGCGTTTGATCGGGCAGAGGCAGAACTTGACGCCGTCGGCTTGTCGAGCCGCGCAGGTCACTACCCAAGCCAGATGTCGGGCGGCGAACAACAGCGTGTGGCCCTCGCCCGCGCCTCTGTTACACGGCCCGAGATTTTGCTTGCGGATGAACCCACCGGCAACCTCGACGGAGCCAATGGCAGTGCGATCATGGATTTGCTCTTTGATCTGCGGGACCGCCACGGCGCAACCTTAGTACTTGTGACCCATGCCCCCGAGCTCGCAGCGCGCTGCGACCGCGTGATCCGGCTCGCCGATGGCGCTCTGGAAACCGATATCAAGGCTGCTGCCGAATGAGCCTTTCCACTTCCGCTCGATTTGCCGCACGCGAGTTGCGTGGCGGCTTGCGCGGGTTTCGCATTTTCCTCGCCTGTCTCGCACTTGGCGTGGCCGCCATCGCCGCTGTCGGCACCGTCCGCGCGGCTATCGAAGCGGGCTTGGAGCGCGAGGGGGCTGCACTATTGGGCGGGGATGCGGAACTCGACTTCACCTATCGCTTCGCGTCTGAAGAAGAGCGGGACTGGATGAACGATGTCGCGACGGAAGTGTCGGAAATCGCAGATTTCCGATCAATGGCCGTGGGCGATGGCCCCAACGGGTCAGAACGGGGCCTCACGCAAATCAAAGCTGTCGATGGCCTTTACCCCCTCATCGGTGCGGTCGAACTCACGCCAGAAATGCCGCTCGAACAGGCACTGAGCGTTCAGAACGGACTGCCCGGCGCTGTCATGGAACGCGCCCTGATTGACAGGCTTGATCTCAAAGTCGGCGATACATTCCGACTTGGCACCCAGACGTTCACGCTGTCAGCAGAGCTCAGCCGTGAACCTGACAGTGCAGCGGGTGGCTTTGCACTTGGGCCTCGAACGATCGTTCTGCGCACCAGCCTCGAAAACGCGCAACTCTTGGCCGCTGGAACGCTGTTCAATTCAAAATACCGCCTTGCGCTGCCCCCGGGGACAGATCTTGCCGCACTCGAAGAGGACGCCCGCGTTCGTTTCGAAAACAGCGGATTGCGTTGGACCGATGCGCGCAACGGCGCGCCTGGCGTGTCGGAGTTCGTTGAACGTTTGGGCGCATTTCTGGTGCTCGTGGGCCTTTCCGGTCTCGCCGTCGGGGGTGTGGGTGTTTCTGCGGCCGTGCGCGCCTACCTTGCCGAAAAGACCAGCGTGATCGCCACGCTGCGCACGCTGGGGGCCGAACGCAGCACAATCTTTCAGACGTATTTCCTCCAGATCGGCACCCTCTCTTTGCTGGGCATTGCGATCGGCCGCGCCCTCGGTGCGCTGATCCCACTCGCCCTTGCCCCGGTGATCGAGGCGCGCCTACCCATCCCGGCCAGCTTTGCCATTTATCCCGGCCCGCTGCTGGAGTCCGCAATCTACGGCCTGCTCACCGCTTTTGTATTCACCCTTTGGCCGCTGGCCCGGGCCGAAGACGTACGCGCCGCAACCCTGTTTCGAGATGCCCTTGGCACGGCACGTCTGCTGCCCGCCCCTCGTTATCTGTTGTGGATCGCGCTTGGGCTCATCGCCCTTATCGCTTTGGCTGGCCTGTTTTCGGGGACTTGGTGGCTGACGCTCTGGACCTCAGGTGGAATTGCCTTTGCGCTCGCTTTGTTGGCCATCGCTGCAACGGGCGTCCGCTGGCTGTCACGCCGTGCGGCACCCCGAGCCAAAGGACGACCGGCACTCCGTTGGGCGCTTGGTGCGATCTCGGGAACACGCGAAGGAGCGGCATCTGTCGTTCTGTCGCTTGGCCTTGGCCTGTCCGTTTTGGCCGCCGTTGGCCAGATCGACGGCAACCTGCGCAACGCCATCTCGGGCAACCTACCTGACATCGCCCCTAGCTACTTCTTCGTAGATATCCAGCGGGATCAGATTGATGGCTACATGGAACGGCTGGAAAGTGACGAGAGCGTCAGCCGCATCGAAAGCGCGCCAATGCTGCGTGGTATCATCACCCAGATCAACGGCGTACCCGCAAGCGAGGTCGCCGGAGATCACTGGGTGATCCAGGGCGACCGGGGGCTGACCTACTCCGAAACGCCATCCGAAAACACACGCATTACCGCAGGCGAATGGTGGCCTGAAGGCTACACAGGCGCGCCTCAAATCAGCTTTGCCGCAGAGGAAGCCGAGGAAATGGGGATTGGTTTGGGAGACACTCTCACCATCAACATCCTCGGGCGCGACATCACCGGGACGATCACTTCCCTGCGGGAAGTCGACTTTTCCACCGCAGGCATCGGGTTCATCCTGTCGCTGCACCCAAGTGCCCTACAAGGCGCGCCGCACAGCTTCATCTCTACCGTCTACGCAACGGAGGAGTCTGAGGCACTAATCCTACGGGACATTGCAAACGCCTATCCAAATGTCACTGCCATCCGCGTGCGCGACGCCATCGACCGTGTTGCCGATGTGCTGGCCGGGCTGGCCGCGGCGACATCCTACGGCGCGGGGGCAACATTGCTGACCGGGTTCCTTGTGCTGATTGGTGCAGCGGCCGCAGGCACACAGGCCCGCACCTACGAGGCGGCCGTGCTCAAGACCCTCGGGGCCACGCGACAGCGCATCCTGATCAGCTTTGCCACCCGCGCTGTCCTTTTGGGGCTTGCAGCCGGCGCAGTGGCTCTGGCGGCTGGGATCACAGGTGGCTGGGCCGTCAGTACGTTCGTGATGGATACCGATTTCAGCGTTATCTGGCCCTCAGCTTTGGCCATTGTCATCGGCGGGGTGACGGCCACTTTGATCGCTGGCCTTGCCTTTGCCTGGGGCCCGCTGGCGGCACGGCCCGCCCAAGTGCTGCGCGGGCGCGAATAAGCACAGTTGCGGCAGCACGCTGCCCGTGCAAAACCCGTCCACAGCCATTGAACCATAAAAGGCGCAGGCCCATGATCGACCAATTGCCCATGCCAGTCACCGCCCCGCTATCTTCTGCCCAAAAGACGCAATTGATCAATTTGATCCGCCGCGCAGCCCGCGCCGAGATCATGCCACGCTTTCGCAGCCTTGATGCGGGCGAGATCGACACAAAGAAAGATGAAAACGATCTGGTGACCGCCGCCGACATCGCCGCCGAAGCAATGATCACGCGGGGCCTCCAGATGGCGTTCCCTCACGCGCTTGTTGTGGGAGAAGAAGCGATATCCAAAAACCCTGACCTCCTCAAAGGGATCGCCGAGGCCGAGCTGTGTTTCATCATAGACCCGGTCGACGGCACATGGAACTTTGCCAAAGGCATGCCCTTGTTCGGTACGATCATAGCGGTGGCCCGCTTTGGGCAGCCTGTACTAGGGTTAATCTACGATCCCGTTGGCGACGACCTGATCGTGACGGACAACACGTCCCCCAGTGTCTGGCAAGCCCGAACCGGCCGGCAGCGGGCCATCAACACTGCCGCTGCAAAACCGCTAGACCAGTTGGCGGGATACTTGCACATACGCCTCATGCCGCCAGCGGATCGCGCGCTGATGTGGTCCAAGGTCGGAGTCCTTGCCTACGTGGGCACGTTGCGCTGTTCAGCCCATGAATACCGGTTGCTGGCGACCGGGGCGACGGACTTCGTCCTGTCCGGGCACCTCAATTGCTGGGATCATGCGGCTGGCGTGTTGCTCTGCCAACAAGCGGGCGGCAAGGCGGCTATGCTGGACGGCGCGCCCTACAACGCGAGCATGACATCAGGGTATCTGCTCAGCGCCTCGTCCGACGCGGTTTGGGACGCAGTGGCCACCCATTTTGCCGATCTGGTGGCCGACGTATGACGCCCTGGTTCTTTGGCTACGGCAGCCTCGTCAATCGCGCCACGCACGGCTACCCGCAGGCCCAAGCCGCGACCCTGAACGGATGGCGCCGGGTCTGGGTGCGGACCGAAATGCGGGATGTGGTATTTCTGTCGATCCAACCTGCACCCGGACACAGTATAGATGGCCTGATCGCAAGTGTGCCTAACGCAGACTGGGCCGCGCTGGACCAGCGCGAAAGTGGCTATGCGCGCATCGACGCCACACAGCACATCAACCACGCAGCGCCCGCCAGCAACATTGCGGCCTATCAGGTTCCGCCTGATCAGCAGCGTGACGGCGGAGATCACCGCATCCTGCTCAGCTACCTCGACGTCGTCGTACAAGGATTTACCCGTGAGTTCGGCCAAGCGGGGGCAGAAGCCTTCTTTGCCACTACAGACGGTTGGGACACGCCAGTGTTGGATGACCGCGCCGCACCTCTGTACCCCCGTGCTCAGAATCTGAGACCGCAGGAACGTGCCTTGACCGACCGGCTACTTGCGCAGGTTCAATAGGGACATCAAACGCCCCTCCCGCGCGAACTGGTCGCGCGGCACTTGTGCCTCTCCGCCCGCTGCAATCACTCGCAACGCCAGTACCCATGCGATACCGCCGAACAAGACACCCGCCAGCGCCTGCCCAATCAACACGCCGGGCGCGCCGAACAGGGCAGCACCCAACCATACCATGGGGATCATTGCGATCGTATTTCGACCCCAGTTCATGCCCGTTGAATAGAACGGATGCCCGAGGTTGTTGAACGCCGCATTGGCGATGAACAAAACCCCGTTGAAAAAGAACAAGAGCGCCAGCGGCCCGCAAAACAGGTACACCAGATCGCGCGTTATCCCGGTGGCCGTAAACAGATCTGCAATCGGGCCGCGCAAAACAAAGAGCACGAGGGATATCACCAGGATCACGCCTGCGGCAAAGATCAATGCGGCGTTGAAGCCACGTCGGACGCGATCATAGTTCTGCGCTCCAAAATTCTGACCCAGGATCGGTCCCACTGCCCCAGATAGGGCAAAGATCACAGCAAATGATACTGGCATCAAACGGCCCACAATCGCCATGCCCGCGACCGCTTCCAATCCGTATTGCGCCATGGATCGTGTCACGATGGCTTGACCAACAGGCGTCGCCAGTTGCGTCAGGATGGCGGGAAAACCGATACTGACCAGCGGGCCAAAATCTCTCAACATGGTCGGCAATCTGGGACGCGGAAACCCGCCGTGATGGCGCAGGATCGGCAAGACGGCCGTGAGCCCGATCACGACCCGCGCTGCAACCGAGGCCAGCGCCGCGCCGGTCAGATCAAGGCCCAGACCGAAGATCAGGATCGGGTCCAGCACTGCATTTACGACTCCGCCGTAAATGGTGGCCATCATGGCTCGGCGGGCGTCTCCATGAGCGCGCAAAATACCGCCCCCCATCATGCCTACGACGAGGAATGGCAGCGATGGCACAATGATGCGCAGATATCCTTCAGCCAGTTTGGCCGTTTCGCCCTCGGCCCCGATCCATGACACGAAAAGCGGCACGTTCAGCCAGACAAAGGCAGCAAAGATGATGCCAAACCCAATGCCATAGATCAGCCCGTGCGTGCTGCGCATCCGCGCTGCTTCAACGTCCCCAGCACCCAACGATCGGGCGACAAGCGCACCCACCGCAATCGCCATCCCGATGGAAAAGGACGTGGTAAAAAACAGGATCGACCCGGCATAGCCGACGGCAGCGGCCAACTCGGCCTTGCCCAGCATCGCAATGAAAATCATGTCGATAAAGTCGACGAGAAACACCGCCGTGATGCCAAGCGCCGAGGTAAGGGACATCACTGTTACATGGCGCAAGAGCGAGCCTGTAACGAACTTGGCCTGCGCGTCAGCCATGGCAAGTCAGCTTCATCTTGCCAAGTAAACTTTCCCCGGAGGGCCGTTTTGCAATCTGGCCCCTCCGGATCGTCATCAGCGTGCCTTGACGACTTGCAGCAACGGCATCAGCGCCGCCATGTCAGGGCCGTGCGCCTGCCCGGTCAGAGCCTTGCGCAGGGGCATAAACAACCCGCGTCCCTTGCGGCCTGTGGCCCCTTTAACGTCACCCGTCCAAGCGCTCCACGTCTCAGGTGTGAACGGTCCGTCTGGGAGCATCGCAATGGCCTGCGCGACAAACTCGCAGTCTTCATCCTCAATCACAGGGTCAGCGCCATCCCGGCAAAGGGCCCACCACCCCTCCAGATCCCCCAGCGTCTCGATGTTTTCGCGCATCACGGTCCAGAACGCAGGCGCAAGATCGCTGGGAACGCCAATGGCTTCGATCCGCTCCGCCACCGCTTCAAGCGGAAGGGATTGAAGATAACGACCCGTCAACGGGAACAAGTCAGCTTCGTCGAATTTTGTCGGTGCCGAGCCAAAACGAGATACATCAAATCCCTCGATCAACTCTGCCATGTCGGCGCGCAGCTCAACCGGGTCGGATGCGCCAAGGCGAGCCATCAAGGACAGCAGCGCCATAGGCTCTACGCCGCGCGCGCGCAAATCGCGCAAGGCCAGCGTGACCAGACGTTTGGACAGCGCCTCGCCCTGCGGGCCGGTCAACAGCGAATGGTGAGCGAAACGGGGTGCGGTTCCCCCCAGAGCTTCGATGATCTGGATTTGTGTTGCGGTATTGGTCACATGGTCCGAACCACGCACCACGTCCGTAACGCCCATCTCCATATCATCCACGACCGACGCGATGGTATAAAGCACCTGACCATCCTGCCGGATCAGCACAGGGTCAGATACCGAGGCTGCATCAATGCTGATGTCTCCCAGAATGCCATCTGTCCATTCAATGCGGGTTTGGTCCAGCTTGAAACGCCAAACACCTTGGCCACGTTCGGCGCGCAACGAGAGCTATACAGCCTCGCTCAGATCAAGAGCCGCGAGGTCGGAAACGGGTGGCTTACCCATGTTGAGCTGCTTTTTGCGCTTCAGGTCCAGTTCGGTCGGGGTTTCGAACGCCTCGTAAAAACGCCCGTTACCGCGCAGCGTATCCGCGGCTGCAGCATAACGGTCCAACCGTTCCGATTGACGTTCAACCCGATCCCAATGCAAGCCCAACCACTCCAGATCAGCCTTGATCGCGTCCACATACTCTTCTTTGGAGCGTTCGGGATCCGTATCATCAATGCGCAGGATGAAGGTCCCCCCAGCTTTGCGCGCGATGAGGTAGTTCATCAGCGCAGTGCGCAGGTTGCCAACGTGGATGTAACCAGTGGGGGACGGGGCGAAACGGGTAGTGGTCATGGGGTGCTCTCCGGGAACTTGGCCTTGCCTTGTCATAGGGGCACCGCCTTGTCCAGTTTTGCGCTGGGTTTCAGCGGTGAAGGGTCCTGGACTGCAAGGTGACCGCGTAGGAGGCAAGGCAGGCATTTCACGCAGATCAACAGAGCCAATACTATGTCCTTTGCATAATACCGCACAAAAAAAATCGATAATTTTTGCGTGACACCCCGTGACATCGACAATTAAGCCCTAAGTTAGTCTTATCTGACAAAAAGGATGACACTCATGGCAAACTCACCCAAATTCTCCCGCCGCTCTGCCCTCATGGGGGCCGCAGCGCTGCCACTGGCCGCAGCGACCGCCACCGCGACGCGCGCCGCCGCGCCTATGCTTGGCGTCACACAGTCCAACTTTCGCCGTGTCAAAGTCGGCAGCTTTGAGGTCACGACGCTGCTCGCGGGCACACGGCCCGTAGAAAATCCACACAAGATTTTCGGCCTCAACGTGGATGAAGAAACGTTCAATTCCGTCTCAGCTGCCGAAGGCTTGTCCACTGCCGCTGCGCAGTTCTTTTTCACACCCACGCTTGTGAACAACGGTTCAGAACTGGTTCTGTTTGACACCGGCCTGTCCGGTGCAGCGACCGTCCAAGCGATCGAAGCGGCAGGGTACACAGCCGATCAGATCGACAAAGTCGTGATCACGCACATGCACGGCGACCACATCGGCGGGATTTCCACAGATGGCACACCGACATTCGCCAATGCAGCCTATATCACTGGCGCAGCAGAATTCGATGGCTGGTCCGGATCGGGCAACGATAACTTCGACGGCAAGATCGTACCGTTGGCGGATCAATTCACGATGCTGGACGATGGCGGCTCGCCCGCCTCTGGCATAACCGCCATGGCCGCCTTTGGGCATACACCAGGCCACATGACCTACATGGTCGAAGATGGTGGCACACAGCTGGTGATCGGCGCAGATTTTGCAAACCACTATGTTTGGTCTCTGGCCCATCCTGATTGGGAAGTCCGCTTTGACATGGACAAAGCCGCTGCCGCTGCCACCCGTAAAAAGCTGCTTGATATGATGGCGACGGATCGCACCGCATTCATCGGGTATCACATGCCGTGGCCCGGAATTGGCTATGTCGAACGCAATGGTGAAGGCGGATACCGGTATGTCGCTCACAGCTACCAGTTGATGCTTTAAACGATGGGCGGAGGACACCTCCGCCTTACTTCCCCTTCGGCTAGCTCTGGCCTCTTCTCGGCTAGGTCTGGCCTCTTCAAAGACTCTTCCAAGTACACGCAAAAGTTGCTATTACTTATCCATTGAGCCTACTTTGTTAAACTGAGAGATTTGATATGTCCAAAAAATTGCTTTTGAGCTTTCCGAGCGACGTTGCCCGTGTTGCCGGCCAGAATGCGTCTAGCCTTGAAACCAGTCTAAAAAAGCAGGCGTCGATCGATGGCGTCCAGATCGAGACAACTATCGAACGTGAAAATCCCGATGCCATGGATTTGGGAACTATTGTGGGGATCATCTTTGCGTCCTCAGCCACCATCGCAATCGCCAAGGGTATTGCGGACTGGATGCGACGCAACAATCAGACTCATGTAAAAGTATCTGATGAGAACGGGCGCGACGTTGAAATACGCAACGCAGACAGCGCCGACATCGCCACAGCGCTCGAAGCGATTTACTCAAAACCATAGGCGCGCGCCATGGATGTGCCCGTCACCCCAAACAGCTTTGCTGAAAATAGCAGCTTCCGCGCGGTTTTACTGGGCGCCAGCGAATGGCCATCCTTCGAAACGCTGCAACCGTCTTCCAGCTTTTCAAATTCCCACGCCGCAATTTCGGACTATCTGCGCGACAAGCTGGGCATTGCCAAACGCGACATACTGGACCTTTTTGACAGTGGCGAAAGTGCGGCCAAACAGTTCGAGCTGATCCAGACATTCCTTGAAAAGAACATGGATGCGGGCAAACCCGAATACAGCCACCTGATAATCTATTATTCAGGGCACGGAGATTTCAGCCAGGAACGGGACTTTCAGCTGCTGTTGCGCGAAACGTCTTCGGCGGCGGCGGACCTGTCGGCCTTTCCGATGAAGAACCTTGCGCAACTGGTCATGCAATACGCCCGAAAGACCACCAAGATCGTATTGCTTGACTGCTGTTTTGCCGCCGCAAGTCTCGGCAACTGGCAAATGCAAAGCACCGACGTCCAGACGAAGATTCGGGGCGAGGCTGAAAACCGCTTTACCGAAGCGTCTGGCACGGCCTTGTTCTGTGCCTGCACCGAGGATGATTGGGCGCTTTTCAATCGCGAGGACCCAGAGGCTTTGACCATGTTTTCGGGCGGCGTGATCGAGGCCCTGACCAAAGGCGACCCGGACAAAGGCGCGTTTCTGACAGTCGAAGAATTGGAAAACCTGACCGCAGAGATCATACGGGACAAACATGGGGTGAAGGCGGTTATGCCGGTGCTGCATGTCGCCAAAGGCATGCGAGACAGCATCATCACCCAACCGCTTTTTCCCAATCCGGCCCGAAAGGACATGGAACAAGACGTCAGGTTTACAGAACTCGAGGCATCGGTCGAAATGCTGCGCGGCCAGTTAACGACAGTTCAGGAGACACTGAGCGAATTTGTCGAGACGCATGTCGACGCCATCGCACCACGCACGGGCGAAGTGGGAACCCTCGACCAGGCCGACCAACCGCGCACCGACGCGCCCACCTCTGTCGCGGCGCGCGTTGGGTTCAACGCGACCGAATGGGCGCGGCTGCCGCTGCCGGTCGCAGTCCGCCTCACGCAGGTGTCTGACGCAAATGCCGGGTCTCTTCGGATGTTTGTCACCGCGGGCTGTGTTGTGGGAATGAACGCGTTTTTTGTGGCCGCACAGAACATACCCCTCAACCCGGCCCTTGATATTTTTATTAGGGCGGGAACACATCAACTGGTCATGGCCATCAATATGACAGCGCTTTTCACACTGCTTGTTTTGGGTCTTGCATCGGGCCTGCCTTGGGCAAAAATCAAGCCAGCAGCCTTCAGCGATGACCAACTTGAAAACGTACCAGCCGGGCTACGCGCGCGCGTAATTGACCTCACCAACAGGTATATTTGCCGCGTTTCCGAATTCAAGTTTTTCAAGGCCTGGCTGATCACCAGCGTGATCATCGTCTTTTTGTCCACACTGAGCGCGGCGTTGCTGAGCGAAAAGCATCTCAGTCAGTGGCAGCGCTTATTTGCTTTGTTCCAAGCAAGCTTCGAGACGCGGGTTGACAGCCCCTCACCGGACAGCCGCTTTGATCCAGCCTCCACAGACGATGAGGGTCTATGATAACCGCAGCCAAAGGGCATAGCCCTTCGCACGCCCCTTAAGTCGGTTCGCGCCACGCGTTCACAATGGGATAGCGCCGGTCCAGCCAGAACGCACCCTTCGTTAGTCGCGCACCGGGTGCGGACTGAAACCGTTTGTATTCACTCAGGTAAATCAGACGCTCGATCTTTCGCGCCACGTCGGCTTCAAACCCTGCCGCTACGCAGTCGGCAATCGAACCATTACGGTCCACAAGGATTTCCAGCATCGCATCGAGGTCAGGGTAATCCGGCAAGCTGTCGCTGTCCTTCTGATCCTCACGCAACTCGGCACTCGGGGGCTTGGTGATAATTCGGTCCGGGATCACTTCACCCGCGTTCCCCATCATCCAGTCGCGATGATTGGCATTGCGCCAGCGACAGGTGTCGAACACGCGGGTTTTATAGAGGTCCTTAATCGGATTGTAGCCTCCCGCCATATCGCCGTAGATCGTGGCATAGCCAACTGCTACTTCGGATTTGTTGCCGGTTGTCAGAAGCATCTCGCCAAATTTGTTGGACAGCGCCATCAACAACAAACCCCGGATCCGGCTCTGGATGTTTTCTTCTGTGAGGTCGGCTTCCGACCCTTCGAACAGGGGTGCTAGAGTGCCAGTGACGGCAGCGCGCGTGTCCGAAATCGGGACATAGTCATAGTGACAGCCAAGCGCAGTCGCGCACGCCTCGGCATCCTCCAAAGAATGGGGCGAGGTGTACTCCGACGGCAACATCACACAGCGAACATTGTCAGGGCCCAGCGCATCCGCCGCAATGGTCGCCACAAGTGCGGAATCCACACCACCCGACATGCCCAACAGCACCTTCTTGAAGCCCGTTTTGCCGCAATAATCGCGCAATGACGTGACCATCACGCGGTAGTCCTGCTCCCACTGATCAGGATGTTGCGCCTTTTCGCCCTCGACCACACGCCACCCGTCGGAACCACGTTCAAGGTCCACATGGGCCACCACCTCATCAAAGATAGGCAGCTGCACCGCCAGTTGCCCGCCGGGGTTCAGCGCGAAACTGCCGCCGTCAAACACCTGATCATCCTGCCCTCCGACCATGTTCAAGTAAATCAGCGGCAGCCCGGTTTCGACCACACGGGCGACCATATGATTGATGCGTGTGTCGAACTTGCCCCGGTAGTAAGGCGACCCATTGGGAACAAGTAGGAACTCTGCCCCTGTTTCTTCCAGTGTCTCCGCCACATCCGGATGCCACGCATCTTCGCAGATTGGGCTCCCAACGCGGGTATTGCCGACTGAGTACGGGCCACCCAAAGGCCCCGCATCAAAAATGCGAACCTCGTCAAACACGGTTTCATTGGGCAGATGATGCTTAAGAACGCGGCTCGCGATCTTGCCGCCTTTGCAAATCAAGTAGGCATTGAACAGCTCTGTCCCCTCAGCCCAGGGACAGCCAATGGCAAGGGCCGGGCCATCTGCACACTCGACAGCCAAGGCCTCGACAGCCTCCATCGCCGTGGCGTGAAATGCCGCCTTCATGACAAGATCCTGTGCGTTGTAGCCCGTGATGAACATCTCGGGCAGTGCCACCAGATCGGCACCTGCGTCACGACCCGCCTCCCAGGCAGCGCGGGCCTTGGCGGCGTTCCCGGTAATGTCACCAACCGTTGGGTTCATCTGACCCAGAGTGATGCGGAATGTGTCGGCCATCGGCGCGCTCCTTCAAACTCCCACGCGATGTAGCAGAAAGCACGGGCGAGGAAACCCACAGGCGACATCTGCAGCCACTCCCCAAACAGCTTCTTCGTTTCCCAAAAGCCCCTGGCCGTTCCAAAGGCGCAAAAATTTCCCTGTCCTTGACCTTGCATTCGGCGCAACCCTCAACTTTCTGCCAAGGCCATTGCCCATGCTCGCACCCTGTCCTACCTTCACATCGCCTGCACTTAACAAGCTGGCCCGCGAATCTAAGAGGATGCCCTATGTTTTTGCGCAGTTTGATGTTTTGCCTTGCCCTTTTGCCGGGCACCGCATTTGCACAATCAGACAATGTGCTGACCAAGCAATATGACGACGGCGGCATTTACGAAGGAACGTTCCGTGGCGGCCTGCAGCATGGGCAAGGGACATACCGGCTCCCCAATGGGTACGAATATACCGGCGAATGGGTCGACGGCGAAATCAAGGGGCAAGGCACGGCACGCTTTCCCAATGGCTCGGTCTATGAGGGCAGCTTTTCCAAAGGCAAACCCGACGGGTTCGGCAAAATCACCTTTGCCGATGGTGGCACCTATGAAGGCGATTGGGCCACCGGAGCCATCATTGGCAACGGCGTAGCGCTCTATGCCAATGGTGTCCGGTACGAAGGATCGTTCCGCAACGCAAAACACCACGGCAAAGGGGTCATGCAATCCCCCGGCGGATACGAATACAAAGGCGACTGGGTCGATGGGGCCAAACAGGGGATGGGCGTCATCACCTATCCCGATGGCGCGGTTTACGATGGCCAGATCGAAGACGGCGTGCGGCAGGGCACAGGAACACTGACTATGCCAGACGGCCTGATCTATATTGGCCTATGGGACAACGGGCAGATCGATGGCGCAGGTACTCTGACACAGCCGAACGGAGACGTCTACGAGGGTGATCTCGTCTCAGGCCGGCGCGAAGGCAAGGGCCGGGTCACCTACTCCAACGGCGATGTGTACGAAGGACAGTTCGCCGATGACCGCCGTCACGGCCAAGGCACTTTTATCGGCAATGATGGATACACCTATATCGGCCAGTGGGTCGAAGGACAGATCGAAGGCGAGGGCCGGGTGACCTATCCCGATGGAGCGGTCTACGAGGGAGCGTTCAAGGATGACCTCGCCGACGGCACCGGCAAAATCACGTACACCGATGGCTCCACCTATCAAGGGGACTGGGGCGCAGGCGTGATCGAAGGCACAGGCAAGGCGACCTATCCCAATGGCGTCGTCTATGAGGGCGGGTTCAGAAACGCACGCAATCATGGGCAAGGTGTGATGACCTATGCGGACGGCTATCGCTATGAAGGGTCGTGGGAAGATGGGCAACGGCATGGGCCGGGCACCGCGACGTACCCCGATGGCACCGTATATACCGGTGACTTCCTTGACGGGCAGCGACACGGAACCGGCAAGATCGTGATGGCCTCGGGCTTTGTCTATGATGGGGCATGGGTACGAGGCGAAATCGACGGTCAGGGCGTGGCCACCTACGCCAATGGCGACATCTACGAAGGTACATTCAAAAACGGCAAACGGCAGGGAGTGGGCACGATGCGCTATTCCAGTGGCGAAGAAGCAACGGGCGAATGGGAAAGCGGTGCGCTTAGCCAAGAAGAAACACCGGAAGAAACCGAAGCCACCAGCGACGACGGCTGATGCGAGCCGTTTTGCAGCGCTGCCTGGTTCTAACGCTCGCTGTTTCGGGCTTTGCTGGGCCGGCGCTGGCAGACTGGCTGTACATCGAAGACTACAGCGACCCTATCCAAGGCTTCACAACCCGCGCCGCAAGCATAACCAACGCTGACGGCTACCAATTGCACCTATACCGCAACCCGATCGGGCGGGTCTACGCGCTGATAACACTGCCAGACAGCCGCCCAGACTTGGTCCTCACTGGTCCCGTGGCCACGTTCACCCCGGCCGGTTTTGACTCCGAACAGATCGAAGCTCAAAGCGAACACGGGCGCGTTGTCGAATATGCGATCAGCACTGGGCGGGCTCTTCGCGACAGGCTCTGGCATGGTGAGGGGCAAGCGCCCGCATTTGGCACCTTCCACGACCTACTTGAGGCGCCCAGCCTTGCCGTTTCTCTGATGTTCGAGAACGGGGGCACCGATCAGACGGAGTGGTCAATGGACGGTGCGGAAACGCCCATCGCTAAGGCCCTAGGTATCTCAATGAACGGCGTCCCGGCAGGATCAGAATGGGAAGACGAGGCAGCACACGCCCTATTGGCCGCGATGACCGCCTGCCAGTTCCCCAAGCTGGACGTCGCGTGTGTGCAAAAAGTTTCGACATGCAGCGCAAAGATCAGTGACGACAGGGATATTGATAGTTTCGACATCTGTGTGGCTGCCGAATGACTGTGGGCGTGGTCACGCGGCCCGAAATGATAGACAATTGGGGCTGACCTCGGTAACGAACGACGAAACAGCACAGCAAGAATGGGTCCCTCGAAATGGCTACAGAAGGCGCAGAAGCACACGGCGATCCGGGTTGGTTTGTACCTCCGGATGCGTTCGATCAGATGTCGTGGGTCATACTTATCCTGTTGGCACTGGCGATTTATGGTCTGGTTTCGCTGTATGCTGCCTTTGATCGGTGGGCCGAACAGCAGTCCCATGGCACCCCGCTGGCCAAGACGATCCCGACATTGCTGACGATTGCACTGCTTTACGAGATATTCCCACTTGCTCATTTCAACATCCTGCTGCCGATCGCTGCGATCTTGATTGCGCTGATGGCAGACTGGTCGCGCTTTCACCTGAACTCGCCCGAAGATCGGGCTGCACATGAAGCCAAGCAGCACGAGGAGCCAAAAGCAGATGTTTGAGCTCATGTTTACGTCATTTCCGGTCATCATCCGCTACTACCAGCTGAAACGGCGTGGCGAAGAGATGACTGTCTGGAACATGCGGGCCGCGGTCCTGATGTGGTTGGGCATGGCCTTCGCACTTTTCCTCACGATCTTCTATTTCCACCCCAAGAGCTACTCGGGCATCGTGCCCTTCCGCACCGTATCGGTGGTCGCACAAACCAGCGGGCCAGTTACAGAACTGCCTGTACTGAACGAGGATCGTGTTGCGAAAGGTGATTTGCTGTTCCGGATTGAGGATAGCAGCCAGAAGTCAGCTGTTGCCCAGGCCGAAGCCCAACTTGCCGAAATCGACGCCGAAGAAAACAAGGCGCGTGATCAGCTGATCGTAGCCCAGTCGACTGTGGACCAAGCGGTAGCTGAAAGAGACAAATATGCGGTTGATTTGGAAAACGCACAGACTCTGTTCGAGCGAAATGTCGGGCGTGAGGACGACGTACGCCGGTTTCAAGCCGCATTCGATTCTGCAGAGGCCGCTGTAACGGCGACCACAGCACAAGTCGATCTGGCCCGTGTCGACATCGAAGAAACTCTCCCAGCCAAGCGCCGCACGGCAGAAGCGGCACTCGAAGCGGCAAAGACGGAACTGGCAAAAACCGAGGTTCGATCTTTTACGGATGGCATTGTCACTCAGCTTGCCCTTGCCGTAGGCAGCCCGGCCTCGCGCCTGATCCTCAGCCCCGCCATGGTGATTGTTCCCGACCGGGACGAAAAACACCCCATTGGTGTCATCGCAGGTTTCGATCAGGTGGCAAGGGCAACTCTACACGTGGGAATGCCTGCAGAAATCGCCTGTGACAGCAACATCAACATCACGTTCAGAAATACGGTCATGCCCGCGCATGTGACATCGATCCAACCTGCGATTGCCTCTGGTCAGGTACAACCCAGCGGGACGCTGCTTGACCCCAGCAACCTGCAGTCCAGAGGGTCAATGCTCGTCTACTTCGACCTTGTGCATCCTGAGCACAAGGAAATCATGCTGAACGGAACAGGTTGTCTGGTTCAAACCTACACAAACAATCTGCCGGGTGTCTTTGGCCACGTGATCTCGGCAACAGGCATAATCAAGGCCGCCGGATTGCGCTTGAAGGTCTGGGGGTCTCTGGTCTCTGGCGTTGGTCTGGCAGGTGGCGGTGGTCACTGACGAAACAGGCGGGCGGCGCTAAACCGTCTCGCCCGCAGCCATTTTCTCCAGAAAGGTCTCTGCCTCGCGCAGAACTGTTGCGCGGCGGTCTTCGTCCATCCGATCCCACGTCCGGTACATGTTGCCCATGCGTGCGTTTTTTGAAAACCGATCCCGGTGGCGATCAAGGAAATGCCAGTAGAGCAGGTTGAACGGGCACGCCCCCTCGCCTGTCTTTACGCTGACCTTGTAATGGCATCCTTTGCAGTAGTCCGACATCCGGTTGATGTAGGCACCTGACGACACATAGGGCTTTGACGCAATGACGCCCCCGTCGGCGAACTGGGACATGCCCACAACGTTCGGGGCTTCCACCCACTCAAACGCATCTGCGTAAACCGCCAGATACCACTCGGACACCTCCGCCGGGTTCAAACCGGCGAGCAGGGCAAAGTTGCCGGTGACCATCAAACGCTGGATGTGATGGGCATAGGCCTCGGTTTCAGTCTGTGCCACGGCCTTGGCCACACAGCGCATTCGCGTCTCACCACCCCAATAAAAGTCCGGCAATTTGCGCTGATGGTTCAACCCATTGCGCGCTGCATAATCTGGCCCTTCGTGAAAGTAGATTCCGCGGACATATTCACGCCAGCCAATCACCTGCCTGATAAAACCTTCGGCGGCGTTGATCGGGACATCGCCCGCCTTCCACGCGTCTTCGACAGCACGGCAGACCTCCAGCGGATCAAGCAATCCGATGTTGAGGTAAGGCGACACGAGCGCATGATAGAGGAACTGATTGTCCGCCAGCATCGCGTCCTGATAATCGCCAAAGCGGGCCAGCCCGTAGCGGACAAAATGGGCCAGCGCCCGGCGGGCTTGCCCTTGATCTGTAGCAAACCAGAACGGGCGCAAATCTCCAAAATGATTGCCAAAGCGGGCTTCGACCAGATCCAGAACTTCGGTCACAACCTCATCCGGTTCAAACTGCATCGGCCCGGAAAATGAAACCTCTCCCGGGGCGGGCTTGCGATTGTCATGATCAAAATTCCACTTGCCGCCCGCAGGTTGGTCGCCCTCCATCAACAGCCCCGTCTTGCGGCGCATGTCGCGGTAGAAATATTCCATGCGCAGCGCCTTGCGCCCCTCGGCCCACGCCTCGAATTCGGCATGAGAGGCGATGAACCGGTCATCCTCCAGCATCTCCACATCCAGCGGGCAGTGCTCAAGCGCCTCGATCAGGCGATACTCACCGGGACGGGTGGCGACGACCTTATTCGCGCCGTACTGATCCGCGCGGCGCAGCAACTCTCCTGCAATGGACTGGCTGTTCTCGGTATCATCCAGTTCGGAATATGCCACCTGCCAGCCTTCCGCGCGCAACCGGGCAGAAAACTTGCGCATCGCTGCCAGAACCAGCGCGATCTTCTTGGGGTGATGAGGGACATACGATCCTTCATCCCCAACCTCGGCCATCACGACAACGTCGTGCGGCTTGTCTGCCGCGCGCAAGGCGGCGACGCTGTCACTCAATTGATCGCCAAGGATCAGGATCAATCGGCCTACCATGGAACAGACGCCCCCGAATAGTCAAAGAACTGACCCGTCTGCTCCGGGCTTAATCCATCCATGACGCTGATTAGATTGCCAGCCGCCTCTTGCGGCGACACTGCAGGATGGCGACCCAGATACTTCTCGGTAAAGGCCGTGGCCACCGTACCTGGATGCAAGGCAACAACGGCAGCCTGCGTGTGGGTGCGCGCCAGTTCGATGGCCGCGGTATGCACGATCTGGTTCACAGCCGCCTTGGCTGCGCGGTAGCTGATCCAACCGCCCATCCGATTGTCCCCGATCGACCCAACCCGCGCTGACAGCACGGCCATCACAGCAGGGCGATCCCGGGGCAACAGATCATGCGCGTGGGACAAAACCAGCGCAGGACCAATGGCATTCAACGCAAACTGATCCGCCATGGCACCTGCATCCAACCCCTTGATCGTCTTCTCTGGCACGGCGCCGTCGATCTCCAACGCGCCGGTCGCAACCACGATCCGATCATAGGGGCCCCGCCCGCTTAGATGGTCCGCAACCGACCGCGCGTCTGTCACATCAATCCCACCAACCGAGCGTGACAGCCGATCCACTTCGGCCCCACGACCCTCAAACCCAGCCGCCAGTGCGGACCCAATGCCGCCCGAAGCGCCTATTATCAAAACCTTGTTCATGACGCGGGACGTAGAAGCCATGACAGGTCCATCAACTTCATCTTGAAAAATAATCATTGCCCCATTGCCCGCCCGGCGGCTTTGCCACCTTAATGGAAGGGTCAGTCCTCCAAATGCGCACGTGGTGGGATTCCAGACTTCCCATTTGGAAAAGGCGCGGTATAACTGCAGGCATGACTCACGCCACACATACCCCTAGCATACGCCTTTCGGGCGCGCTTGGCCGTGGCCTCCTGCTCCTAATCCGCCTCTGAGCGCAGCCGGTTGGCGCGCCCGCTCAGAGGATTGCCCGCGCGCCAAAGGCTTCAGGAACAGAACTCAAAGAGATACCAAAATGACCGATACTGACAAAACACAGGACCGCGTTGTCATCTTCGACACCACGCTGCGCGATGGCGAACAATCTCCGGGCGCCACCATGACCCATGCCGAAAAGCTCGAAATCGCCGGGCTGCTCGATGACATGGGCGTCGATATCATCGAGGCGGGGTTTCCTATCGCCTCCGAAGGCGACTTCAACGCCGTTACGGAAATCGCCAAAAACGCGCAGAACTCCGTCATCTGCGGACTGGCACGTGCGCAATTCGGTGACATCGACCGCTGTTGGGAGGCGGTGAAACACGCAAGCCAACCGCGCATCCACACCTTCATCGGCACATCGCCGCTGCACCGAGCAATTCCCAACCTCACCATGGACGAGATGGCCGAGCGGATCGAACAGACGGTCACCCACGCCCGCAACCTGTGTGACAACGTGCAATGGTCGCCGATGGATGCAACGCGTACCGAACTCGACTACCTCTACCGCGTGGTGGAAATCGCGATCAAAGCGGGTGCCACGACGATCAACATCCCCGACACGGTTGGCTACACTGCTCCGCGCGAAAGCGCAGATCTGATCGCCAAGCTGATCGAAAACGTTCCAGGCGCGGACGAGGTGATCTTTGCAACGCACTGCCATAACGATCTGGGCATGGCGACGGCCAACAGCCTTGCTGCAGTCGAGGCCGGCGCACGCCAGATCGAGTGTACGATCAACGGTTTGGGCGAACGCGCGGGCAACACCGCGCTAGAAGAGGTCGTGATGGCACTGAAGGTGCGCAACGACATCATGCCGTTCCGTACCGGTATCGATTCAACCAAGATCATGAACATCTCGCGTCGCGTCGCGACGGTCAGTGGCTTCCCGGTACAGTTCAACAAGGCTATCGTCGGAAAAAACGCCTTTGCGCACGAAAGCGGCATCCATCAGGATGGGATGCTCAAAAACGCGGAAACCTTCGAAATCATGCGGCCCGAGGATGTTGGTCTGTCTGCCACTAACCTTGTCATGGGGAAGCATTCGGGACGCGCCGCGCTGCGTTCGAAACTGGAAGAACTGGGTTTTGAACTGGGTGACAATCAGCTTAAAGACGTCTTTGTCCGATTTAAGGCTCTGGCTGACCGGAAAAAGGAAATCTACGAGGACGATCTGATCGCGCTCATGCGCACGACCACCGACCCCGAAGAGGACCGGATCAAGCTGGTCTCGATGCGCGTCGTGTGCGGCACTGACGGTCCACAACAGGCAGATATGACGCTGGACATTGACGGGAGAGAACACGAAACGACGCAAACAGGCGACGGCCCTGTCGACGCGTCTTTCAACTGCATCAAGGCGCTAGTGGAGCATTCCGCTCGCTTGCAGCTTTATCAGGTGCACGCCGTTACCGAAGGCACGGACGCGCAAGCGACGGTATCCGTCCGGATGGAAGAAGAAGGACGCATTGTGACCGGACAGTCGGCGGATACTGACACCGTCGTGGCAAGCACGCGCGCGTACATCCATGCACTCAACCGTCTGCTGGTGCGGCGCGAAAAAACTGGCAGCGACAAACGCGAGGTGAGCTACAAAGACGTCAGCTGATTGCGTTCCAACATCAAGCAGCCGGTTTTGCCAAATAGCAGAGATGCCGCGTGAATATGCGGCATCTCTTTTGTTATTTGCGAGTTTCACCCATAAGCGATCCAAGAAACCCAAAAACAGGATCTTGTCATGCGCCTTTTATCTGCTGCCATTGCAGCCATTCTTCTTCTGCCGACAGTCGCGTTTGCCCAAACGCTCGACAAAATCAAGGATTCCGGCGAACTCATCCTCGGGTTTCGCACCGATGCGGCACCTTTGTCGGTCCTCGGAGACAATGGCCCGCAAGGGTACTCCGTGGAACTTTGCGCCCGGTTGGCCCAGTCGCTTGTCGATATTATTGGGCTTGAGACTTTGGAGGTGGTGTTCGAACCCGTGACCACCGAGAACAGGTTCGAAAAAGTCGCAAACGGCGAGATTGATCTGCTTTGTGGTGCCGCGACCATCACCCTGTCGCGCCGCGCCTTGGTTGATTTCTCGGTGCCAACCTACGTCGATGGTACGACGGTTGCCCTAAAGGCAGACGGACCAAATTCATTTGAAGAATTGGCAGGTCAAAAAATTGGGGTTCGCAGCGCCACCACAACGCTCGAGGCCCTCAAAACGACACTCGAGTCGATGAATATGGACGCCGAAGTCGTCGAATTTGACGATCACGGCGCAGGCATGGCAGCGCTCGAATCCGACGCCATCGCCGCATACTTCGCAGACCAGTCCATTCTGATGAGCATGTTGCAGTCAATCGATGGCGCAGAAGACTATAAGGTGTTCGAGAACCTTTTGACGATCGAAAAACATGGGCTGGCCATGCGCCGCGGGGACTCTGATTTCCGCCTTGCAGTTGATACGGGCTTGTCAAACCTGTTCGCAACGGGCGCCATCGCCGAGGCTTTTAGCAACAGTGTGGCAGCAAACCCCGGTTTTGGACTTGAGGCGATGTTCCTACTGTCGCCGACACTCCCCTAAACAGACCGATATTTCGCTCACAGGCCCGGACGGTTTCGTCCGGGCCTTTTGCGTTTTGACGGTGGGCATTAATCCGGGCAAAGCCTGCGTAAATGTCCGTTCCTGACATCAAATGCATTGCAAGGAAATCCACCCGAGTTCATAGCGTGCGCCGCTGAAACACAGCCCCAAGGCGCCAGAAAAGCCCATCGCTTACGGGCGCAAGGTATTGAAATTTGAGTCAAAATTCATTGACTCAACCGGAGACGTAACCCAAGGTTGTAGTATTGAGGTTAAATTTATTGAGGTCTGCCATGCTTATCATGCGCTTACACGCCCTAACTGCCGCTCTCCTTCTCGCCTGCATCATCGCTTGCACTGCTACAATAGCTGCTGCGCAAAACGCTCCTTCCGGCGCCTGCGTAGTGAACGGAAGTTGGTGTTGGCCGCTTGTCCCCGCACCGTCTGGCTCACCCTGTGAATGCCGCACTCAACGTGGGACGTTCTCGGGAGTCATTCAGTAATCCTATTTCGTTTTGAAAGTCATTGAAGGGATCATATTATGGATCAGAAACAACGACTTACTACATTAGTGCACGAAGCCTCGAACCTGCGCGACTACCTTATGCACGTGCAAGGAGAAGACAGTGGCGACCTCGCTCAGGCCCTAAGTGTTTTTGATCGCACGGATGATTTCACCGCCATTGCAGATGCCGATATACTCGCGCTGCGCGACGCCTTTCAAACGGCATATGACAGACTGTGCCTGCGCATCGACACCTACACGATTGGTGAGGTGTTGATCGGGAAATCGCCGGTAGGACGGGGTACACCCATCCTGACCAGCCTGCTGCTGTGCTTGGCCGGGTTTTTGCTGGTCGCAGCAGTTTTTAACTTCACCTACTGGGCAAATCGGGCGTCCGTCGCAGTAATTGAAGCACAGGAATTTCTGGAATTTGATCACTCCAGCGAAATCGCCCGGCTTGTCGAAATGAAAATACTCTTCGACAAAGTGGCATCGGATGTTTGCACCGACAATCTGGAACCGCAATTAATGTATCTCGAAGGTATCTCGACCCTTCAACAGCATTACTCAAGAGAAACAGAACTGATGGCGCGCATGCACGGGCTGTGGGACGAAGCTCGCGTCTACCGCGCACCGGGAACGTTTCTGACCAACTGGGCATGTTCCAAAGCCGGAAACTCCGGAGTGATCAACGTCGCAATCGGCTCAGTGTTCGGATGCCCCGAGACAAGTGTTGTGCCGCCGGCATCGCCACCAAATGAAGAAGAAAAGGTTGCCAGTGCCGATGAACTGCAGCTTTCAGGAAATGAAGGCTCTCAAACGTCCACATCCGAGGTCGACCAACTGACCGGCAATGAGGTCACTCAACTTGCTAGAAACAAAGGCGGGCAAGCTTGGGATCTGGCTGGCGTGGCCGAATTGGTCAACGATCAGAAAACGCTCGAAGCATTAACGGCGGTCAGCGTGTTTGATGAACGCTTTACGGCCGTCAAAAACGCGCAATTTGAAACCATGGAACGCGCCAACCGACGCGCGGACGGTTTTTTCCAAGATACACTCGACGCAGTCGCAGTGCGCATCAAGGATCTGCGCGAATGGCTCAATACCATCCATCTTTGGGCGCTGCCGATCCTTTATGGGATGCTTGGATCCGTCGTTTACTGTATGTGGCGCGTTTTGAACCCCAGCGTCGCTCCGCTTGGGTTTTTCTACTCTTTCATGCGCACTATTTTTGCAGGCCTCGCCGCGATGACGCTGTCGATGTTGCTTGTCCCCTCCAACATTCTGACGGCTGGGGTCGAACTGAACAGACCGCTCATTTATCTGCTAAGTTTCGTCTTTGGTTATTCAGTCGAAGTGTTCATCAACACCTTGAACCTGTTCAACACTTACTTCCTTGCCAACCTCACTGTACGGCCCCGCAAAGACGCAAAATGAACGCCTGACTGCTCCTAGCGAACAGCCGGGCTTTTCTGCGGTAGCCAATGCCTTGCGTCGGCACGATGGCGCTTGTTTTATACTGAAAACGGCCTTTAACCCGACCTAACGCCTCCCTATAAGACCACGAATTGCACGCACCCCCGAGTCGGGGTGCCCATAAGCATTGAAGGTGCGCAGCAGATGTCGATATTCGGAAACCTTGGTGGCTTGTTCTCGTCAGACATGGCGATCGATCTGGGCACCGCCAACACGCTTGTCTACGTCAAGGGCAAGGGTGTCGTGCTGTCTGAGCCATCGGTTGTGGCCTACCACATCAAGGACGGCGTTAAAAAAGTGTTGGCTGTAGGAGAAGATGCCAAGTTGATGCTGGGCCGCACCCCGGGCTCGATCGAGGCGATCCGACCCATGCGCGAAGGCGTCATCGCCGACTTCGATACCGCCGAAGAGATGATCAAACACTTCATCCGCAAGGTCCACAAACGCAGCACGTTCTCCAAGCCCAAGATTATCGTCTGCGTGCCTCATGGTGCGACCCCGGTGGAAAAACGTGCCATTCGCCAGTCAGTTCTGTCCGCCGGTGCACGCCGCGCCGGCCTGATCGCCGAACCCATCGCAGCCGCGATTGGTGCGGGCATGCCCATCACAGACCCCACCGGCAACATGGTTGTGGACATTGGCGGCGGTACAACCGAAGTGGCCGTTCTGTCCCTTGGCGATATCGTCTATGCCCGTTCGGTGCGTGTGGGTGGCGACCGGATGGACGAAGCCATCATTTCTTACTTACGCCGTCAGCAAAACCTGCTGGTGGGTGAGACCACAGCAGAGCGGATCAAGACGTCAATCGGCACCGCGCGCATGCCTGACGACGGGCGCGGCACCTCGATGCAAATCCGGGGACGTGACCTGCTGAACGGCGTGCCAAAAGAGATCGAAGTGACCCAAGCACAGATTGCCGAGGCGTTGGCCGAACCAGTCCAGCAAATCTGCGAGGCGGTCATGACAGCCCTTGAAACCACGCCTCCAGATCTAGCGGCTGACATTGTGGATCGAGGAGTGATGCTGACGGGTGGCGGTGCATTGCTTGGTGATCTTGACCTTGCTTTGCGTGAACAGACCGGCCTCGCCGTCTCCATCGCAGACGAAAGCCTGAACTGCGTCGCATTAGGCACGGGCAAGGCACTCGAATACGAAACCCAACTGCGCCACGCCATCGATTACGACAGCTAGGATTTCGGGCCACCGCCCACAAACAGTTTTCTTGCCCCAGAGGCGCAAATCGCAGACCATCACACCAATCTCTCAACCGAGGTGAGGTATCTTGGCCAAGGACAGCAAAGATGTAGACTATGCTGGCCCCCTGCGGAGGCTGGTATTGGCTGTGCTGGTCCTGATCTTGACTGGAATTTTCCTGCTTTGGCGAATAGATAGCCCGAGGGTCGAACGGTTTCGCGTGCAGGTGACCGACCAGATCGTACCCAACCTTGACTGGGCTATGGCCCCTGTCACCGGTACCATAAACCTCGCCCGCGATTTTCAAAGCTACCGCCGCATTGTCGAACAGAACTCCGAGTTGCGCCGCGAGTTGCGTCAGATGCAATCGTGGAAAGAGGCCGCGCTGCAGCTTGAACAGGAAAACGCGCGGCTACTGGACCTGAACAACGTCCGCCTCGACCCGCGCCTGACCTACATCACAGGCGTCGTGCTGGCAGACTCAGGCTCACCGTTCCGCCAATCCGTCCTGCTGAACGTGGGCGCGCGTGACGGCATTGTCGAAGGCTGGGCGACCATGGATGGCATTGGTCTGGTCGGGCGCGTCTCGGGCGTGGCCCAGAACACCAGCCGCGTGATCATGGTCACAGACGCCTCAAGCCGGATTCCGGCGGTTATTCAACCGTCAGGCCAACGGGCCATTGTGGCTGGTGACAACTCTGCCGCGCCGCCCATCGACTTTTTGGAAAACCCCGATCTTGTGCGCCCCGGCGACCGGGTGATCACAAGCGGGGATGGAGGTGTCTTTCCAGCAGGACTGCTCTTGGGACAAGTGGCCGCTGACCCCGGCGGACGGCTGCGCGTGCGGTTGGCCGCAGACTACGAACGGCTCGAATTCCTGCGGGTCTTGCGCCACTACGGCAACGAACCTGTATCCGACACAACAGATGTGCTTGATGGCAGCGCTCCTGTCCAACACACATCAGACGAAGCCGCAGAACTCAGCGAGGTGACGGAATGAATGAGCAAGTCTCGTCGCGCCTCTGGACCATGCGCCTTGGCTTTGGCCTGCTGGTTTTGGCCATCCTGTTCCTACATCTTTAGCCGCTGCAAACTGGCGCGGGCGGTCTGATCTGGCCGAACTTTGTCCTGTGTTTCGGACTGGCATGGTCGGTGCGCCGACCAGAGTTTGTACCTGCGGTTTTGTTGGCAGTTGTGTTTTTGATGGCTGATCTGCTGTTGCAAAGGCCACCGGGCCTCTGGGCGGTTCTGGCGTTGATTGCCTGCGAACAGATGAAAGGACAATCACGCGGATTGCGCGATGCATCACTTGCCAGCGAGTTCGCTTCCGTCGCTGTGTGGATCGTGGGAATTGGGATCGCCTATCAACTCATTCTGGCACTGCTGCTTGTGGAACGCGCGCCGCTGGTCCCCGCGTTGATCCAGATTGTCGTCACGGTTCTCGCTTATCCACTGGTCGTTGCGATCACCCATGGTCTGTTGGGCGTGCGCAAGGCCGCCCCGAACGAGATGGGCAGCAAGGGAGTCCGTTCGTGAAACGCCCTCGCGTTGATATCGAAGCAAACCACCGCCTGATCACCCGACGGGCCGCGATTCTTGGCGGGGTGCAATTGGCATTTGTCGGCGCACTGGCTGCGCGTATGCAATTCTTGCAGGTCGATCAGGCCGACCAGTTCCGCCTGCTGGCCGAAGAAAATCGGATCAACATGCGCATCATCCCGCCGTCGCGCGGTGAAGTATTTGACCGCAACGGGGTACCACTGGCCCGCAACGCGCCCAGCTATCGCATCGTGGTTGTGCGCGAGGATGCAGGCGACGTGGCCGAGGTGCTGGAACGGCTGGGCAAAGTGGTTGACCTGGACCCCGAAGAGGTCGAGCGCGCCATGGCCGAGATGAAACGGTCCGCGCCATTTCTGCCAATCACGGTTGCGGACGAGGTCACATGGGAAGATCTCAGCCGCGTCAGCGTCAACGCCCCTGCCCTGCCCGGCGTCACACCCGAGGTTGGCCTGAGTCGCGTCTACCCCTTCGGGTCGGACTATGCCCACGTGTTGGGCTACGTGGGTCCAGTAAGCGATTATGACCTCGAAAAGCTGGAAGACCCGGATCAGTTGCTGCGCATCCCACGGTTCCAGATCGGCAAGGTCGGGGTCGAGGCCAAGGCGGAGGACCTGTTGCGTGGCAAAGGCGGCGCCAAGCGGGTCGAGGTCAACGCCACGGGCCGTGTCATGCGCGAATTGGACCGCCGCGAAGGCACGGCAGGGTCCGACCTTCAATTGACCATCGATTCAAAATTGCAAAGCTATGTGCAGGCGCGCCTGAACGGGGAAAGCGCAAGCACAGTGGTCATGGACTGCACAAATGGCGATTTGCTGGCGATCTCCTCTGCGCCGACATATGACCCAAACCTGTTCGTGCGTGGAATTTCGACCCGTGACTACGCCGAACTGACCGAAAACAAGTATCGCCCGCTAGCCTCGAAAACCGTGCAAGGCATCTATCCGCCCGGCTCCACATTCAAAATGATCACCGCCATGGCAGCCCTTGAAGAGGGGTTGATCGGCCCGGACGACACTGTTTATTGCCCGGGTCATCTCGAGGTGTCCGGGCGCCGTTTCCACTGCTGGAAACGCGCAGGGCACGGCTGGGTGAACCTGCAAAACTCGCTTAAGCAGTCTTGCGACGTCTATTATTACGATCTTGCCGTAAAGGTCGGGATCCAAAAAATCTCGGCCATGGCTAACCGCTTTGGTCTTGGTATCCGCCACGATGTGCCAATGTCGGCGGTTGCGGCAGGGCTCACCCCGACGAAGGATTGGAAGTTGCGTACGCACGGGGATGACTGGCGTGTCGGCGATACCGTCAACGCCTCCATCGGGCAGGGCTATATGCTGGCCTCGCCTTTGCAATTGGCGGTAATGGCCGCACGACTGGCCAGCGGAAACGAGGTCAAACCGAGGCTAATCAAATCGGTAGATGGCATCGAGCAACCGACCCTTGGTGGTGAAAGCCTTGGCTTGAACGAAAACAACCTGCGCAAAATGCGACGCGCAATGTTTGACACGGTCAACGACCGGCGCGGAACTGCATATGGCAGCCGCATCATCGACGACATGATGCGCATGGCAGGAAAGACGGGAACTTCTCAGGTCCGCAACATCACCGCCGCAGAACGCGCGCGCGGTGTAACCCGGAACGAGGATTTGCCGTGGGAGCGGCGCGATCATGCGCTTTTTGTGAATTACGCGCCTTACGACAATCCAAAATACGCCGTAGCTGTGGTGGTAGAACATGGCGGCGGCGGGTCGCGCGCCGCGGCGCCGATTGCGCGTGATGTAACCCTTCAGGCGCTGGCAGGTGGTGATCCGCCACTAGAGGCCTATCCACCCAAGGATCGCGAGCGTATTAAGGAACAGCAACGCGCTCTGCGCGCTATCCAGCCCCTGGCCAACATTACCGGCAAGGATCAGGCATGAGTTATCTTGAGTATAACGCCAAGTATGTCCCGACCGGACCACGCAAGATCCTGTACCTCAACTGGCCACTTGCCCTGCTTCTGGCAGCGGTAGCCGGAGTTGGTTTCCTGATGCTCTATTCGGTGGCTGGTGGGTCGTACACGCCATGGGCCGAACCCCAGATGCAGCGCTTTGCCGTTGGGTTTGTGCTGATGATCATGGTGGCGATGGTGCCCGCATGGTTCTGGCGCAACATGGCTTCGGTCGCCTATCTCGGCTCGTTGATGCTACTTTTGGCGGTCGAATTCTTTGGCTCTGTGGGTATGGGTGCGCAGCGCTGGATTGATCTGGGGTTCATTCGCCTGCAACCCTCCGAATTGATGAAAGTCACGCTGGTGCTGATGCTGGCCGCCTATTATGATTGGCTGCCGTCAACCAAAAAGTCGCGCCCTATTTGGGTGTTTCTGCCTGTAATCCTTATCCTGATCCCGACCGCTTTGGTGCTGCGTCAACCTGATCTTGGCACGTCGATCCTTCTGATGGCTGCAGGTGGTGGGTTGATGTTTCTGGCTGGTGTGCACTGGGCCTATTTCGCAGCTGTGATCGCCGCAGGTGCCGGCCTCATCACCACTGTGCTGCAATCACGGGGCACCCCATGGCAGTTGCTGCAAGACTATCAATTCCGGCGGATCGACACTTTCCTCGATCCAAGCTCGGACCCTCATGGCGCAGGCTATCATATCACCCAATCCAAGATTGCGTTGGGCTCAGGCGGCTGGACCGGGCGCGGGTTCATGCAGGGCACACAGTCGCGCCTTAACTTTCTGCCGGAAAAGCATACGGATTTCATCTTTACGACACTTGCCGAAGAATTCGGGTTTGTCGGCGCATTTTCCCTGCTTGCCCTCTACGCCCTGATCATCCTGTTCTGTGTGGTCTCTGCGCTGGCGAACAAGGATAGGTTCTCATCGTTGCTGACTCTGGGTATCGCGCTCAACTTCTTCCTCTTTTTTGCGGTCAACATGTCGATGGTCATGGGGCTCGCGCCTGTCGTTGGCGTCCCCCTGCCATTGGTCAGCTACGGCGGGTCGGCCATGCTGGTCCTGATGCTCGCCTTTGGTTTGGCCCAAAGCGCACATGTCCACCGCCCTCGCTAAAGGAACAGCCATGGCCTTGCGCAACCTTCCAGACAACCCAATCAAGCGAAGGTCCGGCGCAGAAATGGCTCTTGCAATATGAGCGTCAACGTCCTGTTTGCCGCGCAATCGGAGCAATGGCCCATCTACGAAGCGCCCCTGCGCGAAGCGATCGCTGCCTTGGGTATTGACGCACACCTCGCCACAAATATGTCGGCCGATCAGGTCGACTACATCGTCTATGCACCCGATTCCAACCTGAAGGACTTCGCCCCGTACACACGTGCCAAGGCCGTTCTGAACCTGTGGGCAGGGGTTGAAGCCATCGTAGGCAACCCGACCCTGCACTTGCCATTGGCCCGCATGGTGGACCCCGCCCTGACCCAAGGAATGATCGAATGGGTCACCGGACACATTCTGCGCCTGCATCTAGGCATGGACGCACATATCACTGCAGCACCTGGGACGTGGGAACCTGTTCCACCCCCCTTGGCGTTTGACGCGCGTGTCACCATTCTGGGTCTGGGCGAATTGGGAGCGGCCTGTGCGACAGCCCTTGCCGTCTTTGGTTTTGACGTCGCAGGTTGGAGCCGGACACCCAAAGCCATCGACGGCATCACCTGTTTTTCAGGCACCGACGGGCTCGACGCGGCTTTGCAACGTTCAGACTACTGCGTGCTGCTGTTGCCAAGCACGGCCCAAACCGAAAACACACTGAACACGCGCACACTGGCATTGATGCCCAAAGGCGCGCGCATCCTGAACCCCGGACGAGGGCCCCTGATCGACGATGACGCTCTGCTTGAGGCACTCGACACGGATCAGATCGGACACGCCACCCTAGATGTCTTCCGGATCGAACCGTTGCCAAAGGACCACCCCTACTGGACGCATCCCAAAGTAACGGTCACGCCCCATGTCGCAGCCGAGACGCGAGCCGCCTATTCGGCCAAAACCATTGCCGAAAACATCCGGCGGGGCGAGGCTGGTGAGCCGTTTCTGCATCTCGTGGACCGTTTGGCAGGCTATTAGTTTCTGCTGACCCAAAGTGCTGTGAGGGTTTGGGGGCATAGCTCCCATCCAACCAGATTACCGCTTGGCGCAGCCACTATCTGACTACGCAGCGAGGCCTCGACCCCGGAGCAAAGCCTCAACCCCCGGCAAACGCCCGCGAAATGCCTTGTATAGCTCGCCCGCATCCACTGACCCGCCAGTGCTGAGGATATGAGCCTCCAGCGCCTGCGCCTGCTCGGCATCAAAAGGCCCGCCCGCCTCTTCAAAGGCGGCAACAGCATCCGCATCCATCACCTCGGACCACATGTAGCTGTAGTAGCCCGAGGAATAACCATCGCCCGCAAACACATGGGCAAAATGTGGCGTCGCGTGGCGCATCAAAATCGCGTCAGGCATGCCCAGATCGGCCAGAACCTGCGCCTGTTTGGCCATCGGATCAGCCGGCGCGGCACCATCGTGAAAGGCAAGATCAACGAGGGCGGAAGCCACATATTCCACCGTCTGAAAGCCCATGTCATAGGTCGCCGCGGCCAGTACGTTTTCCAAGAGCGCCGCAGGCATCGCCTCACCTGTCTGAGCGTGAACGGCATACTCACGCAGCACCTCAGGCACTTCCAACCAGTGTTCGTAAAGCTGGCTGGGCAGCTCAACAAAGTCCCGCGCGACAGAGGTGCCGGACACCGACTCGTAAGTCACATCCGACAACATCTGGTGTAGGGCGTGGCCAAACTCGTGAAACAACGTGCGCGCGTCGTCATAAGACAAAAGCGCCGGATCGCCCTTGGCAAAATTGCACACATTGATGACGACAGGCGCCTGCACTTCGGGGTACTTGGCCTGCGCGCGCATGGCCGAACACCACGCGCCCGACCGTTTTGAACCTCGGGCAAAGTAATCCCCGATAAACACCGCCACATGGGCACCGCCCCGGGTCACCTCCCATGCGCGACAGTCAGGGTGATAGAGCGGGATATCAAGCGGACGAAACTCCAGCCCAAACAGACGGTTTGCGCAGGCAAATGACGCCTCGATCATACGCTCCAGCTGGAAATAGGGCTTCACCTCGGCCTCATCCAGATCGTGCAATTCCTTGCGGCGACGCTCAGAATAGAACCGCCAATCCCAAGGGGCCAGCGGGCCGTTGACACCGTCCTGCACCATCATCTGTTCCAGAACCCAAGCATCAGCGTTGGCCTGACTGCGCGCAGGCTCCCAGACAGCCATCAGCAAATCGCGCACCGCCTCTGGCGTCTTTGCCATCTCCGTTTCCAGCTTGTAGGCGGCGAAACTCTCATAGCCGAGCAGTTTGGCGCGCTCTTCACGCAAGGCGAGGATCTCCGCTGCAATGGCGCGGTTGTCGGTCTCTCCGCCGTTGGCCCCACGGGAGGTCCACGCCTTGTAGGCAATCTCACGCAGATCACGGCGCGTAGAAAACTGCAAAAACGGCACGATCAGCGAGCGCGACAACGTCACTACCGGGCCATCTGCGCCCTTGTCCTCGCCAGCCGCGCGGGCGGTGTTGACCACAAAGTCTGGCAGGCCCGCCAAATCCTCTTCACCCAGTTCCATGAACCAGTCGCGTTCGTCCGCCAGAAGATTCTGGGTAAAGGACGTGCCGAGTTCTGCCAAGCGTCCCTTGATCACCTTCATGCGCGCCTCGTCCTCGCCCTCAAGCGCGGCACCCGACCGAACAAAGCCACGATGGGTCAGCATCAAGACACGCGCCTGTTCGTCGTTCAGATCAAGTTGTTCGCGCGCGTTGTGAACGGCAGCGACTCGTGCAAACAGTGCCTTATTCCCCGAAATCTCGGCAAAGTGCGCTGCCAGTTTTGGGGAAAAATCGCGCTGCAACGCCTCGCGCGCCGGATTGCTGTCGGCCCCGGCCACTGTGTAAAACGTGCCCAGCACCTTATCCAGATCGCGTCCAACAGCCTCCAATGCCTCGATCGTGTTGGCAAATGTCGCGGGCGCATCTGCCCCGGCAATCGCATCAATCTCGTCGCGGTGACGCGCAAGCGCAATGTCCAGCGCGGGGGCGAAATCCTCGTCCGAAATGGCATCAAAGGGGGCGATCTGGAACGGTGTGTCCCAGTCCTGCAATAGCACGTTGGTCATGTGGGCGATCTCCTTTGCGCTCTATGTAGGGCGCAGGTTACCCCGCCGCTACCGCCGATCCACAGGTTGCGCAGTCCGGGCGTCGTTTGAGCGAAATCTTTCGGCTTTCGCCATAAAGCGCATCATAAATGACCATCTCTCCGCGCAGAACCGTTCCTGCACCGGTGATAAGCTTGACCGCCTCTACAGCCATCATGGATCCAATAACCCCCGGCAGTGGTCCAATCACACCCGCTTCGGCACATGACGGGGCTAATTCAGCGGCCGGCGCATGCGGAAACACGCAAGCGTAACAGGGCGCTTCATGGGCCGGATCAAAGACACTCACCTGCCCCTCCCACTGCGTCAGTGCGCCAGAGATCAGAGGGATTCCAGCCCGCACTGCAGCTGTGTTTACCAGATAGCGCGTGTCGAAATTATCTGTCCCGTCGATTATCAGATCGTAGTCGCCCAGCAGTTCATCCACGATTTCCGCGCTGAGGCGGCGATGATAGGGCCGCACAGTCACAAACGGGTTCTGCGCCTCCATTGCCGCCTTTGCAGAAAACACTTTAGGCGTGCCAATCATGGCGTCACGGTGGATCACCTGCCGCTGCAAGTTCGTGTTTTCAACAATGTCATCATCAATCACTCCGATTGTTCCCACACCAGCGGCGGCCAGATATTGCAGAACGGGCGCACCAAGACCGCCTGCCCCAACGACGAGCACACGGGCATCTTTCAGCGCCTTCTGGCCCGCGCCACCGACTTCGCGCAGCACAATATGGCGGGCGTAGCGGTTCAATTCCGTTTCGGAAAACGGACCCGACGGCACAGGCGCAGCTTTGGCTTCCTCTTGCTGCGCGCGTCCACGCAAGCGACGCAATACCGTGCGATACCCAATCACAAGTGCCGCAAACCCACCGAGGATCAACCAGAAGGCAGGGCTTTCACCCGTAGCAAGCCGGACCGGGTGGTTTGCGGGCAACGCAACCTGAAGAGCCAGCACACAGACGTAAAGCAGACCAATCATGGTCCACCGCGCACGCGTCGGCACCTTCATTAGGGCGCCAAACCCCCACAGCATAGCCGCAAGTGCAATCACCAAAACCATCAGCCGCGCCCCGTCGAACCAAAGCCGCCCGCGCCACGGGTGGTTTCATCCAAACTGCTGGCCTCTTCAAACGCCGCCTGCACAACGGGGGCCAACACCATTTGCGCGATGCGCATACCGTGGCTAACCTCGAAGGGCGCATCCGACGTGTTGAGTATGATCACTCCCACCTCGCCACGATAGTCGCTGTCGATTGTGCCGGGGCTGTTGACCAACGCGATACCATTTTTAAGCGCAAGGCCGGAGCGGGGGCGAATTTGCACTTCGAACCCAACCGGCACAGCCATGGCTATGCCGGTTGGGATCAAAGCGCGCGCGCCTGGTGACAGCGTAACCGCCGTCCCATCGGCCAAGTTTGCACGGATATCCGCCCCGGCGGAGCCCGGGGTTTCATAGGTTGGCAATGGGACAGACTCATCTGAACCCGCAACACGCATCAATTTCAAAGTGACAGGATCCATATTCATCTCGCCAAATAATCCCAAATCCCGCTCGGACCAGAGGAGATCAGGTCAGAACATCCGAAATACGCTGGGCCAGCCTCTCAGCCACCTGCCCTTTGGACATGCGAGGCCAAGTCTCTTCATTCGTTTCAGAGATCAGGATCACAGCGTTTTCGCTGCCCCCCATGATGCCCGTTTCGGGAGAGACGTCATTGGCCACGATCCAGTCACAGCCCTTGCGCGCCCTCTTGGCCGTGGCATGGGCAACGACGTCATCGGTTTCAGCGGCAAAACCCACTACAAGTCCGGGTCGTCCCGCATCCATCTGGGCACCCTCGGCCAGAATGTCGGGATTCTCTGCAAACTCTAGGGTCGGCAAATTGCCTGCCACCTTTTTCAGTTTGTGGGCGCTGGCACCCGCGACCCGCCAATCCGCGACAGCAGCGGCAAAGACCGCAGCATCCACCGGCAGCGCGGCACGCACTGCATCAAGCATCTGTTGCGCGGTTTCGACGGCAACCACATGAACTCCGGCGGGCGGAGCAACATCTGCAGGACCTGTTACAAACACCACATCCGCCCCCAAATCCGCCAACGCCCGACCCAAAGCGGCCCCTTGAGCACCCGAGGACCGGTTGGCGATATAGCGCACCGGATCAATAGCTTCGTGCGTCGGTCCCGAGGTGATCAGAACGCGCTTGCCCGCAAGTGGGCGGGGGCCGAAATGCGTCTCGACTGCCGCCACAATCTCCATCGGTTCGGACATACGGCCTGGTCCATATTCGCCGCAGGCCATATCGCCCTTGTTCGGACCAATGACAGACACGCCGTCGCTTTTGATCTGGGCGAGATTACGCTGGGTCGCGGGATGATCCCACATACGCACATTCATTGCTGGGGCAACCATGACGGGGGTGTCCGTGGCCAACAAAAGGGTCGAGGCCAGATCATCCGCGCGCCCCTGCGCCATCTTGGCCATGATGTCCGCCGTTGCAGGCGCCACAAGGATCAGATCGGCGGACCGGGACAATTGAATATGTCCCATTTCCGCTTCGTCCGTCAGGTCAAACAGGTCACGATAGACCTTTTCCCCGGCCAAGGCGGCCACCGACAAAGGTGTTACAAACTGCTCTGCCGCGCGGGTCAACACAGGCGTCACCGCCGCACCCCGTTCGCGCAGGCGGCGGATAAGGTCGAGCCCTTTATACGCCGCGATGCCCCCGGTCAGGATCAGCAATATGCGTTTGTTTTGCAGCATGGACCGTCACTCCGGCGGATTGAAACGTGGGTGACCATAGGCCGAGGCCGCGCCAAGGGCCAGCCCGGGAATATTGTGGCCAGCCCGTCCTTCGGACTCCCCCGGGATTTTTCGAAATCAGAGAAATGGACAGGTCAGTCTTGCGATTGAAATGCCGCGCATGGGTCTGCCCGGTCTGGGCGCGGGGCGTCCGTGATCTCGAAATCAAACAAACCGGCGGGTGAGACCCCGTCTTCGCCCTGACCGATGGCCTCCACATTGAGGTCTGGGCGCACACGGGCCAGATAAGCCGGCACACCCCAATCGATACGCGCATGACCATTGCCGGTGATCAGAACCACCGGCGTGCCATGAGTGTCGACAGCGGCTATCACGGCGCGGGCAAAAGCGGCATCGCGAAGGCGTTGCGCCTCGACCATACCGCCCATCATCTCAAGCGGCATCGCCGCACAATGGGCTTCAAATTGCAACGCTTCCCGCGCCTTCTGCTGCTCTTCCGGCAAAAGTTCCGTCAGGCCATATCGCGCAGCATCCTGTCCGAACGCGGATGCCGCCCCATCACTGAACGCTGCACGCATGTCTTCGCGGGGCAAGGCCGCGCCGATGATAACAGAACTGCGCGACAGAACACCGGCATAGTCAGAGATACTGGTCCAGTGAAAACCCGCAATCGCCGCCTCAATCGCAGCAGGGTCGCGTGGCACATCCGCCAGTAACTTCGCCTCTTCAGGCGTCAGCATTTCAAATACAACGGCCTTTGGTGCAATCTCGTTTACGGCATTCTGCTGACGCTGATGGTGGCGAGGGTTGTCGTGAAACTCCCCGATGATCAACACATCCCCTTTAAATTCCCACCACACCACTGAAGCACAAACGACAAGCGCGGATACAATCATTGCACCCGCGCTTAGAAATCCAATATGAACCAACCTGATCATACCAAGAAGTGATGGACCTCACGGCTCTGGTTCTCAAGTGCCTTACGCATCTTGCCGAATGCAGCAGCCTCAAGCTGACGCACACGTTCCTTGGAGAGGCACAGCTCATCACCGAGGCTTTCAAGGGTCCGGGGTTGGTCACGCAGTTTGCGTTCACGCACGATGAAGCGCTCGCGTTCGTTCAATGAATTGAGTGCCGACAGCAACCATTCCCGAAGCTGCTCAGTATCGTGGCTGTGTTCCACGGTCTCTTCGGCCTGCGCGCTCTCATCGACGAGTGCATCGATCCACTCGCGACCCTCATCTTCAACCGATTGGGTCGCATTCAATGAATAGTCAGAGCCCGACAGGCGCCCTTCCATCATCTCAACATCGTGCAGTGGTACCCCGATCTCGGTCGAGATCATCTGTCGCATCTGGTGCTTGTCGAGCACTTCACCCGCCGCAGCACTTTCACGTTCAAGACGGGCCTGCACCCGGCGCATGTTGAAGAACAAAGATTTTTGTGAGGATGTGGAGCCTGTGCGCACCATCGACCAGTTGCGCATTACGTAGTCTTGGATCGACGCCTTGATCCACCACACAGCGTACGTCGAAAATCGCACGCCACGGTCGGGGTCGAACTTGTCAGCCGCTTTCATCAACCCCAGACCTGCTTCCTGAATCAGGTCGTTCATGGGCGCGCCGTAGCGTTTGAACTTTGACGCCATCGAGATGGCGAGACGCATGTAAGCGGTAATCAAGCGGTGCAGAGCGGCCTCGTCGCGCTCATCACGCCAGGCGTAGGCCAGACGCAATTCTGTCTCTGCATCCAGTAGTTCTGCTTTCATCGCTGTGCGAGACAGCGAGAATTCCCGGGCGTTATCCAATGGCATTCATTCATCCCCCTGTGGATGTTATGCTTGTTTTGCGCACTTGAGATGTTTACGGACTGTGCCGCCTATTGGTTCACTCATGAGGTCAAAAAATGTTGCCTTCCTTGACCTTTGTCCTAGGCGGTGCTGCGTCTGGAAAATCCCGGATAGCTGAAAACATATTGGTTAACAGCGGGTTAAATCTTGTGTACCTCGCCACATCCCGGATCTGGGACGACGAGATTCAGGAAAAAGTAAATGTTCATCGCGCCCGCCGTGGCCCGGAATGGGCGACAGTGAACGCACCTGTCGATCTGGCAACGCCGCTGGATCAGGCGACTTCGGATCAAGCTGTTTTGCTTGATTGCGCCACCATGTGGCTGACAAACATCATGTTGGATGAGCGTGAACTTGAGGCGGAGCAGTCTGCCCTGCTTGCCGCCCTAAAACGATGCAGTGCCCCGGTTGTCATCGTGTCCAACGAAGTCGGTCAGGGGATCGTGCCCGACAACGCGTTGGCCCGGCGGTTCCGCGAGGCGCAAGGACGGCTCAACATCGCGCTGGCTGAACAGGCGGATCACGTGCTGCATGTCGTGGCGGGGTTGCCGCGCGATCTCAAGGATACCCGCGCATGACAACATGGCACTGGGTGCGCCACGGCCCCACGCATCAGAAGACGTTCACCGGTTGGCGAGACGTGCCTGCGGACTTGTCCGACCAAGCAGCCCTTGACCGACTCAATGCATACTTGCCAGACAATGCGCTAGTGATCTCCTCTGACCTGATCCGGTGTGTGGAAACCGCCGATGCCCTGCAGGGCACGCGCACCCGCTTGCGCCATGATCCATCCTTGAGGGAGTTCCACTTTGGGACTTGGGACGGGGTCGGCTTTGACACGGTGTCGGACTGGCATCCAGATCTGTCTCGCGCCTATTGGGAAGAGCCCGGACAACACACTCCGCCGGGCGGGGAAAGCTGGAATGTGTCTGCCGCGCGGGTGGCGTCGGTGGTGGGTCGGATCAATGCCGCCCACCCGGACGCACATATCATCGCCGTGGCCCATTTCGGGGTGATCCTGACGCAGGTGCAGGCCGTGCTCGGCGTGTCCGCAACCGAAGTGCTGGGCCACAAGATCGACAACCTGTCGGTCACAACGCTGCACCCGAAAACGGGTCAAGCGACGCATATCAATCACTGTCCGTGATGGGAGTGGCCACAAATCTGCGTTGGCAAATCAGCGCGACTTTCGCCTAGCGTCCACACCATGACATATGACCTCTATATCGGCGATCGCACTTTCTCGAGCTGGTCCTTGCGCGGCTGGCTGATGATGGAAAAATTCAACCTTCCCTACCGTACACACCTCGTCGGCCTCTACGATGGTACGATGCCGGCACAGATGGCGCCCCTCGCCCCCGCTCGCCTTGTGCCCGCGATCAAACGAACCGATGGGACGGTGATCGGAGAAAGCCTTGCCATCGCCGAAACGCTGACAGAAGAAAACCCGGACGCTGGCATGTGGCCTGCCGACAGCGCGGCGCGGGCCACGGCGCGGATGCTTTGTGCAGAAATGGTCGGCGGTTTCAGCGCATTGCGGGGCGAATGCGCGATGCAATTGCAGCACGTCAATGTCGGCTATAGAGCGTCCGAAGCAACGTTGCGTGATGTTGCCCGTGTCGAAGCCCTTTGGGCGCATGCAGGCAAATTCAAAACGGATGGTCCGTGGCTGTTCGGGGCCTACAGCCTTGCGGACACATTTTATGCACCCGTCTGCGCACGGTTCATCGGCTATGACCTGCCCATAAGTGACGCTGCACGCACGTACTGCAAAACCACGATCAGCGATCCCGCATTCAAGGCATGGCGGGCCGAAGGACTGAAAGTCACCTATGACCCGTTCCCTTACGACATGGGTGTGCCCACAGCGGAATGGCCCATCGCATAGTCAGCCAAGGAATTTCTGACGAGACTCACGAGCGATATTGTAGCGCAATTCCAAGCGGGCGAATTCAGCCATGGCTTTCTTTCGCGCGTCTGGATCTGTCAGTGTGGCCAAATGCGCCTTGTGCGCGTCCATCTCTTTCTTGATCTGGATTTCCTCGGGAACCACACCTGCCTGCGCCATCATTCGAAACCCGACGGCTTCGCCAACATCGACATAGGCCTCATCAGGCCGGTCGGGCAAAGGTTTGCCCTCGCCCTCCAATCCGTCCAGCTGACCACGCAAACGGGCCTTCTGGATCTGACGTTCGATCAGTTTCTGCAGGCTACCGAGCATGACATATTCTACCAGCTTGGGCGCCGAGCGTCCAACTTACCGGCGTTAACCAATCATAAACCACCCGCCGCTAGCCATTAACCATATCTGGTGAAGGTGAGATCATGGTGGCACGGGCATACACGGTGGCGTTTCAGGGGGTCGAAGCGCGGGAAGTCGAGGTGCAATGCGCCATGACGCCGGGATTGCCGGGGTTCTCCATCGTCGGCCTGCCGGACAAGGCCGTCTCGGAGGCGCGCGAACGGGTACGCGCTGCACTGACTTCAATGTCGATCGCCCTGCCATCCAAGCGGATCACGATCAACCTGTCCCCCGCCGATCTGCCCAAAGAGGGATCACATTTCGACCTGCCCATTGCGCTGTCTATGCTTGCCGCCCTCGGAATCCTGCCGGCAGATGCTGTTGAGGGGACGGTCGCCTTGGGCGAATTGTCCCTTGATGGCAATCTGATCCCGGTGCTTGGCGCGCTAGCGGCGGCCATGGCCGCGGCTGAACAGGATCGCGGATTGCTCTGCCCGGCCGGATCGGGGTCCGAGGCGGCTTGGGTTGATGCAACATGCGTCACGGCGGCCAAAACACTGGGCGACGTAGTTCGCCACTACACCGGTCAAGTCCCACTCGAACCTGCCACAGCCGGACAGATCGCCAGCGACACCGGCCGACCTGACCTGCGGGACGTCAAAGGGCAAGAACGGGCCAAACGCGCGCTCGAAGTTGCCGCAGCCGGGCGGCACCACCTGTTGATGGTCGGGACGCCGGGATCAGGCAAATCCATGCTCGCCGCGCGTCTTCCAGGCATACTGCCGCCGCTCTCGGCGATGGAGGCGCTGGAAACGTCCATGATCCACTCGCTCGCCGGGTTACTGGATGCTGGCGGGATTTCGATGGATCGTCCCTTTCGCGAACCCCACCACACCGCGTCAATGGCCGCGATCATCGGCGGCGGGCGCGGGGCCAAACCGGGTGAGGTTTCTCTGGCCCACAACGGCGTGCTGTTCATGGACGAATTCCCCGAATTCCCACGCACAGTTCTGGAAACCCTGCGCCAACCAATCGAGACGGGCGAAGTGATGATCGCACGCGCCAACAACCACGTGAAATATCCCTGCCGCTTCATGCTGGTGGCTGCCGCTAACCCGTGTAAATGCGGATACCTGTCCGAGCCCGCACGCGCCTGCGGGCGGGCTCCAGCCTGCGGAGATGACTATATGGGCCGTATCTCGGGCCCTTTGATGGACCGGTTCGATCTGCGGGTGGATGTCCCCCCGGTCAGCTTCAGCGACCTTGATCTGCCCAGCAGTGGCGACAGTTCGGCGCAAGTGGCCGCACGGGTGGCAGAGGCGCGCAAACTGCAATTGTCGCGCTTTGCCGAGACGTCCTATCGCTGCAACGCAGACCTGAGCGGCGCTGCGCTCGACACTTTGGCGGCACCTGACACCGAGGGTCGCGCGCTACTGACCCGTGTCGCCGACAGGTTTGGTCTTTCGGCGCGTGGCTACCACCGGGTCCTCCGGGTGGCACGGACCATTGCCGACCTCGACGGCAGCCAAAATGTGCGCAAACCGCATGTGGCTGAGGCCGTCAGCTACCGCGTCGGCGCGCTCGCCCCAGTCTGAGCTTTGATCCAGACCGCCAACTGATCGAGAGTTGCATTCGCCTCTGGGATTAGATTGTGAAACAAGGGCCAGACATGGGGCAAGTCGCGCTCCACAGTCAGGTCAACGGGCACTCCCTGCGACTCAAGCTGTGCCGCCATTCGGCGGGAATCATCCAGCAAAATTTCCGTATCCCCCACCGCCAGCCATACGGGCGGTGCGTCACTGAAATCAGCGTATAGTGGACTGGCACGTGGATCATCCACGGCGTGTTCGTTCAGGTAATTTGCCGTGGCCTCATGCAATCGGGACGTCGGCAAAACCACATCGGCTTTGGCATTTTCAACGATGCTGGCACCAGTATGGGCGAGGTCCAACAACGGCGACAGCCCAAACACACCCGCGGGCAGCGGCTCACCCGATGCGCACAAATCTGCAATCAAGGCAAAGGCCAAATTGCCGCCTGCACTGTCACCACCAACAATAACATTTGCCGGATCGACTCCGGTGGCCAACAAGGCGCGATAGGCGGCCAGACAGTGATCCGGCGCGGCTGGAAACGGGTTTTCAGGCGCCAGCGGGTAGCGAGGCAAAATCGCGCGGGCGCCCGCACGTTTGGCAAGTGTGGCCAGCATCGCCGCGTGGGTAGATGGGCTGCCGAACACATGTCCACCACCATGAAGGTAGAATATGGTGCTTGGGCCTTCGACTGCGTGCGGGTTTATATGTAGTGCAGGCGCACCTGCCAAATCGTGCCATGCGCGGTTTGTGCCCATAGGAGCATGAAAGAAAATCCGGGACTTGATCTCCAGGCTGCGGCGCAACGCAACCGGATTGCTCGCCTTGGCCAAGAACGGCTTTTCCGTCAGGCGCAGATAAGGGTTTAGAATGCGCGAGCGCAGGCTCACAAGATCTTGCTCTCAATTGCAATCCAGATTTTCTCGGCGATGTTCACCCCATCAAAGCGCTCAAGCTCCTGAATGCCTGTCGGAGACGTCACGTTGATTTCGGTCAGATAGTCACCAATGACGTCGATTCCGACAAAGACCTGACCCCGGTCCTTCAAAAGCGGGCCAATACGCGCGCAAATCTCCAGATCGCGTTCGCTCAGGCCAATCTTCTCCGGACGACCGCCCACATGCATGTTTGAGCGTGTCTCACCTGCGGCGGGTACGCGATTGATGGCGCCAACAGGCGCGCCATCGACAAGAATCACGCGCTTGTCGCCATTGGTGACATCCGGCAGAAATTTCTGGACAATAAGCGGCTCTCGGCTGAAGCCCGTGAACAACTCGTGCAGCGATGACAGGTTGCGGTCATTGGCGTCCAGACGAAACACCCCAGCCCCGCCATTGCCATAAAGCGGTTTGAGGATGACATCGCCGTGCTCGGCCTTAAACGCCTTGATGGTGCTCAGATCGCGGGCAATGGTGGTGGGCGGGGTGAGATCGGGAAAGTCCAGCACGAGCAGCTTTTCCGGGAAATTGCGCACCCAGAACGGATCGTTGACAACCAATGCATGGCCCTTCAGACGGTCCAGCAGATGGGTCGATGTGATGTAGTGCATGTCGAAGGGCGGATCCTGACGCAGCCATACGACGTCGAAATCAGCCAGATTGACCTCGCGCATCTCAGACAAGTGCGCGTGATCCCCCTGGACACGCTGAACTGTGAAATCAAAACCACGGGCGGTGATGCGTCCGGTCTGATAAGCAAGCTGATCCGGTGAGTAGAAGAACAATTCATGCCCGCGCGCCTGTGCCTCCTCGGCAAGACGAAAACTGCTGTCGGCATTGATATCAACGTCCCCGATCGGGTCCATCTGAAAGGCGATCTTCATATTGCACCTCCGGCATGTTGCGCGCCTTTGATGGCGCAGCCGGAGGGCGGGTGCAATGGAAATGGGCTGTGCACAGGCGCACGCTGGCTGACCAGTCTGATGCTAGAGGGTCATGTCCAGCCGCTAAATGCATTCTCAAGCACCGACACCTGACCGTGCTGATCCATCAACGCGACATCAAACCGGATTTCGGTGAGATTGCCCATGGGACGCGTGCCCACAAACTCCTCGGCGGTTGCAAACAGCCGACGGACCTGCGCCGGTGTGATGTGAGACAGCGCCGCTTCAAAACTATGGCTCTTTTTCACTTCAACCATGACGACGCCTTCACCGTCGGCAAAGATCAGATCAATCTCACCTCGCTTGCCGCGCCAGCGCATCTCAAGAAGAACGTATCCGCGCGCCTGAAAATCGGCCGCCACACCGTCTTCTGCGGCCAGCCCCGCAAGATAGGACATGCGGCCGCGGTTTTCGCGGGCTTCGACAACCGAACATGCCGTATCAAATTCACCCACTGCATGCGGAATGGTCATTGCACCGTCCTTTAGTCGCGCGTCATGGACAGAGCGCGCTGGTAGATCTGCCGTTTGGGCACGTCCAAAGTCTCGGCCACAAATGCGGCTGCATCCTTTACAGACATGTCCTTCAACGCGGACCGTAGCGCCGATTCGATGAAGATTTCCCTAACGTCCATCCGTTCTGCGCGCCCGATCAAAACGACAATTTCGCCTTTCACCTTGGCTGAGGCATAAAATTCGGCCAATTCAGCCAGCGTGCCGTTCCGGTTTTCTTCGAATTTCTTGGTCAGTTCCCGGCACACCACGCAAGCACGATCGGCGCCCAAAACCTTTGCTGCATCCGCCAACATCGCACCCAGACGTTTGGGTGACTCATACATCACCAGCGTCGCCTTTACCCCCGCCAGCTCCGCCAGCGCTGCCGTTCTTCCACTACGGCTGGCAGGCAAAAAACCTGCAAAATGAAATGCGTCCGTCGGCAAACCGCCGACCACCAACGCTGTTAACACGGCAGACGGGCCGGGTGCACAGGTTACCGCGACCTCTGCGGCCCGCGCTGCGCGCGCCAGTTCAAATCCCGGATCCGCAATCAATGGCATACCCGCTTCAGAAGCATAGGCGACACTTTCGCCCGCAGCCGCCCGCGCCACCAACCGGGCCACCACGCCGTCCTTGGAGTGCTCGTGCAGCGCCTCGATCCGTCGTCCAGCCAAGGGGACGCCGTGAATATCCATCAGCTTGCGCAAAGATCGAGTGTCTTCGGCCACAAGCACATCCGCGCTCGCCAGCACATCCAACGCCCTGAGCGTGATGTCGCGCGCCGTTCCGATCGGAACGCCGACAAACCACACTCCGCCGCTCAGAACGACATTGACATGATTCAAAGCTGGACCCGCCTCTTTGTACGTTTATGATCCGCCCAAACGGGACGGAGCAGGACGCGCACCGCCCGAGACAGCTGGGAGAGAGTTTTCATGTTTGCGTTTTTCAAGTCTTTGCGCAAGGCCGCACGCCGCGCCATCATTCCGCTGGCAGCACTTGGTTTGGCGGCCTGTGAAACCACGCCCATCGGCAGCGGGCCCGCAATTGACACATCAAAACCCGTTCCGGTGGCGCTGCTGGTCCCGCGCGGATCGGGGCAGGCCAGCGATGATCTGCTGGCGCAAAACCTTGAAAACGCGGCTCGCCTCGCGATGCGCGACCTAAACGGTGTCGAGATTGACCTGCGGGTCTATGGCACCGGTGGAAACGCCCAGACCGCCGCCAGTCAGACAGCCTCGGCCATCAACGACGGTGCTCAGATCATCCTTGGCCCGCTTTATGCCGAAGCGGCAAATGCGGCGGGCGTTGCCGCAGCCGCCGAAGGGGTCAACGTGCTGGCGTTTTCCAACAACACAACGATTGCCGGCGGCAATGTTTTTGTACTTGGATCGACCTTTGCCAACACCGCTGACCGGCTTGTGAGCTATGCCAACAGCCAAGGCCGCAGCAATATCGTGGTGGTGCATGCCGATGACGTGGCCGGGCAGCTGGGCCGCGACGCCATCAGCCAGTCCATTGCGCGCAACGGCGCCTCGCTGTCTGGCACTGTGAACTATCCCCTGTCGCAACAAGGGCTGATTGCCGCCGTTCCGCGGGTCAAGTCCACCGTGGACAATGCAGGTGCGAACGCCGTGTTTCTGACCGCGACCCCTGCAGCCGGATTACCACTGCTGACCCAACTGTTGCCCGAAGCAGGTGTCTCACCTGACACAACCCAATACATCGGCCTCGCCCGTTGGGACAGTCCGTCGCAAACACTGGACCTGCCCGGCGTTCAAGGCGGTTGGTTTGCTTTGCCCGACCCGAACCGCAGCGCGGCGTTCAACAGTCAGTATCAGGCGGCCTATGGCAGCGCGCCGCATCCATTGGCAGGCCTTGCATTTGATGGCATTGCCGCCGTCGGGGCACTTGCAAGCCGGGGCGACGCCAACGCCCTGTCGCGGTCGTCTTTGACCCAAGGCTCCGGCTTCCAGGGCGCCTCGGGCATCTTCCGTCTGCGCAATGATGGCTCCAATGAACGTGGGCTGGCCATCGCCACCGTGCGTAACAATCAGGTCGCCATTATCAGTCCAGCACCTACCGGGTTTGGTGGGGCAGGATTCTGATCGCACGGTGAGCGTTCCTGCACTTAAACTACCGGAGAAAGCCCCTCCAGAACTGATCTGCGAAGCATCAGACGTGTTTGATGTTGAAACCTTTGATGCAACGCTGAACCGGGCCGTCGCAGACAATAACAAACAAGCGCGCGCGGCCCTGCTGGAGCACCTCAAGACCGCGCAAGTGGAGGGGCGTGCGCGCATCGCCGAGGCGTTCCGCAAGCAGCCTTTTCGGTCCCGTCCGACCACGCGGGCCTATGCCTACCTCACAGACTGTCTTGTCGGCGCGGCGTTTCGAACGGCACAACTCTTGCTGCACCCCAACCCGAACCCAACCAAGGGCGAACGGATCGCCGTGCTGGCGGTCGGGGGGTATGGGCGCGGTGAAATGGCACCCTTTTCAGACGTCGATCTGCTATTCCTGACGCCGTATAAAATCACGCCATGGGCCGAGAGCGTGATCGAGGCCACGCTCTACCTTCTGTGGGACCTCAAGCTTAAGGTGGGGCATGCGAGCCGTACCGTTCGCGACTGCATCCGGCTTGGCGGGGAGGACTTCACAATCCGCACCGCCATGTTGGAACACCGGTTCCTGCTGGGCAATACTGACCTTGCAACGGAGCTTGATACTCGCCTGCGCGCCGACTTGTTTGAGGGCACCGAGAGAGATTTTATTCGCGCCAAACTGGCCGAACGCGAACCGCGCCACCGCAAGCAAGGGCAACGCTATGTGGTGGAACCCAATGTCAAAGAGGGCAAGGGGGGATTGCGCGACCTGCAATCGCTGTTCTGGATCGGCAAGTATATCTACAAGGTGCAGGACGCCGCCGAACTGGTCGATCTGGGCCTGTTCACGCGCGACGAATTCCGTGATTTCGTGAAGGCCGAGGATTTTCTGTGGGCCACACGCTGTCACATGCATCTGTTGACCGGTCGACCCACGGACCAGCTCACTTTTGACATGCAAGTCGCCGTGGCAGACGCCATGGGATACGAGGATAAATCAGGGCGACGCGGTGTTGAAATCTTCATGCAGGACTTCTTTCGACAAGCCACGGTCGTTGGCGATCTGACCCGCATCTTCCTTACTGAACTTGAGGCGATCCACCTCAAGGACGAACCGCTGCTGGACCGCCTGTTCAAGCGCAGACCACGCGTCAAACCGGGTTATGAAGTCATCCACAACCGGCTTGCCATCGCGGACGACGCCGTCTTTCTGGATGACAAACTGAACCTGCTGCGCCTGTTCGAAGAAGCGCTGCGCACGGGCATGCTGATCCACCCGGATGCCATGCGGCTGATCAAATCCAACCTCGGCCTGATTGACGAAGAAATGCGGCGCACGCCCGAGGCACAGCGCATCTTTCTTGATCTGATGCTGAAACACGGCAACCCGGAACGGGCGCTGCGGCGGATGAACGAGCTGGGGGTACTGGCGGCCTTTATCCCGGAATTCGAACACGTAGTGGCGATGATGCAGTTCAATATGTACCACTCCTACACGGTGGACGAACACATCATCCAGTGTATTGCGCAGCTTGCGATGATCGAAAAAGGCGAGCTGGTCGAAGACCTGCCCGTCGCCTCGTCGATCCTGAAACGAGGCGTAAACCGCCGGGTCCTCTACGTGGCGCTGTTGCTGCATGACATCGCCAAGGGCAAACCCGAAGACCACGCCATTCTCGGGGCACAGATGGCACGCAAGATCGGGCCACGCCTGGGTCTGAAACAAGACGAGGTCGACACGGTCGAATGGCTAATCCGCTATCACCTATTGATGTCGGACATGGCACAGAAACGCGACATCGCTGATCCACGTACCGTGCGCGACTTTGCCAAGGCGGTGCAGACCGTCAAGAGGCTCGACCTGCTATGCGTGCTGACGGTGTGCGACATCCGCGGCGTCGGCCCGAACGTCTGGAACAACTGGAAGGCCGTGCTGATCCGCGCGCTTTATCGGCAGACCAAGCGCGCGCTAGAGGATGGGATGGAGGCACTCACCCGCGAAGGGCGCGGGACCGAAGCCAAACGCGCGTTGCGCGAGGCTTTGCACGACTGGCCGCGCAAGGATTTGCAAACAGAAACCGCACGGCACTACGAACCCTATTGGCAGGGCCTGCACGTCACGGCGCACGTGGCCTTTGCCAACCTGCTGCGCGACGCCGACGGCACCCAAGTCCTCATCGACCTGCACCCGGACGAAGACCGGGACGCCACGCGCATCTGTTTCATCATGCCCGACCACCACGGCATCTTTGCCCGGCTGACGGGGGCACTGGCGCTCGTCGGGGCCAACATCGTGGACGCACGCAGCTATACGACCAAGGACGGGTTTGTGGCGGATGCGTTCTGGGTGCAGGACGCTGACGGGAACGCCTTTGACCCCGCCCGCCTGCCGCGCCTGCGCAAGATGATCGAACGCACGCTTGCGGGAGAAGTGGTGACGCAAGACGCCATCAAAGACCGCGACAAAATCAAAAAACGCGAAAAGGCGTTCAAGGTGCCCACGCACATCACCTTCGACAACGAGGGGTCGGACATCTACACGATCATCGAAGTCGACACGCGCGACCGCCCCGGCCTGCTGCACGATCTGACGCGAACACTGGCCGGATCCAACGTCTACATCGCCAACGCGGTCATCGCGACCTATGGGGAGCAGGTGGTAGACACGTTCTACGTCAAGGACATGTTTGGACTAAAGTATTTCTCCGAAAGCAAACAGGCGAGCCTTGAGAAGAAACTGCGTACTGCAATCACTGAAGGCAGCGCGCGGGCAGAAGGCTAGGCTCTTTTCTGTCTTCAAAATTCAGTGTGTGACGGCCAAGGCCATGCGCGCAAAGATTTAAAGACACGGCTGCAGGTGCTAGACGTCCTGACGCAGACAAGGACGCCGACGCATGCCCGACCAAAACACCAGCTTCTTCCACATCGCCACCCAGCGCAGCGTCGTGATCCGCGCCGCACGCATCGCGGCAGTCGTCGGACTGATCCTCGCTATCATCAACCATGGGGACACGATCGTCTCAGGCGACGTGACGGTCGCGACAGTTTTCAAAATCGTGCTGACGTTTCTTGTGCCCTTTGGCGTGTCCACCTTTTCCTCTGTGCTTGCCGTACGTGAGCGTATGCAAATGATCGAACCGATGAAATAGATCGAAGGCACATATCAATATTCAACAGGGCTGCGTTCTGATATCTCAGCGCCAAAAGCAGCAAGGCACCCACCATGGACAGCAGCAAATTCGACACCGGCATGAAAACGCGGCGCGCCGTTTTGGGGGACGCCCATGTGGACCGGGCCGAGGCGGCGAAAACCGACTTTGACACGCCCTTCCAGACCTTGATCACCGAAAGTGCCTGGGGCACCGTATGGTCTTCTGACGCGATCAGCTTGCGCGAACGATCAATGATCACGCTGGCCTTGCTGGCCGCCACGAAAAACTTCGATGAAATCCCGATGCACATCCGCGCCACTGCGCGCACCGGGGCCAGCAAACAGGACGTGATCGAGGCGTTCCAGCATGTGGCGATCTATGCCGGGGTCCCGGCGGCCAATCACGCCATCAAATTGGCCAAACAAACCTATGCCGAGATGGAGGCAGAGCCACAATGACCCGCAAAGACCTCATCCAAAGGGATCGGGAATGGCATCCACCGGCCTATGCCAAGGACTACAAATCCAGTGTCACCCGGTCACCGCAATACGCGCTTCTGTCTTTGCAAAATTCCGTAAGCGAGTTGAGCGGCCCCACCTTTGGCCACGCCGATATCAACCCGCTCGACAACAACCTGATCCGCAACTACGCCAAGGACGGCGAGGCGATCGGCGAGCGGATCATCGTCCATGGGCGCGTGCTGGACGAAAACGCGCGGCCCGTCCCCAATGCGCTGGTCGAAATTTGGCAGGCCAATGCAGGCGGGCGCTACAGACACAAGAAAGACGCCTACCTTGCCCCGATTGACCCCAACTTCGGGGGGTGCGGTCGGACCCTGACGGATGAAAACGGAACATACGCCTTTCACACGGTCAAGCCCGGCGCTTACCCTTGGCGCAACTGGGTGAACAACTGGCGGCCTGCGCATATCCACTTTTCTGTCTTTGGCACCGCCTTTGCCCAGCGCCTGATCACCCAGATGTATTTTGAAGGCGACCCGCTCATCGCCAAATGCCCCATCGTCAATTCCGTCCCCGACCAGCGTGCGATAGATCAGCTTGTGGCCGCGCTCGATCTCAATGAATCGGTGCCGCTGGACAGCATCGCCTACAAATTCGACATCGTGTTGCGCGGGCACCGCTCGACCTTCTTCGAAAACCGGCCCGAGGGGAACTGAACATGGTCCAAGCGTTGAACCACCTCAAGGAAACCGCCTCGCAAACCGCGGGGCCTTACGTGCATATCGGGCTGGCCCCGGGAGCCGCGGGCTTTGATATCTACGAGAACGAATTGGGCCACGACATCGCTGGACCCAATGCGGCGGGCAAGCGGATCACGGTTACAGGCACGGTCAGGGATGGCACGGGGGCTGCCGTCAAGGATGTGCTAATTGAAGTCTGGCAAGCGAACGCGAGCGGCAATTATCCCGGAACATCAGAGGTTGAAGAAGGTTTTCGCGGCTTTGGCCGCGCGATCCCCGATTTCGACAGCGGCGTGTTTACATTCGAGACGATCAAACCCGGCCCCGTCATGGGGCGCAACGCGCGGCCCATGGCCCCGCACCTCAACCTCTGGCTTGTGGCACGCGGGATCAACATCGGGCTGAACACTCGGATGTATTTCGCGGATGAGGCAGACGCGAACGCCGCCGATCCGGTGCTTGGCCTCATCGAACAGGATCACCGCCGCGCCACATTGATCGCACGTCCCGACGGGTCCACCTATCACTTCGACATCCGCCTGCAGGGCGATGACGAAACCGTCTTCTTCGATGTCTGAGGAGAGATCATGACCAAGCCTTGCATCATCTGCGTCGCCATCACCGGGTCGGTTCCGACCAAGGAAAACAACCCTGCTCTGCCGGTCACCATTGCCGAACAGATCGAAAGCACGCACGAAGCCTTTGAGGCAGGCGCCAGCATCGCCCACTGCCATGTGCGCGACGATGAAGGCAAGCCAACTTCTGACCCTGACCGATTTGCTCAGCTCAAGGAGGGGTTGGAAAAACACTGTCCGGGTATGATCATCCAACTCTCAACGGGCGGACGCTCCGGCGCAGGCCTTGAGCGGGGCGGCATGCTACCCCTGCGCCCTGACATGGCCTCGATCTCTGTCGGCTCCACCAATTTTCCCACCCGCGTCTACGACAACTCGCCTGACCTCGTGGACTGGCTGGCCTCGGAGATGCGCAAATACGACGTCAAACCCGAAGTCGAAGCCTTTGACCTCAGCCACATCCTGCAAGCCAAAAAGATGGCCGATACAGGCGATATTGTCGGCACGCCCTATGTGCAGTTCGTGATGGGGGTGAAAAACTCAATGCCCGCCGATCGCGAGGTATTCGACTTCTACGTCAAGACAGTACATCGCTTGTTTGGGACAAACGCGGCGTGGTGTGCCGCCGGAATTGGACGTTCGCAACTCGACCTTAACGAATGGGCCATCGCCGCAGGCGGACATGCACGCACCGGTCTTGAAGACAACGTGCGACTGGACCGCGAACGGCTCGCCCCGTCAAACGCTGCACTCGTCTCCCGTGCCGTCGAAATCTGCGAAAAACATGAGCGCCCCGTTGCTACATGGACGCAAGCACGCGAGATTTTGGGACTACGGCCAGTGGCCGCCTGACCCTCGCCAGCGGCAACGCATGACGGGCGTGACCGCCCGGCACGCAGGAAATTCTGGCAATCGTGCCGATACTCAACTAGCCATAAGTGCGGGAAAAAGGTGGGTATCATGGAACGTTTTGCCGACAGTCACGACAGCTTTTACATCACCGAAGTCGCCGAGCAGGCCAATGAACTGGCCGCATCCATCCCGCAAATGCTTGAAAAGATCACCCTGCTGCAAGCAGCGGTCAACAGCATTGCCAATGTGGGGCTGGACGAAAGCGACACCCCCGAAACTTCCCACGGCTACATCCCGTTGGACCTCGGCGAGTTCTTTGCAAGTCTTTTCGCGCTAGAGCGCGCTCTAATCAACGACGTCGACTATCAGCACGCCGAACTTCGGCACCGCCCCTGTACATTCCTTGAAGTCGGCTGCGGACCTGGACGGATTACACATCTGCTCGGCTGCACAGACCGGTTCAACTTCGACAAAATTCATGGGTTCGATATCTCGAAGGCGATGATCAAAGCCGGACGCGAACGGTACGGGCTGGGCAGCGACCTGTTTGTCGCGGACTGCCTGACGTTCGACTATTCCGGCTACGATGTCGTCTACTTCTACCGTCCTCTCTCGGATGATGACGCAGAAACAGCATTCGAAACGCGACTGATCGAAACGCTCAAACCCGGCGCACTGATAATGGGTGCAGGGCAGGTGTCACTGGATGACAACCGCAAAGTGGTGCCCAAGGACGAACAGCACTCGATTTACAAAGTCCTGTAAGAAGACCGGCGTGTCTGCCGCCTATGGCGAGAGAGGCTTTTGTTCCCCGCAGGTATTGCCTCGTTGGCAGTGCTTTCGACCCACCAGCCCAAGTCGTATGGCTCCATCGCTCTGACCCGGTTAGATAACATTAACCGAAACCATGGCTTGAAAGCCCGCCAACTCTGGACTGAAAGCACAAATGAGAAAGCTGGCTGCGCTGACGACAGCATATCAAGACAGACCGAATTGCCTCCATGCGTCCCTTGAAAGGCAGCTTAGCGACCGGTCATCAAACGCCTCAGTCTCGGTCAGACACGCCACTTTGATAGCGGTCCAGTTCTTCAATCAACCTCTGACCATTCGGAACACTTTCGCGCGCAGAAAACTCATCCCAAACGGCGCCGAAGGGCATGTCCTTGAACTCTTCCGTGACCGTCAATCGCGTTGTGAAGTCCAATGCCGTTTCAGCAGATTTCAATGCCTCCATCGGCATCAACAGCGCGCGCAACAGTGCTTTTTGCATATTGCGCGTGCCGATCACCCACGCTGCTGTCCGGCTGATCGTGGCGTCAAAGAAATCGAGCCCAATGTGGGTGCGACCCAGCAAATCGGCGCTAACAAGCTCTTGTGCCATTTGCAGGATGTCGTCACTCAGCAAAATCACATGGTCGCTGTCCCAGCGCATAGGACGCGAAACATGCAGCAGGATTTCGTCTAGCGACAAGGCGACAGAACTCAGCTTGTCGGCGATATTTTCGGTAGGGTGGAAGTGCCCCATATCAAGACACAGCAACGTCCCTTTGCGGATCGCATAGCCCATGTAGAATTCATGACTGCCGACCGTACAGGCTTCCACACCGATCCCAAACAGTTTGCTTTCGACGGCGTCCAGCATCTGCGCTTTGTCTTGTGGTGGCGCCAGCATCGCATCAAGTGAAGCCTCAAGCCGTGCGCGGGCGGCCATCCGGTCAATCGGCGTGTCTTTGTAGCCGTCGGGCACCCAGATGTTGTTGATGCAGGGCGAGCCCAACGCAGCACCCATTTGAGCCGCGATCTCTCGGGACCGTTTTCCATGATCGCTCCAGAACTCGCGA
>ERZ1740072.53-NODE-53-length-68435-cov-13.818851_pt1 | contig 68435 bp, 20 predicted proteins | sample MGYA00581733_ERZ1740072 | MGnify/ENA primary metagenome ERZ1740072 (study PRJEB43018, sample SAMN04849741) | marine metagenome | isolation source: floating plastic debris | place: Pacific Ocean | collected 2008-08-30 | study: EMG produced TPA metagenomics assembly...
TATTTTCTCAAATCATTGCCAACTGTAGGCTTGAAGTTCCTTGTCACCCTTTAAGCTTCTAGGGTTACTTTCGTCACGTCTACTACGGCCTGCCGCAGTTTTGCTTTCAGGGCGGACGACAATTCCGGTTGGAAGCTCGTTGATTGGATTCGGACTATTTGGGCTTCGCGGTCGTTGATTTTCATGAAAGGCCATTCCTCACGGGCTTTCCTTTCCGATTACACCTCAATTGCTCATTGGAAAAGGTGGCGAAAACTTACAGACACTAACGGTTATTAGACGACAATTACATTGACAGGTAATAAATAATATTATTCTATCTCGACAATACACTTCAGCCTGAACAATTTGTTGCTGCTTTGACTTGAATAAATAATAATCTTCGATACGCTCGTTATGGCGGTCTACTCACTCAGCTTTACTGTCCAATCAGGAGCTGCAACTGCGAGTGCATTTAATGTTGCCTATTGGGATGTCTAAATCATCTAGGAATTATTGTCATTTAAGTGCACTGAGTGCTTGTTGGAGATAGTTGGCAATGTGAGTTATTTTATCGGGTTCCTTTAGAAGAGAACGGTGAATTCCTTCAACCGGATAGATATCCAGATCTGTTTCAATCAGGGTATCCCAATTAATCAATTGACTTGCCTGTTTTTTAGATTCACCTGTCTGCAGCAGTAAAGTTGGAGTCTTGCAAGGTTTTGGAGTGTATTGATGTAGCGCCAAGTAGTTAGCTTTGTAAACCTGCCACAAACACTCAAGGGTTTCAACTGATATGTCAGGAAACAGTAATGGATATTCCTGAGTCAATTCGAAAATCTTTTCTAAGGTTAGGTTTTCTACATCTAGCGTATCCATCAATGTTGAGGGTAAAGATACCAGCGAAACTAACTCCCTCATAAAACGCATAAACATATTCTTTTCACTTGGAACAGACATTGTAGCTGGCACATGACTATCAATTAAGAAAAGTAGAGCTGTTGCCTCTCCCTGTTTAGAAAGCTGATAAGCCATTTCATAAGCAACTGTGCCTCCCAGTGAGTAACCAGCCAAACAATAAGGCCCTTCTGGCTGAATTGCTTGTATTAATTTGCAGTAGTAAGAGGCCATCTCTTCAATGGTTTTAAGAGAAATACTTGGGTCTAATAAGCCCGGTGATTGCAAGCCATAGATTGGTCGATCTTTCTCTAGCTGCTGAGCTAATGGTGCATAACAGAGAACATTGCCTCCAACCGGATGAATTAAGAAAAGGGGAGATTTGCTGCCATTAGCCTTGATGGTCACTAGTGGGGATTGACTGACTGGCTGGGTATTGTCTTTGAGTTGTTCGGCTAGCTCAAATACGGTTGAATACTGAAACAACGTAGCTAGGGGAAAATTTACTTGAAATTCAGTTTGAATTCGAGCCATAAAACGAACAGCTACTAAAGAATTACCTCCAAGCTCAAAGAAATTGTCATTGCTCCCAATCGGAGATATGTGGAGTATCTCCGACAATAGTTGAGTCAACTTTAATTCGATAAGGTTTCGTGGGGAGACATAGGTATTACGTTGGGAGATAGTTCTTACTGGGGCTGGCAATGCCTTGCGGTCGACTTTCCCGCTGGGTGTCAGTGGTAGCTCATCTAAGATGACATAGGCACTGGGTACCATATAGTCCGGTAGCTTAGTTTGCGAATGAGTCCGTAAGGAGATGTCATCAAGGGTGTTATCCCCAATAACATAAGCCACTAGCCGTTTATCAGAGCCCATGTCATCGCGGGCAACCACCACCGCTTGGCTAACCCCTTCGACTTGTGAGAGGACCGCTTCTAGTTCACCAAGCTCAATGCGGAATCCCCGAATCTTCACCTGGAAGTCGATACGACCGAGAAACTCAATATTGCCATCCGGTAGATACCGGACCCGGTCTCCTGTCTTATACAACCGACCAGCGCTAAAGGGATTGTCAATAAACCGACTGGCTGTCAGCTGAGGTTGGTTGAGATAGCCTTGAGCCAAGCCTGCTCCCCCCAGGTAGAGTTCCCCGGCCACGCCAATGGGCACCGGTAGCATCTGCCCATCCAGAATATAGACTTGGGCATTGGCAATTGGCGTACCGATGGAGGGTAAGTGTGGCCAGTCTGCCACGTCATCGGGGAGTGTAAACGAGGTCACCACATGACTTTCGGTGGGCCCATAGTGGTTATGCAATTGACATTGGGGCATTTGGGCAAACCACTCGGCCAGTGCTGGGGTGATTTTAAGCTGTTCACCAGCAGTAATCACTTCGCGTAGGGAGGAGGGGTTGCTGCGTTCGGAGATGGCGGCCTCGGCTAAACTCTCCAGTGCGACAAAGGGTAAAAATAAGCGTTCTATCTCACCGTGTTCCAGTAAGGTTAACAAGGCAAATGGGTCCAGTCGTTGGTCATTGGAAATCAGGACTAACCGCCCACCACTTGTGAGTGTGGAGAAGATTTCTTGGAACGATACATCGAAACTTATGGGCGTAAATTGGATGGTGGAGCCCTGTGGGCAAACAGAGGTGTCCTGTTGCCAGCGCAATAAGTTCACCAGGGCCCGATTGGCCATGGCGACCCCCTTGGGCTGCCCCGTCGACCCTGACGTGTAAATCACATAGGCCAAGCTGTCCGCACTGGCGGCCCCCTCGATATTCTCAGTCGACCCAGACGCAATGGCGTCCCAGTCATCGTCAAGACAAAGTACCTGGGCCTGATGGTCCGGTAGCGTCGCCCGCAGCGATGATTGGGTCACCAGGACAGAAATATCGGCATCTGCGAGCATAAACTGTACGCGGTCAGCCGGGTAGCTAGCATCCACTGGCACATAGGCCCCGCCAGCCTTGAGAATCCCAATTAGTCCGACAATCATCGACAGAGACCGCTCAACACACAGTCCCACGCGGCTCTCGGGGGTAACCCCCTGCCGTTGAAGATAGTGGGCCAGCTGATTGGCCTGCTGATTCAATTCACGGTAAGTGAGCAGCTGGTCATCAAAGCTAACGGCCACTGCATCAGGGGTACGTGCCACTTGCGCCTCAAACAACTGATAGATGGTTTGATCTGGGTGGGGATACTTCACTGCTGTGGTATTCCACTCGACCAAAAGCTGCTGTTGTTCCGCTTGATGCAGCATCGGTAGCTGGGCGATGGACCGCTCATTGGCGTTGCTGACGATGGCTTGCAATAGGGTCTTAAAATGACGAGCCATCTGTTCAATGGTGGCAGGCTCAAATAAGTCTGTGCAATATTCCCAATTGCCAACCAGACCTGCATCGCTTTCAGACATTGACAGGAGCAAATCAAACTTGGCTGTTACTGTTTCGGTGCCGAGCGGCTGTAGGGCCATATCGCTGAACACCAATGGCTTCACGGGCGCATTCTGTAGCGTAAACATTACCTGGAACAGGGGCGAATGGGCGAGTGTCCGCTGCGGGTGCAGCGCGTCGACGACCTGCTCAAATGGCACATCCTGATGGGCATAGCCTTCCAAGGCCATGTGTCGTACTGTCTGCAGCAGCTCTGCCACTGTTGCTTGGGCGTCTATCTGGGTGCGCAACACCAGGGTGTTGGCAAAAAAGCCAATTAGCGGCTCCAGTTCCGTGCGTTGACGATTGGCAATGGGGGTGCCCACCACAATATCAGTCTGACTACTGTAGCGATACAGCAAGACTTGGAAGGTCGCCAGCAGCAGCATAAACAGGGTGACGCCCTGCTGCTGGGCCAGGGTGTTGGCTTGAGTGCGCAGCTCGGGCGATAGCCGCATGGTATGGGTCCGACCCCGGAAGCTCTGTTGGGGGGGGCGAGGATGGTCGGTGGGCAGTTCAAGTAACGTGGGAGCCCCGGCCAACTGCGTTTTCCAGTAGTCCAGTTGAGTGGTCAGTACCTCCCCTGTCAGCCACTGGTGTTGCCACAGGGTATAGTCGGCATACTGCACAGACAAGGGCGGCAAGGTTGGGGATTCGCCGCGATGGTAGGCTTCGTAAAGGGTGCCTAAATCTCTGACCAATATCCCAATAGACCAGCCGTCGCTAATGATGTGATGCATTGTCAGCGCCAGAATTGCCTCTGATGCGTCCACGTGAATCAGGGTTGCTCGCCACAGTGGTCCCTGGGCTAAGTCGAAGGGGCGCTGGGCCTCTCGTCGTAGCCAACCTGATACTGGAGTTTCCAAGTCTGCCGCCATTAACACTGACCAGGGTAGCTCAAGGGTCGACTGGACCTGCTGTGTGGCGATGCCTTGGGTGGCTGGAAAGCAGGTGCGCAGACTTTCATGGCGAATCATTAGGGCTTCCAGGGCTTGCTGCAGTGCTGACGCATCGATGCTCCCGGTCAGCCGCAGTGCATAGGGCATGTTGTAGGTGGATGATGGTCCCTCTAGTTGGGCGAGAAACCACAGACGCTCTTGGGCAAAGGATAGCGGAATGGAGGTCTCACCCCGTGCCATGGGCACTAGCGCTGGCATCGCCTCCAGGGGACTGCCCTGCTCTATCTCATTTAGGGCATGGTCCAACCCCGATACCGTGGGTGAGCTAAATAGGCGACGCAGTGGCAGGTCTACTTCAAAGGCCTGACGCAGACGTGCCAGTAGCTGTGTGGCCAGCAGTGAATGACCACCCAATTCAAAGAAGCTATCGTGAAGACCCACCTGCTCAGTCGGCAAGGAAAGCACCTTGGCCATCAGTTCGGCAATCAGGACCTGACGTTCTGTTTGAGGGGCGACCCATGGTGTGGTGCGCGTCTGTTCAAGTGTGGGGGCTGGCAATGCCTTGCGGTCGACTTTCCCGCTGGGTGTCAGTGGTAGCTCATCTAAGATGACATAGGCACTGGGTACCATATAGTCCGGTAATCTCTGTTTAAGAAAATGCCTGATCTCTGCTATGTTTGGAGAAGACTGCTCTACACCGGTTAGATAGGCAACTAATCGCTTCTCTCCTGGAAGATCCTCCCGCACAATAGCTGCCACTTGACCTACGTCTGCATATTTAGTTAGCGCGGCTTCCACTTCGCCTAGTTCAATCCGAAAGCCACGAATCTTCACTTGGTTATCGATGCGCCCCAAGAACTCAAGATTTCCATTGGGTAGCCATCTACCTAAATCTCCAGTCCTATAGATTAAGTCCTTATTGTTGTTGGGTAAAGGACGTTCAGGGTTAGTAAATGGGTTTGGCAAAAAGCTTAACTGCGTTTTCTCTTCATTTTGCCAATAGCCATTGCCCACTCCAATTCCTGAGACGCAAATCTCGCCTGGCGCTCCCACGGGCACCAGCTGCATCTGGGCATCTAAGACATAGAGTTTGAGATTGGCTAGGGGGTTACCAATGGGGACCGTGCGCTGATTTGTGGGCAAAGGAGCATCAATAATCGCCTGACTAATGTCATCGGCAGCTTCTGTCGGTCCATAGGCATTGGCCACTTTAATGTCAGGGTATAGCTGCAGCCATTGATTGACCAACTCCACCGGCACATATTCCCCTGTCACCATCATTAGCGATAGATCGGGCAATAAGCGTTGATCAGATAAGAGCTGAGTGCTGTGCTCAATCAACCCTCTGAGAACAATGGGCACCAGCTCCACCAGAGTTAGCTGCTCTGCTTTAATCACATTGAACAATTGTTCCGGGTTACACACGGTCTCGGTATCGACAATGACGGTTTTACCCCCTGTTAGTAGCGGTCCTAGAAATTGCCAGACCGAAATATCTGACGAGGCTGGCGCACTTTGGAGAAAATTAAATCCTTTATGTAGAGCTAATGCGTCTATTTGACCATAGATATGGTTGATTGCACCGTCATGGCGAATAATGGACCCCTTGGGCAACCCTGTAGACCCTGAGGTGTAGAGCATATAGGCTGAGTCAGTTGCTTGACTGGATGTATCCAGATTCTCTTGGGGGAGTTGAAGAAAATCATCCTGCCTGTAAATGCTCACCTGCGATAGCTGAGGGTTGGCTAATTTTTCAGAAGAACTATCTAAACAAATGACGTGCTTTAATCCAGCAAAACTGTCTGGCAGATTATTCAGAACCTCTAAAGCTAGGTGATCGGTCAATAAAAAACTCACCTGGCTGTTGGAAAGCATATATGAAATTCGATCTAGGGGATAGGTGCTGTCGATGGGGACATAGGCTCCTCCCGCTTTGTGAATTGCCAGGATAGCGATCAAAAAGTTAATGTCTCGGTCTTTTAAGATGCCAACAAACTCTCCTGGCTTCAGGCCTAAACTTTGTAAAAGCCTGGCCACTTGATTGGCTTTTGCGTTCAACTCCTGATAGGTGAGCTGGGTATCTTGCCAAACCGCTGCAATATTGTCTGGTGTTTGGTCTACCTGCTTGTCAAATAATGTACTGATTGTTTGTTCAAGGGGATAAATTCTGTGATTATTGTTAAAGCTGGCTAAAAGCTGAAATCGATCTGCACTATCTAGGAACGTAATGTCTGCCAGTTTAATGTCGAGCTGATTGATAACGCAGTCCACCAAGGTGGTATAACATTTTGCGATCGCATCCATCATGCCATCAACAAATAAAGCATCGCTGTACTCAAGGGTGCCCTTAATGCAATCGTTCTCGATGTCAAATGAAATAGTTACATCGTTGTTAAGTGCTATGGCGTCGTCATAGCTGTGGATGGTCTTTAAGAGAACAACGACATCAAAAAGAGGACAACGGTTTTGATATGACGACAGCTCTAATAACTGAGATACCTTGTCAACCGGATAGTTCTGGTTAACATAGGCACTAACTGTATCTTCTTTAACCTGTAGTAAGACATCCTTAAACGTCAGGTCCTGACTTAGTTGGCTGCGTAATGGGAGAACTGTGTTGACAGAGGTCTTAGCATGGTTATCTGTTCCAAGAATAGGGATACCCACAATTAAATCGCTATTGTTGGTATATTTTGCTAGCAATATATTGACTACCGATAGCAGGAACACATATACCGAGCCATGGGAGTCGTTGCTTAACTTGAGAACAGCCTGGGAGACAGTTTTATCAAGCTCAAACTTAACAGATTTATTTTTGCCACTATACTCTTTAGGCCTGATGTAGTCAGTAATAAAGTTTGTCTCAGGCAGTTCTCCTGAGATCTGATTGAGCCAGTAAACTTTTTCAGAAAACAAACTTTCAGAGATGTCTTCACGTGTTTTTTCAGCCAACATTTCCATTGTCCTCATCAGGCGAACCTTACACTACGCAATCTTTAAAGGCTTGTTTGATCTGTGAACAGCCCTTCTGCAATGTGGCCATGTCAATTGATAGCGGCGGTAAAATTTTTAAGACAGTGTCGTTCCTGCCCACACGCTCAATGATTAATCCTAGTTCAAAACATCGAGACGCTATCTGCTTAGCCAAGGAACCTCCCCCACACTGGGTGAGATCAATTCCCCAAATTAGCCCAACGCCCCGGATTTCGATTCCTTCTACCATCGGTTTGATCTCATTGTTGAGAAAATCATCTAAAAACGATGCTTTGAGTTTCACATCTCTCTCTAGATCTGTATTTTCTCTAAATTCTAGGGCCGCTGTTCCCCCCACAAAGGCCAATTGATTACCCCTAAATGTACCCGTATGCTCAGCCGGTTCCCAAATGTCTAAGTCTGGCTTAATTAACAGCAACGACATGGGAAACCCATAACCACTGATAGATTTTGAGAGGATCACCATATCTGGAACAATGTTGGCCCGCTCAAAGGAAAAGAACGGCCCGGTCCTACCACAGCCAACTTGAATATCATCGCAAATCAACAGAATGTCATGTTCGTCACATAATGCTCTGAGCCTCTGCATCCATTCAATGGGTACAACAATGACACCGCCTTCAGCTTGTACCGTTTCAAAGATAATGGCTGCTGGCTTTTCAACTCCAGAGCTAACATCATTGAGCACTGATTCGATGTACGCAATTGTATCGATTGTCTCCATAAAGCCATGGGGATAGGGCATAAAGGTAACATTGCTTGATGTCCCCCAGGTTCCCTCCCTAATGGAGGTATTACCCGTCACGGCTAGACTGCCTAAGGTCATGCCATGGTAGGCTCCCATAAACGAAAATATTCCGGTCCTTTTTTTGATTTTTCTGGCTAGTTTGAGGGCGGCTTCCACAGCATTGGTTCCCGTAGGGCCGCAAAATTGAATGCGGTAATCGAGACCTTTGGGCGCAAGCACCTGATCAGAAAATGTGGTCAAAAACTTCTCTTTGGCAGAGGTGTGTAAATCTAACCCATGGGTAATAGCATCAGCATCCAGATACAGCATGACCTGTTGCTTGATGTAGTCATTGTTATGGCCATAGTTTAAGGCCCCAGCCCCTGCTAAAAAATCAATATATTCTTGGCCTGATTCTGAGTAGATAATAGAATCTTTAGCTCGATGGAAAATAGCTGGAAAGCTTCGGCAGTAGCTTCTAACGTTTGATTCGCACTTTTCAAAGATATTCATAGCATTCATCTAGGGGGTAGTGAATGGACGGTGGTGGTGCTTGTCGGTCTCTATAATGCTTTGACTGAGAACACAGTTGTTAGCGCTTGTCGGTCTCTAAAGCAGTAACGGTTGTTAATGGGATAGGGCAAAATCGAAATTAAATGTCATTTCTTTTGCTAATGCTTGGGTGATTTGCCGTTGTTCTGGGGTTAGTAACAATAGATGTTGTAGCTGAATGTCAGGGTTTGTCGCCATTTCCGTGAGCAATAGCTCAAGATGTTTCAATATGCCAGTAATTGTGGTTGCCTTAAAACGTCGGCAATCATAGTTGATGCCGAGCTTTAGCTGAGGTCCTGGGTGTCCAATGATATTTAAAGGATAATTTGTTTTATAAAATCCATCAAAATCTTGGAATTCTAGCTCTGCTTTTTCTGTGCTGTCAATTTGGGCGGATGGATAATTCTCAAAGACGACAATAGTCTTAAATAGGGGGAATCCCCGTGGCACATCGCTCCACCCTTGCACATCTACCAGGGGACTGTATTCATACTGACGCAGTTCAACTAGCTGGGTCTGAAGTTCTGCGAGCCAGGGCAACAATAGGTGATCGGGGGGGACATTGACGCACACTGGTAGGGTGTTGATAAACACGCCAACCATGGATTCTGTTCCGTCTAAGTCCACTGGCCGACCGGAAACTCCACACCCGTAAACGATCTGATTTTGGCAGCTGTAGCGGCTGAGCAAGAGAGACCATGCTCCCTGAAATAGGGTGTTGAGGGTGAGTCGATGCTGCTGAGCCAGGGTCTGTAACTGTTGGGTGACAGACTCTGGTAACTCCAGCATTTCCTCGTTATATTTTTCTTCTTGATTGGATAAATCCGGATCTTCTATATACGTCAGTGGTGTGGCTGTTTTAAAGTTTTTAAGTGTACGTTTCCAATACTCCTCGGCGTTGGCTAGGTCTTGTTTACGTAACCATGCAATGTAGTTCTTAAAGGGAATGCTGGGCAGTAATGGTACGTTTTCTCCCTGACAAAATGCTTGATAGAGTTGGAAAAATTCGCCTATTACTAATGCACCGGACCAACCATCTAAAATTAAGTGGTGTTTGCTCCAAACGATTTGGTAAGACTGATCGCTGAAACGAATCACCGTCATGCGCATCAGGGGTGGTTTTGAAAAATCAAATCCGCGCTGGCGATCGTGGTTTAAAAAGTCTTTGTAACGTTGTGGCTGGTCCGCTATGCCGCGCCAGTCCTTATGTTCTATAGGGACCGTTACCTGACGATGGACTACTTGTAACGGTTTATCAATTTCCTCCCAGTAAAAACTTGTGCGCAGGATAGTATGCCTGGCCACTACTTGCTGCCAGGCGTGATCTAACGCTTCTAGATTTAGGTTTCCGCGTACTCTGTAGCTAAATTGGATAAAGTAGAGTCCTTCTTCGGGAGCGTACAACCCATGGAAAAGTATCCCTTTTTGCAGTGGAGAGAGCTCGTAGATATCTTGGATGTTTTCTTTCATGGGGGCTTTAAGATATACCGTTGAGTTTCGCTAGGAACTGGTCGAGTTCTTGTTGGTTTAAATTGGCTTCTGAAAAGTCTGAGGGGGTAAAACCGCCAGCATCTGGGTTTTGGCAATGGGCAATGAGCGATCTCAACGATTCAATAAACCGTTGGGCCAGGGTTTCAACGGTGGCTCGACGGTGAATGGCCTCACTGTAGCTCCAATCAACTTTTAGCTGACCCGCCGCAATCACGCTATTGATATCTAACCGATAGCTGCGATTACCCTGGGGACTCCGTCCTGGCCCAACGGCTTCTTGCGCGGGGGCAAAAATCGATGATGACTGCAATATCTGGTCTGTTTGCCCCAAGTAGTTAAACCGCACTTCGGCTGGTTGGGGTTGCCAGTCGGTGCGATCGCAAAGATAGCGGAGAATGCCATAGCCAATGCCACGGTTCGGCACCGCCCTCAGCTGCTCCTTTACCGCCTTCAACACATCCCCTAGTTGAGCATCAGACACCTGTTGAATGTCTAACAATATTGGGAAAATGGTTGTAAACCAGCCCACAGTGCGAGATATGTCTACATTTTCAAAGAGATCTTCTCGACCATGGCCTTCGAGATCTAAAAGGAGAGAGCGTTCTCCAGTCCAATGGGCAAAGGCCTGCACCAATGCCGTCAAAAGCACATCATTAATTTGAGTGCGATAGGCGGCCGGCACCTCCTGGAGCAGCGCTACCGTCTCCGCTTCACTCAATGTAACCGATACGGTGTGAGCTTTTTCTACAGCATTGTCATGACTAGAAAAATCTACCGGCAGCCGTACTGACGAAGACTGCTTCAGCCAATAGTCTTGTTCCTGTTGCAGACGGTCAGATTTAGCATAGTCCCTTAGCTGCTCGGCCCAATACTTAAATGACGTGGTTTTAGGCGGAAACAAAATGGCCTTTCCCTGACTCACTTGTTGATGAGCAATTTGCAGATCTTCCAATAGAATGCGCCAAGATATTCCATCCACAGCCAGGTGATGGATAATCAATAGCAAACGATTAGATTGATCAGGACCCAGGTCAAAATAGACGACCCGCATTAAGGGGCCGGAGGTGAGGTCCAAACTAGCCTGTAGCTCAGCGGCAGTCGATGAGAGTGCCAATGTTGGATCCACCGCCTTAGACAGATCCACATGCTTAAACGGTGCTATGTCGTCCGGGGCAACACTGTGCTGCTGCCAGTTGATTTCATGCACAAAACGCAGCCGTAAAGCGTCATGGTGTTCTAGCAATCGCTGCACAGCCTGTTCCAACTGCTCAATATTTAGGGGCTGTTTAACCTCTAACAAAATTGACTGATTCCAGTGATGAATCTCTGGCAATTGTTTTTCAAAGAACCAATGCTGAATCGGTGTCAGGGGAACGTCACCGACCACGGGGCCTTGTTCCGCCTGGACCATCTGCTGAGTGGTGGCCACTGATGCCAATTCAGCAATAGTTTGGTTTTCAAACACCTGTTTAGGCGTCAGCTTTAACCCTGCCTGGGTGGCTCTGGCAACAATTTGAATGCTGAGGATAGAGTCTCCCCCTAGTTCAAAGAAGTTGTCATGGATGCCTATTTTTTCAATGCCCAGGGTTTTGGCCCAGATCTCGGCTAATGTCTTCTCTGCCTCTGTGCCGGGGGCAACAAAGGTGGCCTGACGCTCGATCTGAACCGATTCGGGGGCAGGTAATGCCTGACGGTCCAGTTTACCATTGGGCGTTAGGGGCAATGTTTTCAGCAACACAAAGGCGGCTGGGACCATATAGTCGGCCAGCATTGTCTGTAACGATTCGCGTAGCTCACTGACGACCAAATCAGATTGTTTTTCAGGGACAATATAGGCCACTAATCGGCGATTACCCGACTGTCCCTCACGGGCTAAGACGACCGTATCCCTGACGGCTGGGTGCTGTCTAATGGCACTTTCGATTTCTCCGAGCTCGATACGATAACCGCGAATTTTAACTTGGTAGTCAATCCGTCCGAGAAATTCAACAGTGCCGTCTGGTTGATAGCATCCCAGGTCTCCGGTTTTGTAGAGAACGGGCGATTGGTAGGCATCTGGCAGTGGATGGCCGATAAAAGGGTTGGGAATAAACCGTTCTGTTGTCAGTTGAGTTCGGTTTAAATACCCTCGGGCCACCCCCGCACCCCCGATGTAGATTTCCCCAGGTACCCCCCTAGGAACAGGCTGACCATCTGCATCTAACAGATAAACTTGCGCATTGGCAATGGGACGACCAATGGGGACTGTTTTTTGTTGAGGGGATCTATGGGCTAGTCTCTCTGCATCAATGGCATAGGTCAAGGCCCCAACAGTGGTTTCCGTCGGTCCATAGTGGTTAAAAATCTGGCAGCTTGACCCATAGCCATAGATTTTTTCAATCAACTGCCAGTCACAGGCCTCGCCACCTAAAATTAAGCGCTGTTTAGGTAAGATTTGCTCTGGTCGAGACGATGTTAACAGGGCTGCCAGATGGGATGGCACGATTTTGAGACAGTCGATGGCATGGTGATCAAAATAGTCGGCCAGGGTTTCTGGATTAGAGGCTCGCTCGGCAGATATAATGTGGAGACATCCACCACTCAAAAGCGCAGGGAAAATGGCGGTGTTGCCTAAATCTGCGGCAAAGGTGGAAACAGTGGCGAAACTTTTGCAGCTAGAGAGGTCGAGTTTGTCTGCGATCGCACGACTATAATTGAACAACTGACGGTGTTCAACCGCCACCCCTTTGGGTTTTCCCGTAGACCCCGACGTGAATAGAACGTAGGCTAAACTTTCAACAGGGATGTCACTGTCAGGATCATCCTGACGTTCCTGGGCAATCGCTTCCTGGTGCTGGTCTAGATAAACTAACCGCGTTTCTACATTTGGCAGTTCTTCTAATAGATGCAGCTGGCTTAGTAGTATCGATGCTTGGGTATCCTGCAATCTGAACAACAGACTCTCTTGTGGCAAGGCTGGATCTAGAGGGATATAGGCACCACCAGCTTTCATAATTGCCAACAAGCTGACAATCATGTCAATTGAACGCTCTAGATAGATACCGACTAAACCCTCAGAACCAATCCCTAATCGTTGTAAATAATGGGCCAGCTGGTTGGCTTTAGCATTGAGTTCAGCATAGGTGAGCTGCTGTCCTTCAAAGACAACCGCAATATGATCAGGCGTTTTTTGAGCCTGCCCTTCAAATAACCTATGGATACATTGAACGGGTCGATAGGCAGCTTGAGTTTGATTAAATCCCTTTAAAATTGTATTTTTCTGGTCATCATCAATGAGCTGTAGCTTCCCAACGACCGTTGCAGGAGCGTTAACAGCACTTTCCAGTAGCGTTAAAAACCACGCAGATAGTTCCTTAACCTTTTTAGACCCATACAGGCGAGCATCATAGTAAAATTCCGCCGTCAGGTTATCCCCCTTTTGCAGACAAAATAGCTGGAGCTGAAACTTTTCTCTCCACACAAACCGACTATGGAGAGAAAAGGAAACACCTGTCTCACCATAGCTGTCTGACCATGATTCAAACTCAAATCCAAATGGAGATCCAGAGAATAAACTATTTTCAATAGCTCTTTCTTCCCAGGTAAAATCATCCTGCCATTCGTAGGCAGCATTGACTGCCTGATTGACCTGCCTCAAAAACGCTTCAAATGGAAGTTTATTATCTAAGTGGCAAGAAAGGGGTAAATATTTTGATAATGGTCCCGGTGCAGTCACCAGCTCTTCATGCCCCCTACCATCACCTGAAATACTGACCGTCAGATCCTGCCTTCCGATCACTCTCCACAACAAAATCTGCCAGCAGGATAACAACAGTACAGGAATAGAGACTTCCAGGCGATGAGCTAGGGTGCTGAGCTTGGTAGCTAGGTTACTAGAGATATGAGTAGGTACTAGTTCTATCGGAAACTCTGACGGTTGCCGGTGGGTATTTCCTGTGAGAAAGACTAAATCATGATTGCTGCTGGCCCGCTGTTTTTGCCAATAGTCTTGCCCTAATGAGTAGGCCTCTTGCTCCAGCAGTTCGTTTTGCCATTCAGCAATATCGGCATACTGCATCACATCGGTTTCATCTGTGCGTTCGTGCAGGCGAGCTGATGAATATAGAGCATTGATTTCACTCACTAGCTGCCGCAGGGTGATGCCATCTGCAAGCAAGGGTGACAGTCGTATCAGTAAGACATGCTTCTGAGGTTCAAGCTTCAAGAGCTGAATTAGGAAGGGAGGAGTACTTTCAGATGTAAATGATTGCTGCTTAAGTTGCTCAAAGAACTCTTCAAACTTTGCTTCTTGCGCCTGTGGAGATAGGTCAATCAGGGCATGCTGATGGATATCTACATGATATCCATCCCGAATCACTTGCAAAGGGAGAGTCATTCCAGGTAGACATTGAAACGTTGTTCGGAAAATCTCATACCGATCAACAATAGTTTGCAGGGCTTCCTGCAAAGCCTCTACCTTCAATTGTCCTGTTATAAGCACTGCACCTTGAATGCAGTAACTGCCTGTAGCGTCCTCTTGCTGCAGTAGCCACGTACGTTTCTGCTGTGGTGACAAACGAAACCCTTCAATCTGCCCACTTTGCATATCCATCCCCCTTGATGCCACTAAATCTCTCAGCAGATAAACCTTCCAACGTAACCTATTGGCTAATAATTCAAAACTGATGAATACCTATAAGAGAAGTTAGCAAACTTAGTAACGATTAGCCCAACTGCCTAGATGGCACCTTTTCATCTCTAATGCTGGAATCAGGTTTCGCCTTAAAAACGACTGATGTTTGCTCTACAGACCCTTAATAATAATTCTTTTTGAAATTATAGAGTTGTCGTTGATTAAACGGATCCGTTTACTTTTAAAATATCCTGCCCAAGCCACTTCAGCAGGGGAAAATACCTCAATTTATTATTGATATTAATTCCTAATATCAATAATACTAGAAACCTTACATCATAATTTTCAATGCTGGCAAGTGGATAAAAAAACTTTGATGCCAATAAAGGGCGGATCATTCTGTTGATAATCGCCAGAACCTTGTAATAGATAGATTTAGCCCCTCTATTGATTAACTGAATGATGACGCAACCATGCATTGAAATCTCAAAATTATATTTAATGATAATTATTCTCAACTCGGGATATAATGATCATTGTATAATTATGATCACTGTCAATTGTAAAAATCATTTCAATGGTATTCACAGGGTGCCATTAGGCGGAGTGTTAGTTTCTACGAAAAAGTAACATGGGTGTATTTACTAAAAGTTCAACAGGTTCCTTATATAGGGTCGTTTTAAATCAAGAAGAACAGTACTCTATCTGGCCGATTGATCGTGATCCCCCTTTAGGTTGGAAGGATGCTGGGAAGAACGGCACTCGACAAGAGTGCTTAGATCATATAGAAAGCATTTGGACGGATATGCGACCTTTGGGCTTGAGAGAAGCCATGGACAAAATGAGGTCATAGCTCTTAATGGTAATGTACTCCTTTGCGGATATGTTCGTTTACAGAGTTTTGATGCTCCTATTGTTCCTAGAACATTGTCGCGAAGAGCGTGATAGCACTGTTCTTTTGGGGCAGCCATGACGAAACGGCGTTACGACTTCGACTGGCTTAGAACTTTCGTAATCATCAACCTGATTCCCTTTCATGTCGTTTGGTTGATGCTGTTTTTCCCAAGTCAGTCGCAGGTAGGTAATGACGGTATAGTTGCCACCCTTTTGCAGGTCTACATGCTTGAGGTAGCGCCCTGGCATATGCCCCTGTTGTTTCTGATTGCCGGTTATAGTGCAGCTATTTCCTTGTCACGACGGTCATTTTATCGATATTTGGTAGAAAGATTACAACGCCTCGTTGTTCCCTTGACCTCGTATGTGGTCATTATTGGACCAACCATGCGTTACTTTTGGCCCGAGCGGGCCGCACCCCGTGGTGTGATTGATTTTGTTTTCAGCTTCTTACCTGATCACTTTAAATCCCTCACGCTCTGTTGCTACTTTGATCATCTATGGTTTATTTTTTATTTGCTGTTATTTAACCTGACTGTTCTTCCTATTTTGGTGAAAATCAATGCAGATAGAATGCGAAGGGTGGCAGCATATATCACTCGCCATTGTGTCTGGCTTCCCATAGCGATTTTTGCGACCGCAATGGCCACTGTTGGCCGGTACTGGCCACTGCTATTGCGAGATCCGGACCTGATCCACGATTGGGGATACTTTACTTACAATTTAGTTGCCTTTATCCTTGGTTATTTTCTGTTTGTTGATCAGAAACTAGGGATCACCATCAATTCTAAATTTCGACTATGGATAGCTTTATTTTTAGGTAGCTCAGTTATTCGTATCGTTCTGCTTATGCAGTACCAAGAGAGTTTTTATGATGCTCCTGAATTTGGCCAACATTTAATTTTTTCCATCGTAACTGGGGCTCACACTTGGAGTGCCGTCAGCTTAGTGCTAGCTGCTGGTCATCGCTATTTGGCAAATACCTGTCATGCTTTTGTGCTTTATATGAAAAATGCGTCGTTGCCTTTCTATATATTGCACTGGCCCATACTTCTTATTTTAGGCAATTATCTTGCACCGCTGAGATTGGGATTTTTACCGAGCTTTTTTCTATTAATTGTGCTCAATGTTCTAGCAACTACGCTTATTTATGAATTCTTGGTTAAGCCTTGGTCATTGATTCAATTTCTGTTGGGAGTCAAAATCAAAGCCTCCAAGATTTAACCAAGAATGCCGGTTGCAATTGTGATCGTTGATGATTTGGAGGATGAACCGATCGGTTAGATCTGCTATGTGACCATATCTTGCAGATGAAATCATCCCGAAGAGCAGCAACGGCCAATTATGAATCGACTAAAGTTACTTAACTGGTTCAGGCACAGTAGCAATGCCTAAACTTGCTCCCTCAATGGCCCGTAATTCATCCATGACGGTAATGACTTGGCCATGGTATGTTTGCTCGTCTGCTTTGATTGTAATCAGTGCCTCTTGTTCGGGTTCAAGCTGATCAACGATTTGCTGGCGCAGGGTCTCTTCGGTAACCGATAGTTCGTCTAGAAAAAGACGTCCATCGGGTTTAATTGTGACTGTTGTTCCCAGACCTCGGCTAACAGATCTCGGCGCACGGATGGGGCGATGACACTGCCTCGATTGGCGCGGTGATGACTGGCATCGATCCGTTGGCCCGTGCGCTCTAATATTTCGGCAATCGTTGACGATTCTTGCTGAGTCAACCCCAGCTCTCGGGCGTTCATATAGGCTCGCTTTTGGTATAAGTGAATGGCTTGGGGCACAGGGATTAGCTCGCTTTTCTACATGAGCTACCTGTGCCTTTTTCTTGGGCTCTTGATCAATCGCTTCAGCTGACACCGACATCGATTGTCCTGTCTCATTCGGTTTGGGCTTAACCCGACAACCGAGTTGGCGTCATCCGACTACATCCACTGTCGCGCAATACCTGACTGTTTGACCCAAATCATGACTTTCCCAGGGATCTCCCATGCCAGCCAGTACCTTACGCGAACCTGAAAATGGCTGTCTCCCGTGGGTGGTGAGCATATTATCCAACAGCAACACATCCCTCGACTGCCATGGAAACAAGGTAGCCTCTGATGTATAGGCCTGATGAATCATTTCTAAAACTGAGTCTGGAATCTCGTCCCCATTGCCATAGTAAGTGTTGCGAGGTACGCGATCGGCACCAACGCTGGCCAGTAGGTTTTCTCGAACCGTGGGGTCTAGTGTATTGATATTGAAGAGATGAGCCTGATTAAACCAAACCTGTTCCCCCGTATGGGGATGGGTGGCAACTGCCTGGGCAATCTGGCGCGTTTGCAGCTGGTCGTCACCGTACCAGGTGAATTCAATCTGAGCCTGACGACAGTAAGTCTCAACGGCGGCTTGTTCCTGGGTTTGAAACACTTCTTGCCAGGGCAGATCCAGACCGCCGCCATAGTTACGCACATACAATATGCCCTGGTCTTGAAATTGCGATCGCACCTCAGGATCTATCCTGGCCAAAATCCGCCGACTATCGGCAATGGGGGTTTCTCCACCGCTGTCTGCCGGTTGCATACAGCAAAATGCGATGCGCAGGGGCCACTGGCGCGTGTAGGCCATTTCCCCATGGAGCGGAATGGTGCGATTGGCGGGATATTCTGTCGAAGTATAAACATGACCCTGTACCTGGGTGCGGGGTGTAGACCGATAGGTATACGGCATGGGTGGATGGGCAACGGCTTGGATAAACCCATTAAAGTCTTCTGGGCCCTGTAGCTGAAAGCCTCGAAATAACACACCGCCATGGTGGTGTAGCCATTGGTTAATGGTGGTTTGGTTGTGGGCTACCCAGTCTGTCAGGCTCAAATCAGTGACAGGCTGTACTAACAACGGTAGGGTAGACTCCGGCTGTAGCGGAACTATTGTCACCAGAGACTCGGTTGCCAGACTCACTTTACGTCGCTGGCGTTTTCCCAGGGAGGGTTTAGGGCGGTTATTGGATGGCATACGTTACGAATCCTCCTGGCCTGAGTGAACGACTTTACGCCGCGTTTTACGAAGTTTCTTCAGATTACTTTTCGCTTGGGTTTGGGCCTGTTGTTTTTGCCATTGTCGTTCTAACTCCGTTAGCTGGGCTTGCCAGTCGCCCAGTGTGGCGTCAGGGTTATCCACTAGCCACTGTAGCAACGCATCTAGATGATGGAGCCAGCGATCGGTGACCTCAGCTGCAAAGCAGGTGCGATCGCTCATAATTTCTAACGTAACGTTTTCTCGGGGCAACACCCGCAGGGTCAGGGGATAGTTGTTATTTTGAACTATATCCACCGACTCAATCTCTAGATTTTCTTGGGACGGGTGTTCGGCTGGTTCGACTCGATAGTTTTCACATACGACCAGGCTTTCAAATAAGGAACTACCATTGGGAACGTCGCTCCAGCGTTGGATTTGATTAAGCGGGCTATATTCGTACTGGCGGGCCTCACTTTGCTGAGTTTGAATCGCCTGTAGCCAGGTCATAATATCGAGATCTGAGGTTATTGTTACTCGCACAGGCAGGGTGTTAATAAATAATCCCACCATTTTTTCAGCACCATGAATGCTTGGTGGGCGACCTGCCGTGGTGGCCCCAAAGACAATGTCTGGTTGACCACCACTGATGTGGTTAAGTAACAAGGCCCAGGCTCCCTGGAGTACCGTATTAAGGGTGAGATATTGGCGTCGAGCTAGGGTTTGCAGAGCCGTAGCTGTTTTTGGGTTTAAGGTAAGGCCCTGAATTTTATGATTGGGTGCTGCGCCTGGAGAGGGCCGATAGCCTAGGGGCGTGGGGGCGTGAAAACCTTGTAGGAGAGATGTCCAAAACTTTTCTGCAGCGACCAGATCCTGGCAAGATAGCCAGGAAATATAGTCTCGATAGGGGCGGCGGTCTTCTAATACAGGGATACTTCCTTGAGCTAGGCCCTCGTAGAGGCTAAAGATTTCTTGAATCACCATGGGCATAGACCACCCATCTAACAACATGTGGTGACAGCCCCAGATAATGTCGTAGCAGTCATCGGCCACACGAATCAGCGTGATCCGCATCAGGGGGGCAACGTGGGATGGCAGCCCTGTTGATAAATCCTGTTGCAGTAGGGTTTTGAAAGCCGTTTTCTGTTCTTCGGAAGATTTTGCTCGCCAATCATATAGCTGCCACGGCACCGTTACCTGCCGGTGAACGATCTGCAGGGGTTGCTCCAGATTTTCCCAAGCAAATGCTGTCCGGAGAATGGGATGACGATCGCTGACGCGTTGCCAGGTTTCTCGGAGGGCTTCCGTGTCGAGATTACCCCGCAAACGACACTGAAGTTGATTCATGTATAACGCTTCTTCAGGGGCATAGAGAGTGTGAAATAGAAATCCCTGTTGAATGGGGGTTAGGGGATAACAATCCTCCAGTTGGGGATAGTGCACCACCAGCTGATCTAAGGTGGTTTGATCGAGCTTGGCCAGGGGAAAATCGGAGGGTGTGTAGCCACCGGCTTCAGGACTTAGGCAGTGGTCTATCAGTGCTCGTATTTTTTGCAGATAGGTCTCGACCAGGGCCTTGACGGTGTTGGTCCGATACTGGTTGGGCCTGTAGGTCCAGCTTACTTGCAGCTGTTGGTCAATAATGCGCCCATCAATGTGGAGCTTATGGCCATTGTCTAAACGCTCTAGAGCGCCGGATGACGCGAAAACCGATGACGGTGCGACACCCAGATATGGGTTTTTGCCGGGCTCATGGTAGCGGAAACTAATATCCACCGTTGGCATATCCACGTTTGACCCAGATGGCTCCAGGGTCAGATAGCGCCAAATTTCATAGTCTAAAACCTGATTCCATTGAGGTCGCAGCTGTTCTTTGATGGTTTTGAGGGCGGCCCCCAACGATTGGCAGTCAGTTAGCGCCAGCGCCATGGGACAGAAGCTGGTAAACAACCCCACAGTGCGTGATAAATCAATTTCCTTAAAGGCATGGGTGCGGTGGTTTACGGCCACATCCACCGTTAACTGGGATGCCCTCGCCCAGTCGTTATAGGTGAGTGATAGGGCTGTCAGTAAGACTTCGTGGGTGTGGGTTCGATACGCCGGTGGCACCTGTTGTAACAAGCTCTGAGTTTCTGTTGTGCTCAGACTCAAGGTGATTGTGCGACACTCTTCCAAGGCCTGCTTTTCAGAGGGAACGTCCCTGGGTATAGAACTCTGGGGCTGAGTAATGGACCACCTGTCTGACGGTATTGTTTGACTCTGGTCCTGCAGGTGTTTGGCCCACTGCTGGACTGACGTTGTTTTGGCCGATAGCTGCAGTGGCTGTGTCTGCTGTTCTATGAGTGTTTGCACATCGTCTAGGAGAATGGCCCAAGAGCCTTGATCGATGATTAGGGCATGGGCGATTAGGAGCAAATGCTGGGGGGCTGATGCAATGGGTGGATTGATCAATACTGCTCGGAAGAGAGGGGTCTCTGCTAGGTCGATATGGGGTTGAATAGTTGCGATCGCATCCGCGACATCCGCCTCTATTTCAGTGACAACATCGGGTAGCAGACTCTCTAATGCAACCGGGGGTAATATTTCCTGCTGCCAGGTTGTCCCCTGCTGCCAAAAACGTGACCGCAGCCCATCGTGATGCCCTAACAGGTGATGCACAATGTGTCGTAAGCCGTCTAACGTCAAAGGCTGGGGCAGTGCTGTGCACATCCATTCGATGCTGCTTGGGGGCACCTCCTGCGCCAACCACTGCTGCTGGCTGGGAGTGAGTGCTACTGGACCGCTCACAGGTCCTTGCTCCGCCAGGGTGACACGGATCGGCTCAACGACCGTGGCCACAGACCGTATGGTTTGGTGTTGAAAAAGTTGTTTGAGCGTCAGCTGCAGACCTGCCTGATTGGTTTGGGTAATAATTTTCAAACTGAGAATAGAATCTCCCCCCAGTTCGAAAAAGTTATCGTCAATGCCAATGGCATCTTGGCCTAAGACCTGTGTCCAAATATTAGCCAGCTGCTGTTCAATGGGCGAGCGTGGTGCCACAAAAAGAGTTCCTATAGCTTCGCCCAGGCTTTCTACGGGGAGCGCCTGCAGCTGAGCCCGGTCAATTTTGCCATTGGCATTGAGGGGCATCTGGGCCAGCCAGACAAAGGCTGATGGCACCATGTAGTCGGGCAGTTTCTCCTGTAACCATTGACGCAGTTCTGCAACAGAGCAGGGGGCTGTGGTTCCCCTACGATCTGGCGATACAGCACTTAAGTAGGCCACTAGCCGATCTTGTCCTGATGATTCTGGGCGTACCATTACCAGGGTTTCTCTTACCTGGGGATGCTGTTGCAGTAACGCTTCAATCTCCCCTAGTTCGATGCGAAAACCCCGAATTTTCACCTGATGGTCAATCCGCCCCAGATAGTCCAGGGTGCCATCGGGTAAGTATTTAACCAAATCACCGGTTTTGTAGAGCCGACCCTGGCTAAAGGGATGATCAATAAATCTTTCTGCCGTTAATTCAGGCCGATTAAGATAGCCTCTGGCTAAACCGGCTCCTCCCACATGGAGCTCTCCCGGCACCCCAATGGGAACTGGCTGCAAATAGGGATCTAAAATGGTGCACTGGAGATCTGCCAGGGGCTGACCAATGGGACTGCTAGCCCGATCCAGGTCGGTTACCGTCAGGGGGCGATGGGTGACATGGACCGTGGTTTCGGTAATGCCATACATATTGACCAGCTGGGGCTGGGTGTCTCCATGTCGCTCAAACCAGGGGCGCAGACTTTCTATGGCCAATGCCTCGCCGCCAAAGATGACATAGCGCAGGCTAAGGCTATTGGCAGATTGATGCGCATCAATCTGAATCACCTGGTTAAATGCGGAGGGGGTTTGGTTGAGGATTGTCACCCGCTGGTCCACCAACAGCTGATAAAACTCCTGGGGAGAACGACTAATCCAGTAGGGCACTATCACCAAACGTCCCCCATAGAGGAGGGCTCCCCACATCTCCCACACCGAGAAATCAAAGGCATAGGAGTGAAATAGAGTCCAACAATCTTGATGATCGAAGTGATAGAGCCGATCGGCCGCCTTGAACAATCGCACCACGTTTTGATGGGGAATCATCACGCCCTTGGGGGTGCCGGTGGAGCCCGACGTGTAGATAATATAGGCCAGGTTGCCAGCGGTTACCCTGGCGTCTGGATTGGTGGTGGCTGCCTGGGTAATCTTTGCCCTATCCCCGTCAAGGGTCACCACCGGTACCGGAGAGTCGGGAATGTCCTGCAACAAGGATGACTGGGTGACAAGCACGGAGATATCCGCATCTTGAAACATAAATTTCAAACGAGCCGTGGGATAAGCGGGGTCTAGCGGCACATAGGCTCCCCCTGCTTTAAGAATCCCCAGAATGCCCACCACCATGTCAGGGGAGCGCTCTACACAAAGCCCCACTAGCTTGTCTGGGCCGACGCCTAGCTCTCGTAGATAGTGGGCGATTTGATTCGCTTGCTGGTTGAGTTCACCGTAGGTGAGGTGATCCTGCTCAAAGGTGAGTGCGATCGCATCTGGATGTTTCTCCACTTGGGCTTCAAAATGCTGATGGAGGCACGTGGGAGACACCTCTAGATTGTCCGTCTGACGCCACTGTTCCAGCTGTTTTACCTCATTTGGACTGAGCAGAGGCAGTTCACCCAAACAGGCATCTGGTGTAGTGACAATCTCCGTCAGCAACACCTGAAAATGACCCAGCAACCGCTCAATGGTGGTGCCATCAAACAGGTCAGTATTGTACTCAATACTCCCATGCATCCCTGGGGCTACCTCCATCAGTGTGATGGTGAGATCCAGTTTAGCCGTGGTGCGGGGTAGCTCTAACGGATCAAGGGTCAGGTTTGGCAGCTGCAGTCCACTATTGGGGGCATTTTGTAAAACCACCATCACCTGGAACAAAGGCGTATGGCTCAACTCTCTTGGTAAGGAAAGCGTATCAATCAGTTTTTCAAAGGGTAAATCTTGATGGCTGTAGGCCCCTAGGGCTGTTTCTCTCACCCGTAACAACACATCGCGGAAGCTGGGATTACCGTCCAGCTGAGTGCGCAGCGCCAGGGTATTCATAAACAAACCCACCAACCCTTCAATAGCAGCCTGATTCCGATTGGCAATGGGGGAGCCAACGGTAATGTCCGTCTGGCCTGTATAACGATAGAGCAGTACTTTAAACGCAGCCAGTACTGTCATAAATAGGGTGGCATCAGTGGCCTGTCCCAACTGCTTTAATCCGGTGGTTAACTCCGCAGACAGGGTAAAATTTTGAGAATCACCGCGAAAACTCTGCACGGCGGGTCGAGGCCGATCGGTGGGCAGTTGTAACACAGGGGGCAGGGTGGCAAACTGCTGTTTCCAGTAGTTAATCTGCTTCTGTAAATAATCACCCCGTAGACGCTGTCGTTGCCACAGGGTGAAATCACCATATTGAATGGGCAGCGGTGGTAGTGGATTGGGGAGTACTTGGGTAAATGCGTGATAAAGCATTGCCATTTCCTTCACCAGCACCCCAGTGGACCAGACATCGGAAATAATGTGATGCAATGTCATCAGCAATACAAAATCATCTGCTGCCACGGTCAGCAGCGTCACCCGCAGTAGGGGCCCCTCATAGAGATTAAACGGTTTATGAGATTCTATGTGAGCTTGGCGCTCAACCTCAGGCCATACCTGTGCCCCCAACCCTGATAAATCAATCTGCTGCAGTGTTGTTAGGCCTTTAGGGTGAACAATTTGCTGAGGCTGTCCACTGCTGCTTGTCTCTCCCTCGTTAGTTTGGTCTGCATCAACAAAGGTGGTACGAAGAATCTCATGGCGCTGAATCAAAGTCTGTAACACTTGATTTAAAGCATTAAGATCTAGTTTTCCCCGTAGACGCAGTCCAAAGGGAACGTTATAGAACGGATTGTCAGGTGCAAACTGATACAGAAACCAGAGACGTTGCTGGGAAAATGATAACGGCACGACAGCGTCAGCAGGACGACGGGGAATAGCTGGAGTTGCCGTTTTAGCTTTTCCCTTTAATCGCTGAGCCAGGAGCGCCCGTTTGGCCGCAGAGAGTTGGGATTTTCGATTGGAAATCGGGTCTGCCATCGTAGTTTGCTTGTCTGCTTGTTCTAATCGATTGACTAATCTCCTTACTAGCCCATGAGTGCCTGTGCTTCTTCGTCTGTCATTGATTCAATTTCCTCTAGAAGGGCTGTTTCAACGACCACAGCAATTTCGGCTACCGTATGGGCTTCAAACAGCTGTCGTAGGGGCAGCTCGACTTGAAACACTTCCCTTAGACGCGAGAGGACCTGAGTCGCCAATAAAGAATGGCCGCCTAAGTCAAAGAAGTTGTCGTTGACGCCAATGGTTTCTAGACCTAGGACCTCTGTCCAGATTTCTGCAATGGACTCTTCTGTTGGGGTACGAGGGGCGACAAATTGTTTGGCCAGGTCAGGTCTGATGCGTTCTGGGGCGGGTAGTGCCTGTCGAGCTACTTTGCCATTAGGGTTGAGGGGTAGGGCAGCCAGAGCAACAAACAGGCTCGGAATCATATAGTTGGGCAGCCGCTGACGCAAAAAGGAACGGAAGTCAGTAGTATCTAGATCTTTTTCTGCTGTGGGCACCACATAGGCTACTAGCAAAGGATTGTCAGGATTGTCTTCCCTGACAATGGCACTGGCTGCCTGGACATGAGGATGCTGGTTGAGCTGAGCCTCGATTTCTCCCAGCTCAATGCGAAAACCATGGAGCTTCACCTGTAAATCCACCCGGCGTAAAAACTCCAGATTGCCGTCAAGGTGGCGGCGAGCCAGGTCTCCAGTGCGGTACATGCGGGCTCCTGACTGGTTGCTAAAGGGGTCTGGCATAAACCGAGAGGCCGTTAAGCCTGGACGCCGCAAATAGCCACGGGTGACACCGTTGCCACCGATGTAAACTTCGCCTGGAATTCCCATAGGGACAGGATTTAAATCTGGGTCCAACAGATAAATTTGGCTATTGGCGAGGGCTTGACCGATGGGAACAGTAGCCGCTGTTTGCTGGGCCACCGCTTTAACAGCATAGGTTAGGGCCCCAACAGTGGTTTCGGTGGGGCCGTAGTGGTTAAAGTTGTGGCAGGTGGGGGCTAGTTGTTGGATCTGTTCTATCAGTGACCATGGGCAGGTTTCGCCTCCGAGTACTAGCCGTTGACGGGGTAATATCTGTTCTGGTTGTGGAATTTGCAGGAGAGCTTTGAGGTGGGATGGCACAATCTTAAGGCAGTCAATGGGATGCCGTTGTGTGTAGTCCATTAGCGCCTGGGCATCCCCAACGCGCTCTGCAGCAATCAGGTGCAAGGTGCCCCCCTGGCAGAGGCAGGGAAAGATCATAGTGTGGCCCAAATCGGCAGCCATGGTGGATACTGTGGCGTAGTGACCAGCGGCGGGTAGCTTTAGGCGGTCAATGGCACTGTCGACATAGGCGATTAACTGACGATGTTCCACGGCGACACCTTTGGGCTGTCCTGTGGACCCGGAGGTGTAAATGATGTAAGCAAGATTGGCCGGGGTAACAGTGCTAGTGGGATTAGCGTGACTTTGTTGGCTGATAGCATTGCTGTCACTGTCCAAACAGACTACCTGAGAGCGAACCAATGTCTCTCCTATCAGCCGTTGTCGTGTGACTAAAATCTTCGCCCGAGCATCGTCTATGCGATAGCTAACGCCATTGCCGGGTAATGCCAAATCAATCGGTAAATAGACTGCGCCTGCCTTGAGAATGGCCAGAAGAGCAATCAGCAACTCAGGCCCTCGTTCCAGATATAGGGCAACGGGCACTTCTGGTCCAGCACCCAGCTGTTGTAGATGATGGGCCAGCTGATTGGCTTGATTGTTAAGGTCCTGATAGGTCAACTGCTGGTCTTCATAAATCAGAGCGAGGGCATTGGGTGTGTGTTCAGCCTGTTGTTCAATGCGGTGATGAATGCAGGTGTTCGGGATACCTTGTAGAAGCTCGCTGCCTGAGGAGGGCATTAGGTCACAGGTGTCATCCGTTAGTTTGAAACTGCCGATGGGGGCTGTTGGCTGTTGGCTAATGTTGGCTAAGAGAGCATGGAGCTGGGTGCTGAGGGTTGCGATCGCACCCTCAGCCATAATCGTCTCATCATAGTGAAATTCTAAAATTAGCTGCTGCCCTCTTTGAACAGCAGTTAATCTTAACTCTGGAGCGTCCCCATAGCCCCAGGTATGGTCAAGGGTGAAGTCGATTCCACCAGCATTCACCGTGGCCGGTTGAGTCATAAACTCAAACCCAACGGGTAGCTTGACCAAGCGCTCAACAGGGAAATAATCTTGCCAGTCATTTAGATCTTGCCAGGACTGTTCTACTTGTCGTAACAGCGCTGTAAAAACCGTTTCTCCAGACAACTGCCCCTGCAAAGGCACTGTGCGGTTAAAGGGGCCACAGGCCTCTACTAAATCCTCATCCTGACGACCGTCACAGGTCACTCCAATGGTGATACTATCTCGCTCACTATGTCGCCACAGCAAAATTAACCAGCTCGTCAGCAAGATAGCTGAGGTTGATTCTGTCATGGCTATGAGTTTGCTGGCGACATCGGTTGCCACATCACTGCGATAAACCAGAGGAGTATAGTCTCCTGGTTGCAAGCCTCGATACCGTAAGGGCGGCGACAACGGTTGAGGTGTTTGTGCAGACTGCTGCTGCCAAAACGCCTGAGCTGCCTGACTATCTTCATCCACATCAGTCAATAACTGCTCTTGCCAGGCGGCAAACTGAACATACTGCACTGGGTCTTCACTGAGCTGCAGACCACCATAGCGTTGACTCAGCTGAGTTAGAAAAATCTGATATGTCTGGTGATCAGCATATAGGGCAGGCAGGGTAAGCAATAGGGTATGCCGTCGTTCACTAATCTGAAAGATCGTGGCTTGGACACAGGCTTGATCGGTCCTCTGGGCTAGTTGCCGATGGGTTTCTTGATGATTTGCGATGGTCCGCTCTGCAGAGGTGTCGGTCGTTAAATCCACTACCTGCCAGATGATGGTTCCTCGCTCCTGAATTACCTGTAGTGGCAGTATTATCCCTTGGGTTTCCTGAAAACTAGTCCGAAAAATCTCATGGTAATCAACAATCGCTTGCAACGCCCTTTGCAGTAATGCTAGGTCGAGGTTGCCCTGCAACGTAATATGGCACTGAGCGGTCAGAGCTTTGTCCAAATTAGACTGCTGCCACCAAATCTGGCGTTGTTGGGAAGAAAGCTTAAAACCAGTGATCGACGGAGAAGACATAGGGGAACAGTTTGAGGATAGGAGAGTAACGTGAATAAGAGTAGAGAAATTAGCGGAAAAAGAACTAAGCGGCAGGAGACGGGGATACCTGATTTAGGTTGGCTTGGGTCATAATTTCCCCCATGGCCACCGCAATTTTGCGAGGCCCCACATAGGACTGTCGTCCGTGGGCCATCAGCATGTTGTCGAGCATCAGCATATCTCCCTGCTGCCAAGTGAAAAATTGTTCCGCCTCTGTGTAAGCGGTTTGCAGTGCATGGAGCACCTCCGGCTCAATGGGGGACCCATCACCGTAATAAACCTGGCGCGGTAGCCGATCTTCTCCAAACAGAGAAAGCAGGGACTGCTGTGTGGGCTGATCAAGATAGGACAGATGGTGCAGCTGTAGCTGGTTAAACACTACCCCCTCGCCAGTGTGAGGGTGACGGGCCAGGGCTGGCCGTATCTGTCGGGTTTGTAATCCATCATCTGCTAGCCACTCCCACTCTATGTCAGCAGCCTGACAACGCTGTTCTACAACACTACGGTCGTTAGTGTGGAAAAAGTCCTGCCAATTCACATCCAGACCCTTAATATAGTTGCGAACATACATGAGTTGTTTTTGGTCTAGACAATCTCGAATTTCGGGACTCAAGGCCTGATAAATTTTACGGCAGTCTACGATGGGGGTGGCCCCTCCTTGCTTGGCCGGTTGTAAACAGCAGAACCAAATTTTCATGGGCCACTGCTGTAAATGAGAACTCTCATTATGGAACAGAATGGCCTTGTCTTCTGGATAGGGGGTGGAGCCATATACCTTGTCACTCACCCCTGTGCGGGGTAGGTCGCCATATTCGCCAAACAGATCGGGGCAGATGGCTTCGGCGGCCTGTTCAAAATCCTTGGCAGTGGTAATCGAAAATCCACGGAAAAGCAAAGCACCGTGTTTAGATAGCTGCTGATTAAGGGCTGTCCGTTCTCCCTTTGCCCACGGGGCCAAATCAACGTTGTCACTGTTGGCCTGGACCGTCATGACGCCACAGGGTAAGGGCTGAATGTTGACGACATCGGCTGCCGATTGCTGTACGGCCTGAGGCGCTACTCGTTTGAACTTCTTACGTCGTTTGGGACCTTTTGAACTTGACTGCTGTTGGGTAATCATAGATGTGAGGGTTTCTAACGAGATATCCGGTTGAGATACGGCCTGGGTAAGGAGTGTCTCAAATTGCTGAGCCAGGCGGCTGATGGTGTCACCGGCAAAGCGGTCAGTGCTGTAGTTCCAGGCAACGGTGATACCGTCAGGGGTTTCATTGACAAAGAGGGCCAGGTCAAACCGGGCGGAGTTGGTCTCTAAAGAGACTGGTGTCAGGGTGATATCTGGCAGTTCTAGTGGTGTAAAGGGGGCATTTTGCATGACAAACAGCACTTGAACCAGGGGCGTTGCACCGCCACGGCGTGTATCGGTCTGCAGGGTTTGAACTAGCTGGGAAAAGGGTAAATCTTGGTGAGCATAGCTATCTAGGGCCACATCTCTTACTCGCTGCAGCAAGTCTTGAAAGCTGGGATTGCCTGATAGATCCGTACGCAACACCAGTAAGTTAATAAAGAATCCAATCAGTCCTTCAATTTCAGCCCGGTTACGATTGGCGATATCGGTGCCCACCAGCATATCCGACTGCCCTGTGTGGGCATACAACAATGTCTTGAACCCGGCCAGGAGGGCCATAAATAATGTGGCCCCATTGTCCTGACTCAATCGATGTAGTTTGTTAGCCAGAGTCGCTGGCAGCTGAAATTTAGCCATGTCCCCTCGAAAGCTAGGGGTTTCCGGCGGTGGATAGTCTGCTGGTAAATTCAAGACTGGCAGCTGGCCCCCTAATTTTTGCCGCCAGTAGGTGAGCTGTTGATCTAGTACCTCACCCGTGAGCCATTGACGCTGCCAGACGGCAAAGTCTGCATACTGAATCGGTAAGGATTCTAGTAAGGGTAGTGATGATGTGGTGTAGGCGGTATATAGGGTAGCCAGCTCATTTACCAGTACGCCCGTGGACCAAATGTCGGAAATAATATGGTGAGTGGTCCACAACAGCACATGCTCTTTTTCCTGCAAACGCAGAATCCGAGCTCGAAAGAGTGGTCCCTGGGTGAGGTCAAAGGGCGCTTGTTCTTCGATGGTGGCTAACCGCTGTATTTCTTCAGCCTCTGGCGTTAGGGTTGGCAGATCAACGATGGGTAAGGCGGCTGCGAGGGTGGTGGCAATTTGTTGTACTGGTTTGCCCTGCTGCAGGATGAAGGTGGTTCTGAGGGTCTCGTGGCGATCCACAATTGTCTGTAAACTTTGCCGTAGTGCCTCAATGTCCAGGTTGCCATTAAGGCGAACGGCCATGGTTTGGTTATAGGCCCCACTGCCAAGATCCAGCTGTTGGATAAACCACAGTCGCTCCTGGGCAAAGGAGAGGGGTAAGGGCTGATCTCTCTCTACTCGGCTGATTGCATCCTGCTGAGCCTGGCGTTGCTCCCCTAGCCATGTGGCCAATTCCACTACGGTGGGGGTTTCAAATAGCTGTCGTACCGAGATAGTCACATGGAAAATCTGCCGCATGCGGGTAATGATTTGGGTGGCTAAGAGGGAGTGACCGCCCAATTCAAAGAAGTTATCGTAAATGCCGATCTGTTCTGCTGGTAGTGTCAGCACGTTAGCAAATAGGGCGGCAATGAGTTTTTGACGCTCTGTCTGGGGGGCAACAAACTCGGTGGTGTGCTCGTAATCGGGTTCAGGTAGGGCCTTGCGATCTAATTTGCCATTGGGTGTAAGGGGCAACGCGGGCAGAAACATCACTGCATTGGGGACCATATAATCAGGCAGATGCTGTCTGAGGTGTTGCTTGATGTCATTGGTCTTAACCTCACCGACAACATAGGCCACCAACCGTTCCTGCTGGGCCGTATCCTTGTGAACAATCACCGCACATTGCTGCACTTGCTCGTGGCGATCAAGCACCATTTCAATCTCCCCCAGCTCAATGCGAAAGCCTCGCAGTTTGACCTGGTAATCTGCCCGACCAAGATAATCAAGGGTGCCATCGGGCAGATAGCGGGCTAAATCACCGGTGCGATAGAGACGTGCTCCGGGTATTTGGCTAAAGGGATTTGGGATAAAGCGTTCGGCGGTCAGGCTAGGGCGTTGATAGTAGCCCCGTGACAGGCGGACGCCGCCGATGTAAAGTTCTCCTGGCACGCCTACGGGGACAGGATTAAATGACTCATCCAGGAGATAGATTTGGGTGTTGGCCAACGGTCGCCCGACGGTGATGGGTTTGTCTGCTGTGATGGCCTGTTGGGTTGCCCAAACCGTTGCTTCGGTGGGTCCATAGAAATTTCTTAAGGTGGCACATCGAGAGATTAACGCTGAGGCTAAGTCAGGGGATAAGGCTTCTCCACCACAGATGATTTGTAATTGAGAGCTACCTGCCCAGTTGGCATCCAGTAGCATACGCCAGGTGGCAGGGGTGGCCTGCATCAGGGTTACACCATGGGTATTAATTTGGTCAGCGAGGCGCAGACCATCTTGGGCCACATCTCGGGAGACTAGAACCAGTCGCGCCCCAACCACAAGAGGGAGCCATAGCTCTAAAATCGACATGTCAAAGGAGAAGGATGCTGCCGACAGGATGGTGTCCTGTTGGCTAATGCCTAACGCTTGTCGTTGAGAGTGCAGCAAATCTACAACGGAATTGTGGGTGATCTGGACTCCCTTGGGTCGACCTGTGGAGCCGGACGTGTAGATCATATAGGCCAGGTTTTCTGCCTGGGGAGGGTGGGCAGATGAAACAGGGGAAGCGATGGGTTGATCTAAACAGACAGTCTTCCCGTTATAGCTGGGGAGAAGATTCAACAGCCAAGACTGACTGACCAATATTTCGATGTCGGCGTCATCCACCATAACGGCCAAACGCTGTTGTGGATAGTGGGGATCCAGCGGAATATAAGCACCTCCGGCTTTGAGGATCCCCAGAAGACCTACCATCATATCCACCGAGCGTTTTACGCAGATACCCACTAATGTGTCAGGTCCCACCCCAACAGTCTTTAAATAGTGAGCCAGGCAATCTGCTTTGGTATTTAGATTCTGGTATGTTAGTTGTTCTTTTTCGAATACCACCGCCACTGCGTCCGGTGTGCGTTGCGCCTGCTGTTCAACCAAGGTGTGCAGGCAGGTGTCAGGGTATGGGGCACCTGTATTATTCCACTCTGCTAGCTGTTGTTGTTCTGGGGCGGTGAGCAAGGGCAGGGTGGCTACAGACTGGGAAGTATCGGTCACCATCGCCGTTAGGAGCACCTCAAAATGGTTGGCCATGCGGGCAATGGTGTCTGGCTCAAACAGGTCAGTGTTATATTCCCACTGACCGACTAAGCCCTGATCACTGTCTTCTATGGAAAGGGTTAGGTCAAATTTGGCGGCAACGGACTCGGCGGGGAGCGGAGTCACGGTCATATTGGGTAATTCCAGGGGAGCTTTGGGGGTATTTTGCAGCATAAACATCACCTGGAATAGGGGCGAATGGGCCAGGCTGCGCTGGGGCTGCAGGATTTCTACGATTTGTTCAAAGGGGACGTCTTTATGGCTGTAGGCCTCCAGGGTCATTTGTTTGACCTGCTGGAGGAGGGATTTGACGGAGTCTGTGGGGGTGATGTGCGATCGCAACACCAATGTATTCACAAACAACCCAATCAACGGTTCCAGCTCAGCCTGCTGGCGATTAGCAATACTAGACCCCACTACAATATCGGGCTGGTTGCTATAGCGATAAAGCAGTATCTGGAAAGCCGTCAGCAGCGTCATAAACAGAGTGACCTGATGCTGTTTAGACAGAGCTTCTAGTTGGTCGCTTAATGGCTTAGGTAGCGTAATTACCTGGGTCCGACCATTAAAACTTTGTACCGCTGGTCGAGGATGGTCCGTGGGCAATTCTAACAGTATGGGAGCGTCTGCTAGCTGCTGTCGCCAATAGCCAAGCTGAGTGTCCAGAACCTCCCCCTGCAGCCACTGGCGTTGCCATTGGGCATAGTCGGCATACTGCACAGGTAGAGCAGGTTTATCCCCTCCATCGGGGCCATAGAGCCCGATCAGTTCTCGGATAAATACACCAATGGACCAGCCATCGCTAATTATGTGATGCATGGTCAACACAAGAACAGCGGTGTCTGGCTTGAGTCGGACCAACGCCACCCGCAGCAACGGGCCTGTCGTCAGGTCAAACGGCTGCTGTACTTCATGGTTGAGCCAATCTGGTAGGGGCACAGTCAGCTCAGATGACTCGATCACCCGTAGAGGCATCTCCAGCGTTGGATGAATCTGTTGTACAGCGGCACCGTTAACCACAGGAAAGGTGGTGCGGAGCACCTCATGGCGACGAATCATGTCACCAAGGGCTTGCTGTAGAAGGGCTACATCAAAGCTGCCTTCTACCCGGACCGCTCCTGGCATGTTGTAGGTAGCCGACACCCCTTCCAACTGCGCCAGAAACCACAGCCGTTCCTGGGCATAGGAGAGTGGTATGGGTGTCTCATTTCGGGGTGTCGGTGTGATTTGCGGAACCCTTAGGTCACCAGAGTTTTGGGTATCTAATACTGTATCTACGCCAGCTACAGTGGGTGTTTCAAACAAGACCCTCAAGGGAATCTCTCTTTCGAATGTCTGGCGTAGGGATGTGATTAATCGCATTGCCAGCAGAGAATGACCGCCCAACTGAAAGAAATCATCATGGATGCCAATGGCCTCAGCCGGTATGGAGAGAATTTCGGCAAAGAGATTTGTAATTAGAATCTGTCGCTCGGTTTGTGGTGCGACAACGCCCTCTGTTTGGCTGACACCATAGGTGGGCGTCGGCAATGCTTGGCGGTCTATCTTGCCATTGGGCATTAGGGGCATTTCGTCCAATGGCACCATCATCGTTGGCACCATATAGTCGGGGAGGCGTTGTTTCAGAGCTGTTTTTAGCTCTTCCTCCAACACTTCCTTAGACACTTCACCATCGCTGACCACATAGGCTACCAGTCGCTGGTCTCCCGGTTCATCTTCTCGCATTAGCACCACCCCTGCCTTGATCTGCTCATGCTGAATCAGGGCCGCTTCAATCTCCCCCAGTTCAATGCGGAACCCACGAATTTTTACCTGGTGGTCTATGCGACCCAGATATTCAATGGCACCATCGGCTTGATAACAAGCTAAGTCTCCGGTTTTGTAGAGACGACCTGCGCCCAAGGGATTAGCAATAAACTTCTCCGCCGTTAACTCCGGCCGGTTTAGATAGCCCTTGGCGATACCAGCCCCACCTATATGCAATTCTCCTGGCGCCCCCATGGGCACCAATTGCAAATTTGCATCCAATATATAAGCCTGGGCATTGGCAACGGGGCGCCCAATGGGAATAGTTTTGGGTGTCTCACCAGGATTGCAGGTCCAATAGGTGGAATTAATGCAAGCTTCCGTGGGGCCGTACAGGTTATGTAAGGATGCATCAAGCTGGCCGAAAAACGCCTGCGGTAAGTCAACTGATAGCGCTTCCCCTCCGCAAAACACTTGTTTAAGGGACCGGCACTGATCAAAGTCTGGTTGTTCCAACAATAGCCTTAATAAAGAAGGAACAAGCTGTATATGGGTGATTTGCTGATCGATGATGGTTTTGACTAAAAAATCTCCAGCTTGGAACCTGCCGGGACTAGCGAGAACTAACTGAGCCCCTGCCAACAGTGGAGCATAGAATTCCCAGACAGATGCATCAAAACTAAAGTTTGTTCTCTGAAGAAACTTGTCTGTCTCCTCTAGGGGAAACGTTTGCTGTATCCATTGCATCTGGTTACTGATGGCCCGGTGGGGCACCATAACGCCCTTAGGCTGCCCAGTAGAGCCAGAGGTGAAAATCACATAGGCGAGGTGATCAGCCATCACCTTTACAGAGAGATTTTTAGAAGAATTCTGGGCAATGGTGGTCCAATCTTTATCTAAGCAGATTACCTGGGTTTTTAAGTCTGGCAGACTGTCCAGCAGGTGTGTCTGGGTGAGCAGTACCGAAACCTGGGTATCCTCAAGCATAAATTCAATTCGTGCTTCGGGATAATAGGGATCGATGGGTACATAGACCCCGCCTGCTTTCAGAATCGCCAGCAGACCCACCACCATTTCTGGGGAACGCTCTACACAAATACCCACTAAGGTGTCAGGACCCACTCCCAACCCTTGCAGATGATGGGCTAACTGATTGGCGCGCTGGTTGAGTGCTTGATAGGTGAGCTGGGTGTTTTCTGATATCACCGCTATCGCATCTGGTGCTTTGTCAACCTGCTGTTCAAATAGTTGATGAATGCATGCTTGTGAGTAGTCTTGGGTCGTTTGATTCCACGTTGTCAACAGCTGTTGTTCAGCATTGGTTGCCATCGGTAGCGTTGCGATCGGTGCCGAGCTGTCATTTACGATTGCCTGGAGAAGTGCTTCAAAATGGTGGCTCAGACGTTTAATGGTCTCGATGGTGAACAGGTCGCTGTTGTAGGCAAAATTTAACGATAGCTGTTGCCCAGGAATCATGACTAGAGTCAGCGGGTAGTTCGTCCGTTCACTGGCAATGACATTTTGCAGCGGTAATGTTTGCTGATAATCCTGCAGGGTTTGGTCAATGGGATAGTTTTCAATTACCACTAGGGTGTTAAACAGATCGTGGGGCAGCTTACTCAGACGCTGAATTTCCACCAGGGGCATATAGCTATAGCTTTGTAATGCCTGGAGATCTTGCTGCAGCTGTTTTAGTACGGTTGCGCTGGAAGAGCCTGAGGATAACGTTACCCTCAGCGGTAGGGTATTGATAAACAGCCCCACCATGTCCTCAACACCGTTTAGGGGGATGTCACGCCCTGACACCGTGATCCCAAAGGTCACATCTGATTCGCCGCTGTAGCGGCTGAGCAGGATACCCCAAACGCCATAAATAAGGGTGGCTAAACTTATCCGCTGTTGCCTTACCCAGGCTTGGATTTCCTGGGTAAAATCTGTCCTCAGTAGATTTTTCCACTCATGTAGGTCAGATGTTAGAGATGGTGTATGCTCTCGGGCTTGCAGAGGTAACGGTGTTGGGGTCAGAAACCCCGTTAGCTGTTGTTGCCAATAAGCTTCAACCGTTGTTCGATCCTGCTGTTGTAACCAGGCCACATAGGTTTGATAAGGGCGGCGGTTAACCCCAGGCTTAACCCGTTGTTGGTTGCTGGTTTGGTAGTTGATCAATAGATCCTGCATCAACATCGATAGACTCCAGCCATCCAATAAGGCGTGGTGGTAGGTCCAGACGAACTGATGGCGATGGTGTCCCAGGGTAATCAAGGTACAGCGCATCAGCGGAGCTTTTGTCGTATCAAAGCCCGTTTGCTGATCGTGCTGTAGCCATTCCTGTAATTTTTGCTGTTGCTCTGGCACATGCTGCCAATCGTGATGATGCCAGGGCAGGTCTACCTGTTTAAGGACCACTTGTAGGGTTTGAGTCCGCTGCCAAATAAAACAGGTGCGCAGCACGTCATGTTGATCAATCAGCTGCTGCCATGCCTGTCGCAGTGTATCCAGATCAACCGCCCCCTCTAGGGTGAACTGGAGTTGTTCAACATAAATACCCGATTCAGCCGCATAGGCACTATGAAACAGCATGCCCTGCTGCATGGGCGTGGCTGGATAAATGGTTTGAATGTTGCGACTCAGTTTAGTATTCACGGCGTAGTTAGTTTGAATAGTCTGGGGGCGGACAAATTGTTTGAGGACTTAACTGTGTCCCTATGAGCTGAGTTGCTGCATCACATCGTCGAGGTCAGTCTGGGATAAATCAACCATGGGAAAATCAGATGGGGTATAGCCTCCTGTGTCTGTCGACAAACAGTGGTCGATGAGTGTTTTTAGGGCATGGATGTAATTCTGGGCTAGCTGTTCGATGGTGTCTGGGTGATGGTGGGCACGGCTGTAACTCCAATTGATTTGTAATTTTCCTGTCACTGTCTGGCTCGTAATATCAATTAGGTGGGGGCTGTTTCCATCTGGTGCGTGAACCTCGCCTACAGGTTCAGGGGCTAAGGACCAGTCACCAGAATCATCCAACCCTTTGTCAATTTGACCCAGGTAGTTAAAACTTAGCTGCGGTGTTGGCAATGCAGTCAGGATAGACTCTGGCGTCATGTAGCGCAGTAGTCCATGGCCAAGCCCACCCTGGGGAATCGCTCTGAGGGATTCTTTTATCGCCTTTAGATTTTCTCCAGGAGATGCTTGAGGTGTCGTTGTTAACAGCACTGGATAAAGACTGGTAAACCAGCCCACAGTGCGAGAGACATCTATTGATTCCCATAGGGGATCTCGTCCGTGGCCTTCTAAATTGACGAGCACGGTGTTACTACCGGTCCAAGTCCCGAGCACATCAACCAAAGCGGTCAATAAGGCATCGTTAATATGAGTGTTGTAGGCCTCTGGCACCTGTTGCAGAAGTTGTGCGGTATTTTCTTCGCTCAGGCTGGTGGTTAGGGTGACCGCTTCAGCTACGGTGGCTGTGTTGGGCGTGTTGGCGATATCTACAGGTAAGGGTACTACCTGGGACCAGGGAAGATTAAGCCAGTAGTCAAGCTGGGCTTTTAAGTCATCGGATTGACTGTAGCTTTCTAGCTGTAAGGCCCAGTCCTGATAGGCTGTTGTTTTTGGGGGTAGCTGGGGCTGTTCAGTGTGTTGATACAGATCCCATAGGTCACCCAGTAAGATACGCCAGGAGACGCCATCGATTACCAGGTGATGGAAGATGAGTAACAGCCGCTGTTGGCTGCCTAGATTAAATAGAACAATGCGACCTATGGGACCCTGGCTGAGGTGGAGACTGGCTTGCTTTTGGGTTGCGATCGCAACCATCTTCTCCTCCTGCTTTGCCGCTGACAATTGCGATAAATCTACCTTTTCTACAGGAATCTCAACATGATCTTCAACATGGTCCTGGTACCACTGACCATCCCGCTGTTCAAACCGCAACCGCAGTGCGTCATGGTGGACTACTAAGTGTTCCAAACTCTTCTGTAATCTGTCTTCCTGAAGATCAGAGGGTATCTGCAGCAATATTGCCTGATTAAAGTGGTGAGGATTGCTCCACTGTTGGTCCAAGAACCACTGTTGAATCGGTGTTAGAGGGACTGACCCCATCACTTGCCCTTGGTTCGCCAGAATTGGTGATTCGACCTCATGAATTGAGGCGTAGGCGAGTTCACTAATGGTTTGGTATTGGAACAGCTGTTTTGGACTGAGGGACAACCCCGTCTTGCGAGCCTGGGCAATCATCTGAATACTCAGAATTGAATCTCCCCCCAGCTCAAAGAAATTATCATGAATGCCAATCTGTCCATGGCCGAGAATGTCCTGCCAGATTTCCGTTAGAACCTTCTCTTCATCGGTTTGAGGCGCAACAAATTCATGGCTGTGGTCAGTATCAGGAGCCGCTAAGGCTTTGCGATCCACTTTGCCATTAGGGGTCAAGGGCAAAGACTCCAGGGGCACCAACACATTGGGCACCATATAGTCGGGTAGGTGCTGCTTCAAGTGTGCCTTGAGACTGTCTAACTCACTTTCGAGATCGTCAGTGCGCACAACATAGGCCACCAGTCGCTTGTTGCCCGGAGTATCTTCCCTCACCATGGCCACACACTGTTGCACCTGTGGGTGCTGAGCCAGAACCGCTTCAATTTCCCCCAGCTCAATGCGAAATCCCCGCAGTTTCACCTGGTAGTCGATGCGTCCGATGTATTCAATGGCCCCATCGGCTCGATAGCGGGCCAGGTCGCCAGTTTTATAAAGCCGTCCTTTACCAAAGGGATTGCTAATAAATCTCTCTTGGGTCAGGTCTGGGCGGTTTAAATAACCCCGGGCCAGTCCGGCACCGCCAATGTGTAATTCTCCCGGTACTCCAATGGGAACTGGCTGACAGCCATTATCCAGGATATAAATCTGGGTGTTAGCGATGGGGTGTCCAATGGGGACAGACGTACCTTGTGAGTCTGGCTGACAGTGCCAGGCGGTGACATCAATGGCCGCTTCCGTGGGGCCATAGAGATTATGCAGTTCACACCCCAGTTGAGCAAAAAAGTCTTGCTGTAGCTGACTTGATAAGGCTTCACCGCTACAAATAACGCGTTTCAAACTCTGCAACCGTTCAATGTGGGGATCCTGTAGGAATGCTGCCAGCATTGAGGGAACAAAATGCACCGTTGTAATCTGCTGTTGCACCATCAGGTCGATCAGATAGTCACTGTCCTTATGGCCCTCCGGTTTGGCGACGATCAGCCTTGCTCCTACCGTCAAAGGCCAGAAAAACTCCCACACCGACACATCAAAGCTAAAGGGGGTTTTTTGCAGTACCCGATCTTCCGATGTCAGGCCATAGGTCTCCTGCATCCACAGCAGACGATTACAAATACCCCCATGGCGATTCATCACACCCTTGGGTTGTCCTGTCGATCCTGATGTGTAAATCACATAGGCCAGGTTCTCTGGCGTTAATTCTGTATTGAGATTGAGGCTGCTATGGTGGTCAATCTTGGCCCAGTCTCGATCTAAACAAAAGAGTTGGGCCTGCTGTTGTTGCAGTTGTTCGAATAGGGATGCTTGGGTTAATAAAATAGAAACCTGAGCATCCTGGAGCATAAACTGGAGGCGTTCCTGGGGATAGCTAGGATCTACTGGCACATAGGCTCCCCCCACCTTGAGAATGGCTAACAGGCCTATCACCATTTCAAGGGAGCGTTCCACGCAGATGCCCACCAGGGTGTCAGGCCTCACCCCCAAGTTTTCTAAATGATGGGCCAGCTGATTGGCTTTGTGATTGAGGTCCTGATAGCTCAGCTGTTTCTGTTCATAGACGACGGCCACAGCGTCAGGCGTCAGGCTGACCTGTTGTTCAAAGATTTCATGGATGCATTGGTTTGCTTGGGGATAGGAGATAGCGGTATCATTCCAATCAGTCAGAATCTGTTGTCGTTCTGCTGGGCTGAGCAGCGATAGGCTGCCTAAAGTCTGGGTCTCATCCTCAACCATTAGCTGCAGCAGGGTTTCAAAGTGACGCCCCATGCGGGTCACTGTCTCATCTTTAAACAGATCGCTGTTGTAAATCCAATAGCCCACTAGGCCCTGGGCACTATCTTCGATTTCCAGGGTTAAATCAAACTTAGCAACCTGGGTCTCCTCAGCCACGGGTGTGAGGGTAAGACCGGGTAACTCCAGGGCCTTCATGGGTGCATTTTGCAACACCAATAACACCTGAAAAATTGGTGTATGGGCCAGGGTCCTCTTGGGTTGGAGGGCCTCGACAATCTGCTCAAAGGGCACATCCTGGTAAGCGTAGGCATCCAGCGTGGTGCGTCTTACCTGGCGCAGTAAGTCGCGAACGGTGTCGCTGTTGTTAATGGGGGTACGCAGGGCCAGGGTATTAATAAAGAACCCCAGCAGTGGTTCTAATTCAGCCCGCTGACGATTGGCAATGGGGGACCCCACCACGATGTCATCTTGACCGCTATAACGATGGAGCAACAGTTGAAATGCGGCCAGGAGAACCATAAATAATGTCACCTGGTGGTTTTGAGCTAACTTATGAATCCGCTTACTTAATGCGGGATCTAGCCGCATGATGTGGGTGTTGCCCTGGAAGCTCTGGACTGAGGGGCGGGGATGATCGGTGGGGAGTTCTAATAGGGCTGGGGTATTGGCTAACTGCTGTTTCCAATAGTCGAGTTGTGTTGCTAAGGCATCTCCCAACAGCCACTGACGTTGCCACACGGTATAGTCCGTGTATTGAATGGTTAGGGGAGCAAGCGTAGGTGGTTGTCCCTGACTATAGGCCCGATAGAGCTGGGAAAATTCCTGGCTGAAGACGCCGATGGACCAGGCATCCCAGATAATGTGGTGTACTTCTAGGAATAGTATGGAGCGGCTGGGGGAGAGCTGCACCAGGGTGGCTCTGGCCAGGGGCAGGGCAGTTAGGTCAAAGGATTTTTGGGCCTGCTCATGGGTGAATGTGTGAATTTTGGTGTCTAAAGTAGGATGCGGGGCTCCATGGATATCGAAGGCCCAGTCTTGCCAGCTTTCTAGGTGTAGGGGCCAGTTGCCAGGAGCCGGGACTGCGTCATGAATGACTTGCACCGGCTTGCCATCAACAGCATCAAACGTGGTGCGGAGGACGTTGTGGCGGCGTGCGATCGCATCCAGCGTCTTTGCCAACGCATCCACCTGTACGGTGCCGCTAATCTGCAGGACAACTGGAATGTTATAGGTGGCGCTAGGACCTTCAAGCTGATGGATAAACCAAAGTCTTTCCTGAGACCAAGAGAGGGGAAAGGTATTGGTTTGACGTTCGGCAGGCAGAATGGGCAGCTTAGTGGGATCAATCCCTTCTTTTTGCAGCAGTTTAAGAAAAACTTCCCGCTTTTGGGGCGGTAAATTTGCTAGCCGTTTGGCTATGGCTTCTTGTTTTAGTCGCGCATTCTCGGCCATGGTTATCTTCCTTTCCGTTTTTCTTTAATCTCCTGTTGTGGGCTGATATCAGTCATTGAGAAGGATGCTGGCCTCCCCATCAGAAAGCTCCTCCATCTGATCCAATAGGTCGCTGAGTTTGTCTAGTTCATCGGTGGTTGATGTCGCCTGCTGTTTCTCCTTAATCACCTCTACAAGTTTGCCAATGGTTGGGGTATCAAACACTGTGGCAATGGGGATATCAACGGCAAAGGTCTGCCTCAGGTGGAACAACAGCTGGGTGCCAATCAGAGAATCTCCGCCGACCTCAAAGAAATTGTCGTTAATACCCAGATCATTTACCCCTAGCAATGTCTGAAAAATTTTCATCACCACCGCTTCTACCTGGTCGTCAGGAATGCTCTCCCCGGGGGCATAGGGTAGGTCTAAGGCTGGAGCTAAACTGGCATCTGGGTTAGTCAGGGCATAGTGTTTGGCGAGTTCGGCCAGACGCTGATGCAAAGGACGGGTGGATACCAATGCCCAGGGCTCGGTTTGGATTAACAGGCGCTCTAATACTTCGCCCGTTTCCTGGGGTAAAATTCCTTGGGCCAGGTCCATTTCTATCTGTCTAAGCAGACTTTCTCCGGCATGCTCGTTGGCCAATCGTTGTTTTAGTTGGCTCAAGCCGTCTATGGCCATGCCCACCTGTTGCACACTATCCCAATTAACGGTCAGGTAATGGGTGCCATTGTCTTGACTGCGAGAATTAGCATAGGCATCTAGAAAGGCATTGGCGGCGCAGTAGCTAGTCTGTCCAACTGCTCCTACCACAGCTGTTAGAGACGAACAAAGGACAACAAAATCCAGAGACTGATTCTCCAGCGCTTTTTCTAAATTGAACGTTCCCTGGACTTTCGGGGCCATGACCGTTTCTGCTTCTTCCTGGGTCATCAGGGTGACGAGACCGCCGCCCAGAACTCCAGCAGAGTGAATCACCCCGTTAATGGAACCTGTTTGGTCAATGGCGGCTGAGAGAGCTGTGTCCAGCTCGGTCCGATTGCAGACATCGGCTGTGGCTATATGAACAGCGGCACCCTCGGCTTCCAACGCTCGGATCGCCTTAATTTTGTTAACGACTGAATCATCCGAGTCATGGGATTTTAGTAAATCATCCCAGGCGTTGACAGGTGGGAGGGGAGAACGCCCCAAGAGGATAAGTGTGGGCTGATATTTTTGGGCTAAATGTTGGGCAATGCTGAGACCTAAACCGCCTAACCCACCGGTAATCAAATAGACGCCACTGGAGTGAAATTTACTGGTTTCCGGGTGAACTGCGTCGATGGGATAGGGTTCAAAATCCTGGACCCAGCGGCGATTAGCACGATAGGCAACCGCTGTTTCAGATACCGTTGTCTCTAGCTCGGCCACCAGCTGGTCAGCTAGTCGCTGATTTAAATCAGTAAGGACTATATCTACACAACGACAGGTCAATCCAGGACTCTCCTTGGGAATCGTTTGGATGGGGCCTAGCAGTGTGGCTTTGGCGGGTGCTAATGAGTCTTCTCCAGTGACATTGTGCAGCTGTTGGGTGATCACTACCAGGTCGCAGGGGTGTGTTAGTCCTTGCTTGTTCCAGGCTTGAGCAAAGAACAGCAGACTATAAAATCCTTGGGCTTGATACTGTTCTAGTTGTTCCGTACTTGGGCAAGCCTCAAATGCTGGTAACGTCCATAGATGCACTACGGTATTCGGTACCTTTCCTAAGGACTGCAGCAGGCTATCGTAATCCTGAGGCTGTCGGGGATTGAGGCAGTAGTGAGTGGCATCTTCCTGGACAAAGGTTTCTCCAATTTTTACCTGGATCAGGGTGTGGCCCGCTCTCTCTAATTTATGAATCAGGTGTGGGGCCACATCAAAGTTATCTACAAAAACTAGCAGCGTCTCTAGGGTTGTCTCAGGCTTGACTGCCGCAGGAGGAAGGGGACGACGTTTCCAGGTGGGTAAATAGAACCAGTCTGCTAGATCTTGTTTTTGATTGGGAGGGCTGGGGGCGACCATAGGTGCTGTTGCTTCTAGCCAGTAGCGCTGCCGTTCAAAGGGATAGGTGGGTAGGGGCACCCGATGGCGCTGTTCTTCACCGTAGACAGCAAACCAATCTATCGTTGCCCCTTGGAGCCAAAGTTTGCCCAGGGCCGTGATTAATGCCTGCTGGTCTGAGCTGGGTTCTTTGGGGTGACGCATGGATGCAACCACTGCTTGCCCTTTACTGTTGGGATTACGCTTAGCGAGGGAACTGAGAGTTTTACCTGGCCCCACCTCCAACAGAATCTGTTTACCAGCAGTATCCTGGCAAAGCTGAGTGACTCCCTGGGCAAAGCGGACAGGCTGGCGCAGATGCTGCACCCAGTAGTCAGGATCTATCGCCTGGTCTGTGGTTATCCAGGTGCCGGTGAGATTAGATAGATAGGAGATTTGGGGAGGCTGCAGATGGACCTGCTGACAGCGCTGGCGGAAGGGCTCCAAAATGGGGTCCATCATGGGGGAATGGAACGCGTGGGATGTGTGCAGACGCTGGCTCTCGATAGATTGGCTGGCTAAATGTTGTTCTAATGCATCAATGGCTTTGGTAGGACCTGACACGACGCAGCGGTTTGGTTCATTGAGGACTGCGATCGCAATTTCCCCAAACGTCTCATTGCCAGCTAGCAAGTTCTCTACCTGCTCCACTGGCAGCGGCACCGACAGCATTGACCCTGTTGGTAGCTGCTGCATCAGCCGTCCCCGTGCTGCTACCAACGCCAGACCATCTTCCAGGCTAAACACTCCCGCTAAACAGGCCGCCACATATTCTCCGATGCTATGGCCTAACATGGCCCCAGGCTGCACGCCCCAGGAAAGCCATAATTGGGCTAAAGCATATTCAATAACAAATAATGCTGGCTGGGCAATGGCCGTTTGTTTGAGTTGTTCTGTAGCGGTAGCTTGTGCATCAGGTTGGGGGTAGAGCAGCTGGCGTAGGTCTATATCAAGCAGGGGCTGCAGCTGTTCTGCACAATAGTCCACCTTTTGACGAAAGACAGGTTCCGACTGGTAAAGGTCTAACCCCATGTTTACATGCTGGGCTCCCTGGCCAGGAAACAGAAACGCAACAGAACGCGCATCAGTATCAGCTGCAGTCAAGCACTGAGATGGATCGCCTAACGCCGCTATCGCCTGGTCACGGTCCTGACACACCACCAGACGACGATGGGCAAATTCCTGACGTCCACAGCTCAGGGTATAGGCCACATCCGCCAGGTTGAGGGTGGACTGTTGATGCAAATGGTCCACCAGGTTTGCTGTTGCGGTATCGAGGGCGGAGGCTGTCCTCGCCGATAGGAGCAATGGCTGCCAGGGGCGACTAGGGCCAGAAGGAGACCGCTGGGGGGCTTCCTCCAAAATGACATGGGCGTTAGTTCCACCGATGCCAAAGGAACTGACTCCGGCCCGTCTGGGTTGATGCTCTGTCTGGGGCCAGTCTTTTAAGTCTGTATTGACGTAGAAAGGGCTGTTCCCTAAGCCAGCTTTAGGGTTGGGAGACTCAAAGTTAAGGCTAGGTGGGAGTAACTGATGGTTAAGGGAAAGAGACGCTTTAATCAGACCTGTTACACCTGCAGCGGCATCCAGATGTCCCACATTGGTTTTGAGGGAGCCAATGGCGCAGGATTGTTGTTGAGTTGATTGTTGTGGATCTGAGTCTTGTTGAAAGGCACGATTTAGGGCCGCAATTTCAATCGGATCTCCCAAGGGGGTGCCAGTGCCATGGGTTTCAATGTAGCCAATACTCTCCGGTTCAACGTTAGCCACCGCCAAGGCGTCTTCAATGACGGCTGCCTGACCGTCAATGGCTGGTGCCGTGTATCCCACTTTACGAGAGCCGTCGTTGTTAATGGCAGACCCTTTGATCACGGCATAACAGTGGTCACCGTCTGCGATCGCATCTTCCAAACGCTTTAGCATTACGACAGCCACACCGCTACCGCCGATGGTCCCCCCTGCCTTGGCATCAAAGGCACGACAGTGGCCATCGGGGGACAGAATCATCCCCTCCTGGTAAAGGTAGCCGCTGGTGTGGGGAATACGAATTGAGGAGCCTCCGGTCAATACCATGTCCGTCTCACCGTTGATCAGACTCTGACAGGCTAGATGGACGGCCACCAGGGAGGTGGAACAGGCCGTTTGCACATTAATGGCTGCTCCAGTCAGATTTAGCTTATAGGCCACCCGTGTGGGCAAAAAGTCCTTATCGCTGGCCAGCACCATGCGGTAATTGCCCAGGGATGCCAGCAAATCTCGACGGTGGATAAGATTGTTGAGTAGGTATCCATTGATGCCCAGACCTGCATAAACACCGATGGCCCCTGGATAGCGCTGGGGGTCGTAGCCTGCTTGTTCTAGCGCCTCCCACGCACATTCTAAAAATAATCGTTGCTGAGGATCTAGAATTTCTGCTTCCTTGGGGCTGATGTCAAAGAAATCTGCATCGAATCGGTCGATATTATCTAGAACGGGATTTGCTTTGACATAGTCTGGATTTTTTAGCAGTGCGGGATCTACCCCCGCTTTGAGCAGTTCATCGTCTGAGAAGACTGAAACCGATTCCACCCCATTTTTGAGGTTTTGCCAGAACTGATCCACATTTTGGGCATCGGGAAAACGGCCTGACATGGACACAATGGCAATGTCAAAGCAGTTTGCAGTATCGGCCTGACGGCGTTTGCGATCGCGCGTTGGTTTGGCCCGAGTGGCCCGAGTATAACGCGTGAGAAAACCACTTAGCTCTTTAATGGTGGGGTACCCAAAGAGTTCTACGATGGGTATCTTAATTTTGAGCTGTTCCTGTAGGGCAGCGTGGGCCTGCACTAGGAGCAAAGAGTTGCCCCCCAGGTCAAAAAAGTTATTGTTAATGCCCACATTTTCCACCTGTAAAACAGATTCCCAGATGGAAACCAGCGTTTTTTCAATGGTGTTGTTGGGTTTAACATATGGCGTCTGGCCAGTGATGACGTTTGAATCAACGACTGGCAGGGCCTTGCGGTCGACCTTACCATTGGGGGTGAGGGGTAAGGTTTCCAGGGGCACTATCCAACCTGGCACCATGTAGTCGGGCAGCGCTTGCTTCAGCTGTTGACGAATCTCATCAACGGCTAAATCTTGATCGCCAACAATATAGGCAATTAAGCGCGGTTGTCTAGGAGTATCTTCACGGGCCACCACTACACAGTCTTTCACCTGCTGCTGACGGCTGAGTACCGATTCAATCTCTCCTAGTTCAATACGAAACCCTCGCAGTTTAACCTGGAAATCGATCCGACCGAGAAACTCAATCTCACCGTTGGCTAAATAGCGCACCCGGTCTCCAGTCTTATACAAACGTCCTGGACCAAAGGGATTGGCAATAAATTTTTGTTCCGTTAGCTCGGGGCGATTGAGATACCCTCTAGCTAGACCAACACCGCCAATGTGCAGTTCCCCTGGCACGCCAATGGGAACCGGCTGGAGCTTTGAATCTAAAATATAGGTGTGCACATTATTTAGAGGGCCACCAATGGTTAACTGTTGAGACTGACCGTCCAACTGAGCCAGAGTAGAGCAGACCGTAGCCTCGGTCGGGCCATAGGCATTCCAAAACTGGCAGTAAGGGGACCATTGATGGGCTAGCTCCAAAGAGCAGGCTTCACCACCCACAATCATGTGCTGCAGTGCCGACAAACGTTCCGCTTTGAGAAAGGGCAACACCGAAGGGGGCAAAAGTACGTGGGAAATCTTATGGGTGATAAAGGTTCGTTCTAGATTCTCCCCAGGAATTAGATCGGTGGATGTGGCTAAAACTAGGGTGGCACCGGATGTCAGTGCCATAAATATCGCCCAAATTGAAGCATCAAAGCTGGGGGATGAAAATTGCAGCACCCGACTGCCGACGCCCGCCTTAAAGCATCGCTGTTGGACAGCGGTCAGATTGCACAGACCTCTATGGGTATTTAGCACACCCTTGGGTTTCCCGGTGGAACCGGATGTATAGATAACGTAGGCTAAATTCTCAGCGGTGACATCCACCGGATTGGGCGAGGGGTGAGACTGATCTGTGAATGTTTTATCTAGGCAAATAACCTCGGCATCTATAGCTGGCAGACTCTCCAGGAGATGGGTTTGGGTTAGTAAAACACCCACCTGTGAATCCTGAAGCATAAATTGCAATCGCTCTTTCGGATACTTGGGGTCTAAGGGGACGTAGGCACCTCCCACCTTGAGAATGGCGAGAATGGCAATTACCCTGTCCATGGACCTGGAGACGCAGACACCGACTAATGTCTCCAGGCTTACACCTTGTTGCTGTAGTGTGTGCGCTAGCTGATTGGCTTTTAGATTTAAGTCTCGATAGCTGAGTTGTTCTGAGCCAAGGATGAGGGCGCTCGCATCCGGTGTTTTTTCTGCTTGAGCTTCAAATAATTTATGGGCAGCTTGATTATGGGGATAATCCGCCGGGGTATTATTCCACTCTTGCATTAGCTGCTGCTCCTGAGCCGTCAGCAGCGGTATAGCAGAGATAGTACAGTCAGGTGTGGTGGCACAGTGGATCAGAATCTCTGTCAGGTGTTCAACTAACCGTTGAATGGTTTCGGCTGCAAAAATATCGGTGTTATATTCCAGCCAGCCATTTAACCCATTGGCAGATTCTCCTAGATTAAGCACCAGATCAAACTGAGTCGTGCCAGTGAAGATGGGTTCGGGGTGAATGGTTAAGTCACCACAGGGATAGGCCTGGAACGGTAGATTTTGTAGCGTCAGCAACACCTGTAACAGTGGCGCATAGCTGCGGGAGCGTTCTGGCTGCAACACATCTACCAGTTTCTCAAAAGGTAAGTCCTGGTGGGCGTTGGCTTCGATCACCACATCTCGCACCTGCTGCAAAAGTTGGCGAAAGGTGCAGTCCGGTTCTAACTGTGTTCTCAGGGCCAGGGTATTGATCAAAACACCCATCAGTTGTTCTGTGGCCACCTGGTTGCGGTTGGCGACGGGGGCTCCTACAACTAAATCAGTTTGCTCGGTGTAACGATACAGCAGCACTTTAAAGGCAGCCAGGACAGTCATAAACAATGTCGACCCTTCACGCTGGCCTAAGTCCTTAAGGGCTTGGGTTAACTTTGGTGTTAGGGCAACGGCCTGTCTGCCTCCTTGGGTACTTTGCACCGGAGGACGGGGATAGTCTGTGGGTAGTTCTAGTACCGTGGGTGCCCCTTGCAGCTGCTGTTGCCAGTATTGAATATGGCGTTGGCTGTTCTCTCCTGCTAGCCAGTCTCGCTGCCAGATCCCATAGTCCACATACTGGATACTTAAGGGGGGGAGAGGGTTGGAGCGATTAGTCTGAAACGCTTCGTATAGGGCCGTTAGCTCTCGGATAAGAATGCCCAGAGCCCAGCCGTCTGCAATGATGTGATGCAGACACAGACATAGGATATAGCTGTCGGTGTCTAGCTGTAGGAGTTGAGATCGCAACAGCGGTCCGTTTGCTAAATCAAACGGGGCCTTAGCGGTGGTACTGGCGTGCTCCTCAACTTGTAGCTGCTGTTGTTCAAGGGCTAACCCTTGTAGATCAACACAGTCGAGTATCCATGGTTGCACCGGCTGAATCACCTGCACCGGTTCTCCCGCTCCATCAAACTTAAAGACAGTGCGTAGCGGTTCGTGGCGTTCACATAGGGCCGTCAAACTCTGTTCCAGGATAGAGATATTTAGAGGGCCCGTGATGCGAATAGAGCTGGGGAGATGGTAGAACGGGCTCTCAGGCTGGAGCTGATGCAACAACCATAGCCGTTGTTGCGAAAACGAAAGCGGGAACGTATCCGTATCTCGCGATTGGGCAGGGATTGACGATGATGATCCCTGCCGTTTCTTTTGCAGACGCTGGGTAAGCTGAGCCAGCTGTTCCGGGGAGAGATTGGTAATGCGATTGGTTAAATTATCCATGGTTAGTCCCTCCTCCTATGGTTTGGGGCTCATTGTCAGGGGCCAATTCAGACAATAAGTCCGGGTCGATCTGTTCTGCCAGGGTTTGGGCAATGGCGGTGGCTAGTTGAGCCACGCTAGGATCCTCAAACAGATGACGGAGAGATACTTCAACCTGGAAGACTTCTCGTACCCGAGTCATCACCTGAATCGCTAGCAGAGAGTCTCCGCCCAGCTCGAAGAAGTTATCTTGAATGCCAATGGGGTCCCGTTTGAGAATTTCCTGCCAAATGTCGATCACCATGGATTGAATGGCATTTTCGGGGGCCACATAGGGGGTAGATTCTACCGTAGAGTCTGTTGTCGATGCTGTCGTTTTCCATAGGGTCTCTAGACGATGGCGGTCAACTTTGCCATTGCTGGTTAGGGGGATCTCCTCTAAGGTCATATATCCTTGGGGCACCATGTAGGTCGGTAATTTCTGGCCTACATGGTGTCTGAGATCCTGGGGTTGGAATGGGGTGCGATCGCAAGTTCCTTCAGCCTCCTCCCGGCAGACATAGGCCACTAGCTGCTGTCCCTGTCTGGGTTCCCCCGCAATCAGCACCACAGCTTGGGCAATATCAGGATGCTGCTCTAAGGCGAGTTCAATTTCTCCTAGCTCAATGCGATATCCCCCCAGCTTCACCTGATTGTCTTCACGACCCAGAAATTCGATTTGGCCATTGGGTAAATATCGGCCCAGGTCTCCAGTGCGATATAGGTTTTGACCGGTGCGGGGGTGAATGATAAAACTCGCGGCAGTTTTGGTATTATCTTGCCAATACCCCTGGGCCAGTCCCTTGCCACCGATATAGAGCTGTCCTGGCACCCATACTGGACAAGTTTCTAACTGCGCATCCAATACATAAAATTCCTGGTTTGTTAATGGGCGACCATAGGGAATACTGGCCCAATGCGATTCCACCTGGCCGATGGGATAAAAGATGGACCAGATAGAAGCTTCTGTTGCCCCACCTAAACTCACCACCTCGGCTTCAGGTATTAAACTATAAATCTGGTCCGGTAGTGCCAGGGGTAGCCAGTCTCCGCTTAACAGCACTAATCGTAAAGAGGCAGAGACAATATTGGCGCGGTTACTGGCATGGATAACCAGCATCTGCATCAGGGCAGGTACCGAATTCCAGATAGTCACCTGTTCTCGCATCATCATCTCAGACCACAGGGCAGGTTCCTTCGCGGCTCTAGTTGGTGGTATCACGATGGTGCCGCCTGCCGCCAGGGTGCCAAAAATGTCATAGACCGAAAGATCAAAGCTCAAGGACGATAAGGCAAATACACGATCTTCTGGCCCCACCTGCCACCGTCGATTGATATCCAAAATCGTGTTGACGGCGCTACAGTGGTCAATCATGACCCCCTTTGGAGTACCTGTGGAGCCAGAGGTGTAAATCACATAGGCTAAATCTGTTGTCTTTTGTTTTGCTAGATTAGCCGTAACCGTTGTTTGTACAGTGGGCAGTGTATCAAGGTCATCAATGGCCAAGAACTTTACCTGTTCAGGCCATTCAAGTTTTTTCTGTAGCCCACTTTGGCTGAGGACAATCGGAATATCGCCGGGAGCGAGACTTTGTTCTAACAACTGCCAGCGGCGTTCCTGGGGCAGTGCCGGATCGATGGGCACATAGGCACCCCCTGCCATAAGTACGCCGAGCACGGCCACCACCTGTTCCCACCCTTTCTCCATGGAAATAGGAATCAATTGATTTGGTCGTACACCTAAGGCTTGTAGATGCTGGCTCAGCTGCTGCGCCTGTTGCTGTACCTCCGCGTAGGTCAAGGTGAGCGTTTCAGTAATGACAGCGGGATGTTGGGGCTGCTGCTGAGCCTGGGTAAGAAACGGCGTGTGCAGGTACTCTTCAGGGACGAGTAACGACGTGTCATTAAACTGAGTTTGTAAGGACTGTTGCCAGGCGGGTAGCTGTAAGAAATATGATTGGTGGCCCAATTCAGGCAGCTTGGCTAGGGTGTTTAAGCTGTGAATATAGGTATTGAACATGTCTGCGATCATCCCTTCTGGGAACAAATCTGCTACATAGTCCCAGTTAAGTACCAGGGTGCCTGCTTCTTCATAAACCTGATGATCTAACCAAACTTGAGGGGTTTGGGCAATGCCGTACACCATTTCTCCTAACCAATCTGTCCCAAATGTCGATCGTTCCTGGTAGTCAGAATTTGGGTGCCTGCCATGAGACACCTGGGGATTTGCTAGCAGACTGGTGAACACGACAGGAACAGTTACGCGGGCTGCCGATGACCGCATCAGATCCCGCAGCACCTGTACTCCACTTACATAGCTATGTTCAAGGTCCTGCCAGAGTTGAGTCTGTAACTGTTTTGCTCGCTCCCAGAAACTGTCTTCAGCACTGTAGTCAACCGATAACAATGTCAGGGAGGTAAAATCTCCAACAATGTTTTGCACCTGAGGATGAACAGGTAAGCGATTAAATGTGGTCAGGTTTAGGTTGAAATGACGGTTTTTACTCCACGTGGCTAAAATCTCTGCATAAACGGCTACCAGTAGGCTAGATGGGGTGAGCCCGAATTGAGTAGCTTGCTGTTGTAACTGTTGCCAGGTTTCCGGTGCAACTTGAGCGGTGAGTCGGGTAAATCGAGGCTGTTGTATATTGGCCGGAGTGGTCGCCAGAGGAAAGTCAGGGGCAGGGGGTAGCTCAGATAGTCGGGCTTGCCAGTAGTTAAGGGAACGCTGATAAACTTCGGATTGTTCAAAGGTTTTTAGGGCTAATACATAATCCCGGAAAGATGTGGTGAGAGGTGCTAAGGAGTCCGTTAACCCTCGGTAAATCTGTCCCCATTCCCAGCACAGGAGCCCCATGCTGGTGCCATCTACCAACAGATTGTCGAAGCTGAGGTACAGCCGCACTCGTCTCTGCTCTAATCGGGCGGCACAAACTGTAAACAATGGCCACTGGTGGGCATCGTGAACCTGATGGGAAAGATGATTTCGTAAGTCACTGAGCTGCTGTTCAACGATATCGGCTGATGCTTGCCGTAAGTCTAGAACCTCAATTTTATAGAAGGGGACAGTCTTTAAAATCTGTTGTTGGCCATCGGGTAAAATTATCGCCCGCAACATTTCATGGCGTTTGATCAGTTGTTGGAATGCCTGATTTAAGCGATCGCAATCCAGTTCCTCTCCCTCAGCACTTTCAAACTCGCTATACACATGGGCCGCTACATTGCCCATCTCAAACAATCCACTCCGCCCGATCCAATAGGCTTCCTGAATGTCATTGAGGGGAAATGGCTGGTGTCGGTCTTCTGGTGTCGGGGAGAGCTGGGGTAATAGATCTGTGGGCTCAGCTGTCAGTCCCTGGAGCATCTCGGTCGCTAGGGAGGCAACATCTCGATTCTCTAGCAGTGATGTAATGGATAGGGTGCTGCCCAGGGTTTTTTCCAGATCAAACTTTAGCTCTAGGGCCATCAAGGAATCTAGGGCCAGGGTGTTGAGGGGGGTGGTTGGGGTAACATCCGTTGAGTTAGCACCTAGGGCCGTAGCGATGCGATCGCACAAATCCTGTGCCAAACGCGGCTGTTGCTGGGCCGGATCCATCGCCAGCAGCGCCTCCCGCGACAGATATTCCTTCACCTTTCGGGGCGCTACGGTCTGAACAGTGGCTTCGGTTCCTTGGGTGGCCAAGCGACTCCAATGGCGCTGTCGCTGGAAAGGATAGGTGGGTAAAACGATTCTTTTACGGCGGTAGGGGCGATCAAATTCAACCCAATCCAACTCGGCTCCTCGCTGATAAAGATAGCTGAGAATTTTCAACAGGTATTCCCAGGTAGTGGCTTGAGGAGAAATAATTAAGCGGAATTCGTTATCCTCACCAGGTGACAACGTTTCTGAATCATCAGTTTGAGCCGTCTGGTACCGATCAAAATCAACTGTTTGTAATGCATCCTCTAAGCTGATTTTTCCAGATAGACAGTCTGCTACGATAAGACCTATTTCCTGGCCGATCATGCGTTCAGGATGGATACCCCAGGATTTCCAGAGTTTAGCGAGGGCGTACTGGAGTGTGAAGAGTAGTGCCGGAGAGAGGGGAAGAGAAGGAGAGGGCGAGATGAGGACGGTGGGAGAGAGGGCGAGAATGTCTGCGCAGCGATCAATTTCTTGTTGAAAGCTGGACTGAGTGCTGTAGAGTTCGCTTATTTTGCCCAGGGTAGTCTCTGCGTTACTGAGCTCATCGCTAAAGCTAAAAACAACTCTAGGGCGGTTTTGAATGGATGAAGAGATAGGCTTCTGGGTCAGATAGTCCGTGAGTTTTTGCTGTAGCTGAGCAATGCTGCTGCTTACAAAAGCAGTACGATGGGCAAAATGGGCCCGTCCAACACTGGCTGTAAAACACAGGTTGCCGAGATCGGTCTCAGGATAGGTTTTTAGATATTGTTCATAGCGCTGTATCAGTTGCCAAAGGGCTTTAGGTGTCTTAGCGGAAAGGGGCAGCAGATGTAGCGGGCGTTGTTTATCGGTCCCTGCCGGAGAAGACGCTGGTGCGGCTTCGACCACCATGTGGGCAGTGGTACCACTCATTCCATAGGCGTTGATACTGGCTATGGAACGTTCCTGTTGCTGGGGCCAGTCGATGGTTTTCGTAGGAATTTTAGCAGGAATGTCTTCTAGAGAAATTTCTGGATTAAGCTGCTTTAGATGTAGGTGGGGCGGTAACTGTTGGTGCTGCAGCGACAAAATTACTTTGATTAGGGCCGCTAACCCTGAAGCGGTTTCGGTATTGCCAACGTTAGTTTTTACGGAGGCCAGCCATAGGGGGGCTTGGGATGAGCGTCCCTCTTTAAATACCGATCCCAAGGCCCGTATCTCAATGGCATCCCCCAGGGGCGTTCCGGTGCCTTGGGTTTCTACATATTGCACCTGTTGCGGTTGAACTCTTGCCTGGGCTAGGGCATTTTTAATGGTTGTTTGTTGGGCGGCTCCGTTGGGAATGGTAAATCCCCCACTGGCCCCACCATGGCCGATGGCTGAGCCTTTGATGACTGCTAGAACATTGTCGTTCGCTGCGATCGCATCCCCCAAACGCTTCAAAACCACCACCCCACAAGCCTCTGAACGCACATAGCCATCGGCAGCGGCATCAAAGGTTTTACAGCGACCGTCCGCTGCCATCATTCGGGTCCGAGAACAGATCACATTGGTTTCTGGGGAAAGTACCAGATTGACGCCACCCACCAACGCCATTTCACATTCGCGGTTACGCAAACTCTGACAGCCCAGGTGCACCCCCATTAACGACGATGCACAGGCGGCATCCAGTGCCATATTCGGCCCCTGTAGTCCTAGCACATAGGAAAGTCGCCCGGCAGCAAAGCTAAAGCCAGAACCAAACCCGGTGTAGGTATCCAGCCCCGTCAGGTCTCTCGCCCGACTTTGCAAGTTGGCATAGTCGGCGGTACAGATGGCCACATAGACACCGGTACGACTGCCCACCAGCTGCTGTGGACCATAGCCTGAGCGTTCCAACGCTTCCCAACTGACTTCTAATAACAGCCTCTGCTGAGGGTCCATTTGTTCGGCTTCTCTGGGGCTAATGCCAAAGAAGTCAGCATCAAACTGCTCAACGCCTTTTAGAAACCCCCCCCAGCGGGTGTAGGTTGTGCCTGGAGTACTGGGATCTGCATTATAGTAATCCTCCAAATTCCACCGTTCAGGCGGCACTTCGGTAATGGGGTCCTGGCCACTACTTAACAATTGCCAGTAGTCTTCTGGATTGTTAACCTCTCCAGGAAAGCGACAGCCTATGCCGATAACGGCGATGGGTTCATTTTGGGCTGCTTCTACGGCCTCTAATTTTGACTGTAGTTCGTAGGCAAGCAGGGCTAGCCGATTAGGGGAAAGATTCTGAATGCGCTCAAGAAAATTACTCACAGCCTACCTCCCAATTTTTTCTGCCAGTAATCGTTCCACATCTTCTTCAGAAAGCTGGGAAATGGCAGCCAAAGGGTCGTCTGGCATGGGAGAGGTCTGACCGTTGCTAACTGGAGCGGCTATCGGAGACTCTTCCAAAGCTTCCCATCCTAAAATGTCTTCTGCTAAGTAGAGCGATAATGCTGCTACAGATGGATGCTCAAAGGCAACAACGGCGGGGATGGATTGCCCCAGGGTGGTTTCCAGACGATTTTTTAGCTCCAGGGCCATGAGAGAGTCCATGCCTAGTTCAAATAGTCCCCGCTGATGGTCCAGTTCACTCAGGATGGCCAGCCCCATAATCTCTGCCACCTGGGTTTGGACATAATCCGTCAGGCGAGAACGTCGAGTGGGCATCGGCAGGGTTTCTAACTCCTTTAGCCACTGGGTGTTCTTTTGAGACCTTGACCTTGCCAGGGTGGTTTGTTTGCTGGCGGCACTCACCTTGGTAACCGCTATCCGGGGTGAGTGCCGTTGTTGATGGGTGGCGATAACAATAGCCTGTTGAGAGGTCGCTTCAGGGGTTAGCCCCACCACATCCACTGCCGTATATTGCTGTTCTTGGAGAAAAGATTGCCATTGAGCTGCCGTTAATAGGGGATAGTCAGGTCGCAATTCATGGTCTCTAAATTGCCACCAGCCTGTGGTCAAGCCAAAGGTCAAATCGAGCCAACCCTGGGGCTCCATTCCTTCTAACAGTACCAATAGACCATCCGGGGCCAACAACATTTGCACATGGTCCATGGTTTGCTTTAAGTCAGCGGTTGCATGCAGCACATTGGCAGCTAGGACAATGTCAAAGGATTGGGTGTCAAACCCTTGGGGATGGGGATCTTGTTCAATGTCGAGGGGCTGATAGGTGACAAACGGATAGTCTGAAAATTTATGGGCTGCCTGGGCGGTGAAAATAGGAGAGATGTCGGTGAAGACATATTCGGTACGATCGCTAGGCAACTTGGGTAGAACAAATGCTGTCGTTCCCCCTGTCCCTGCTCCTATTTCTAAAATACGCACGGTGCGATCTGGGGGTAAATTTTCTAATGCTGTCGTGATGGCGCGTTGCACCTGTTGATTGATTATCTTTGCTGCTGGCGAGTCTTGATATAAACGTTCCACTAGGGCAAACGAACCATCTGGGAAAAGCAGCTGTAGTGGATCGCATTCTCCTTGAAGAACCGCCGCCAAGAACTGACCGCAGCGACTCAAAAGATCTAGTTCTGCTGAACAATCAGGATACTGCTTCCGTAGCGACTGCTCTGTCTTTTTAGGATCAATCTCGGTTGGTACCCGTTGTACTTCCCACTGTTCACCTCCCACCGCTTGCAAAATATTGATTTCTTGCATAATCTGCAACAGCCGTCCAAGCAATCGCTGATGTTGCGGCACAATCTGATACCGCTGGATCAACTCTGATGTGGAAAACTGTTGCCCTAGGTCAAACGGTACCCCCAACTGTTGCAATGCCTGTAAGGTAAAATCGGCGCTGAGGGCTTCTAGTTCAGGTAAAAACCGTTGATAATGCTCCAGACGCAGCTCCTGATAATGCTGAGCGACATAATCTCGCAGGTTATCACCCACTACCGTAGGAGATAACAAGTAGTTGGGCGATGGATAGCCTGGTTGCTCATTCTCAGGTGCCAAGACTTGCTGTACGCGCAGACCTTTGATCTCTCCCAAAAGTTGGTTAGTGTCGTCTAAAATTCGAATATTACCTTCATAGTAGGATGCGGTAGCTAAAGAGAGTTGAGCATGGCTCCATACACGCTCTCCCAGGGGACTATAAATTTGCAATTCTCCCAGACCAACGGGTAGGTACTGACTTGTGCCTGTGTCGGGTAAACTTGCCCACAAAACTTGCAGACAGGCATCAAGGAATGCTGGATGGGTGCCATAACCAGCTGCTGCTTTAATGGAGTCAGGTAGCTTCACCTCACCCAGGGCCTCTCCTTGAGCACACCAAAGCTGCTCAATACCTTGAAAACTTAGATCAAGCTCAACCCCCCTGGCCTGAATTTGGTGGTAAAAATCTTTGCCCGTGAGCGTTGTGGAACATCGCTTTTGAATCGTTACGATGGATAGGTCAGTAGAGGGTATCTTTTGGTTGATACTGTTTTGAAACGCTTCTGTTGGCGAGGCAACGCGGGTATTTTGCTTGGATGCCTGCTGTTGGTTTGTTGCGGTTAACGCTTCACAGGCCTCACGGAGCCGATTTAGATGGGGTAAGCTTTGTAGAACCAGCTCAACATCTTGATTAAAGTCAACCATACAGGCGACTTCGCTGACGCCAATTTGATACAGTTCCTGGGCCAGACCCAAACAGCTTTCTGGGGTGCCAAATAGAACTCGACCCTCGTCAAACATCTTGTTAAAAACGAGTTTGGTCAGGGCGTCAAGATCCTGCTCGGAAAGCTCGGAAACATTAATATCTAGACCTCGACTGTGGCTTAATCCAGCCAATAATGGGGTATAGGATTTAAGGTAGTCGCAGTAGGGTGCTTGGACTTGCGATCGCACCGTTTCCAAATCTTCTCCAACAAACGTGTGCAGTGTGACCGTGATGTGCCCGCCATTTGGATCGTAGCCATGGTCAGCCCGTGCCTGTCGATATAGCGCCAATTTCTCCGCCAGGGTATCCACCGTTTGATCAAACAAATGGGTCAGCAGATTTGCCCCCATTGCCCCGGCTTGAATAAAGGTTTGAGGATTTCCCGCAGCTGTTACCCAAATGGGTAACTCTGGCTGTACCGGGGTGGGATACATCCGTACGGATACGGGGTTTCCTTTGCCCCCAGTTCGTTGGATAAAATCTCCTCGCCAGAGTTTCCGAACGGTTTCGATACCGTCAAACATCACCTGATGACGGTTGCCATAATGCTCTGGTGCCAGGGCAAAGTCCTCAGGATTCCAACCTGATGCAAAGGAAACACCCACTCGTCCCCTAGACAGGTTGTCCACCATGGACCAGGCTTCCGCCACCCGCATTGGATCATTTAAGGGTAAAACCACACTGCCTGCGTGGAGACGAATTTGTTGAGTTTCACGGGCTAGGGCTGCCTGTAAGATAGCCGGATTAGGATAAAGACAACCAAAGGACGTAAAGTGCCGTTCTGGCACCCAAATGCTGGCAAACCCATGCTGGTCAGCAAACGTTGCACTATCCAGAATAAATTTATATCGATCTGTTCCCAGGGATTGCTCACCGCTGGAGAAAAACATTAGCCCTAGCTGCAGTCCTGTTGATGAAGAGATCGTAGCGACATTGGTTTTGGCTGAGAGAGTTTGCATGGATCCTGCTGAATTGATCGGGTTGGGTGCTGCGCTGAGATAACTCAAGAGTGTTTAGATGACTGTGCTCCCGCACCTATTGGTATGCTTTCAGGAGCGGTTCCACGTTGAAGATCGGCTGTTGCATGAAGCTGCCATGGGGATTTCTGTTCTGCCTTGATGTGTCGACTATGGACTTGGAACTGTCCAATACCTTGAGCATTTTCTGACAGCGTAATTTGTACTAGGGTTTGGGACTGTTCTCCCAAATGCTTGCTTGGTTGAGATAAAAAGATTGGGTGTTGTAGGGCTAAATGCTGTAGATTGTGAGGGCCTTGTCCCCAGACAACCTGAGCCGCTGCCAATGCCATTTCTATGTAAGTTCCCAACGATAGGGTGGGCGTCTGCCAAACGCAATGCTCTTCTAGATAGGACAAGTTGTCAGTATTAAGGTTGACCTGCCACAGGTGATCATCGGGACAGTGGGCCGGAGATTCTAACCGCTGACCCAGAAGAGGATGGGCCTGGGCTCCAGATAATGCTGTTGCTGATGAAACCGTTGACTCGTTAGGTTGAAACCAATAACGCTGGCGCTGAAACGGATAGGTGGGCAAAGATACCTGCTGTCGTCGATAGTCTCGATCAAACCCTTGCCAGTTGATGTTAAGGCCAGCGCTGTATAGTGCCCCCAAACTTGTTAACAATACGGACCAATCTTCCTGGGCAGGTCTTAAACTCGGTAACCACTGAATTTCTTCAATAACCGTCGAGTCAAAACACTGATGCCCCATGCCTAACAGCACTGGCTTAGGACCTACTTCAAGAAAGATTTCACAATGCTGATGCACGGTCATCATTCCCTGATTAAATTGCACAGGCTGATGAATGTGGTTAACCCAGTAGTCAGCTGTGGCGATATCTGATGTTGCTACTTCCCCCGTCACATTACTAACAATGGGAAGCTTAGGTGCCTCAAAATTAACGGTTTTGGCAATCTGTCGGAAGGGATCTAAAATTGGCTCCACTAAAGGAGAATGAAACGCATGGGAGACATGTAAACGTGTAGTCTTGATATCAGTGGCTGTCAGCTGTTTAATCAGAGGTTCAAGCTGTTCTGCCTCACCAGAAAGCACAACATTTTGAGGGCCATTAATGGCGGCAATCACAGCCGTTGATTTTGTTGATGCGATTAGCTCTCTGACACGTTCAGCATCAGCGGCAACTACCACCATGGCACCATTCTCAGGCAAAGACTGCATCAGTCTGCCTCGATGAGCTATCAGCTTAAGGCCATCCTCCAGACTAAATACCCCAGCAATACAGGCGGCCACATACTCTCCTACACTGTGGCCCATGACGGCATCGGGTTCAATGCCCCAGCTGCGCCAAAGTTCTGCCAGGGCATATTCCAGGGCAAATAATGCCGGTTGGGTATAGGCTGTCTGGTGAATCAGAGCTGATGTCGTATCTGAGGCCATATCCGCAGAGGTCGGATACAGCAACGACAAGAGTGAATGCTCTAGATAAGGCTGAAGAAGGGCATCACACCGTTCAAGGACAGCACGAAATGTGGGCTGGGTTTCATAGAGCTGGCGTCCCATGTCCACATATTGTGCCCCCTGCCCAGTAAACAAAAATGCTACTTTGGATGCCTCTAACTGATTACGTTGACGCTCACTCTGACGTGTTCTCAGGTCAGAGATGTTGCGCTCTCTCGAATGGGTTAAAAGTTGTTCAGATAAAGACTCTTTTGACTGGGCAACAATACTCAAACGGTGGCCAAAGTGAGATCGCCCCGCATTAGCGGAAAAGCAGATATTTTCTAAATTTTGGGAAGAGGTAGCTACTAGCTGAGCGTATTGCTCAGTCAATTGCCACAGCGCCTTATCTGTTTTGGCAGAGAGGGCTAGTAGGTGATAAGGGCGTTCTGGTTCCGAATCTATATTTGTTTGATTGTTACTTGCCGAGGCTAGGACAACATGGGCATTGGTACCCCCAAAACCAAAAGAACTAACGCCCGCTAAATTAGATGGCCCATTATCTGGCCAGGACTGTAGCTGAGTCGGAATAAAAAATGGTGTTCCCTCCAGCTGTAACTGGGGATTAGGTTGATGCAGGTGGAGATGGGGAGGAAGTTGTCGATGGTGTAGGGCCAAGACCACTTTGATCAGACCGGCAATGCCGGCGGCGGCTTCTAAATGGCCAACATTGGTTTTAACTGAGCCAATGCCACAGCGTTGATCCAGGGATCGGTCTGCTCCCAAGACAGTTTGTAAGGAGGTCACCTCAATGGGATCTCCTAGGGGGGTGCCAGTGCCATGGGCTTCGATATATTGAATCTCTCCTGGTGCCACATCAGCATTGGCCAAAGCCTGACGAATGACCGCCTGTTGGGCAGGGCCGTTGGGAGCCGTTAATCCATTGCTGCGGCCATCCTGGTTGATGGCCGAGCCGCGAATTACCGCTAGAATGCGATCGCCCGCTTGCTCTGCATCGGTCAGGCGTTTGAGCACCACCAGGCCACACCCTTCTGAGCGCCCATAGCCATCGGCAGTGGCATCAAACGTTTTGCAACGGCCATCGGCAGCCAGCATGCGCGCTTCTGAGAAGGCAATGGAAAGATCGGAGGTGAGCAGGGCATTTACCCCGCCAGCTAGGGCCAAATTACATTCACCCAATCGCAAACTTTGACAGGCCAGGTGAACGGCGACTAACGAAGATGAACAGGCGGTGTCGACGGCCAGGCTGGGGCCTTGCAAATGTAAGCAGTAGGAAAGACGGTTGGCGGCAATACTTGGGGCATTGCCTGTGCCCACATAGGCATCAACGTCTGCTATGCCCTGACTCAGCAATCGTCCATAGTCGCTGCTGCTAGTCCCTACAAACACACCCGTCAAACTCCCCGCCAGGGCAGTGGGAGGCTGCCCCGCATGTTCTAGAGCGGCCCAGGCTACTTCCAATAGCCAGCGCTGCTGGGGATCCATTTTTGTTGCTTCGCGGGGGGTGATACCAAAAAAGGCGGCATCAAATTCATCCACCGTTTCTAAAAAGCCCCCCATAAACGGGGCGGCTGAACTGGTAACAGATTCCTGATAAGGGTTTTTCCAGCGATCGTGAGGCACTTCTCCAATAGCATCTTGTCCTGTTTGTAGCAGCTGCCAGAACTCTGCTAGATTGTGGGCTCCAGGAAGACGACATTCCATCCCAACAACGGCAATAGGCTCTTGAGTAAACGAATGCCCAGAGGCTGTCTTAACCATTGAAGGAGAGGTTCCTGTTGCCAAATACTGCGACAACTTATCAATGGATGGATAATCGTAAATCAGTGTGGGAGAGAGTCGGCGCTCTAACCATTCTTCTAGCTCACCAGAAAGGCTAACCGCTGTGGCAGAGTCTAATCCATAGCTAGAGAATGGATCGTGAATATTAATCTCGGCAGGGCTAACCCTGAGACGATGGGAAAGCTGCTCAATCAGCCAGCTGGAAATTGTTGTGGCAGACACAGCAGATGTTGCTGCTTGATGGTTCGTGGGCTTGAGTAACTCTTTTTGACATGCTTGAGTTGTGCCGACCGTCGGCTTATGCCCCTGCGTTTCTACCTGCTGTTTCAGCTCATTTAGATCTGTCTCTAACTTAATCAGTTCGGTCTTGTGTATCGGATTTTCTAACCAGTCACCAACCACATCTAAGGTATGGTCCTGAAAGCCTTGCTTACAAGCATAGCGCTGGATTTTACCGCTGGATGTTTTGGGAATACTGCCTGTTTTTAGCAGCACGATTGCATAGACCTGTAGATCGTGGTGTTCTGCAATGGCTTGACGAACGGCTTGAGTAATCTCTGGAACATTTAATTTGCGCAGGTGATGGCGTTCTACTTCATGAACTAACACCAGTCGTTCTTCTGACTGTGCATCAATGGCAAAAGCGGCTCCATAAGCCGGACGCAGGGCTGGATGTGCCTTTTCGGCGGTTAGTTCAAGATCTTGGGGATAATGGTTCCGCCCTCGGATAATAATGAGATCCTTTAACCGTCCGGTGATGAAAAGCTCATTTTCCAGAAGAAAGCCAAGGTCTCCTGTTCTAAAAAATGGACCAGTCTGGGTGTCAATCAGATATGCGTGAAATGCTGTTTGCGTTTTTTCAGGCTGTTGCCAATAACCCTGGGCAATGCTGGGGCTAGATACCCAAATCTCACCGACCTGATTGCTATCACATTGTTGACAGGTCTCTGGATTAACAATGATGAGTGTTTGCGAAGAGGGTGACTGGCCACAGCTCACTAGTGTGGAGCCAGTGTCATTGTCCTCAACACAAACAACTTGCTGTACCTCTAAGTCTGTACTACTAACCGTTTGATAAACGGGTTTGGTTTCTCGTTTGCCACCCGTAATTAATAGAGTAGCTTCTGCCATCCCATAGCAGGGATAAAAGGCTTCGCGTCGAAAGCCGCAGGGTTCAAAGGCTTTTGCAAAGCGCTCAAGGGTATCTGCCCGAATGGGCTCTGCTCCACAAAAGGCCACATTCCAAGAACTTAGATCCAGGCCTGATAGTGCTTCTGGCTTAATGCGGCTGAGGCAGAGTTCATAGGCAAAATTGGGACCACCATTAATATCAGCTTGAAACTGAGTAATGGCCCGTAACCAGCGAATGGGTTGTTGGAGAAAAGCCACTGGTGACATTAGTTGGATATGGGAGCCGCTGTAGAGAGGCTGGAGGATCCCACCAATTAATCCCATATCATGATAGGGTGGCAACCAGGCTATGCTACGGCTCTGGGGGGTAGTTCCAAAGTGTTGGCTAATTAACTCTAGGTTGTGCAAGAGGTTGCTGTGGGAAACCATCACACCCTTGGGAGCGGCTGTCGACCCAGAGGTATATTGTAAAAAGGCTAGGGACTCTCCATTGATGCGAGGAGTTTGCCACTGGGTAGCTAAATTAATGTCGACTTCGTCTACGGCTATCCAAGTTAGGTGGTTTAGATTTAAGGGATTCTTTTTTAGTGATTTGAAGTTTGTCAGTAGACTACCCGTCGTCAGGACAATGCTGGGTTGAGCATCATTAACAATGGCCTGTAAACGAGATGCTGAACGATTGGGGCGAGGGGGGTAAACAGGAACTGCGATCGCACCCGCATACAAACATCCAAAAAAGGCTGCAATATAATCCAGACCCGGTGGCAGCAACAAGAGAACCCTTTCACCAATCGCGTTAGCAATTTGTAGTTTTGCACCAATCGCTTGAGCCTGCTGTGCAAGGGCGCGATTGGACAGAGAAGCAGCATTTGCTTCGCCATCTTCCAGGAAAGTATACGTTAGCCAATCCGGTTGGTACCCTGCTTGCCAACTGAGTAAATCTACAAGGGTATCTATCCTACCCAAACCGTTGCGGTTAGAACTATCCACGCCGCTACTCCATTAATTAAGAAAAATCCCTTAGATTGCTGTCTTGATAAAATCTCTAGGGGAACGCACTAGACAATCGAAGAACGATTTATGTAAATCCGGATGATAGAAACTAATGATAAAAAGCCACCTTCCCATAAAGTCAGCACCACACTAGACTCCGAGAATGCCAGCCTTGATAAGCACTCAAACTAGACGCGTTGTTCATAAATAACAGCACTCACGGACTTCACTCTGGATTCTAAAAAAAGAACCAGTGCAACTAAAAGATAGAGCACATTATCTATGACTAATTTTCAGAGTTTTGAAGGCATTGCTACCTCGACAACATATCCCTCCATGCTGGCAACTTCAGAAAATATTGTGGAAAATACGCAGTTGCCCAGTCGCATTCATTATATCTATAACAAGCCATTCTTTGACAATAAATAATGAAAAAAATTCTCATTAACTATGATCCATGTTTTCGTTGGATTTTGAGTTTTAAGCTGTGGAGCCATATTCCGCCAGTCTAGAACTTTTTAGCGTAAAGGTTGGCCTATATGAGGAATGTGGTCTATGCAACCTAATCAAAGCGTTCTAAAAATAATTTGAGCTCAAGTCAGTCTGACATTTTAATCGCTAAAAAATCGAGCTAATCATTCTCATTAAGCAATGACTTTTGACTGCACTAATGCTATCTGTTTCGTTATATATCTCTTGATTGACACAAGTTATTCCCAGTGTTATCGCTGTTGATGTTTAGTGGTGAAAAAATAGACTAGTCACATACTCTTAACTAAGCGACTGACGCGATACTGTTTTACAGGGGTGAGCTTTATAGTTTGTCGTCTTGTTGCTGGTGACGTGTGTGCGCTGAGAACCTCACCGGTTTCTTCAACCGTAATCTGATAGAGACCGTCACCATGGGGCGATGCAAACTTAAACTGGACCTCTACCCGGCGGGCGTCGAGAGTCCAGAAGTCTAGCCAAAATTGTATTATCTTAATGGGTATCCAAGACAGTGCTGGATAAATGAATCGCTTTAGGCCTTTAAGCCCCCTGCGCTGATCGGAGGCTGTTCTTGGATAGGTAAACCAGTCCCACCCTTCTTGCATCCAGGCTTCTCGGTCAGCTATTTGCTCAAACTGAGTACAGCCAGCCCAGCCTCGATAAAAGCGTCGCATCTGATGGTGATCTCCGCTGCGGTCAATGAGCTGCGGTAAAACATCGGGTTCTAGGTGACCCCACAGCTGTCCCCTGGGTAGATCAATCAACGTAGGGGCAAACTGATGACCGCCAAAGTGAGTGCTTTGCCATACCCTTACCGATTGGCCTGGTTGACCATAGGTTTGACGTAGTTTGCGATAAATAGGGGTACCAAATCGACCGCAAGCAAGGTCTACTTGTGTATGGGTACATACCAACATTTCTCGTATATGCTGAGTATCTTGTTGATAGTCTTGCAGTCTGGTCAGATTTGTCTTTTTGCTAAATAAATGATTTAGAAGAGCAATGACTAGTTGAGGAGCCTCATCTTCTGGAACGAGATATTCTTGCTTTTCATATTCAGAAAACTGTTTGGCTGGACGGCCATAGTAAATTATCCGCACTAGACCCGGTGTGGAATAATCGGGATCGGGGGCAATTACAATGGGCCTGATCAAAATCCCACGTCGCAGGGTCAGTTTCCTAACCATGGATATTACCTGGGAAATAATCGGGTTTTCCTCAAACATAGACATAGGCCAGGGCGGTTTGATCTCGACTAATAGCCAATAATCCACCTGGGGCGCAGAGCCAATGGGGTCCTCCCCATTAGCCTTAGAAACCTGAGAGCAATATCGACAATCACTTAATTTACCTAAGGTTTCCATGCATTCATTCCTGAGATTGATTCCTGCTCATTTTGCTGCAGACTCATTCTACCGCCAGGTAACCTGTAATGGCCTAGCCATAGGATTTAGATAGATTGGCATAGATCTATGTTTTTGATATAGTTATTGCTAAAATTTCCTAATAAGTATTGAGACTATTCTCAAACGTAATTAGTATTGTTGTCTAACTTATAAATGAGAGTACTTTTCGGGTGGCATTGCAGGACTAGATGGAGTCAATCTCGGGACTATATCGTAGATAATTGCCCACCTGCAGAACTTTGAAAATTTGATTTATCGATGGGGTATGGGTCGTATTAGCTGCTAACGCGTTCATCCTGGTCTCGATGACAGCTGATCTTAAAACTATCAATTAGCTACAACTTAGACACAACATGTATGGGCATCATCTGGTTACTAATTAAGTCTTCGTGGCTCAATGTTACCGCCGCTATTATTGCAGGTACCATCAGCGGCGGCTGTAGCGCATGGCTGATTGCGTTGATTAACACTGCCATTGAGCAAGACACACCTAAAGCATTGATTACTCCCTTTGTTGGGTTTACCTTATTAGCTTTGTTTGCCAGCAGCTTATCTCAGTTTTTACTTATTGATCTGGCTCAAGACTCTGTTTATCAACTTCGTCTACGTCTAAGCAAACGGATCTTATCTGCACCATTACAACAGTTAGAACAGTTGGGGCCTAGTCAGCTTTTGGCTGTCTTGACTAGGGATGTGCAAACGATTTCAGACACCATGTTTATCATTCCTTTTCTCAGTATTGATACTGCGGTGATTTGTGGATGTCTAATTTATCTAGGCTGGCTTTCGGGCTGGGTTTTTCTGGCAGTGATTGCCTTTATGGTCATGGCCATTCTCCTAGTCCAAGTCCTGGTTAGCAATTCCTACAGCTTTATCGGTTTAGCTCGTAAAGAAACTGACCGCTTATTCAAGCACTTTCGTAGCATCACTGATGGCATTAAAGAGCTCAAGTTGCACTCAACTCGACGTCAAGTCTTTTTTGAAGAAGACCTTCAGGTAAGTGTGGCCGCATCCCGTCGTTATCAAAAGAATGCTTTTAAGTTAGGAGCCTTAGCCACAAGCGGTGGGCAGCTTCTATTCTTTGTGCTAATTGGCCTATTGCTGTTTGTTGTGCCTCAGGTTATCCCCACTACGCGAGCTGTTCTACCTGCCTACATTCTGACCCTAACCTATTTATTGGGTCCATTGAAGAGTGTGATTGAACGTGTGCCTAGTTTAATCAATGTCAATGTTTCACTTCAAAAAGTCAATGAGATGGGGTTAACCCTGACCAAGGATGCAGAAATCGATACCGTTGTCAGACAGGAGAACCTGGCGAATTGGAAACAGCTTGACTTAAAACAGATCACCTACACCTATCAAAGTGCAGAAATGAATCATCGCTTTATGGTAGGACCTCTAGATTTATCCCTAAAAGCAGGGGAGTTAGTTTTTATTGTTGGCGGTAATGGTAGCGGCAAATCTACATTAGCAAAGCTGATTATGGGACTTTATAGCCCTGCCTCAGGAGAGCTATGGCTGGATGATCAGCCTATTTTGGAGACCAATCGTGAATGGTATAGGCAACATTTCTCAGTAGTTTTTTCAGACTTTTATCTATTTGAGCGTTTAGTTAGCAACACCCATTCGAGTCTAGAGCATCAGACCCAAATGTATTTAGAAAAGCTAGAGCTTGATCAGAAAGTTTCTATTCAAGATGGGCAGCTTTCAACATTAGCCCTTTCTCAGGGACAACGTAAGCGGCTTGCCCTGTTAAGTGCTTATTTAGAAGATCGTCCTATCTATATGTTTGATGAATGGGCCGCTGATCAAGATCCTATCTTTCGAGAAATTTTTTACACACAACTTCTACCGGAACTTAAGCAACGTGGTAAAACGGTTCTGGTCATTAGCCACGACGACAATTTCTTCCACCTGGCCGATAGAATCATCAAGCTCGACTATGGCCGTATAGAATCCGCCAATTATGTTAGCCGTCAACCTGCCATCGATCACTGAAATTAAAATGAAGAGGCTTAATTTCAGTGGAATTGTTTTGCTTAAACTGGGCCGAAGGCCTTCGACAAAATCCTGGTTGATAAGCGACCAGGATTTCCAAACTGGCATAAGATACGGCCTCTAGAAGATAATCCATTTTGAATCGGGTTTAAGGAATTAGGATTTTGTATTCCTTCTGTTGATATTTATTGAGAATAAATATCAATAAATTACCCTTTCGGTGGTAATCTACCGCCCGCTGCGCTTTGACTGTCTTATTCTGCGGTTGCCTATCTTTGGTCGAAGGCTCAAATGATTATGCTCATTGGGGTATGGTGCATTGATGATGTGTGTACATGGGCAGATGTCAAACGTCAGTCAACTGCTTCAAATACTGGCAGGTTGAGTAATCTTGGAAAAGTGTTGATTACATTCTATCGGCTACATTGAAAACCTAAGGAAGGCGAATGTTTTAGCTATAAAAATCCTATAGGTTCAGTCATAAAAATCTTCACTGAGACCTGTAAGACTCAATTAAGAAACATTTTATCTAAGTGGGTACACTGATACTCTAATATTGATACTGATTCTTGACAATGCGATCCATACTGCGGCATCTCGTTGTCTA